>Ga0180438_10008310_pt1 | contig 13230 bp, 8 predicted proteins | sample SS_ome_12_FD_132455 | JGI IMG/M metagenome (GOLD analysis project Ga0180438, IMG submission 132455) | Hypersaline lake sediment archaeal communities from the Salton Sea, California, USA - SS_3_D_2 metaG | ecosystem: Environmental > Aquatic > Non-marine Saline and Alkaline > Hypersaline >... | reverse complement strand
TGAACGCCGCCCAGCAGCGGCAGCTCCTCGACCTCGCCCGCCGCACCATCGAAGAGTATGTCCGCACCGGCCGCCGCCTCGAGGTCGCCGAAATCGATCCCGCCCTGCTTCGACCCGCCGCTGTCTTCGTCACCCTCAAGGCGGGCGGTCAGCTTCGCGGCTGTATCGGCAGCCTCGAACCATCTCAGCCCCTCGCCGAGACCGTGCGCGATCGCGCCATCATGGCCGCCGCCCACGATGCCCGCTTCCCACCTGTCCGGGCACAGGATCTGCCCGACCTCGACCTCGAGATCTCGGTCCTCTCGCCGCTCCGCCGCGTCGCCTCTGCCGACGACATCGACATCTCCAAGCACGGCGTCGTCGTGCGGTCCAGCGGCCGCAGCGGCGTCTTCCTGCCGCAAGTGGCCGCCGAAACCGGCTGGAGCCGGGACGAGCTTCTCTCCCATCTCTGCCAGGATAAGGCCGGCCTCTCCGCCGACGCCTGGAAGCAGGGCGCCGCGCTCTACGTCTTCACAGTCCAGGCTTTCACCTCCCCCGCCCCCGGAGCGTCTTCACATGCCGGAAGCTCCCCAGAAACCTGACCCCAAACCTGACGCCCCGCCGCCCAGGCGCATCAGTCGACGCGACCTCCTGAAGATAGGGATCGGGGCGGCCGCAGGCCTCGGCGCGCTTGGCGCCCTCGGCCGTCTCGGGAACGGCGAGAGCATCCCGGCGCTGCGCCCCGTCTCCATCGAGAAGCCGGGGAAGTCCCCCTACATCCGGCCGGCACGATACTACGAGAAGCTCGCCAATAAGTTCATCAAATGCCAGCTCTGCCCCAAGCACTGCTACGTCGGGCAGGGCGGGCGCGGCTTCTGCGAGGTGCGCGAGAACCACAACGGCGACTACTATACCCTCGTCTACGGCCGCGCCGCCTCCGTCAATATCGACCCCGTCGAAAAGAAACCCCTCTTCCACGTCCTGCCCGGAAGCCCCATCTTCTCCTTCGCCGCCGCCGGCTGCAACCTCGAATGCAAGAACTGCCAGAACTGGCAGCTCTCCCAGGCCCGGCCCGAGGCGCTCCCGGCGACCAACCTCCCGCCGGCGAAGCTCGTCGAAACCGCGCAGAAGCAAGGCTGTCCCCTCATCGCCGGCACCTACAGCGAACCAATCGTTTTCTTCGAGTACCTGCTCGATGTTGCCGCCGAGGGCAACGCCCGCGGCCTTCGCACAACCATGGTGAGCGCCGGGTATATCGAGCGCCGACCCATGATCGACCTCTGCAGGCAGCTCGCCGCCATCAAGATCGACCTCAAGTCCATGCGAGACAGCTTCTATCAGAGCAATTGCCAGGGTACCCTCAAGCCCGTCCTCAACAGCATCGCGCTCGTGAAAGAACAAGGCGTCTGGCTGGAGATCGTCTACCTCGTCATCCCCACCCTCACCGACAGCGAGACCGAAATCGGGGACCTGGCGAAGTGGATCCGCACCAACGTCGGCCCCGACGTCCCCCTCCACTTCAGCCGCTTCCACCCCCAGTACAAGCTGACGCAACTCCCGCCCACCCCCTACGACACCCTCGACCGCTGCTACCAGATCGCGCGGGCAGAGGGCCTGCATTACGTCTACGTCGGCAATCTCCCCGGAATCCCGACTCAGAACACCCGCTGCCCCAAGTGCGGCAAGGAGATCATCCGCCGTCAGAACTTCCGAATCCTCGCCAACCACGTGAAGCAGGGGCGGTGCGAGTTCTGCCGGCAGGCGATCCCGGGCATCTGGTCGTGACCGCCGCGCCCGCCTCCCAGCTCCGCGCCCGCCTCCCCCTCCGCCTTCTCATCGCCGTCCTCGTCATGGGCGTCACCGCCCTCATCGCGCAGGTGGTCCTGGTCCGCGAGCTTCTCTCCCTCTTCCTCGGCAACGAGCTTTCCATCGCCTTCGTCCTGGCCGTCTGGCTCGCCGCCGTCGCCGCCGGTAGCGCCATCGGGGCCCGTATCGCCCCGCGGCTCCGCAGCCCCGAGGGGGCCTTCGCCGTCAGCGAATTGGCGCTTGCCCTCCTCCTTCCGGCCGCGCTGCTCATCGTGCGTTCCGCCCAGCCCCCCGGCATCACGCCCGGAGAGGCTTGGGGCCCTGGCGCCATGCTGCTCGTCTCGCTGGGAACCCTCGGCCTCGTCTGCCTCCTGGTAGGGCTTCAGTTCGTCTTCGCCGCGGCCGCCGCCGGCCATCGCCGCGCAACCACGGAGAGCGTTTCGCCCGTGGCGTGTGTTTACGCCCTGGAGGCGGCCGGGGCCATGCTCGGCGGGATTGCCTTTCACTTCTGGCTCTCTCAACACATCGTCGCCTTCGGCGCCTTCGCCCTGGTCGGCATTCTCAACATCGCCTCCGCCTTCGCGCTCCTCCGGCCCCGCACCTCGCTGACACAGGCGGCCCTCGCCTTCCCCTGCCTGCTCCTCGGCGCCCTTCTCCTCCGCTCTCCCGAAGTCGACCTCGCCTCGGTTCAATCCAACCCACGCTGGGCAGGGTTCACGGTGCTCTCCCACAGCCCATCCAAGTACGGAGACCTCACCTCCGCTCTCCGCGAGAAGCAGCTATCCCTCTTCCAGAGCGGCGTCCTCGTGTTCACGAGCGAAGAAGAATACGCCAACGAGGTCACGGCCCATCTCCCCCTCCTCCAGCATCCCTCTCCCCGGTGCGTTCTTCTCATCGGAGGCGCTGTCGGCGATCTGCCGGAGGAGATTCTTCGACACCCTGTGGAACGGCTCGACTGTGTCGAGCTCGACCCGAAGCTGTTGGACGTAACCCGCCGCGCCGCGCGCATCGCACGGCTCGACCTCGCGCTGGAAATGCTGGACGACCCCAGAGTCCACATGCAGTTCGGCGACGCCCGTCTCTTCGTGCAGCAATCGCCGCCCGTCTACGACGTCATCGTCGCCAACGTTCCCGATCCCGCCACCGCCGCCCTCAACCGCTTCTACACCCTCGAGTTCCTTCGCGAGGCCAGGCGCGCTCTTGCCCCCGGCGGCATCCTCGCAGTCACTCTCACCGGGTCAACCCACCACCTCAGCGGCCCCCTCCTCCTCGCCGCCGCCACCACCAACACGAGCCTCCGCCAGGTCTTCCCCGATGTGCTCCTCGTCCCCGGCGAGACCATGTTCTTCCTCGCAGCAAGAGAATCGCACATCCTCTCGCGCGACCCTGACGTCCTCGACCGGCGCCTCCGCGACCGGGATATCGACAGCGATTTCGTTAACGAGGCCTGGCTGCGTGACGCCCTTCTGCCGTTCCGTGCCGAACTCATCCAACAGCAGATCTCTCAGGTCCCCGAGCCGCCCGTCAACACAGACCTCAACCCCGTCAGCTACTACCACCAGACCCGCGTCTGGCTCGACCAGGTCTCCCCCCGCCTGGCCTCACCGATGAAGGCATTCTCTCTCATTGAGGTCTGGTGGGCGGCGCTCCCCCTCGCCCTCGCCATCATCCTCGTCTCCGCCGCCCGCGGCCGCGCGCCCCGCCTCCGCCCCCTCGCCTTGCTCGTCGCCGCCGCCGCCATCGGCGGCTTCGGCATGATCCTCGACATCCTCGGGCTCCTCGTCTTCCAGGCCGTGCGCGGCTACCTCTACCACTCCATCGGCGCGCTCATCGCCGCCTTCATGGCCGGTCTGGCGGCCGGAGCCGCTGTCGTGAGCGGGCGCCGCCTCGACCGGGCCACCTCCGCCCGCCTCCTCGCCGCCGCCCTCCTCACATCGGCTCTCATCGCGGCCCTGCTGCCCGGCCTTCTCGGAGCAGTTCTCCCCTTCCCCGGCCTGGCCGGCGCCGCAATCGGGCTCCTGCTCTTCCTCGGGGGTTCGCTGGTCGGCGCCGCCTTTCCCGTCGCGGTCGCCCTCTATCGGCGGGAGGGCACGGCCGCCGCCGCGGGGGGCGCCATCTACGCCGCCGACCTCATCGGCTCGGCCGGAGCTGCCGTCTTCGCAGGGGCCTTTGCCGTCCCCCTCCTCGGCGTCGTGGGGACGTCCCGGTTCACGGCGCTGCTGCTGGCGGCCGCGCTCGTCCTCGTCCTTCCCCTGCTGCGCGAGCCCGCCTGAACCCCTCTCAGCCGCGGCCGAATCTGCGCGCGACGTCCTCTCGCGATAGCCCCCGGACCTGCCATCCCAATACGAGCAATCCCGCACATATCAGCGCCGCCGAGACAGCTATCTGCGCCCTCTTGGACAGCAGCGGCTTCTTGGCCGGGGACACGATCTCGGCTGCCGGGGTCGGCAGGGCATCGGGATTCCTTTCCAGTCCGGCCAGCAGCCGGCTCCGCTCTCCCCAGCTTTCGGCGAACAAGAAGTACTGCGCATGGCTCTCCCAGCCCGCTTCCTCCAGGGCCGACTCCACCTCCTCCGAAAGCTCCATTACTAAAGACGCATCGAAGACGGGCGCGAGTGATTGCAGCAGCCCACAGATTCGGACTGGATGGTCGGCGAGTGGTATCGTCCCCCGCTCCAGTCCGCTGTTGAACCCGGCCAGTCCCGACCACGCCGCCTCCGCCGGCAGGACACCGAGCGCGCAGTCCGACATCTTCAGGCGCGCGGGCAGATCCGGCAGCAGCAGCACCTGGCGCGGCCGTCCCCCCTCGCCCGGATTCGTCATCACGACCGCCCGAACCGCTCCCATCTCCGCCAGCGCCTCCGGCATCGTGCTCTCGGCCGCGGGCCGCGGATCGACCACCTCGGCCAAATACTCAAACCGCCCGTGCCCGGCCGGCAGCACGAGCAACCCGAGCACCCCGACGGCCAGGCCCAGGATGATGAACGCCACAGCCAACGATCTCTTCACATCCACTCCCTCTTCTGCCTGCTCGGCGCGATTGGCATCCCCAACTCAGAATCCCTGCGGCGCCTCTATCCCGGCCTGCTTCGCCTCCTCCACCGCCAGCATCACCGCCCGAGCCACCATCGCTGTACGCGTGTCGCTTCGGCTTCGGCGGGCAAGCCCCTCCGCCGCCGTATCCAGGTCCATCTTCGCCTGCCGGAGATTGCCCAGCCGGATGCTCAGCCGAGCCAGCATTGCCCGCCCCTCGACATCTCTCACCCTCTGCTCCACCGCCCGCCGCAAGAGGCGCTCCACCTCCTCCACAGGCCAGCCCTCTTGCAGGTGTACTTCGGCAAGCTTCACCGCCGCACTCGAATAATCCGGCGCGATTTCTACCGCCTTCTTCAGATCCCTCGCCGCCTCCTCCGGTTCGCCAAGCTGATTCTCAACCTGTCCCAGAAACGAATGCCCGTCAGCATCGTCCGGACGCTCTTTCGTCGCCATTACGAGCGCCTGCTTAGCATTCCTGTAATCCCCTGCCATCACGTACGACTGGCCCAGGTAGAACGAGTCTCGATTCGCCCCCCTGTTCCGCCGCACTCCGTACGCGTCCGAGTTCACGAACAGCGCCAAGGCCGCCAGCCCCACCACTGCCAGCGCCGCCTGCCCGCCCCGGCGCGCCGCCGCCATCCTCGCAAGCTCCACCACAGCGAAGGCCGCGAAGACGCACAGCGCCGGCAGCGCCGGCATGCGATATCGCCCCGTAATGAAGAACACCGCTACCGCCAACACCTGCGTCGCCACGAACAACGTCAGAACCCAGGCGCCGCGCCTTCGCCATCCGCCGAGGGCGATCCCCAGCAGCCCGACCGGGCCAATCACCGCGAACGTCAGCGGCACCGCTCTCAGCAGCGACGAGTGCGTCCGCCCCCACTGATAGCTCACGTTGTTCGGGATCTCATAGGCGTTCCAGTAAAGGTAGAGCTTCTTGCCCAGCAAGGACAGCGCCGCACCCGGTTGCTCCCGCATGAACCGGAGCGCCTCCCTCCGCCAATACTGATCTATCGCCGTCGTCGACATGGCGTCCTGCTCCATCGCCTCCTGCCAGGTGCGCTCCCAGGCGATCCCCGACGGGATGGGCGAGTAGCCGTCTGCTTTCGGGTTGTTTCCTGTGTAGAGGTTGATCCCACCGGTGGCTGAGATGGGAATGAAGCGTCGGATCAGCAGATAGTTCCGCCCAGTGATCGGCACGATCGGCAGCACGATGCCCAGCGCGAGCACCCCGACCGCAGCCCCCAGCCCATTCCAACCAAGTCTCTTCCGCTCCCATACCACCATGAGCGCCAGCGTCGTGAATCCAAGCAGCAGGAGATTCGGCCGCGTCAGCCCCAGCAGCCCCAGCACCAGCCCAGTTGCGAACCAGGCCCGGCGCGATCGCAGCATCTCGAAGGCGCGCAGCAGCAGGAGCGCCAAGCTCGCCGCCAGGAATGTCGCCAGAGCCGTATCGAGCAGCTGCCCCTCTCGGTATATCCCCGGGCTGTAGAGCGCCAACAGCAACCCGGCCACAAACCCGACCGCCGCCCCGAAGACCCTTCGCCCGAGGAGATAGGTCAGCCCGCACGTCGCCGCGCCCAGGAGGAGTTGAAGCAGATGGGCCGCGAAGAGCCCCGCCTCGCGCTCTTGCATCGCCCACTGGATCACCCCCAGGAAGTAGGCATACAGCGGCGCCTTCGCCAGGACCTCGCGGTTGCCGATCCAGTGGCCGCTCACCAAGATCGAGGCCCACTTCCACTGCGTTCGCGAGTCGAGGGCCGGGTAGGAGAAGAACGGCCAGCTCTTGATCTGCCAGAGATAGATGAGGCGTGGAACGAGGGCCACGAGCAGGACCAGTGCGAGCTGGAACCGCCAGTCCGAAACCAGCCGCTTCCCTTCCGGCGCGGCGGACCGCTCTTGCACCGGATCCTCTGGAACCGCGCTATCCTGGGTCATCCGTCTCCCCTCCGCCGGCATCTCCGATGTACCCGAGGTCCCGAAGCTGCCGGCGGGTCTCGTCGTCCAGGTGGACTCTCGGAGGAGCTCCTGCGGCAGACTCATCCCGCCGGTCTTTCTGTGCCAGCAACCAGCGCGCGATGAGTTGCTCGTCGTAGGCGGCGCGTGCAGGAAGCTTCGCCGACAGGTCCTCTGCCTCCGCCGGGTCGCGGCCAGTGTCCCACAGTCCGAGCGATGTCCCGGCGGCCGTCTCCCGCGGCGCCACCGAAACGTCGATGACCCGTTTGTACCCATCCTCGTCGATCACTGCCACCAGGTCCAAGTCATTGCTCCCGAACTGGGACAACTCCGCGTAGAAGAGCTCCCCTTCTCTTCGTCTCGACGTACGCGCCCCAGGGGGCAGTTCCTCCCCCGGAAGCTGATAGCTGAAGCTCCCGCCTGCCCCGACCTCCGCCAGAATCGTCGGCAGCAGATCGTGGAGCCCCACGCGTTCCTCCAGCTGCATCCCACCATGCCGCCCTCGCGGAAAACGGATGATCAACGGAACGTGCATCTCCTCCACGTTGAGGTTCCGGCCGTGGCTCAACGTGTCGTGCTCTGCGAAGGCTTCGCCGTGATCTGCGGTGAGGATCACCAGCGCCTCGTCAAACCGACCCGACCGCTTCAGCATCTGGACGAAGTCGGTGAATCCCCGGTCTGCGTCGTACACCTCAGCATCGTATAGATCTATGAGATGGGCGATGTCATCTGCCGATAGCTTGGGGTTCACCCTTCCCGCCGCATTCAGCCCTTCCGCCGATCCATCGCACGTGCCCTGATACCCGCGGTCGAACCGCTTTCGGCTTTCCGGGCGGGGTGTATACGGATCGTGCGGTTCGATGGTGTGCAGGTAGACGAAGGCCGGCCGCGCCGGGTCGAGCGCCCCCAGGAAGTCCGCTGTCTGCGAGACCGCCCACTGTGCGCTGGCGAAATGCTCCAGCACGAACCGGTCGTATCCCTGGTTGAAGCCGAAGTTCTCACCGATCTGCAGATTCGTGGTGAAGCAGGCGGTGGCATAGCCCGCCTCTCGCAGGATCTCCGGCAGCAGCACCGGCCACTCTGCCAGCCCATCTGTATTGTGCATCGCCCCGTGCACGCTCGGGTAGAGCCCGCTGAGCATCGTCGCGACGGAAGGCCGCGTCCACGTCGTCGGCGTCATTGCCCGCCGGTAGAACGTCGCCTCCCCCGCAAAGGCGTCAATCAACGGCGATGTCGCCCGGTCGTAGCCGTAGCACCCAAGATGATCGGCCCGCAGCGCGTCGATCACATAGATGAAGACATCGGGCGGGCGCTCCTTGGGGCGCGCCGGCAGTCGCGCCCGGGGGTTAGATGGCTGCGCCTGCGGCAAGTACGCCTCCGGGCGACCCTCGATGCTGACAGACGGCACCGGCCGCAAGCGCAGCCACAGCCGCGCCCCCGTCGGCACCCTCATCGCATACCACAGAGTCCCCTTCCTGGCGTAGGCGAACCCGGCGTCTTCCTGGCTGTTTACACGGCAAGCCTGCGGCCCGACCGGGCCGGGGTGAAGGCCGATCTCCGCCCCTTGCTGCCACCCAGCGAACTCCACAGGCAACACCCCGTCCGGGCTGACCAGTTCCGCCTCGCAGCCCACATAGCCCGTGGACCCACCCTCGACCTCACGCCTGGCGACGTTCCCCTCAATGTCGAAACGCAGAAGCTGTCCCGAATACGCTCCCAAATCGATCTCGGCGCGAAAGACCGGCAGCCTTCGCGCCCCGTCCGAGAAGCGACGTCGCGTCTCGTACACGACGCTCGGCGCGCCGTCGTCTGTGGTCACGATGACGCTCGCGGTCATGACCGAGTCCGCCCACGGCTTCACCCACAGCGCCGCGGCGCCGGCCGCGCCGATCATCACCACCCAGGGAATGAACCTCCGGCAACGCTTCATTCGCATCTCGACATCGCACGCGGCACCCATGAATTCCGCCGCACGTCGGGGCCCGCCGTCCTACCTCTCACTTCAGTCCGCCGAGACGTTTCTCCTGCGCTCGCGGCCTCAGTCGGCGAGGCCGAGCCCTGCCGCGGGCGCGCCGCCTCCTGTCGATGGGCCGCATCGGCCACGCGTGGCAGAACTCCCTCCGCCTGCATGTGATACACTGCTCTGGAAGCGATCGCGCCCTGTTACCCCCCTGCCTTCCCCGCTTCTGACTCCAGGGAAAGGAGCCGTGCGATGACCACACGCCCCATGCTTCTGGCTCTCATGGCCGCTGCCGCCGGCCTCGCCTGCGTCGTCGTTACAGGCGACACTGACTTGCCGGAAACTGCCATCCTGGCGCGCGCCGACGACTGGAGCACCAAGGTCACCTCCGGCCACTTCGCGTTCCGCACGCAGAGCACGTTCCTCGACGATCCCAGGAGCGACTTCGTCGCGGAAGCGGAGATATGGTTCGACGCAGGCCGGAGCCGTCTCGATCAGAAGGTCGAGCGGCCTCACGCGCAGCGGGCAGAGATGCAGTGCGAAGAACGAGTGCGGATCTTCGATGGCACGAACGTGATCGAGGGATCGCCAGAGCACCCCGACCGCATGACCCTGCTGGAAGTAGAGGACCTCGCCGAACTCCCCCGGCACACTAGTATCGGGCACGCCAGTCGGCTCTTCGGCGATCTGATCGGGCCGGCCTTCAACCACGGCCTTCCCCTTGGTGATGGCATCACCGCTTGGGGCGGCAGACTTGTGGGGAAAGAGGAACTGGCAGGCCTTGAGTGCTTTCACTTCGAGGCCCCGCCGCGAGCTGTGCCGAAGAATGCGACCATCGTCCATCACTGGTGGCTCGCCCCCGCCAAAGGCTGCGCCTTGGTGCAATCATCCGAGGAGATCACCTGGCCGCCATCACACGGGCCTGCACTACGCCGGAACGTCACTACCGTTGAGGAGTGGGAAGAAGGCCCGGAGGGCATCTGGGCCCCGAAGGTCGGCAAGTACCAAGTCTTCATCACGGCGCGCGGCGGCGCCGAAGAGCTGGGGCGCGTGGAAAGGACTGAACTCACACTGGCCGAGTTCAACATCTCCATCCCGAGCGAGATCTTCCGCCTGGAGCCGCCCCTCCAGTCGCAGGGCGAGCCGTCGGGATAGGCCAACAGGGGCTGCGTCGGGCGCCGACGAATACTGGCCTGCCGTGGACCTTTACCTCGACTTCAATACACCGCTGCACCGGCTCGACCCGCGGGCGAAGGTCTTCGGCCTCCTCGCCGCCTTCGCCCTCTTGCTCGCCTTCAACCACCCTCTCTACACGGCGGGCGTGGCCGCCGTGATCCTCGCAGCAGCCGCTCTCGGCCGGTCCCTCAGAAACGTCTGGCGCCTGCGCGCCCTCTACCTGCTTTTCTTTCTCTTCAGCCTCGTGCTCTGGTCGGTGATGCTTCGCGGGCCCACGGATATCGCCCGCCTCGGCCCCCTCCATCTCACCCGCGAGTCCCTTCTCTATGGCGTCGCCGTCGGCATTCGAATCGACGCCATGGTCGCCGCCGGCCTCGTCTTCCTCTCCACCACCCGAGTGGAGGAGTTCACCGCCGCCCTTCGCCGGCTCGGCCTCCCCTTCCCCGTCAGCTTTGCCTTCTCCCTCGCCTTCCGGTTTGTTCCGACCTTCGCGGACTCCGCCTACACCATCATCCAGGCACAGAAGTCCCGCGGCCTCGACCTCGAATCCGGCGGCATTTTCACTCGTATCCGGCGACACGTCCCCCTCCTCATACCCGCCGTCGTCGGCGCCGTGCGCACAACCGATCTCCTCGCCATGGCGCTCGAATCCCGTGGATTCGGCGGCTCGGGGCCGCGCACCGAATACCTCGAACTCAAGGCGCGCTGGCAGGACTTCCTCGTCTCGGCGCTCCTTCTCGTCGCGGTTTCCGCCGCAATCTGGTGGCGATTGGGGGGCCACGGCGCGGTTCTCCCCAGAGTCTGACAGGATAAGCGACCGCCTCCTGCGGAACAATACCTGGTGGGAGAGTCTCTATACGCCATGCCGCGCACGTCACGGAAATGATATTCATCACCGGAGGAACCGGTTTCGTCGGACGCCATCTCATCGCCCGTCTCCTCAGCCTGGGAGAGCAGGCGCGCATCCTCGCCCGCGGGTCCGCAGACATCCCCGGGGCAGAGCTCGTCCAGGGGGACCTAACAGACCCGCCATCCTTCGCCGGATACCTCAAAGGTTGCCGCGCTGTCATCCACCTCGTCGGGATCATCCGCGAGAGCGGGCGCAACACGTTCAGGCGTATCCACGTCCTCGGCACTCAGAACGTCGTCGAGGCATGCAAGGAAGCTGGCGTCACCCGCCTCCTCCACATGAGCGCCATCGGCGCTCGCCCCGATGCAGCAAGCCGATACCATCGCTCGAAGTGGAAGGCCGAGGAGATCGTACGCGGCTCCGGCCTGGAGGCCACCATCTTCCGACCCTCGGTCATCTTCGGAGCCGGGAATGCCTTCATCCCGCAGATCAGAGACCTACTGAGGAGACCCGTGACCCCTGTGATCGGCAATGGCATGAGCCTATCACAGCCCATCTGGGTGGAGGACGTCGTGTCGTGCTTCGTGGATGCGCTTGGAAAGCCCGAGACAATGCGCCGCTTCTACCAACTCGGCGGGCAGGAGACCTACGGCTTCGAGCAGCTCATCGACCTCGTCGCAGAGGCCGACGGCGTCGAGAAGCCAAAGATCCACCTTCCACCCATCCTCGTGAGGCCCGTTGCCGCGGTGATGAGCCGACTCTCCCCAAGGTTCCCCCTCACCCCCGACCAGCTCACCATGCTCCTCGAAGACAACATCTGCGACATCGCCGAGATGCAGGAGATGTTCGGCCTCAGCCCCGCCTCGTTGCGAGACCATCTATCCGATTGAGCCCCCTCCCCCGACTGCATCATCACATCCCCCGCAGCCCCTCAATCGCCTCCGCCACCCTCGCCCGGTGCGCGTGGATCGGCTCCGGCGTCGTGGCGAACTCGGTCAGGCTCGTGCACACCTCGGCAGGGACCTCCAGCAGACTCTCCGCTTCCGCGTAACTCGCCGCCGGCGCGCCCGCCCCCTTCAGCCGCTGGACCTCCTCCCGCAGCAGCCATAGATACTCGTAGTCCTCGATCCCATCCCGCAGCAGCTCCCACCGGATCGACGGCACCGGCCCTTCGAGGTACTTCGTCTTGTCGAGGCCCGGCCTCCGATTCGGCGGGTACAGGAATCGCCCGTCCCCGTTGCCCCACGGCTCGCGCCCGCCCTCGGGCAGCCCGTACCCCGACTTCCAGCTCATCGAGTCCTCCCACGGGTTCTGCACCACCTCCCCGGGATAGGCGCTCCTCGAGGTCCAATACACACTCTGCCAAACCAGCAGACCCTTCAGCCCGTACTTCCACGTCTCCCACGACCACAGCCGCAGCTCCGTCCCATAGTGGTCGATGAACAAGGCAAAATGCGGCGCCTTCGGCGCCGTGCAGAGATACCACCAGACCTCGTCGCCGGCGCTCTTACGACTCTGCAACACATCCACGTCCAGCATGAACGTCGGCAGGCACCAGATATCCACCGAATCGTAAAGCCTGGCGACGGGCTCCTCCGTCAGCAGGCGCTTCACCTTCGGAGCCGCGCCCCCGATCAACTCCATTCCCTTCTGCACGAATTCATAGTCCTTCTCAGTCGGCTCGTCGAACCAGTACACGTAGGCCTTGTCCAGCCACCCGTTCCGCTCCAGATGCTTCTGCACCGTGCCGGCATACCGGCCGAAGCTGATCTGGTGCTCCCGCGATCCCTCCTCGAACTCGCCGATCCGACCCGGCCGCCGGGACTGATACGTCCCGCCGCCCAGTCCATCGAGATCCAGCCGGAAGCTGTTGAAGCCAAGCTCGTCCAGCCCGAAGCGCGCATCCTCATCGAAGCCGATGAAGTCCACCTTCGGGTACAGCCCCTCCCGCGCATCCCGCGTCCACTCCACCTCGATATCCCGCCCCAGCGAGTACGGCGCAACCCGGTGCTCGGCGAAGCTCCGCAGATAGAGCCGGTAGACCTGCTGCACCTCATCATCTGTGTCCAGATTGTGATACCGCTTGAGCGACCACCGGGAGAGCCCGAACCCGCTCCTCAGGTGCGTCCCCCTCGGCAGCTCGAAGTCCCAGACGTGCACCTCCAACGGAACCTCGGCAGACCACCCCGCCCCTTCGACCGTCAGCATCCCCCGGTAGTCCCCGCCTGGCGTGCCCGGCGGCACGTGCACGCTCACCCAGAAGGGTTGGTTCCGCCCCGCGGCCAGGTTCACAGGCGAAGCGTGGATCGGCAGCGGGTCCGGCCACTCGTCCACCGTCCCCAGCTCGTCCGTCGGCCGCGCGGTGAACACGTACTCGACCGTCCGAATCTCCACCTCGCCCGCCGGTATGCTGCTCCCCGACGCCGACACGAGATCCCCCACCCGAACGGAGCATTGGCCGAGCGGC
>Ga0180438_10008308_pt1 | contig 13233 bp, 11 predicted proteins | sample SS_ome_12_FD_132455 | JGI IMG/M metagenome (GOLD analysis project Ga0180438, IMG submission 132455) | Hypersaline lake sediment archaeal communities from the Salton Sea, California, USA - SS_3_D_2 metaG | ecosystem: Environmental > Aquatic > Non-marine Saline and Alkaline > Hypersaline >... | reverse complement strand
CTTTGCGGCGGTCGGCGCGGCCGGGTTCGCCCGCTGGGGCCAGTTTGGGATGCTCCTCTGGATCGCCTCGGGCTGGCTGCTCGCCGTGTTCATCTGCGCCTGGTATGCCAGGCGTGAGCTGGGCTTCTTCTGGGGGCGGGTAGATCTCGCCCGGGTGCGCTTGCTGGTTCCGTTCCTGTTGCCGTTGTGGATGGGCGGCCTCGTCTCCTTCGGGGCTCACACGATTCTGAAATCCTACCTCGCGGTGAAGTGCGGCCCGGTTCCCGTGGGGCAGTTCGAGATCGGCCTCACGCTCCTGTTCCACATGGGAACCATCCATCAAGCCTTCATGATCGTCTTCCTGCCGGCCTGGGCGCGGCGCCATGCCGCCCGCGATGGCGCTCAACTCCTGCGTTCCTTCGCCCAGGCCCGCGGCGTGTTGGCGGGTATTGCGACGGCCTACGGACTCCTCCTGGCACTCGGAGGCCACTGGGTGGTACCCGCCATCTTCGGCCCCGAGCAGGTGGGCGCGGTTCCGACCGTCCGCATAATGGGGATCGTGATGCCCCTGATGATCGTGAGCTGGGTCAGCTCCGTCACCTACGTGGTCGGCAATCGCACCGGTTTCGCCGGCCGGGCGAATCTCCTGTGGTTCTGTATTGTAATACCAACGGGGTTCCTGCTGATTCCATCCTTGGGTTCGTTCGGGGCGGCCGTCGCCTTCCTCCTCGCCTACGTCGCTTTCACTTGGTATTGCGTGACGCGCGCTCGCCCCTTCTTCCGGGAGGCGGACCGCTGGGCACGACAGCAGGAGGCTGGCTGAGGCGCGCGGAGAGGGAATAGCGTCTGCCTTCCCTCGGCCGGAGCGAGAGGCGTGTTTGCGATGCTCTTCGGCTAGCGTTGGGCGAAGGTGCTGGCGAGGAGGACGAGATCCAGCCCGGCGAGGATGGCACAGACAGCCCAGCAGAAGATGCGGTAGCCGCGCGACAGGGCAAGCTCACCCATCAGTGCCCGGCGGCCGGCGAGCAGCAGCATGCACACCAGTATCGCCGGCAGCAGCAGCCCGTTCATCACCTGCGACAAGAGCAGTATCCGCAGCAGCGGGACACCCGGCACGAGCACGAGCCCCGCGCCCAGAACGATCAGGCCGGTGAAGAGGATGTAGAAGTGGGGCGCCTCTCGCAGCGACCGGCCGACCCCTCGTTCCCAGCCGATGCCTTCACAGATGACGTAGGCCGTGGACAAGGGCAGGATCGAGGCGGCGAATAGCGCCGCGTTCATGAGGCCGATGGCGAAGAGCAGAGAGGCATACTCGCCGGCGAGGGGCCGCAGCGCGGCCGCCGCCTGGCCGGCCGTCGTGATGCGCTCGCCGCTCGCGTGGAGCGTTGCCGCGCAGGCGATGGTGATGAAGAAGACCACGACGACAGCGAAGATCCCGCCGATGATCACATCCCAACGCGCCAGCTTGTAGCTCTGAGCGCGAGTGCCCTTCTCCACGACCGTCGCCTGAAGGTAGAACTGCATCCAGGGCGCAATCGTGGCCCCGACGATCCCCACGGTTATCAGCAGGTAGGCGTCCGTGAACCGGAAGGCCGGGGTCACCGACTGCTGCATGACGTGACCCCAATCCGGCTTCGCCAAGATGCCCGATATGGGGTAGGCCAAATAGACCAGACAGGCGACGAGGAAGATTCGCTCGACGGCCTGGTAGCTCCCCCGCAGGACGACCAGCCAGATGAGCGCCGCCCCGACGGGGACGGCGATGTACGGCGACAGCCCGAACAGCCGGGCGGCTTCGGCGACCCCGGCGAACTCCGCCGCGGCGTTGGCGAAGTTGGTCACGAGAAGGGCCAGCATCAGCAGCACCGTGACCTTGATGCCGAAGGACTCGCGTATGAGATCGGCGAGTCCCTTCGACGTGGCGATGCCCATACGGGCGCAGATCTCCTGGACGACGATGAGCACGACCAGCGTGGGCCAGAGCAGCCAGAGCACCGAATAGCCGAACTCCGCCCCCGCCACCGAGTAGGTGGCGATCCCCGGCGCGTCGTTGTCGACATTGGCCGTGATGATGGCCGGGCCGAGCACGGCGAGGAAGGCGATTATCGGCGCCCAGACTCTGCGACGAAGCAGCCTGATCACAGGCGGACTCCCTTAGAATCTCTGGCAAAACCCCTGAGGCTGATGGATCCGGAGCGGTCAGACACCCCGCAAGAGCCAGAAGACGGGGTTTTGTTAGAGTCTCTTACGGCTGGCGAGCGAACACCCTCGGCAACTGCTTCTTCAGTCGGCCCGGCAGAATCGCCTCGATGGCGTCGTCCACGGTGACGATGCCGACGAGCCTCTTCTCCTCGTCCACGACGGGGATGGCGAGCAGATTGTAGCGCGCGATCAGCCCCGCCGTCTCCTCGTGGGACGTCTCGGCGGTGACCGATATCAGGTCCCGCACCATGATATCGTCGATGACTCTCGTGGGCGGAGCGACGATGAGATCGCGCAGCGAGAATACTCCGATAAGCCTCTTCTGGTCGTCGAGAACGTAGCAGTAGTAGATCGTCTCCGCTTCTTCTCCCGCCTTCCTGAGGTAGCCGATCGCCTCCTGGGCCGTCATCCCGGAAGGCACGGCGACGTACTCGGGCGTCATCAGTCCGCCGGCGGTGTCGTCCGAGTACTTGAGCAGCTCTTTGACGTCGGACGCCTCCTCCGGCTCCATCAGGTCGAGGAGCTGGTCCGCCCGCTCCTTCGGCAGATCGCCCACGAGGTCGGCCGCATCGTCCGGGTCGATCTCCTCCAGGATGTCGGCCGCCTTCTCGTCCTCCAAGGAGTTGAGGACGGACTGCTGGAGATCGAACTCCATCTCCTCCATCGCCGCCGCCGCCGTCTCGTCATCGAGGGAGGAGACGACCGCCGTCCGGTCGAGGGCGCTCAGCTCTCCCAGAATATCGGCGAGGTCGGCCGGGTTGAGGCGGCGCAGCTTCTCTCGCTCCAGGTCGAGCCTGAGCTGCTGGGAAGTGGGATCGAGAGAGTGAACGTGCTCCCAACTGATGAGCCGCTCGTGAGGCCGGCGGCCGAACCAACTCCACAGGCGTATGGCGATTCCCTCGATATTGAGGCGGCGAAGCAGGCTGCGCGTGCCGACCCCGGCCGCGACGAGGCGCACCTGCCCTCGAACCGCGCCCAGCTTCAGGTCGTTTACCCGCACCACCCGGTGACCCTCGACATCCACGATCTGGTCGTCCAGGACCGACTCGAGCAGCAGGATCTCCCCCTCGTCGAGTCCGGCGGACGGAAGCTCGCCCATGGGCTGCGACAGGGTGACAGCCTCGGTCGACACGCTGCGCACGACACCCCAGGGCAGAATCAGCGGCTCTCGCCGCCCGCGCTGGCGCAGTACGATCTTCGTGACGAGGGGGAAGCTCTCACCCAGTTTGACGCCGATGTCGCCAATGCGCCCAATGAACGTGCCGTCGCCATCGACGACGTTCATCCGAAGCAGTTCGCTCAGATAGCCCTCAGAGAAGAAGATCATCGCGCCACCTCCTCGGGTGGTCTCATCCAAGCCCGGCCAAACTGAACAGCCTTCCCACGCAGGGAAGGCTGTGGCGTCGTCGAGCCCGTTCAGCGGGGCCGTCAATGCGTCAACGCCGGCCCCCGCGCGCGCCAATTTCCGAGCAACCGGGCGGTACGTCTCGCCGGCTCGGAGCCTGTCCCTGCCTGTTTACGTGAGGATGGATCCATCAGTCGAAGTGACCTACTTATTCCACTTGAGGATAACGGAAGTCCAACGCCGCTGTCAATATTTCGGCCGCCCGCTGCGGCCGAACGCCCCAACCTCTGGCGGCCGAGCCCAACACATCGCCAACAGGAAGGCTGCTCAGTGGCGTACAAGACTACCGCTAAGCGTCGAGCACCTGCCCCAGGAGGCGCGCGTGGCAAAGAAAGCACTTCTTGGTGCGCTGGCGGTTCTGGTTGTGGTTGTGGTGTATGTCGGGCTTCGGCCCAGGGCGGAGGGGGGCGCTTGGGTCTATGGGAGCGGGGTGGTGGAGGCGACGGAGGTGGATGTCAGCGCCCAGGTGGGAGGGCTTCTGAAGGCGGTGGAAGCCCAGGAGGGGGCATCTGTGGCGGCCGGGCAGGTGATCGCCCGGATCGAGACGGAGGACCTGGAGGCACAGCTCAGGCAGGCGCAGGGCGCCGCCCAGGCGGCCGAAGGCGACCTCGCGCGGTCCCAGGCGGCACACTTGGGGACACGGGCGGCACTCGAGAACGCACGAGCGGCATACGAAAAGGGCACGGAATTGAAGGGTCGGCACGCCCAGGCCGCGGCCCAGCAGGAGGCGGCCGCGGCCGCCCGCGATCAGGCAAAGGCTCAATTGGAGTTGGTGCGGGCGGGGGCGCGGGAGGAGGAGATTCGCCAGGCGCGGGCCGGGGCGGAGAGCGCGGAGGCGGAGTGGGAGAACGCCAGGCTGGAGCTGGAGCGGAGGCAGACGCTGCTGGCTCAGGGGGCCGTCTCCCAGCAGCAGGTCGACTTCCAGCGGGCGGCGGAGAAGGCGGCGCGGGGGCGACTGGAGTCGGCGGAGGCGCGGCTGGAGGAGGTTGCGGCGGGGGCGCGGACAGAGGAGGAGCGGGAGGCGGAGGCGGCGCTGGCGCAGGCGGAGGCGAACGTGCTGGCGGCGCGGCGGGCGCTCGAAACAGCGGAGGAGCTGTACGCCGACAAGCTGGAGCTGAAGCAGCGGCTCGACCTGGCGGAGGCCGAGCACCAGGGGGCCCAGGAGGCGGAGTCGGTGGCGGAGGGGCGGCTCGAAAGCGCCCGGGGCGGGCTGGCGGCGGCGGAGAAGCGGCTGCGGGATGCCGTCGTCACGGCCCCCCTGGAGGGCACGATCCTGCTGAAGATACGCGAACCGGGCGAGACCGTGAGCCCGGGACAGCCCATCGTGCGGCTGGCCGACCTCGACCACATGTGGCTGCGGGTGTACGTCGCCGAGACGGAGATCGGCCGGGTGAAGCTGGGACAGAAGGCGGAGGTGACGATAGACGCGGCACCGGGCAGGACCTTCGCGGGAGAGGTGACGGAGATCGCCCAGGAGGCGGAGTTCACGCCGAAGAACGTGCAGACGCGGGAGCAGCGCGTGAAGCTGGTCTTCGGGGTGAAGATCGGCCTGGCCAATCCGGAGGGCGCGCTGAAGCCGGGGATGCCTGCGGACGCCCGCATCTCCGTGGGAGCGAGGAGCAACGATGACTGAGCCGGCCGGCGAGCCGGCGATCGAGGCTCGCGGCCTGCAAAAGGCCTTCGACGACACGGTGGCGGTGGACGGCCTGGACCTGGCGGTGGCGCGGGGCGAGGTCTTCGGGCTGGTGGGGCCGGACGGCGCGGGGAAGACCACCACGATCAGGATGCTGTGCGGGGTCTTTGCGCCGACGGCGGGCACGGCCAGGGTTCTCGGCTTCGACGTGGCGGCGCATGCACATGAGGTCCAGCGGCGCATCGGCTACGTGCCCCAACGCTTCAGCCTCTACCCCGAACTCACGGTTGACGAAAACCTCCTCTTCCGGGCGAGGGTGCACGACATGGGAGGCGAGGCGCTCGCCCGGCGCCACGAGAGACTCCTATCGTTCACGCGCCTCGGGCGCTTCCGCCACCGGCTCGTCGCCAACCTGTCGGGCGGAATGAAGCAGAAGCTGGCGCTGGCGGCGGCGCTGATCCACGAGCCGGAGGTGCTCCTGCTCGACGAGCCGACCACCGGCGTGGATCCCGTCTCCCGGGGCGAGTTCTGGCAGATGCTGCTTGGGCTGGCGGAGGAGGGCATGACGGTTCTGGTCGCCACCGCCTACATGGATGAGGCCGAGCGCTGCCGTCGCCTGGGGCTGCTCCACGAAGGGCGGCTCCTGCTCTCCGGCACCCCCCGCCAGATCAGACAGGAAGCGAGGCTGACGCTCCTCCAGGTGGCCTGCGATCCCCTTCTGCAGGGCCGCGCGGCGGCGCGGGGGGCGGCAGGCGTGCGGTGGGTGGAGGTGTTCGGAGACCGACTCCACGTCGCCGTCGAGCGGGAGGGCGCGGCGCCAGGGCTGCGCCAGGCGCTGGAGAAGGCGGGGGCTCGCGTCACCTCCATCCAGCCGGCGGAGCCGGGTATGGAGGACGCCTTCTTCGAGCTCGTTCGGCGGCGGGGGCGGAGCGGGTGAGCGCGCCGGCGATCGACGTCCAGCGGCTGACGAAGCGCTTCGGCGATTTCACGGCGGTCGATGACGTCTCCTTCTCGGTGGCGCGGGGCGAGGTCTTCGGGCTCCTCGGACCGAACGGGGCCGGCAAGTCTACGACCATCCGAATGCTCTGCGGGATCCTGGGGCCGACCGCCGGCCGGGGCGAGGTCGCCGGCCACGATATCGTCGGCGAGCCCGAGGCGGTGCGCGCCCGGATCGGGTACATGTCCCAGAAGTTCTCCCTCTACCTCGACCTCTCCGTTCTCGAAAACCTCGAATTCTACGGCGGCGTGTACGGCCTCGGACGGGACCGGCTGGGGGAGCGAATCGGATGGGCGCTGGAGATGGCGGGGCTGCGGGAGCGGGGGGACCAGCTCGCAGCCGAGCTGCCCGCGGGATGGCGCCAGCGGCTGGCGCTGGGGTGCGCCCTGCTCCACGAGCCCGAGGTCGTGTTCCTGGACGAGCCGACGGCGGGGGCGGACCCCATGTCCCGCCGGCAGTTCTGGGAGGTCATCTACGAGCTGCGCGGGGCCGGGGTGACGACGCTGGTCAGCACCCACTACATGGACGAGGCGGAGCGGTGCGACCGGCTCGGATTCATCTTCGCCGGGAAGCTGGCGGCGCTGGATCGACCGGACCGGCTCAAGCAGGTGCGAGAGAAGGGGACGCTGGTGGAGGTGGAGTGCGACCGCCCGGCGGCGGCCGCGGCGGCGCTCCAGGCGACGGCTGGGTTTGCATCGGCGCGGCTGCACGGGGCCGGCATCCATGTCGGCCTGGACGAACCGGCGGGAGCGGCGGCTGGCGTGAGGTCCGCGCTGGAAGAGGCGGGCTTCCGTGTAGAGAGGGCGGAGGTGGTGGGGCCGACGCTGGAGGATGTCTTCGTCTCGCTCATCGAGGAGATGGAGGCGTCGTCGGGGGCTGCGGTGAGATGAATCTTCGCAGGGCATGGGCGATATCCGAGAAGGAGCTTCGCTACCTCCTGCGCGACCCGCGCAGCCTCGGCGTGACTCTGCTGCTGCCGGTGGTTCTGCTCGCCCTCTTCGGATACGCCATCAACTTCGACGTGAAGCACATCCCGCTGGCCGTCTACGACCCCGACGCGTCGCCCGAGAGCCGCGACCTGGCGCAGGCGCTGACGCGGACGGAGTACTTCCGGGCGGCCGGCACGATCGGCGCGCCGGCAGAGGCCGACGCCGTCCTCGCCCGCGGGGAGGCGAAGGTCGTGCTCGTGATTCCCGCCGGCTTCGGCAGGGATATCGCCGCGGGCCGCCCCGTTCGGATTCAGACGCTGGTGAACGGCTCGGACTCGCTCACGGCGAGCGTGGCCTTGGGCTACCTGGAAGGCATGCTCGGGGACTGGGCGCGGCGGCGGGCGGGGGAGGCGCTCCCGCGGCAGACGAGGGGTGCGGCGATCGATCCAAAGGTTCGCATCTGGTACAACGAGGATCTCTCCAGCGTGAAGTTCATCACGCCGGGGCTCGCCGTCTTCATCCTCATGCTGCTCGCCGCCCTTCTCACCTCCCAGACTATCGTGCGGGAGCGGGAGCAGGGAACGATGGAGGGGCTGGTCGCCTCGCCGGTGACGGCGAAGGAGGTCCTTCTCGGAAAGCTCCTCCCTTACGTCGCCATTGCCCTGGCCGATGTGGCGCTGGTGGCGGCGGCGGGACGGCTGCTCTTCCACATTCCCCTGCGCGGCGGCCCATTGCTGCTGCTGGCGCTGCTGCTTCTCTACCTGCTGGCGGCGCTGGGCCTGGGCCTCCTCATCTCGGCGACGGCGAGGACCCAGCAGGGGGCCTATCTCGTCGCCTTCATCGGCACCCTGCTTCCGACACTTCTGCTGACCGGCTTCATCTTTCCGGTCTCCAGCATGCCGAAGGTGCTCCAGGCGATCGTTCAGCTTCACCCGTCCACCCATTTCATGGTGATCGCGCGGGCGATGACGCTCAAGGGCGCGGGCCTGGCGGCTCTCTGGCCCCGGGCGGTCGCGCTGGCGGCGCTGGCCGCGGCCGTGCTCGGCCTGACGGCCGCCAGGTTCAGGAAGACGCTCTGAGGGGGCGATGCGAAACCGACTGCGAACCCTGATACGCAAAGAGGTGCTCCAGCTCCGGCGGGACCGCCGGATCGTGGCCATGCTCGTGGCCGCTCCGCTGCTCCAGCTCTTCATCTTCGGCTACGCCGTGACGCTGGACGTCAAGCACATTTCCCTCGTCGTCTGCGACCTCGCCCGCACCTCCGAGAGCCGGGAGCTGACCGGCAGCCTCTCCCGCTCCGAATACTTCGATGTCGCCGGATGGGTCGATTCCCCTTCGGAGGTTGATGCCTATCTCGCCTCCGGCCGGGCGCTGGTCGCCCTCTCGATTCCGCGCGACTTCTCCAAGCGCCGCTCCCGAGGGGAGACGGCTGAGGTCCAGGTCATCATAGACGGCACCGACATGAACTCGGCCGGCATCGCCGCCGGATATGTGGGCGCGTTGATGTCGCACTACGACCGCACGCACCCCGAGACGATCCGCGCCGCGGGCGGCGTTTCGCACGAGCCCAGGATCTGGTACAACCCCAACCTGGACAGCGTGACCTACATGGTGCCGGCCGTCATCTGCATGATCCTGGCGACGGTGATGACGGCCGCGACTGCGGTGTCGCTGGTGCGGGAACGGGAGACCGGAACGCTGGAGCAACTCATCGTGACTCCGGTCCGACCCATCGAGGTGATGCTGGGCAAGACGTTCCCCTTCGCCGCAATCGGGCTCGTTGACGTGGGGCTGATCGTCCTGCTCGCCCGCTATTGGTTCGGCGTCGCGGCGGCGGGGAGCATCCCCCTGCTCTTCCTCTCCGCCGCCATCTTCCTCCTGACGACGCTGGGCCTCGGGCTCTTCATCTCCAGCGTCTCCCGCACCCAGCAGCAGGCGATGCTGACGGCCTTCTTCGTGATCATCCCCTCCGTGCTGCTGTCGGGCTTCATCTTCCCCATCGAGAACATGCCGCAGCCCGTCCAATGGCTAACCTACCTGCTCCCGCTGCGCTACTTCGTCACGATCGTGCGAGGAATCTTCCTCCAGGGCGTGGGAATGGGAATACTGTGGCCGCAGTTCGCCGCGCTCGTCGCCTCCGGAGGCGCTATCTTCGCGATGAGCGCGGCGCGGTTCCAGAAGCGTCTCGGATAACGGGAGGAAGCGGTGGCTTTCGCGACACGACCGGTGATCATGGGCACCCATGGGGCGGTGGCGGCGGGGCACTATCTGGCGGCGCGGGCGGGGCTGCGGATGCTGGAGCTGGGCGGCAACGCCATCGACGCGGGCGCGGCGATGGGGTTTGCGCTGGCGCTGCTGAAGCCGAATCAGAACGGCATCGGGGGCGAGTGTCCCATCCTCATCTACTCCGCCGACCGGGGGCGGGCATTCGCCATCAATGGGCAGGGAGTGGCGCCGCGGGCGGCGACCATCGAGCGATGCCGGGAGATGGGAATCGATCTCATCCCGGGCGATGGGTTCCTGCCGGCGACGGTGCCTTCGATGGTGGACAACTACGTCACCGCGCTCGCCGCCTTCGGGACGATGCCGCTGGCGGAGGTGATGGCCCCGGCGCTGGAGATGGCGGCGCGCGGGTTCCCCATGTACGGGGAGCTGCGGGAGGGAATCGAGTCGAACCTCCCGCGCTGGACGAAGGACTACCCGAGCACGGCGGCGGTCTTCGCCCCGGGCGGCGCAGCTCCGGCGGTGGGCGAGATCTTCCGCCAGCCCGACTGGGCGGCGGCGATGGGGATGCTCGTGGAGGCGGAACGGAAGGCCGCCCGGCGCGGCCGGACGGGGGCGCTTCAGGCGGCGCGGGATGTGTTCTACAAGGGGGAGATCGCAAGGGCTCTGGTGGCCTTCGCCCGCGACAACGAGGTGATGGACGCCAGCGGCAAGCCGCATTCCGGGCTGTTCACAGAGGACGATTTCGCCGCCTACCGCGCCCGGGTCGAGGACCCGATCTCGTCCGACTACCGCGGCCTGACGGTGCACAAGTGCAACACGTGGTGTCAGGGGGCGGTCTTCCTGCAGCAACTCAAGCTGCTGGAGGGGTTCGACCTGGCGGCGATGGGCCACAACTCCGCCGATGCCATCCATACGACCATCGAGTGCGCCAAGCTCGCTTTCGCCGACCGCAATGCCCATTATGGGGATCCGGACTTCGTGGAGGTGCCGCTGGATCGGCTGCTGTCCGAGAGGTACGCGGAGGAGAGGCGGCGGCTCGTCGATCCGGGGAAGGCGTCGTTGGAAGACAGGCCGGGCGATGTCCCGCGCGGCGGGCGACGACAGCCGGGGCCGTCCGACCCCGAGGCGCCGTGGCCGACGACGCACGGCGGCGACACGACGAAGTGCGATGCCGTGGACCGCTTCGGGAACATGATCTCGATCACGCCGAGCGGGGGTTGGTTCTCCAGCTCGCCGGTCGCGCCGGGGCTGGGCTTCCCGTTGGGGACGCGCGGGCAGATGTTCGAGCTCGACCCCGAGCACCCGAACTGCCTGGCGCCGGGGAAGCGCCCGCGGGCGACGCTCACGCCCTCGCTCGTGACCAAGGAGGGGAAGCCGTGGATGGTCTTCGGGACGCCCGGAGGCGACTGCCAGGACCAGTGGACGCTCCAGTTCTTCCTCAACTACGTCGACTTCGGGATGGACCTTCAGGAGGCGATCGACGCGCCGACCTTCCACAGCGAGCACTTCCGCAACTCGTTCTATCCGAGGGCGGCGAGGCCGGGGCACATGGCGGTCGAGGGCAGAATCGACGAGGCGGTCCGCAAGGCGCTGGAGGCGCGGGGCCACGCGGTCGAGGTGATCGGCGACTGGGTAAACGGACAGGTCGAGGGGATTCGCTTCGATGCGGAGACGGGCGTGATCTCGGCGGCGGCTTCGCCGCGGGGGGTGAGCTATGCGATGGGGTGGTGACCGGGCTCAGCGTCCCTTCGGGAAGAACTCGATCCGAGAGCGGGTGCGGAGGGTGGTGTCCATGCGCGCCCGCTTGCCGTTGAGCGTGACCTCTTTCACCTCCTCCTCGAAGACGTTGATCGTTTCGAGGATGTCGCGTATCCGCATGCCGCCGGTGTCGGGGAGGGTGAAGCTCAGCTCGTCCTGACCGACGCCGGAGGTCTGACATAGGTGGCCGTGTACCGAGATGGTGATTCTCATCGAGGTTCCCTAATCATCCGGCTCCACCACGACGATGCCCGCCTGCCTGAGCTTCTCGGTGACGTGCGCTCGGGCGGCGGCCACGACGCCCTGGTACTCGCCGCGGTAGGAGCGAAGCTGCCGTGCCAGGGAGAGCTGGGCTTGGCGAAGATCGCGGGCCCGGTCGGCGGTGGCGTCGAGGCTGGGGGACTTCGTGGTGGTGATGTACGGCATGATCTGCTCGACGTACTCGGCCCGCTCGCCGCTCGGGAGCGCGGCCTCGATCACGATTCGCCCGCGGAAGGATATCTGATCGCCCCCGGGAGTCGTGGTGGTGGCGACCTTGGCGGCGAGCGTGACCTCGCGGACGCTTTCGGCGCGGAGCGCGCCGATCAGATCGTCGATCGTCTCGAACTCGTGTCCCAAGGCTGTACTCCTCGAAGTCGGCGCCTGTCTCCCTCAACCGCCGGTCGGGAGAGCTGAGACCAGGAAGTCGCGGGAGACTTCGATCGCCTCCGCCTTGTAGCGGAGCGTCGAGAATACGTGATCCGCGCCCTCGATCATATGGAGCCGGCAGCGCCCGCCGAGGGCGAGGCGGTAGTCGGAGGCGTCGGAGGGGGGGACGGCCTCGTCGTTGGAGCCGTGGAGGACGAGGCTCGGCCCGACGTAGCTCGCGATCTGCTTCAGCGGCTGGATGTTCGGGAGGTCGTTGACGAAGCCGCGCCCGAGGGGCCAGCCGTTCATGTCGAGGACGTCGCCGGTGAACTCCGGGGCGTGGCGGGCGAAGCTCCGTTCCGGGTGCGCAACCGCCGCCCAGAGGACGAGCGCGCGGACGCGGTCATCGGTGCCGGCGAGGCAGGCGGCGACACAGCCGCCGAGGCTTAGACCGAGCACGCCGAGGCGGACGGGGTCGACCTCCGGGCGGGCGGTGAGGCAATCGAGGGCGGCGCGGGCGTCCTCGATCTCCCGGGAGATGGTCATCTCGTGGAACTCCCCCTCGCTGTCGCCGGAGCCCCGGAAGTCGAAGCGGAGCACGGCGAGGCCGTTTCGCGTGAAGTCGCGGGCGGCATCGACGAAGAGCCGGTGGGTCTCCGCCTTGTGCCCGGTGAAGCCGTGACACATGATGACGCCCGGGGCCGGGGTGGATTGGGGGAGGTGAAGCAGGGCGACGACCTGCTGTCCTCCCGACCTGAAACCGACTTGAAGCTCCATCAAGATGCCTCCAGGCCCTCAGAACGGCACGAGGCCGCCTCTGGGCGGCTTTGCGCCGGACGTTAAGGCCGGCGCCCCGACGGAGGCGGACGTCGGGGCGCCTATGGGTGGTGGGGGGTTGCGGTCCCCATTGGCAGCCCGCCTTGGGCGGGCGCCCGACATTAATTACCGCATCTTCGGCGGGCATTCTCAAAGGGGGGTGTTATTCGTGGGGAAGGGTCCGAACATGGGGGATATAGTAGGCGAGGGCTGTTCCGCCTATCAAGAACAGCCAAGCAAGCGGACTGAGCTCGCTGAGGTAGCCTGGGAAGCCGTAGAGCGCCCCCAGCAGGGAGGAGCCGCCGCCGCTGAGCGTAATGTAGGCGTGCGTCTGGGTCCGCACGAAGACGAGGGAATAGGCGAAGATAGCGCCGATCAAGGTTAGAAAGCAGGCGATCTGCTGGAGGACATAGCCCCGCTTGTCGCCGGCGCCCCGCATGACGCCGTAGCCGACCATGCCGCCCAGGATGAGGGAGCCGACGGTGAAGGTGCTCTTGGTCAGGAGGGCGATCTGCGACCAGGCGATTGCCGTGACGACGGCCATGACCAATCCGAGGAGGAAGCCGCAGGGGCAGTTCAGGTGCTCGCTCTCCTCTTTGTAGACGGCCGCCTTCTGGTCTCGGAGGCGGGCCACGCAGATGGGGCAGATGGAGTTGCCGCG
>Ga0180438_10008307_pt1 | contig 13233 bp, 9 predicted proteins | sample SS_ome_12_FD_132455 | JGI IMG/M metagenome (GOLD analysis project Ga0180438, IMG submission 132455) | Hypersaline lake sediment archaeal communities from the Salton Sea, California, USA - SS_3_D_2 metaG | ecosystem: Environmental > Aquatic > Non-marine Saline and Alkaline > Hypersaline >... | reverse complement strand
GTTTTCTCTACGACCTGCTGCCTGAAACGTTCGGCTCGGAAAGTTCGCCGAAACAGTTGCTGTTAAAACCTGTCCTCGGTTTGTTCAGGGCGTTGGACAGATGGGCATTACGCTCGGTTGATCTGCCGATGTGCCTGAGCCGGTGGATCAAAGCTGAAGTGGAGAGGATCTACAGGATCAAGTTCGAGGTTGTCTATCCCGGAGTTGAGACTGGGCGTTTCGGGAGAGGCCGGAGAAACGAGGCACGGGCGCAGCTCGGCATACCGCACGACGAGACAATGTTCTTGTCGGTGTCGAAGTTGCACCGTAGAAAACGGCTGGACCGCGCGATGAAGATCTTTGTGGAAGCGGCGCCGCAAAACTCATTCTTTTACATTCTGGGAGACGGGCCGGATCGCGAAATGTACCGCAATTTTGCCCGGGAAATCGCGCCCGAGAGAATCCGTTTCGTCGGCAGAGTCAGCGACAACGATGTTGCGCTGTACATGTCAGCGTCGAACTACTGTATTTTCGTGGCGAAAAACGAGCCGTTCGGTATGGCGCCGGTAGAGGCGGCTTTGTCAGGTTGTTGGGTAATATCTGAAGGGACGGCTGGTTTCAAGGAGGTCATCCCGCAGTGCGTCGTTTCACCGAGTTCGCCTCTGCCCCAGGACGACCCGCCGTCGCTGGAAGGTAGTGCGCTCGGTTGGGACTTCGTTGCTCGAAGAACGCTGGAGATGTACCGACAAGGGTTATCGGAACGAAACAGGTAGAGGCGAGACTCCACTCTGGATGTGGATGAAGGATGATCGAGGCAAGATGACGGATCCGCTGGTAGTAGCAGTCGTGCTGAATTGGAACAACCCGCAAGATACCGTCGATTGCGTGGCGAGTCTTAGGGCGTCGGATTACCCGAATCTGGATATTCTCCTTGTCGACAACGGTTCGACAGACAACAGCGTTAGCCTGTTCAGGGAGAGGTTCCCCGAGATTGAGCTTATCGAAACCGGTGAGAATCTGGGCTATGCCGGAGGGAATAACGTCGGAATCAAACGTGCTCTTTCGAAAGGTGCGGAGTACGTGCTTCTGGCCAATAACGACGTTGCCGTCGCACCGGACACGGTATCGCAGCTAGTGAGCGCTGCGGAGTGCAATAAATCAGTGGGAGCCGCCGGTGCGCTAGTGTTCTGGCGGGACGAGCCCGAGAAGCTTTACGCGGCTTACGGCGTGGTCAACTTCTCCGAGGCAATAGTGAGGCTCAAAGGGAGGAACTCGACGGTTCCTGATCGATACTCTGAGACCATGGAGGTGGATTGGGTGCTCGGGTGTGCTATACTGCTTGAACGCGGAGCGGTGGAGGACGTTGGTGAACTTGACGAGCGGTTCTTCGCCTACCATGACGAAGTGGATTGGTGTACCCGTGCCCGGAAGAAGGGGTACAAGATAATGCTCGTGCCCGCCCGTGTCTGGCACGCCGGTCAGAGCTCCACCGGCGGCGAGAAGTACGCTAGCGCCAAACGGTATTTCGTCGGTAGGAACAGCGTACTTTTCGCGAAAAAACACGCTACCGCCGGGCAATGGGTTAAGTTTCTGGTGATGTTCTTTGCGAGCCTCCCACTGGCTTTCCTGCGCGAGCTTCCTCGTGGACAAGCAAGTGGTGTGCTGTTGAAGCTGTGGGGATTCCGGGACGGCGTCATGGGTAGAGAGCCGCCGCTTAAACGGTTGGGTTTGCGATGATACGCACGGAGATGATTGGTTGGAGAAATCGCCTAGAGTACTCGTAATAATACTTAACTGGAACGGTACAGAGGATACGTTGCGTTGTCTTGAAAGCCTGCGACAGGTCGAGTACGACAACTTCGAGGTTCTGGTCATTGACAACGGCTCTGCTCCGGGTAGCGCGGATCCTATCGAGATCGCGTTTCCCGAGGTTACGCTGATCCGAAACGAGCAGAACCTGGGCTTTTCGGGAGGCAACAACGTCGGGTTGCGATACGCGCGCGATACCGATTCGAAGTATGTCCTGATCCTGAATAACGATACCGCGATTGACCCGCAGTTCGTGACTGAACTCGTCAAGGTGGCGGAGACCGACCCGCGCATCGCTGTCGTCGGGGGGAAGGTCATCCAGCTCGAGAAACCGGACAGGATCTGGGCGGTTTACGGCGCGGTAAATTTCTGCCAGCAGCTGGTGAAGGTGTGGGGATACAACCAGCCGGTCGCGGAGTTTTCCTCGCAAAAGGAGGTTGACTTCGTTGTCGGTTGTGGAATGCTGCTTTCGACGGACGCGGTGGCGGACGTCGGCGAGTTCGACGAGCTATTCTTTGCCTACCACGACGAGGTCGATTGGTGCAAGCGGGCCCGCGACAAGGGTTACCGTGCAGTGTATCAGCCGACTGCTATTATGTGGCACAAGGGATGCGCCTCGACCGGCGGATTCGCAAGCTACTACAACCCGGCGCTTCGGTACCTCGTAGCGCGCAACAGCGTACTGTACGTGAAGAAGTACGCGCGTCCACACGAGTGGATCAAATTCATCGCTATTCTGGCGGTGTCGCTGCCGGTGGGTTTCTTGCGCAAGGCGGTAACATGCAACCTTCGAGGCTACCTTGTGCGGTTGCGCGGTGTGTGGGCCGGTTTCACCGGCAGCGAGATACCGTTTCATAAACTCGGGCTTCGGTGAACGGAATAGTAAAATATGCCTTTCAAGCAGTATATAAGGAAATGCGACAAGAAGGGCGAGTACTGGGGAGGGCAGAGCTTTGAGGAACACCTATCACTGTGCGAACTGCAACTGACGACCGATCTTCTGCTGGAGAACCTACCCGAGGACGGACTTGTTCTGGAAGCGGGTTGCGGTCTTGCGCGGTGGGTGGTTTATCTTCGGCGAAAAGGGTTCAAGACGTTCGGGCTGGACGTATCGCACGAAACGCTGCAGGAAGCGCGCCGGCATGCTCGCGATGTCCCTCTGATAGCCGGCGACGTGTTGCTAATGCCGTTCAAGGACGCGGAGTTTGCCGCCGTGCTCTCCTTCGGTGTGGTTGAGCATCTTGAAGGGATGCTGCCGGCAGCTTTTGAAGAGATGAGAAGGGTTCTCAAGAAAGACGGGATCCTATTCCTGGCGGTACCGTGTCTCAATACATTGCGCAGGATAATTGTCCACCCGTACATCATCGTACGTAATCTGGTACGCAGGATGCGCGGTGTTGAGCTCGTCTTTGACGAATACAGGTACAGCAGGAACGAGGTGAGAAAGCTATTGGTTCAAAACGGGTTTGAGCCGTTGCGAACGGTCCCGGACGACCTTGAACTGCCGTACGCCATGGGATTGTGCCGCGATTTTCGTGACCGCTTTGGTAATGCTGAGAAGTTCGAGCTCAACAGGTTTGGTCTGTTCATGGAGAGAATCCTGCGCAAGCTGTCCCCTTGGATATCTTGCGGAGGGGTCTTCTGCGTGGCGAAACGAGAGACCTAGCCGGTATCCGCAGTGGAATCAGTGCTTGAGTCGGTTGGCTGCGTCTCCGCTCCACAAAGTCAGACGCTCAAAAAGCCGGCAGGAACTGGGTCGCGAAATAGACGACAGAAAGGACGCAAACGGCTACTAAAGCTAGCTTTATGAACCATAAGAGCACTCGGAACGCTAGTCTCAACAGCGTGCATGCAAGTTTGATAATAAGCCCTAAGAGTAGGACGCACAGAATCGCTGCTAGCAAGGTCTGCATGCTGGCTGAGTTCCTCCCCCAAAAAGCGGGGCGCAAACAATCGCCCCACACCAGCCGCGGGCCGCTCTAAATACTTGGACCACAACCGTTTCAGAACACTGTCGAGTGCTTCCTGAGTCACTTGGATCTATTACCCGACCTCTTAAAGTATACACGAAACGCCGTATAAAGTCAAGTCTTGCGAAGAAAACGCGGGATTGACCGTGATTCTCTGACCGCTCATGCGCTCTGACGCTGCGCGCTTGGCCGCTAAATTTGTAACTGTTTGCTGAACAGTGGCTTATGGCTTTCCGCATGCGGTTTTGACGATATTCGCGTCAATCCTCCCAGATTCGGCTTGGCCATTATGAGTTTCGGTCAACCGATGGTTTAGGCGTGAATGGCTTAGAAGAAGGAGTGGGAGGTGCGCAGATGTACGACGGTGCCGGTCGAGTCCGAGACAGCCTCGACACAAACGCTGGCGCTCGGACGGCAATTAGCTCGCCGTCTTGACATGTAAAGTCGGCCCCGGATATAGTTTCCTCGAAAACAGCAGTATCTATCGGTACTTGAGAATGTCTTCCCCGCGCAGTTCACAGCGGTCGACGGCTTACGGACTGGCGCGAGGAACCACGGGATTTGAGGTTGCGCCTAGCGACGGCTAACCGGGAGACCGGGAAAAGCAAGTGTGAAAGGGGCTGAATCTCGTCCGGTGAGTGTTCTTCGAAAACGCGCGTTTGTCGCCCTGTTGTTGATCGGGATCGTTGCGTTCTGGATGGTGCGGGCGGTCGGCGTCTGGCTAAAAACCGATCCTGCGGGGTTCGGCGACCTGATGATGTACTATCTTCCCGGCTACGATTACGCGGCCGACCGCCTGCGGGCCGGTGAGTTTCCGTTATGGAACCCGTACGAGCTTTGCGGCGTACCTTTTATGGCGATGCTGCAGTACGGATGTTTGTACCCGCTACATGCGGTGCAAGTCTTGCTTTCGCCGGTGCAGGGCTTTTTCGCGGTCACGGCGATCCACCTCCTGATAGGCTTGTCTGGAGTCTATTGCCTGTGTCGGGTGCTCGGTCTGAGTCGGTCGGGCTCTTTGGTTGCGGCAACCGTTTTTTGCCTGTCGGGATGGGCGTTGTTCAATTCGCTGGTATACCCGGATGCGTTTAGATCGGGCGTTTGGATGCCCTGGGCCATGGCGGCTGCGGACATGGTCGCCCGGCGACGTCGGGTCGTGTGGGCCGTTCTTCTTGGCCTGGTTCTATCGCTCATCCTTCTTGCCGGAGAAGCCGAGATCGCCGCACGGATGGCGTTCTTGGTTTCGGCGTATGCGGTTGTTGTTGCCGCGACCTCGGCGGCAGGCGAGAACCGGTTGATATCCTGTGCCACCGCGTTCGGTCTAGTCCTTCTGGCTGGCCTTGTGAGCATGGGAACGACAGCGGCACAGTTGCTCCCGACTGCCGAGGCGTGGCTTATGAGCGCGCGTGCCGCCCACGGGGTAAGCTACGACGCGGTCGCGGGATGGGGGGCCGTGCATCCCAACCTGATGGCAGCCGGGCTGGTCTATGCGTTGCCGCATGTCCCGCCTGCTTACATAGGTATTGTCCCACTCGTCTTAGCTGTGGCCGGACTTTCGTACGGCAGGCGCAAACCGGTGTTGGTCTTCCTCACGGTGCTTGCCTTATTGAGCCTGGCGCTTGGGACCGGCGATCATTGCCCGCTGTGGAGGCTCTTGTTCCGACTTCCAGGAGGTTCGCTGTTTCGGTATCCGCACAAGTTTCTCGCCTATTTCGCTCTTAGCGCGAGCGTGCTGGCGGGTATGGGTACGGACCGCATCAGTGAGGCAGCGATATCGACGGATGGCCGCCGGGCTCGTTCCTTGTTGGCGCCGCTTCTTCCTGGGGCACTTCTGGTTCTGGTGATAGGTTCCCTCATATTCATGAGGGTATTTCCGGGAGGTCCTTCGCGGGAGCTGCTGGTCTCGCGCGGTTGGTGTCGGGCGGATCTGAACAATGTAGCGCTCGGCTTGGCCGCGGCCGCGGTCGGGCTGATGTATCTGGGCAGGGTGTCGGTCTCGCGATTCTGGCCATTGATAGTGCCCGTGATGATGCTTCCGCCGCTTCTGATGTTCGACATGTGGGCGTACCTTCCGGCTCGCGCTGTGGACATATACAAATTGCCGGAGACGGTCGAGTCGCAGCTTGATGCGGCGGGTCACGACCGCGTATACGTTGACCTGAGTGTGAAAGGAAAGTGGCACCTGCCGAAGTACGGGCTCGTTCACCGCCGGCACTCGCTCGGTGGGTACGAACCTCTCACTCCGGCTGATTTTGCGCAGTTTTGCCAGCCGATGTATCGGCGGGCGGCGTTCCGAGAAAAGCCTTTGGGCGAGCAGGCCAATATCGGTCTATGGGGTGGGTTGAGCAGCGACCTTCCTGCCGGTCGCTTGCTGGATATGCTCGCAGTTCGCCGCGTTGCAGTGAACCCCGGCAGCGAGATGTTCGGCGTAAAAGAGGTTGGAGGCAAGCTGACGTTCTCATACGACGCAGCGCGGTTTCGCCAGGTGCTACAAGCCCGCACGGCGAGCGTGTTTGAGAGCGTGTGCGCCATGCCGCGCGCTTATTTCGTTTCGCGTGCGAGGCGCGTTTCGGGAACGGCTCAAGCGGTGGAAGAAATCATGAAACCTGGGTTCGACCCATTGAAAGAGGTTCTGCTCGAGCGCGACTTTGCCGGAATGGTTGACGAAGTCAACGGCAGCGCAACCGTGGAGTTTATCGAGGATTTGCCCGAACGCATTGTGTTGCGTACGAACTCAACGGGCCCGGGCTTTGTGGTGCTCGCGGACCAGTTCTATCCGGGTTGGACAGCCAAGGTTGATGGCAAGCCGACACCCATCTACAGGGCTAACGGTCTGTTTCGGTCGGTGCCGATAGTCGGTGGGGAACAGCGCATTGAGTTCGACTACCGCCCGATCAGTTTTCGTGCGGGATCGGCGATTTCGCTATTGACCCTGGTGCTCATAACCGTCATTGGTGCGCTGCGGGGGCGGCGGTTCCTGAAGTCACGATTCCGTTGATGGAAGACCCCCTCGCGGTCGCGCCTCAACGAGGTATGATGTTGTAGACTAGAAGTCCCGCCAGGCCGAAGAAGAAGATCGCCGTAGCGAGCTTCACCACGGCGGCGCGTCTTTGTAGAAACGCGGCGAGTTGCTGCGAGCTCAGACCGTAATAGGCCAAAACGATTATTACGACCAGCGGGACGATGAACATCAGGTTGTAGACGAGGAGCAGCGGGTATGCGAGCTGGCGCAAGGCGGGATCCTGCACCGCCCATGTGATGGTCGGCAGATACACCTGACCGGTGCACGCGAGTTCCAGAAGCGACACGGCGAATCCTGCAGCCGCAGCACCGAACACGTAGTTTCGCATGCGTGACCGCTTGCTTATTGTGAGCTGGATTCTCCTTTTCAGCGCTGGGGGGAGCTGGAGCTTCATATCGCGCAGATCGCCCTTGCGTATGAGCACGAAGTCGTAGACGCTCAGCCCGCCGATGACGATAGCAATAATCGCTATGGCAATGTAGAGTATCAGGGAGAGCGTCTGCATCAAATCGGCAATCGATTGGAGAAACTGGAAGAAACCGAGTCCAATCGCGAAGTAAGTGACGAACACCGCCACGCTGAACGCGGCTCCCACCAGGATAAGTTCTCTGCCCTTGCGCCCGATCATGGCCAGATAGGATATGAAGAAGATGATGGTTGCGAACGCGCACGGGTTGATCCCGTCGAGCAAACCCGCAGCCCCTACTGTAAGAACCTTTAGCGAGCGAAACCTCCCGCCGATCGAGGCCCGCGCCTTGTTCAGTTGTTTCTCGGTCAGATCCCACGGTTGCTGGGCAGCTTCCGGGCTATCGAGAAGCTTCTCTGCCGCTTCGCCGGTGATCGCATCCTCGATAAGGTATCCTGTGCCGATGAATATGGACGGGCAGACAAGCCTCGACTTCTCCGGCACATCGCGCGCGATACACATCGCCTCGTTGAGCACTTTGTTCTCGTGCACTGTGATGTCGTACTGCTGAATCTCAAGGGACGGGAAGACCTTTCCTAGATATAACAGCAGGTAGCTTACGCGATCGCAGTCCTTGCACCCCTGCTGGTGGAAATAGGCTAGATACTTCTTGCCTACGCTGCGTACCTCGATAGCGTTCGCGAGCTCCTCGGGAGTGAGTACCGGATAGTCGCAACCGCCTTGGGCCAGGATTTCGGGCACAATCTGAGGCAGTTTTTCGAGCGTTTCTTCGGGTCCTCCCGCGACCTGGTCGCCCACAAAAATCCACGGGGGCACCTCGCTGGCCTTCCCGAATTTCTTCTCAAGTGCGAGCAGCTTTAGAAAGTTATCCCCCTCTCCTATCTCGAGCTGTTCGGTTTCGATCTGTCCGGGATAGTCGTTCTCAAGTTGCGGCAGCACAGTCTCGAGGACTTCCACGCACTCCGGGCAATCCTTGGACTTGAATATGAGCATTCTTACCTTCGGGAGGGACGAGTCAGGCGTTTCGAGGGCCTGAACCTCCTGCGCGGACGCGTCACACCACAAGATCGCGGACAAGAGCAGCAGCAGCGCTACTGCTGTGGACCTGCAACTAGGATTCATGGAGTACCCTTTTCTCACTGTTCCCTCGCGCTCACAACCGCGACTTCAGTTTAGCCTCTCCGGAACCGCAGCGTATTATAGCCTTGCGCAAGACCGGGAATCAAGCGGCAGGGCCCGCTTCGCCTGCGTCTCCACAAAATGGCCGCAGGTGGGAACCATCAGCGCGTTTCGTGCGATCAATCTAGTAGGAAAATGAAGACGGGCAGACGGTTCTCCAGCAGAACCGATTGTACGTGCCGGCGGCAATTAATTGTTGACTAATGAGCGCCGTCGGATGTAAGATAGAGCCGGAAGGCGCAAAGAGAAAGGGTTGATGCAACCTGTGTGGGCGGCCCGACGGAGGCTGACCCGACCGGCGCTTAGGCGCCGTACATAGGGGGTGATTAGAATGATCGCGAGGATCATAGTTGTCACAATGGCGGTGGTGGCTGTCTCAACTGGAACCGTGGCGGCTCAGCAGTCGTTGGAACCGCTTTCGGTGTGGGGGGTCAATCAGGATGCCTCCTATTACGACGCGAAGGAGATAGCTGTCAGCGGTTACGTGGTTGACAGCCATATCGAATGGTACGGCAGTTCGGGCAGTGACTACATGACGTGGAATCTGCTAATCGCAGATGTTCAGTATCCTGACGAGTCCAACCACGTGCTCCTGTGTTATGAGAGCGGTTTCAACATAGACAGAATCCGGGAGTGCTCAGAGATTGCTGACATTCAGAAAGAGCTTGAGCGGATGGTCACTGTTGTGGGCGAGTACGACGCGAGAAAAGGCATCCTCAATCTGAGAAAGTTCATGTATTTCGAACGGGGTGAGCCTTTAGAACTGGATACCGATGTCCAGGACCACGAGCACATCCGGGTTTACAGAACTTACCGCGACAGTTTCGACTATGACATTCACTACACCGTCTGGTACAGACACAGTTACATCTGGCCTCACCCGGTCTGGTGGCTCTGGTGGGAACCGCTCTATGTGGTGAGACGGCCGAGCTACTATGTCTACTACCACACCCCGTGGAGGACATACCGGCGCAGGGTCCATCCCCGGCCCGGAATCGCGCGTGGAATGCATGATGTCATGCGCCCCGATTACCGTGGTCGCCCTGTCCCCCGGAGCACCCACGGCATTGAAAGAAGAACGCCGGTGCGTCCCCGCTCGCCTGAGTCAGAACGCGTCCGGGTGGCGCCGCCTGCGCGACGCTCAGACACCGGCCGTGTCGCACCGTCGCGGGTGAGGGAAGGGCCGGGGCGGTCGTCCCCGCCTGAGAGGACGCGACCGCCCGATCGGAGGTCATCTGGGCGTGAGAGGCAAGAGGGCGGCCCCGTGCGGCAAGGCCCGACGGAGGCGCCCACTCGCATCAGAAGCGCTCCTCCGAGTAGATCCGGTTCCTCGTCCGGCGGCACATCACATCGCTCAACGCGAGGAGTTTCGCCGCCGCGCAGTCCGTCCTCGGTGGCACGTTCGGGCGGGTTCCGCGGTTCGTCCTCGGGAACACGTTCAGGTGGATTGCGCAGTTCGTCTGAAATGCGTTCGAGCGGATTGCGCAGCAGGCGCTGACCGTGTCGAGGGTGGACGCGGACGTTACTGACCGAGCACTAAAAAGGGTGAGGTGCGTTAGCGCCGCGCCGATGCTATGAGTCCAATCGAGAAAGGCAACGAACGGGAGATGTGCCGGGTTCTCAGCCGCGCACGTTGAGCATCGCGCTGCTGCGCGCCGTCTCCTGGCGCGTTGGCGGGATCTCCGATACGGGCAGATTGTCGAAAAGCTCTTTCCATGTATCGCGCAGAGCGGTCATGAGCTTGACAGCTTCTTCCAGCGGCGATTTCTGTTTGCGGACGTTCCCACCTATGAGCAGGCGGTGGATATAGTCGTATAGCCGATCGAGATTCGCGGCTATCTCACCCGTCTTCATGTCGAGCGACGCGCGCAATTCAGCGATTATGTCCTGGGCTCGTATGAGATTGTTGTTGACTTCGTCGAGCTTTTTGATGTCGAGCAGGCTGATAGCCTCCTCGGTGCGTTTGATGGCGGCGTCGTACAACATGACGATCAGCTTACCTTGGGAAGCCGTTTCCACGTGAACCTGCTTGTACGTCCTGTGTGCCTGAGCTGCCTCCATATTTATCCTCACCTATCTCCAAGATAACGCCGCACAATCACTGCCGACTTGTTCTACGCCTGCAGCCTTGCAGCCGCCCTAGTCAGTCTTACACCCCATTATACACCCTCGAGCCACAATTTGAAAAGCCCAAATTGCCCTATTGTGTTTGCAGAGCCGCGAATTGCGACAGGAGAAAAGAGTTCAGCGATTGAAGCTCTGACAACATCATTTCCATCTGCGTAAACTTACGTCGGAGCCTCTCTTCCTTCAATACCAGCCGATCCTCGATCGCGTCTATGCGCTCGTTAAGCGAATCAATCTGGTCGCTGATAGTGCCGTTGGCTCCGCTGCGCGATTGCAGGAACCCGGTTGCCGAGGTCATATCCTGGAGATAGCTCTCGAACAGGTCGGCAATGCCGTCTGCAGCGGCGTTCGTAAATAGGCTCTCGACTGCGTCGCGGTCGGTCTCCAGTGCTTCGCGAAGTTGCCCCTCGTCGACCTCGAGCATGCTTAGGACATCCTGTTCGAACGTATCGCCCGTGGTGATGCCTATCCCGGCGAGACTCTCGTATTCGCCAGTAACGCCTGTGGGCCGCCCAAAAATCGTGGTGCGCAAATAGTTTTCGACCATACGGATCGACGTGTCATTGCCGAGGTCGCCCTCCTCGCTCAACTCGTCATAGATGGTCTGTACCGCCGTGTTGTATGCATCAACAAGCTCCGTTATATCCTCGATCATTGCCTCGTAATCGTCGTTGACCGTGATAGTCGAGGTGCCGGTGGAGAGAAGCGTGAAACTGACACCCCCGATAGCGTCGGGTATCGTGTTCGTGTTCCTGGTCATACTCACGCCGTCCACGCTAAACTGGGCGTCCGTGCCGGCGGTCTGGTCGGCCGTGTCGAGATACACCGCCGCAAGAAAACCGCTCGTGCCGTCGGTGAAATCTATCGTTCTGCTTCCCAGCGTGTCCGACACCACCCTGATAGTATCGCTGCTCTGGTCGAACGAGACGGTTACACCGGCTTCAGAGCTGTTTATAGCGTTCAGGACGTCGTTGAGCGTTTCGGTGCTCGGGTCGGTTATTGTGATCGTGGTTCCGTTAATCCGAAACGTCCCGGCGGTCACCGCGCCGACACCGAATATATCGTCCAATGTGTTGTTGGGGTCGACGACCGCGACGTTAACGGTGCTCTCCAGAGTTGTCGGAGTCCCGGTCTGCGTTGCGCCTATGAGCCTGGCACTCTCGAGGAAGTTGCTGGTGTCTGTAGTTGCGCCTAAGTTGATTATATCGGTATCGCCCGGGTCGGTGTTCGTGAGTACTATCTTGTTCGTGGCCGCGTTGAACGAAGCGGTGACGTTGGTGTTCGTGGTGATCCTGTTCAGGACGTCGTTGAGCGAATCGGTTGCGGCATCAATGGTTATCTCAGTCCCATTGATGGTGAACGTGCCGCTAGTCGGGGTTTCGCTGAACCCGGCGGATTCCAGCGCCGCGTCCGGATCTACAACTTGACCCAGATAATGACTGCTCGTCCCGACGGTGGCGCTCGCGAGCGCCGTGACCTGTACGACGAAAGAGCCCCGCACAGGGTTCTGCCCGGAAAGCTGTACCGTCAGTACGTCTTCCGCGCTGGATGTCGCCGCAATCTGGTCGAACACCATGTCCAGCACGAAGTCCTGCGAGCGGTTGTAGAGTGTGAGGAGGTCTGTCCGAACAGATTGGAGGGCCGTGCGCTGGTTCTCGAGCTCGTCGATCCTATTCTCTAATCGGGTAATCGAGACGCGCTCGAGCGCCATAAGCTGATTTACGATAGTGTCAGTGTCGAGCCCCGAAGCCAGCCCACTGAAGTATATCTGACCAGCCATTCGACCTTAGCCTCCAGCCAAAGCGACACGTTTCGGCCAAAATGTAGGTGAAAAACAGCGCGAAACGAGTCCCATCTCTTCCATACCAGACTGCCCGTACTCCTCAACTCGAAGACAAACCCATTTCCCCTGCCTTATTTATCGTCACTTTAGGCTGAAACTTTAGGGAAAAAGCCCCCCCTGTCTCTATCCGTTGAACCGAAGTTCCCTGTCGACCCGCGAGTGGGTTGTTACATGAGGTCTTTAAGGTAAAGATCAAGACACACGAATACACAGTGGGCTGGCGGCCGCCGCCGCCCCGTCGCACTCACGCCTCCCGGTCCAGGAGGAGTCCCACGAGCTCCTTCACGCGCGACATTATGTCCAGAAGCTCCTGCGGCGGTATCTGCTTTATTATCTCGCCTTTGTCAGGGTCCACGATCTGTGTCACGATTCTATCGTGGGTCTCGTCGATCCTTACCTTGATGTTCCAGTTCAAGGATTCGACAATCCTGTTGAGAAGTCGAGACATACGTCGTACGTCTTCTCCGCTTGGAGGCCGTTCTTGTTTTGGTTTGTTAGATTTATCTGCGGGCACAGATGACTCGGCCGGCACCTCTTTGGGCGGCGGGCGGCGGGTTGCGGGCGCTCCTTCCACTGCTGGCGCCATAAGCCGGATATCGTCACCCGATGATATACTTCTTATTCCCATCTTGTACTCCTCCTGTGCAGCCGTCAAAGAGGCGTAGCAATCTTACCTGTGGTTGGGCGGCTCAAACGCGAGCCGCCCAACCACGCATTCACCGTCTAACGAAGCAGCGTCAGAGCGGACTGAGGCAATACGTTGGCCTGAGCCAGTATGGATGTACCCGCGGAAATCAGAATCTGGTTCCGCGTGAACTCGATCGTCTCGAGTGCGATGTTCGCATCGCGTATCGCACTCTCGGACGCGGAGGAGTTCTCC
>Ga0180438_10008305_pt1 | contig 13236 bp, 7 predicted proteins | sample SS_ome_12_FD_132455 | JGI IMG/M metagenome (GOLD analysis project Ga0180438, IMG submission 132455) | Hypersaline lake sediment archaeal communities from the Salton Sea, California, USA - SS_3_D_2 metaG | ecosystem: Environmental > Aquatic > Non-marine Saline and Alkaline > Hypersaline >... | reverse complement strand
TAGAAATATTAAAATCAATTGATTTTGAAAAAGTGAGCATAGGAATTATTAGTGTTGAAAATAACTACCAAGATCCGCAATTACGAACGTTTCTTGAAAGTAAAAACTTCAACTATGTAACGCTACTTGCACATCAAGATGAGATCTACGTGAATAAAGAATATAATGCATAGTGGTCCCGCGCATCTTCAGTATACTTGAAAGCATTAGAACAGCGCGTATACAACTAAAACCTTAGCGATTCGTTTACTTTGAACATTCAATGAATGATATTCATTCATTCTACCGGAAGACGACGCTCTAGTGTTCCCTCGCAAAAAAAGAGACCGATGTCGTCATGACTACAACTCTCCATTAGTAGTGTTTCAAACGCACGTTCATCCTTAATAGTAGAAGTACTTAAAAGAGATAAAACCTCTGCTTTGCGCAAAATGGGCATCATCTCTAATCCAACAAGGCTTTTATCTTTCGTATCTTGATATTGCCATGCATACACACTGGTATCAACTGGTGGTTCATCGATCGAGATAATAGAAGGAGCCCGCATCTCCGGAGATGTTTCAGAATATTCCTGAAATTTATCAAGTGTTGCGTTGCCGTAAAATCGATGTGCATGAGTCAGTTCCAACCAGTAAGCTGCACGTTCAAGAAGATCGTTATTTGGTATCAAAGGTCCATTTGCAAAAACAATGTAGTCATCAGATAACGATGAAATAAGGTTATATAAAAGTTCGCCCAATGACCCTTTACTAAAAACGTTTTCGGACTCATTGCCAAAAGAAGTTACCATCCACTTATCACGTTCATTATAAGATACCAAGAACGCAGGCCCTTCCTCAAAATTTACTTGTGTGAGCATAGCAGCATCTCCATTGCCAAACACAATACACACCGGTCGGAGTACACTGTTTTTCAACTGCTCTTCGAGTACATTCTCAGCGCTCTCTTTGAGTGGCTCATAAGACGTTTTTTCATCCCGAACAAAATCGCCGAGTTTTTTTTGAAGGTTTCCATCGACTTTAAAATCATTGATCGTATTCAAATCGTTATAAACATAAAGAACACGGGTTGTATAGGCATATCGATAATTTGCCATTTCAAGCATAGGAATATAAACGGCCACGTCTTTACTCATCGAAAAGAAGCCCCCATCATAAAACAAATCTCTAATCTTAATTTGTTTAAAAAGCCACGATTTAAACGTCTTGAGTGAGGTTGCACCACTACCCCATGAGCGTATGCTATTATCTCTAAGCACTCGATAAGGGATAGGCCATGTGTACGTCCATACCTCTTGACTTGAAAGCCATTTGTAATTGCCATAGGTAAGCCACACTGGATGAGGTTTCGAGGAGTACATCGCATTAACATACGTTAAAACACCCGAATGAGCAAACTCATCACCATCGCCATCTAACACGGCAATAATCTCTTCATCCCTCGTGCTAAGGACTGCTTTATATAGGTTTTGCAAACCAAGCTGTCTAGAACGATTTCGTATAATGATCATTCGATCCTGCAGGCCATGTTCGTACCGATACCGCTCGACTAAAAAGCCAGTACCATCAGAATCGTAGGCGTAATCATCATCCACCACATAGATAATACGAAAATTATGATAATCTTGTGCTACAATCGAATCCAACGTTCTACGATAAAACTCTCCACCAGCATTATTATATGAAGGCACTACTACAACAATTGGACGTTCTGTATTTTCTTCTGCCCGACCATGAAATGCATATAAGGCCGCAATGAGCCAGAAGACCCTGAGAGGAAATAAATAAGAGAAGCTCTTCATAATATAATCTCACTTTCAGTATTAATTTCTCCATCATGTGCAGCAGAAATATACCGTATCTCATTTTGAAAGTAATCATATGAGCGAGATTCACGTCGAGCGGTATAAATATGGGTATTATCATTGACAAATCCCCCATGCCAGGTGATATGTAGTGGCTCATCTATTCCCTCAAGTTTCATCGGATTTATTTGTCGGTAATCCTGATCATGAACAGTCAAGCCATTAATGTAAGCAAGAATCGTCAACACCGCCTGGTCATGACGAGCCGTCCCAAACCCCGGCTTTGTCGAACCATCGTCAGCAAACAGAGAAATATCCTTTGCTGCTTGATACCAATCACGAGCAAATAAATCAAATGTTTGCCGTGTAACACCAACAACAGTAGACATAACTTGCTCCCGATTTTTGATAGGAGCCCGTTCGGGCGTATCCAGTTTATATGCTTCAGTCAACCGATCAGTCAAGCTCCATGCAAGCGGATGATCAGGAGGGGAATTCTCGTCCCCTATCGTTGCCAAAAAATAACCAGTGGATTTAATATGTTTAAAAAGGTTATCTATTGGCTTTAAAACAATTGCCGATGCATCAATCCATAACACATATGGAAAAACATCAAGGGATTGTTTTACTACTACTGGTTTCCACGTGTACCACCCTGGTACCGATTTACCCCAATTGGCAACTAAAAAGCGTTCAAGGATATGTTCATTAACCTTCTCTACTTCAACAACATCCACTTTTTCTATTGAACGAAGATGTCGAATCTGTCCTTCATTCATCCCAATATTACCAACAATAATTCCACCCAAATTATCAAAGTTATTTGCATGAATACTGCCTATTAGATTAAGAACCAAATCATAATAAGGTTCATCAGCTGCCGTGCAGAAATAAAGAAGGTTATTTTCTTTAATTACCGCCTTTTCCGGTACAGAGCGTGAATCAGCAATAGATTTGTCATAAAAATAATATATTTCATCTATTATTTCTTCAGTCTTAATTAAACCTGAATGAGCAACGGCCATGGTCCATTCTTCGTCCTCACGGAAATTAATTTCAGGAAACAAAAATTGCGCAGCAATAGCCTTGCGTATTGGATTTAAATGATTGGGAGGCCTGATATAACGGCCATCTTCGAATGTATACCGGGTTCCAAATGTCCGTGAGTGCTCAAAAATACTTTTTGTGCCATCCCGAGCCGTATACAATCCACGCAGACTTACCGAATCAGGATCGTTTTGTAACTTCTCGTATACCATCGCAATATACTGCTCATGAACAGTATCATCATCGTCAATAAACGAAACGTATTTTCCTCGCGCCTGACGCATTAACGCGTTACGCTTAAAGCCGATACTCTTTTCTTTATTATCCCGATAATAAAGAATTTCAACACTATCGCGAAGCCCTGTTTCGTTAAGCTGCCTCTCCAATTCGGCATATAAAGCATTAAACTGGTCACGACGATCTTCTAAGGTACAGATTAAAATGCTCCACTTCTTATCAAACCATCGATCATCTATATAAAAGTTGTTTTTTCTTCTTATAGAAAATATGCCTTGATCGATATCTTTGAATCCTTCATTTCTTCGATAAAGTTCATCCCATACGCCCGCACTCCATGCTGGATGATTATGTTGTAATAATACCTGGTCACTTACAAATTCTTTGCCAAGAATGCGAGCCGTCATAGTCAGTTCATCATTTACAAAAAGAGACTGGTAAAAAGGATGAAAAAGATAACCAAAACGCTCGTAGAAAATTCTTCCAACAATCGGATAGGTAGCAAGCGCACTTCCCACATGACCATCGTTATAGTTCAAGACACCATCAAAGTCAGGAAAGTGATCGACCATAGCATCCACGATTACCTTGTCGTATCCCTTTTGCACTGGTTCCATGTCATCAGCAGTGGCAAGTACCATATCAAAGGCCTGTTGAGCTATCCCCTGATTATATGCTGAAACCTTTGATACATTATCATCAAAATAAACTGTTAAATTAGGGTACTGACCAAGACGCTTTTTGACTTGTTCATTGTTCATTTGGGTATCATCAGTATCACATGAGATTAAAAACTGATAGCGTACCTGACCAGAAAGATTCCGGTAGTATTCATCTAACCGATTAAAAAATTGTTCTCTCCGCGACCGTGTTGGTATTTTAATAAGTAAGCGCGGCGATGCAGCCTCTACCGCATTCCATAGATAAGCATATGCAGCTATTACAAATTCATTCTCTTCCACCCTTGTTGCAACCATATCCGGCTCAGGGTTATTTACAAGGCCCAATGGGTTTTGATAACTAAGAATACCTATTCCCTGCAGTCGGTAAAATTGGGAGCCCTTACTCACCGCCCGATTCCAATACTCCCAAGCGCCAGCTACAGTAAAATCATCTCTAAACACGCCATACTTCTCATGCATTGATTTGCGCCAAATTGGCCCAGATCCAGGTAAGCATAACTTCATATTTTCAGCCGAAAATTCTTGCGCATGTATAGGTTGAGCGGTATTATGCAAGAATGTTTCATTCGGCACTTCGGTAATCATATAATCACTGTATACCAAATCAATTTCTTCGTGCTCGTCCAGATACGCCAACTGCTCTTCAATCAAAGTAGGATGACGCCGATCATCAAGGTTAGCATTAGTAAGATAGGGCGCTCGAGCAATTTGAATACCATAATTCCAAATCGCGTATACTCCAGGATCGGATTCTAATTTTATATATCTAATATTGTCAAAGCGACGTTCAAATTCATTAATAACGTATTCTTCATTCCCTGAAGATGGGGGATGAAACAAAAGTAATTCATACTCTTCAAAGCTTTCTAGACTCGTAATATTTTCTAAAAATCCTCGGATGAATTGGCCATCATTATGCACGGAAGCAATAATACTTAATCGAGGAGCTTTCTCTTTACCATGAGCATACCCCATACCAAGTATCAATAATACACTCAAAAGTTTCCAGCGCTTACTCATGCCATTCATCTTGTTCATGACTTCTCCTGTACGTTAACTACTTGCCCTAGTTTTCTGATTACGTATTTATAAAGTGTTTTGAAAGTGTTATAGTAAATATCCTCTATGTTTGCGACGTTTTACCGTATTTCCCTACGAGATGATTTTTTGCTGAATACTCACTGCTCTCAATGGCTCCTCCTGCAACATACGATCAAAGTATACTTTACCGATAACTTGATATGTACTACCTTGATCACCAGCCTCATCAGTATAATATAAAAATAATCCATCCAAATCAGGGTATGATAACATCATTTGATTTACCACTTTTTTATCAAAGCTCTTTGCCAGACCTTTCGAATCGCTGTTTAATAAAAGCACTAAATCAAAAAAACTATCTGCCAAATCATCCGTGAATAGCGTGGTGCTTACTTGGCGGTCGTTAAAACGCACCACAAGATTTGGATACCAACTCAATCGTTTTCGCACAGCGGCATTATTCATAGAGATATCAGCGATATCACATGAAATTAAAAAACGATAGCGAGTGGCACCAGATAATTGTATGTAAAGAGTATCAAGAAGCTCAAAAAAGTACTCTGGACGCTCTTGAATCGGCAGATGTATCAATAAAAGGGGCGAATCCTCCTCAGCGCTATCCCACATAAAACGATATGCGCCGTTAATAAATGCTTCCTCCCTCAAGCGAGCTGCGCTTTTTTCATGATCTTCGGAGGTAGAAAGCCCTACCGGATTAAAATAATACAATATCGAACACCCTTCTATTTTCTTAAATTGAGCACCTTGTAAAACAATGCGGTTCCAAAACTCCCAGTCACCTGCCCCATAAAAGTCTTCTCTAAAATAACCATACTTTTTATGGAGTGAAACTCGCCACATTGGCCCAGGACCAGCTATGCATTTATTCATTTGTGAGCGATCAAACTCTGGTTGATATGAGCGCCACTGAAAAGTATTATCTTCAAAGTTCTCATTTGGCACGTAGGTTACCATGTAATCAGAATACACTAAGTCAATAGCGGGTTCTCTATTTAATACCGCAATTTGCTTTTCCAAAAAATGATGATTGCGCCTATCATCAATATTCGTATTAGTTATGTAAGATGCTTTAGCTATCTGAATTGCATAATTCCATACACCATACAAACCTGGATCTGTCTCTAACGTAATATAACGTATGTTTTCATATTCTTTTTCAAATTGGCGTATGACGCTCTCTTCATTTCCTGGGGAGTTTGCGTTAACTAGTAAAAGCTCATATGTATGAAAATTTTGTAGTTGTACAATATCTTGAAGAAATCCATTAATAAATTCATCCCCGTCATATACCGATGCAATTAATGAAAGTCTAGGCTTATGGGTATTGCCACATGCAAAGAGGGCATTGATAGAAAATATAACACAGATGAAACTTCTTATTCTCTTACGTACAACCGCCATATTTTTGGCTCACGTTTTTTGATTCAGCCAATCTTGTATGAATCACTAGTGTACACTTCCTCTCTTCCAAAAAAAAGAATCGCCATTATTTTAAATGAGCCCATGAGTCCAATACATAGGAAAAACATTTTAAATAAAAGGAATCGAAACAATAAAAGTTGGTTTTAGCGTACAATTATTCCCCTATACGGAATCCATCACAGTGCGATCATCGTGGTGCGATTTTACGGTAATGAATATGGGCGAGAGCATCCTGACATTTGGTATAGTCTCCTCGAGAACTGTATAAGCTTGTTTGATCATTTGCTACCTCTCCACGCCATGTGATATAGAGTGAGGTATGCCCATTCTGCCCACTAATAAACATCGGCTCTTTTTGGTATGAATCTTGTGCATGCACCTTGACCCCATTTTTAAAAGCAAGAACACTCATTAAAGGCATATCATGACGCCCAGTACCAAAGCCATTTGGTGTCGTACCATCATCATGAAAAAAACGTAGATCATAGGTAAGTTGATACAGAGGTTGTAATACGTTGGTGTATCCTTGCGAACCTCGTGCCATACCAATGATCCCACCCATTACCAGAGGATTGTGTAAGAGCCAGCGGTAAGATGGTTCTTCTAATAAAAAATGATCACGGACATATTGTGTTGCCCCCCACGCAACATCATATGCATGTTTCCCGTTTTCATCTACATCATCACCTATCGTGCAAAGAAAATGTCCGGCAGTCTTAATATGAAAAAATAAATCATTGAGTGAAGCCATTACCGTTGTTCCCGCATCAAGCCACAGAACATACGGTACTTCTTCAAGCACCTGTTTAATCGTAACTGACTTCCAAGCATATGAACCTGGAACCATTTTCTTCCAATGATCACCTTGAAAAACCGTAACCGGCGTTAAAATAGAGGGGTTTGTTTTTTTTAGATCCAAAACAACAACTTTCTCAATTGACTCAAATTTTCTCTTCTCCTCGTCATGTAAACCCAAATCAATAACAAATATGGTAGAAAGATCTTCCCAATTATGTTCCTGAATTGAGCCAATAAGATGCATAGCGTGCTGCACATAGTTGCTATCAACCGCCGTACAATAATACTGCTCAATTGATCTGAGAGGAAATACAAAGACGGTTATCAGCATTACTTTTAAAATAAAACCTTTCATTAACTTCATAGTCACCTACTTACTTTTTTGACATGGATTATCATCACCTTAAAAAATTAGTATAAACCGTACAAACGACGCAAACAAGAATGAAAATTCCTGCGACTATATACGGTAAAACTTCAACAATCATTTTTGGGTTAATTGAAAAAAATGTATACGCAAATGTTATTTTATAAAGACTTGTGCATGGGTTTTTAGGTGTACTACACTATTCCCTGCTATCGTAAAACCGGCGAAAGACTTATCATGAGAATATACAAAACTTTAGTAATAATAATGGGTATGTATCTATCTACACAGGCAACTACCACACAAGCCAAAGAAAAAGTTGCTAACGAATATCTTAGCCACTCATACACCTCCATACATATCCTGCCTCTGAACCAATATGGTAGATTTGATGACCGAAGTCGCGTATATCTTCAGCGATTTATTGACGCTTACAAACCGATGACTGTGGTCGAACTCAAAAGTGGTTTGGGGCTATCTACAAGCTATATTGCCAGTCTGTTACCTCAAGGTGCTCGCCTCTATGCTATTGATAGTTGGCAAAGACACGAAGATTACACGGTTAGGTTTCCAGAAGCCATTCCGATTCTACCGAGTTTTTATCAACAATTTTTATCTAATGTAATTCACCAAAAGCAAACCCACACTATTATTCCCATACGAATGGAGTCTCGTGAATCGGCCTCACTCACTATCAAGCCTGAGCTCATCTATATTAATGCCATTGAAAGCGCTGAGCCTATTGCTGACGACCTCATGTGGTATTTTGCATTACCATCTAAGGGCATAATGTGTGGAAACAACTGGGAAGATCCAGCAGTTCAACAGGCAATAACCACGTTTGTTCATACAGTTAGAACACTTGTTCATTTTGACGGTAGTTTTTGGTATCTGGACCCTAAACCGTAATGTTACACTAGCATTAGTTTAACTCATGATATTATTGAACACAATAACTACGCGCACGCTAGAAAACAACCAGTAACCGTATGCAGATGTTTATTGGAGGTATTTATTTTACTTGGTACTTTATGAAACAGAAATTACTAGACTAACGTCAATAGGAGGAAAAAAATGATTCATGGACGGTATCTCTATACAATTCTAACGCTATCCTTCTCATCCATATTGTCTCAACAGCCATCTTTTGATTTGGAAATTCTAGCACCCTACTTACCTCCCAACCCTATCATTATCGAAGCTGGTGCCCATAAAGGGGTCGACACACTTAATATGGCTCAAAGATGGCCAGAAGGAACTATTTATGCTTTTGAACCATTACCTGAAAATTATCGCGCTTTGATAAACACACTGTCTGGTGTTACTAACCCGGATCAAATTAGTTACAATCTCGAGCCGGTACCAAAAGGCTATCAACCTTCAGCTAAAACATTTTCTGAACTTCCCAATGTAAAGCTTTTTCCTTTAGCGCTCTCAAAAAAATCTGGAAAAGCATATTTTTATGTCGGCATTAACAATTCAGGAGCTAGCTCATTGTTTAAGCCAAACGACTTTTTACATCAACATGTTGCCTTCAAACAAGAACCTACTGTTGTTGAAACGATTACCATAAATCAATGGGCATCCAAAGAAAAAATTGATCATATAGATTTCATGTGGCTTGACATGGAAGGGGGAGAACTGGATGCACTCATATCGGCAGAAAACCTACTTCCAACGACGAGCGCCGTGTACACAGAAATTAATTTCAAAGAATTCCGTCTAGGAAATTGCTTTTATGATGAAGTCAAATCATGGCTGGAGGCAAGAGGATTTGTTGAAACATGGAAGTTCGTCGCCAAACAGGAAGGAGATGACTGGCAAGGAAATGCATTATTTACTCGTCCTGACTCTCGTTCTAAAACGGTTCCCACCACTATTACCCCAAATGAATACATCCGTACAGAGCAGTTTCGCCACATCAGTGATCTCATTTTTGATAAAACGAATCAACACCTTCCTTTCCCTTCACATCAGGTAAGATCTGGAGACATTATCTTTGTACACGCCGACTGCTTGGATACTTTTCTTTCTACTATACATCCCCACATCAGTACTCAATACATTTTAATTACATCCCATGAACGTTCCTCTATTACTAAAGACCTATCTTCTTTGCTTGATGATCCAAAAATCATTGCATGGTTCGGCCAAAATCTCCCTCTAATTCATTCTAAATACCATCCTATACCAGTAGGTGTCCACCCAAGGGTTAATCATAATAACGCTGATTACGCTCATACTCAAACCTTCCAATACCAGCATGAATCTCATGTTAACCAAACAGCAATACCAAACGACAAACTCATTAAACCACATCTGCTCACCTTGGCAGCAGATGAAGCTAACATGTCAGAGCATGCACACCTTTGTGCTCTATTTGAAGATAAGTCATTTTATACAAGCGTTCAGCCAACTTCCGACGAGCATTCCAAACAATTACTCAGGCAGTCTCAATTTGTCCTATGTCCTGGAGATCCCTTTGACAGTTATCAAATTTGGGAAGCTCTTTACCAAGGGGCGTACCCGATTGTAAAGCATTCAGATATTGATCCACTATTTTCTCATTTACCAGTTGTTGTAGTTAACAGCTGGGAAGAGGTAACGGAAACGTTCTTAGAGCAAAAACTGATCGAGTATAACCAACGAAATTTTTACTTTGCAAAATTACACAAGGAGTATTGGATCAATCTAATTAATTCGTACAAAGAAAAACCAGAAGAGCAAGTAACAGATAATACAGCGCCTCTCAATATACCTGAACCATACCGCTCAATAGCGGTTCTTCCCTACCAACGACAGGGTTGGCTCAACCTAGAAACGCAAACATACATAGTTAATTTCATCATCGCAAACAAACCATCATCTATAATTCATTTGCATTCTGGGCTCGGATTAGCAACTATAGCCATGGCAAAAGCACTCAAAAAGGTAAATCCTATGGGGACCATATACGCAGTTGATACTTGGACAAAACCTTATGATCAAACACCAGGTGGAACCTATTACCAGCAATTTTTATCTAATGTCATTCACCAAGATGTAGCAGATATCATTATGCCATGTAGAATGTCTTCTTACGAAGCACTCAAGGCCTTAAATACAAACCCTGCTCTTATAGTAATCGATGGGCTAATAGAGGAAGACAACTTAAACGAGAACATTATTTTATGGTACCCTCACCTTGATACAGGAGGGGTATTATGTGGTGATGATTGGATGTTGGCTTCGGTCGCACGTGCTGTTGAGCGTGCTGCAAATAAAATGGGTATTTCTATACATCATTCTGACACTACTTGGCATCTCGATTCCAAAGGATAATCTATTAAAAAAACAAGGTGATACAAAACAATAAGCAATAATGCTTATGCATAGTTAATCCTTGTTTGTCTCATATATCTTTTGCTATCGTACCGACATAACTCCTAACAATAAGGATATAATAATGAAACGGGTCAAAATGCTGGTAGTAATAGTAGGTACGATCGTTTATACGCAAACAGATTCTCTTGTAAACGCCAAAGCCATTGCTGTTCAAGACAGTATGCCGGAACCTTACCGTTCCATGAAAGTGATTCCCTATAAAACATATCTTCCTTTCTCTGCACACACCCTAAAACACCTTAAACAATTCATCGATGAGCAAAATCCAAAAGCAATCATTGAACTTGGATCATCTGGGTCCTCCTCACTTTCTATAGCCCATTTATTGCCTAAAGAAAGCCTTCTATATACGGTAGGAAACTGGCAAAACAATGACAACATTCATTATCAGGCGGATATGTTGACAATAGACCCACAAACGCATGAACCTGAATTTGCCATTCTGACCCCGTTTCAGCAATTTGTTGCAAATCGTGACTCCTTTAAACCTACTCATTACCAATACTTTCTTTCAAACATTATTCACGATGAGCTAACAGATATTATAATGCCAATTCATATGTCATCCATTGAAGCCTCACATACATTAGATATTGCACCTAATATTATATACCTTAATAAAGGTGGTGACGCAGAAACGGTGTACAATGAGCTGAGTCATTGGTACTTCAATTTGGCTTATAATGGCATTTTTTGTGGTGATGGCTGGCTTGACACATCAGTCCAGCATGCTATTGTACGATTTGCGCGTGAAAGAAATATTCAGGTACAACACGATGAAAATTTTTGGTACTTGTCTGCCAAACAAAACGTTTTTGAACAAGCAAAGGTATTCGTTGGAAGTCCTGGTTCATGGTGGGAAGACGTTGGCAAGTTCCAGCTACAGCTTTTGCAAACACATGGCTGTACGCCACAGTCAAAGGTTCTTGAAATCGGCTGTGGTTGCCTTGCTGCAGGACATCACATTATTGACTTTCTCAATCCAGGAAACTTTGTCGGAATAGAGCCAAATAGTTGGCTAGTTGACGCAGCAATTAACGAAGCAAATCTTCTACCAATGGTTACAGAAAAGAAGCCTATATTCCTTTCCAATTATGATTTTGATGCTTCAAGTACTGGTATGAAATTCGATTATATCATATCGCATTCAATTCTCTCTCATGCGGGGTTTGATCAGCTTGGACAGTTTTTTCAAGCAGTTTCAAAGGTTCTTGAGCCCGGGGGGATTCTTTTAGCATCTATTCGACTTGCAGAACAGGATTCAGGTCATCTCGAATGGCAGTATCCGGGTGTCTCCTATTTCTCTCGAGAAACTGTCTTTGAAACTGCTAGCCAATATGGACTTACCTGTGAAGAGCGACCAGACATTCGAGCATTGCTAACTGGGGTAGCCAGAGCACATATACACGATTGGATCCTGGCTCGAAAAAAATAGAAGCAAACTTATCATTAGTATAAAAAATCTAGAAAGCCAGTTCTGACCTCTCTTGAATACTGTTTCATCGAACAATACCAACTAACACCCTTAAGCAAGAAAAAACAAAACACGCCTCTTTTTGCCTTATAACTATTCTTAAGACCAATACATATCTATTTTCCTATTCAGTACAAAAACTATTTAAGATCGGTCCCGCCTTAATTAAGGGGAGTATGCGTTAATTAAGGCGAGTAAAGGTTACGCTAAAGCTTGGTTTCACTGGTGTAAAGACAGAACCATCTATACCATTCCCTGCTACTATACCAGTATCAGTTGCAGATGCTGCCATTAAGAACGCAATCTCTTCACCAGCTACATAATCTTGAAGAATAAAGCTTCTCGACATCGCCTGAGCTGTATCAGCAAAAAAATCAGTCTCTGCCCCTATATGGCTACCCACGATTTCAGCACCATCCCTAGTCACAATAACTGAAACGGTTTCACTACCTAAACCTGCATCATGGTCGTAAACAACATCAAACGTAACCAAGTACGTACCACTCGTTGTACTCGAGTACGTATGACTCGTTGTGTCAAAACTCCATGTACTTTCTGCCGGACACGCTATCCCAGTCGGAGTCGACATTGTAATAGCTCTATAGTCTGTTGAGGTACCAGTAGCCCTTTGGGTTCCCGTATTAAATCCGTAACAATTTGCTACAAATCCTGATCCTGTAGCACCAGTAACCCCTATCTCCCCTGTCAAACCAGTTGCACCGGTTACCCCTGGGTCACCTGCAGCTCCTGTCACCCCTGTTGCACCTGTTACTCCAGTAACACCTGTCTCTCCTGTCAACCCTGTTACTCCCGTAACACCACTTGCTCCTGTCAGTCCTGTTACACCACTCGCACCAGTCAAGCCTGTTACACCGGACGCTCCCGTCAAACCAGTATACCCTGTTGCTCCTGTTACTCCTGTTTCACCAGTAACTCCGCTTGCTCCTGTCAAACCTGT
>Ga0180438_10008304_pt1 | contig 13236 bp, 12 predicted proteins | sample SS_ome_12_FD_132455 | JGI IMG/M metagenome (GOLD analysis project Ga0180438, IMG submission 132455) | Hypersaline lake sediment archaeal communities from the Salton Sea, California, USA - SS_3_D_2 metaG | ecosystem: Environmental > Aquatic > Non-marine Saline and Alkaline > Hypersaline >... | reverse complement strand
GAGGGCTGGTTCACTAAAATCAGATGCTGTAGTAAAGGCCCTTGAAGAGATCGATATGATGGGTGTGTATGGCAGGATCAGGTTTGATCCAAAGAAAAATGACCATCAGGTCATCCCCAGTGTTGATCCAGAAGAAGGGGCTGTTGGGACTATTTTCCAGTGGCAGGCTGCGAAAAGGGTAGTTGTTTTCCCAAAAAAGATAGCCATGGGCGAGATCCAGCTACCTCCCTGGATGAAGAAGTAAAATTTGATGTTTCGGGTTACGCGTTGCGTGTCATGGAGATCTAAAACTCGTAACTCGTAACCCACAATGTTTCCTCATTCAGGATCTTCTGCTATGGTGTAGACATTATTATGGATATCCTTATCTATGGCACTATCAACAGCATAGCCTTGGCCATTATGGCCCTGGGCTTTGCCCTGGTTTACGGGATCAGCAGGGTTCCCAATTTCGCCCACGGTGCACTTTATGTAGTATGCGGTTTCGTTACCTGGAGTTTGCTGCGGGGTTTGGGTCTGAATTACCTGGTGAGCATTATTCTGGCCATGATTATTACCGGTGTGATTGGTGCACTCATTTATCAGTTTGTGCTGATTCGTGTCCGAGGGATGGCCATTTCAGAAATCATAGCATCGTATGCTATTGGGTTGGCTATCCTGGAAGGATTCCGATGGTGGGGATTTAAAGGGATGACCTATACATTGCCTGTATTCGTTGAGGGTAGCATAAATATTGGCGATATCCCGGTAGACCTCCATCGGGTGGTGATAGTCGGAATTTGTGCAGCTGTTGTAGCCTTTCTCTGGCTCTTTACTCACTATACGAGGATTGGCCTGGCATTGCGAGGGATGGCCCAAGACGAACGTGCGGCTCTAATGTTGGGAATCGATTCAGATTTTATGGCAGTAGTGGCTATGGCATTTGGCTCCATGCTTGCGGGTCTGGCAGCAGTACTCTTGCTTCCCTTGGGAAATATTGTGGTTGAGGCAGGATATAATGTGTTGATCCTGGCCATTGCCGTTTGTATTGTAGGAGGCTTAGGAAGTTGGATGGGGGCAGTGATAGCTGCTTTTCTCATCGGCTTTGCCCAAATCCTGACCGTGGCCTATTGGGGGGCCCACTATCAAATGGTGGTAGCTCTTTTGGCGATCATTTTCACCCTTATCTTAAAACCTTCGGGTCTCTTTGGCCGTCAAAAGGAATTAGAAGAAAGGGTTTAGAAGGTGACTATTGAGGAGCGTCGTAAAGAGAGACTTGACAGGGGTATCAAGGTCCGTACAGATGGAATCTATGCCATAATGTCCTTGCGAGAGCTGTCCTATCTGACTGTGCCAAGGCTGGTGTTGATAGTGGGGTTGCTGATTCTGCCTCTGGTCATGCCAAGCATGTACTGGCAACGAGTGATATCAATTGTTTGCATTTATTCCCTGCTTGCCTTGAGCTTTGATTTTTTGGCCCATTTTTTAGGGCTGGTTTCCTTGGGTGGAGCATTTTTCATCGGTACAGGCGGATATATAGCCGCTATCTTAAACACTTCATTCGGTTTCCCACCCATTTTCACCATCCCTATTTCGACATTGCTGGGCGCGGTAATCTGCACCCTGCTTTTACTGCCGTGTCTTCCCTTGCGGGGTGTCTATTTTGCCATTGTGACGCTTATGTACCCCTTGGTTCTGGCCCGGATCATAGAAGCCCTTAATGTCCTTGGGGGCACTGATGGGATCTATGGGGTTGCTAGTTTTGCCAACCGCTGGATCGAACAGTACTTTGTTATTCTGATGGTACTTCTCTTCCTTTTCGGAATGAGACGGCTGGTAAACCTGGATATTGGCCTGGTTTTTCGTGCAGTGAAGGACAATGACCAGGCAGTGAGGGCCTCGGGAATGAGCATCACCTTTTATAAGGCTATTGCTGTTTTCATCGCCTCGGCAATGGGATGCCTGGGAGGTGCCTGTCTCGTACACATCTACATGTGGTCAGGAATATCCCAGTTCGCCTTAGATTTTTCTATCATTCCTATTGCAGCGACGGTCATCGGCGGTGCCGGTACACTTGTGGGACCGGTTTTGGGGTGTTTTATTCTGGTGCCCATCAACGAGTTACTACGGGCTTTTGGAACCTTTCGAATCCTTATCTATTCTCTTATACTCGTAGCATTTATTATTCTTCGCAGTGAAGGGATCATGGTGTATGGTCAGCGGAAATATCATCAGTTTGAAAGGTGGGTCAAGATATGAACAATCAGCCTATCCTTCAAGTACAAGAGACAACCAAGGCCTTCGGTGGGGTTATAGCAGTGAACCGGTTAAGTTTGGATGTCAATGAAGGAGAAATAGTGGGCATCATTGGCCCTAACGGTTCTGGCAAGACCACCTTGATCAACTGTATCACCGGGTTTATCAAGATGACATCTGGTAAAATTTTCTTCCGGGGCAAGAATATCACAGGCAAACCAGCGCACAAGATTGCAGACATGGGGATTACCCGCACTTTTCAGATCATGCGACCTTATTACTCCCTGCCCTGCTACAAGAACCTGGTAATACCCCTGTTTTCACCTCGGGCAAAACGAACCGGAGGTTGGAGAGGGGGTGGTAAACTGGGGGATCGAGATACAGTGGGTATTGATATTTTGGAAGAGATTGGCTTTGAGCGAGATTCATTTGTTCCTTATAAAGTAGCATCAACCCTGCCCACCGGTTATCTTAAACGTCTTGAGCTTGCCCGTTGTCTGGCTTTGAAGCCGGAGATTATAATCTGTGATGAGATTTTCTCAGGGCTGAGCATGAGTGAAATCGCAAGCATGGTTCCCCTCATAGAACGGTTGCAGATGGATGGCATCACACTGATTATGATCGAGCATCGATTGCGGGAACTATTTCGGGTGGCCAATCGGGTCATGGTATTGAACTTCGGAGAGAAGGTGATTGAGGGAAACCCCGAGGAAATTATGGCAGATGAGAAGGTAAAAGAGGTCTATTTCGGGTCAGAGGAGGTTGAGGAGGTCATGAGTCATGCTTGAGGCTACAGGCCTGATGGTCTTCTACGAAAATATGCTGGCCCTCAATAATGTTAGCATCAAATGTGAGGACAAACAAATTGTGGGTGTGTTTGGTGCCAATAGTGCCGGAAAATCCACCCTCATGTATACCCTCTCGGGTATCATGGAGGATATCAAAAAGAAGGAGGATATGGCTGGTGGTGAGCGGATCACCGTGCTTGGAACAATACACTATTTAGGACAAGACATCATGGGGCTTAAACCTAGCAAGCGAGCGAGAAAAGGAGTTATTCTTTGTCCGGAGAGACGCAGGATCTTTGCCGAAAGTAATGTTTTGGAAAATCTGCGTATCGGTGGTTACCTGGCCTCGCCAAGCCAAGCAAAAGAAAGTTTAGAATATGTCTTCAGGATATTCCCCGCCCTGGAAAAGATTAAGAAAAGGGAGGGGGGATTTTTAAGTGGGGGAGAGCAGCAGATGCTGGCCATTGGTCGGGCACTCATGGCACAACCCAATCTGTTGCTTCTGGATGAACCGCTTCTTGGTCTGAGCCCCTTGATCCAAGTTTTGCTCGTTCGAGCCATCAAAGAGATCCGTGATGAAAGGGGGATCTCCATTATTGTGACCGAGCAGTATGCTCGACCGGTCCTGCCAATTGTGGATTACGCATTCATTCTTGAAAATGGGGCTGCTGTGCTTGAGGGAACGCGAGAGGAGCTATTGCACAACCCTGATGTCCGCTCAGCCTATTTTGGAGTCTGAGAATGGTGTCTGCTGCATTACATGTAGAATTTCAGACAGGTTCTACTGACCACTGGCACCAGATAATTGACATGACGAGGAGTTCTATAGATCATGAATATAAACCATGAAGCATGGGAAAAGGAGTCGACCTTTAGCAGGTTCGACCTGATGTGTGAGCGCTATCCAGACCGAACCGCAGTCCTTTATCTGGGAGAGCGATTTTCGTATTCACATCTGAAGGAGTTGAGTGAGCGTTTTGCCGGTTCCCTGCTTGACATGGGGGTCAAGAAGGGCGACCGGGTCATGATTTATATCTCTAACTGTATCCAATGGGTTATCGCCTTTCTCGGTATCCAGAAGATTGGTGCAGTGATTGTGCCAGTCTCTCCAATCTACACTTCTTTTGAGATTGAATATATGATCAACGACTCCGGCACTGAGACGATCATTTGCCTGGACACAAACTTTTGCTATGTCAAGGAGGTTTTTGAAAGCACAGGGCTCAAGCGGGCCATTGTCACCAATCTGGTGGATCTTCTTTCCTTTTGGAAAAGGTATCTGGGGGTACTCTTTGACAAGATTCCCCACGGCAAAGTGGACCGGGACAGACGGGTTTATTCCTTCAGATCTCTTTTGAAGCATTCACCCCTGAAATCACAGGTAGCGCTGGATCCCTGGAATGATCTGTCCTATATCCTCTACACTGGAGGGACCACAGGTTTCCCAAAAGGGGTACCGGGAAATCACATCGGTATGACATCCTATGTCAATGATGTGACAGAGGATGTGGCAGGAGGACATCTAAGGGAAGGAGAGGATGTGTATATAGCAGTCAATCCCCTTTTCCACATTATGGCACTTGGGCTTTTTATGTCTATCGGGCTTAACAAAGGCAATACCACATTGCTTATGCCGGTACCCCAGGTAGATGCCATTCTTGAAACCATAGAGCGTCATAGGGTACGCTGGCTTTTAGGTGTCCCTGCCCTCTACCGAATGATACTGGAAAATGACCGCCTCGATTACTATGACTTGAGTTCCTTGACCTATTGCTATTGTGGCGGGGATGTTTTGCCCGTCGAGGTCTTCAACCGGTGGAAGGAAAGATTTGGAATACCAATTTATCAGGTGTATGGATCTACAGAGGCTGGCCATGTTACCTACAGCCGGATAGACAAGGACCCAAAGGCCAATACCGTTGGGCTTCCCATAAAGAGCAGAGAATGCATTGTTGTAGATCCGGAAACACTGAAACCTGTTCCGCCGGGAGAGAGCGGGGAACTTTTGGTAACCTCACCTTATACTGTGAAGGAATATTGGAATAAACCTGAGGAAACAGGATATTCCTACGTAAAGCTCAATGAAAAGATATATTACCGGATGAGCGATTTTGTCTTCCAGGATACTGACGGACAGCTTGTATATGTGGAGCGGTCGGCGGATATCATTAAGCATAAGGGCTACAGGGTCTCAGCCTCAGAGGTGGAAGCCATACTCCAGGACCATACCACTGTCATCGGTGCCTGTGTTATCGGGGTTCCAGACCCTAAGGTTGGGGAAAGGATCAAGGCGATAGTTGTCTTAAAAGAAGATGCAAGGGGAGTAGGTGGATCTGAGTTGACTAAGTGGTGCAGGGAAAGACTTGCTCCTTACAAAGTTCCACAGTATATAGAATTTAGAGATATGCTTCCAAAATCCAAGGTAGGAAAGCTCTTAAGGAGAGAGGTGAGGGATGAGGAGCGAAGAAGAATTGAAAAGAAAAATGCATAATTTTACAGTAACCATTTCTTGTTTCGATTGCAGCGGTTAACATCCACATAGTTTGTATTTTAATCTTCATATTTATTATTAACATATGATTTGGAAACAGGCTCGATTTGATGAACGATTAATAAATAGAAGTTCAGGATTGGGGGGTAGCTTTATAGTAAATTTTATATAGGTGAAAGGAGGTAAGGCAAATGAAAAATAAAATACTATGGATGTCTATGGCAGTAATGTTTTTATCGTTATTTTCAATCCCTACCCCAGCAATATCGGCAGAGCCTATTATTATCGGAGTGCCGACATCCCTGTATACCCCATTTGGCAGAGATGGTCTTAATGCTGTAAATATGGCGGTAGAAGAAATAAATGCTAAAGGAGGGGTGAGCGTTGCAGGGGTGAAAAGGCCGTTTAAGGTGGTGACTGCTGATACCCGAGGGGGGGAGCCCGGAACCCCTGTTCATGATGCCTTAATGGCATATGAAAAATTAATCATGGGGAAGAAGCCTCATGCTATTGTAATTGGTGCATTTCGGTCTGAGGTCCTTATAGCAAGCATGGATCTCGTGGCCAAGCATAAGGTACCGCAGCTTGGAACCATTGCCCAATCTCCTGGTTTCCAGGGAAAATTTGCTAAAGACCCTAAAAAATATAAGTACCTATTTAGGGTTACTACCGATGCCCTTATAGATGCAGGGTACCTGGCTGCTGCAATGGATGCCATGAAAAAAGAGTATGGTATAAACAGGGTGTACTTTATACCCCAAGATACCCTATGGGCCCTCGGATTTACTGGTTTGCTAAGGAAGCACTGTAAAAAAACAGGATGGGAAGAGATAGGATATGAGCCATACGCAGCAGGTGCTACAGATTTTTCTCCAGGACTTACTAAGGCAAAAGAGGGAAAGGCTCAGGTAATTGCCATGGTATGGGATGTACCTCTTGGTGCCGGAATATTCTGCAAACAATTGGCAGCAATGAAGGTACCCGCGATTCCTATGGGATTTATTCCTCCTATGGCCGCACCAGGAGCATGGAAGACCCTTGGCGAGGATATAGAATACAGCATACAGGTAGAATTTCCTGTCGGTGCTTCTTTAGCTTTAAAGAAGCTGCCAAAGACGGTGGAATTTCTTGATAAATTTAAAAAGAAATACGGAAAATTACCTGAAGCAGCCGCAGTAAATTCCTCTGCGTACGATGCAGTATTTATCCTTGCTGAAGCCATTAAGAGAGCAGGTAGTCTTGATCCAGATGAGCTCGTTACAGCCCTCGAGGCGACTGACTATAGAGGAGTAAGCGGAAGGCTAAAATTTAATGAAAAGCATATAACAGTCTTTAATGAAAACCCTGATGAGACAGGCGTATGCGTGGTTTTTCAGTGGCAAAAAGGTAAAAGGGTACCGGTTTATCCCAAATTTCTTGCTGAGGCCGAGATCCAGCTTCCTCCAAGGATGAAGAAATAGTATATATCAATTAATAAAAAAGAATGGGCGGACCTAAAATGGGTCCGCCTATTCATAATGGGTAATGGAGCGGAATTTTAAAAATTATTGAAATCGTGGTGCTTTTAATAGCATTTGGTTTATGCAATCCGATACACTAACTCTTTTCCGCAATATTTCGGGACGTAGGATAGCTGGGATAACTTCGAAATGTCGACCCTGATATATGGTACAATAACAAGCATAGTCTTAGCACTGTATACTATAGGGTTTAGCCTTACGTATGGGATCAGTGGATTAGCTAATTTTGCCCATGGCGCCTTGTATATCTTGAGTGGTTTTGTTGCCTGGTCCTTCCTAAATCAGGCTGGATTACCTTTCTTCTTATCAGCCATACTTTCTATACTCATATCTGGCCTTATTGGTTTTATATTTTATTGGACGCTTTTACTAAGAATCAGGGGGATAGCCCTCTCTGAGCTTATTGTAACCTTTGCAGCTGGAGTAGCAATATTAGAACTTCTGATGTGGAAAGGTTTTTATGGTATTCAGTATAGCCTCCCCCTTTTTTTAAGAGGCGGGGTGGAAATAAAAGGAGTGGCTGTAGACTACCAGCGCCTTTTTGTTGTTGGTACTGGTATCCTTTTAGTTATTCTTCTCTGGCTCTTTGTGCACCATACAAAAATAGGGCTGGCATTCAGGGGGATAGCCCAGAATGAGCGGACTGCTCTTTCCCTGGGGATAGAATCTGATTGGATAGGGGCACTTTCATTAGCTTTTGGGTCAGCATTAGCGGCAGTGGCTGCTATGGTAATTCTCCCTATGGGAATAATGGAGTCAGCCATAGGATACGAGATTCTAATCTATGCCTTGTCAGTAGCAATTGTGGGTGGGTTAGAGAGCACCTCAGGTATGATTGTGGCGAGCTTTATTATTGGCTTTGGTCAAGTAGTTACTGCAAAATACCTCGGAGCTCGTTGGATGATAATTGTCCCTCTTTCTGCTATCATCCTTGTATTAGCAATTAGACCCTCTGGCCTGTTTGGTAAATTTAAAGAACTTGAAGAAAGAGTTTAGATTGGCTGCTCAAGATACCAGCTACAGAAAAAAGAGATTAGATAGAGGGATAAAGGTTAGAGCAGATACTGTTTTTGCCATCTCCTCTTATAGGGAGATTTTTTACCTTCTGTTACCCAGGGTATTACCGGTTATTACATTGCTTATTTTGCCCTTAATTTTAACAGGATACTGGGGAAAGGTCCTAGTTTTTGCGTGTATGTATGGCCTTCTTGCCTTGAGCTGGGATTTTCTTGCCTCATGCGGGTTATTTTCCCTGGGACAGGCCTTGTTTTTTGGGTTTGGTGCCTATATTGCTGGTACACTCAGTTACTACCTTCAGTGGACTCCAGTTATCAGCCTGCCAATAGCTACGTTAGGTGGAGGGCTTTTAAGTATGACCTTGCTTTCCCCTATTGTGAGACTGAGAGGGGTATACTTTGCTATGGTTACCCTGATACTTCCTATGCTGCTTCTGAAGATGATTGAGACAACAGGACTTGTTGGAGGTTGTCATGGATTATCCGCTCTTGTCCCTTTCCATAATGAATGGATAGCAAGATATCTGGCTGTGATAGCTTTCTTGGCATGTCTTTTTGGTTTTCGAAGGCTCATTAATGAGGATTATGGATTGGTATTAAAGGCAATCAGAGATGATGATAGAGCTGTGATGAGTGCCGCTATTAATATATACTGGCGCAAGATTCAGGCCTTGTTCATTGCTGGTGCAGTGGGAAGCTTTGCTGGCGCCTTTATGACCCATCATTATCAGTTTGTGGGCATGAGTGCATTTGCCCTTGATTATTCTATTTTACCGGTAGCTGCTGCAGCCTTAGGAGGGCCTGGCACCTTTGCCGGTGCAGCCTTAGGAAGCATGATCTTGGTGCCCCTATCTGAAAGTTTAAGGGCTTTAGGTGGGCTAAGGATTGCCCTTTATTGTGTCATTCTGATTGCAAGTGTTATTGTTTTGCCAGAAGGTATTTTTCATTACATGGAGAGAAAATATCATCAGTTTGAAAAGTTAGTAAAGGTTGGCTAAGATGAAGGCTGAGCCCATCTTGAAGGTCGAAAACCTGACAAGACATTTTGGCGGTGTTACTGCTGTGCTCAATGTAAGTTTTGAGCTAAGAAAAGGGGAATTTTTGGGTATAATTGGACCGAATGGTTCAGGAAAGACTACGCTTGTAAACCTTATTACTGGTTTTGTAAAGCCTGATTCTGGAAAGGTAACGTATTTGGGGAGAAATATCACTGGTAAGATGCCTTATAGCATAGCGGGCTATGGCATTTCAAGGACCTTCCAAATGGTGAGGCTTTTTTATAATCTGCCTGCATTTAAAAACCTTATTATTCCCTTATCTTCTCCAAGGGTTAAAAAGCTTAGGGGAGGTGAATATGGCGAAAGGGATGATGTGGCTGTTGATCTCTTAGATGATATGGGATTTGAGAGGGATTCCTTTGTACCATACAAGATGGCTGGAAGTCTACCGCATGGATACCTTAAAAGGCTTGACCTGGCTAGGGCTATGGCGCTCAGGCCCAACTTGCTCATTCTGGATGAGCTTTTCTCTGGAATGGCCATGTCTGAGGTTGCGAGCACATTACCACTCATTGAAAAATTCAATGCTGAAGGACTAACCGTAATCATGATTGAACACAGATTACGGGAACTTTTTAGGGTTGTTGACAGGATATTTGTATTAAACTTCGGCGAAAAAATAGCTGAGGGTGTCCCTCAGGAAGTAATGAATAGTGATGCGGTCAAAAAGGCCTATCTTGGGAGCGAGGTTGAGGAAATTTAATCTCTGGGATTAAAGGTGGAAATATTGTTAGAGATCAAAAATCTTATGGTTTTTTTTGAAAATGCACTCGCCTTGAATGACTTAACATTAGAGGTTCGAAATAGGGAAATTGTAAGCGTTCTTGGCTCTAACAGTGCCGGAAAGACTACCTTGATGAATACCGTTTCTGGCTTAATTTTAGACATGAAGAAAAAAGAGGATAGAAAAGGGGGGGAGAGGATAAGTGTATTAGGCACGATGAAGTTTGAAGGGGAAGATATCATTACCATGAAACCCAGTGAAAGGGTAAAAAGGGGGATTGTTCTCAGCAGGGAAAGACATCCTATTTTTAAGGATAGCCATGTCTTAGAGAATTTGAAGATAGCAGGATACCTGCGAAAGGGAAAGGAGGTAAGGGAAGGAATTGACTTTGCTTTTAATCTTTTCCCCCCTTTAGCAGAGTTGAGGGAGAGAAAAGCTGGTTTGCTGAGCGGAGGGGAGCAACAGATGCTTTCCATTGGCATGGCATTGGTAGCCAAACCTCGATTATTGCTCATGGATGAGCCATTGCTGGGATTAAGCCCTTTTCTTCAAGCTGAATTGGCTAAATCAATCAAGGACATTCTTCAACAAGGTATTACGGTTCTGGTGACAGAACAATTTGCCAGACCTCTTATGCCTATCATCAACAGGGGATATGTAATAGAAAATGGTATGCTTGTCTTTTCAGGAACAAGACAGGAGCTATCAGATAACCCTGAAGTAAAGTCTGCATATCTTGGAGTATAGAGTAGGGAATTAGGTAAATGGAGCTATTTGCAAATACTATCTACGGTTCCTTTGAAGAGGTTACAAAAAGGTTTCCCCACAATACAGGAATTATTTATCTTGGAGAAAGATATAATTACTCTGAACTTAATGCAATGGTTCTCACGTTTGCAGCCTCTTTACATACATTAGGCATAGAGGAGAAAGACAGGGTTATTACAAATTTATATAATCTTCCCCAAACCCTTATTGCCTGGTTAGCCCTCCAAAGGCTTGGTGCTATTCCTATCCCTGTTGCACCAGTCTACACTGCCTATGATCTTAAGTATATGGCCAATGATAGCGGGGCCGAGACTATACTTTGCATGGACACCAACCTTAGCTATGTACTCGAGGTTCTTCCAGAGACCCCGATAAAAAATGTAATTGTAACGAACGTAATTGATCTTGTCCCCTGGTGGAAGAAAATCATAGGCAAAGGCTTTAATAGGATTCCTAAGGGAAAGATTCCTAAAGGAAAAGACTTTTTCTCTTTTCAGAAGCTTTTAAGAGAGGGCAAGCCTTCATCTTTACCTCAATTCAAGGATTATAGCAGTGATTACCCAGCTATAATGCTTTATACCGGTGGAACAACAGGATTTCCAAAGGGTGTACCTATATCAGTAGGCCTTTTCCTCAACAGAACATTAGAGTGGAGAAGGGCGAGTGAATCCGTAGTCCCATTAGGGGAGTGTATCTCGGTACTATCAGCGCCTCTCTATCATATCATTGGAGAGATGGACGCCTTGGGCCCTTTACTTGTAGGTGGAGAGACATTAATCATTCTGCCAAGGGTTAACTTGGATGCCATATTTGATTGTATTCAGAGGTATAGGGCAACGAACATGTTCGCTGTTCCTGCAATGTATAGAATGATCCTCGAGCATGACAGGGTTGATTACTATGATCTGAGTTCCTTAAGATACTGCGGTACAGGTGGTGATGCCTTACCTGTGGAGGTGGGAAATAGATGGTTAACGAAATTTAAAATTCCTTTATATCAAGGTTATGGAACTACTGAGGTATGCGGAGCTGTTTCTTTGTCTTATACAAGAGATGGGATTCCTCCAGGTGGTTCGGCAGGAAAAATTTCGCCAGGAAACAAAATTAAGCTTGTAGATCCTGATTCTTTAGAACCAGTCCCTCCAGGGGAGCCAGGAGAGTTATTAAGTACCTGTGACTATGCAGTAAAAAGTTATTGGAATAATCCTAAAGAGACCGCCGAATGCTTTCTAAGTATAGATGGTGAAATCTGGTACAGAACAAAAGACATCGTCAGGGTAGATAAAGATGACCGGCTTTTCTTCCAGGATAGATCAGTGGATATGATTAAGCACAAAGGTTATAGGATAGCTGCTGCAGAGATAGAAAAGGCCTTGCAGGAACACCATGCAGTATTATCTGCAAGTGTTGTAGGCATTCCTGATGAGAAGGTAGGCGAAAGGATAAAGGCATTTGTAGTGCTTAAGACAGATGTAAGGGGCATTAGTAGTTATGAGCTCATGGGGTGGTGCCGGGAAAGGCTGGCACCTTATAAGGTCCCCCAGTATATTGAATTCAGAGACATGTTGCCGAAGTCAAAGGTGGGGAAATTTTTAAGAAGAGAATTAAGGGATGAAGAGAAGAGGAAAGTGGAGAAGGAATAAGGGCCTATCTGGAAAACCTTTTTCAGTCTGCTACGATACCACCCTGATTTGGATGAAAAAACATAGTATACAATCAGGATGCCAACATCCCGCCATCTATAAGGAGAACTGAGCCGGTTGTAAAACTGGCAGACTCTGATGCAAGATATAGAGCTGCACCTACAATCTCATCTACCTTACCAAAGCGTCTGCTGGGGTTCCTTTGAAGTAAATTTTTCGATATCTTGTCTGAAGCCCGCATTCCTTCGGTGAGATCGGTGGCAAAATACCCTGGGGCTATTGCATTTACTGTTATATTATATTTCTCAGCCCATTCAATCGCCAATACCTTTGTCATTTGAATAAGTGCTCCTTTTGTAGCGCAATAGGCGATCTGCCTTGGTAATGCTACTACCCCACCGACCGAGGCAATATTGATGATCCGGCCCCAGTTTTGTTTCATCATGATCTTGCCAGCTTCACGGCACAAGAGAAAAGGAGCAAGCAAATTAGTTTGAATAACCTCTTCCCACATCTCCTTTGTTACCTCTTCTGACTTTTTAACCCATGGACTGATACCTGCATTGTTGACTAAGATATCTATTCTTCCATATCGTTCTTTAGTTTTTGTTACGAGGGTAAAAATGTCTTCATCCCTGGTTAAATCGCATTTGACATAAAAGGCTTCACCGCCCATTGCCTGAATCTCTTTTACCACCTCTTTTAAAAGATTCACGTTCCGTGCAGCGACCCCTACTTTTGCCCCTGCGTCGCCAAATGCAATGGCAATAGCTTTTCCAATACCTCGGCTGCCTCCTGTTACAAGGGCAATTTTGTCATGGAAATTAAATCTATCCATCTCGAATCCCTCTTTCCTAAATGAATAACTTGAAGTCCTTACCCCTCAGTCTTTCTTTTTATCCAAGTAATCCAGTATAAATTCAGCAGTCATTCTAGCAATTTTACCAACCACTTTAGAACATTCTTCATACCCTCCTGCCTCAATGAATGTAT
>Ga0180438_10008303_pt1 | contig 13238 bp, 7 predicted proteins | sample SS_ome_12_FD_132455 | JGI IMG/M metagenome (GOLD analysis project Ga0180438, IMG submission 132455) | Hypersaline lake sediment archaeal communities from the Salton Sea, California, USA - SS_3_D_2 metaG | ecosystem: Environmental > Aquatic > Non-marine Saline and Alkaline > Hypersaline >... | reverse complement strand
TATGTCTTGGGCCAGATTCACTTCGATATGACTCCACGAGTTTATAATGAATATAAACTTTACTTCTTCCTTTTTTTGGTACTTTCTTTATAAACATGTGTTTATTATAACATAATTGTATTGCCTTGTCAAGTGTAATTGCAGAATATGGAGGACTACACGCTTTCTCTGAAAACAGAACTCTTTATTGATGCGGTTCTTCGTTTCCAAAATAGACCAAAATTACCTTTTTTGACCTTTTTTTAGCTCAAAATGGTAAAGATGGGTTACGGTCATAAAATTTCATATGTTATATATACCTCACAGGTATTATACTCCACAGGTATAAATTGCCAATCCTTTGTACGTACTCTGAAAAGCCACAATGACGCAAGCGAAGCGAACTAATGACCAATAACCAAGGGAATAAATATTTCGATATTCCTGGGATTCTTTTGAACGGCGCTGATGGCTTTGCGAATAAGGGGATGTCTGCGCCGGATGAACAATGGATGCGATTTTTTTCCTTTTTTCGACGGAATCGATGGAAATGGGCCGCGGGATGAAATCATAACCGCTTGAAGGCCAAAACCTTGGGATAAGAATAAGTCACTGGATTGGGAAAGATACTGGTTAAGGGTGTTTATAAAAAACTGTTCAGAGGAACTCAATTGGTGGAGATTGACAATTTTTTTCCTGTAATGAGTAGGGAAGAGATAGAGAATGGTGCGCTTTAACATTTTCTTGATAGAATAGAGGAGTTTTGGAAATTGTTTTTCCTTCTGAAATACAGGGGAGAGGAAAGTGATAGGAAGGTTTTGCTGGTTGATGAGAAAATCCGCCTGCTCACGGGTTAAAGAGAGAACTTTTTTACCAGTGGTGTTGTAACGCAGCCGCTCTTTGCCCAAAGGGACGGCAAAAATAGGGGAGGTGCTTGATTGACGCATGATTTGCGGTAAGGAAAGGGTGTCGGATGACTGGAACACTTTGAAAGGCGAGAAATATTGGAAAAAGGAAGTATCACCGGTTAACCGGTAGTGGGTGAAAATCAATTCCTCGATGCGAGCCTGAATTTGAGGAGAAGTCGTGGCATGACGCTGACACAGCCATTGGTAGAGCTGGAAAACAAATCCCATTAAATAATTGAGGGTGTTTTTTGTGATCTCGCCATTGGACGGGTATGGGTACTCAATGACTGCGTCAAAGATAAATCCTTTATACGGCGGCAGGGTCACATACCGGTAAGGGATCCCCTGGTCCAAAAGCCGAAGTCGACAGAGGTCATCGGTGGGTGGGATTCCAATAACACCGTGGGAAATGGTTGTTGAAGGGGTAATTTTTAAATAGGCCATCTGCTGAGACAACAACGGTCCACGGCTGATAAGGCGATTATTTAACCGGATATCCCTTTGAACCGCTTGACAATAAACCTGCAGAATTTGCTTTTCCCGTGTGATGTCTCGATGACTGTGAGTGAAGAGGGTGATATGGGTACCGGTGGTTAAACCACAGGTATCGGATGTACTTAATATCCCTTTTTGGAATAGAATCCGAGTTTTTCCTGAAGCAGAGACATTCTCCACCAGGATTTTTTCAAAGGATGAAGCAAAAAGGGCCAGGAGTCCGAAACCGCTGTGGGTTTGAAGTGATTCTACAGCTTCCTCTTTTACAGCGATGGGCTGCCGGGGGTCCAGGAGGGAGGTGAGGGTTTTAATAGACGCTGGGTCAAGGCCTGAACCGTTATCACGGATCTCGATACGATTGCGGGTGATTTTTATATCCACCTGTCGCGCATTTCTTCTTAACGCAGAACGCACCAGCTCAACAGGATAATGAGAAGGCGAACCAAAGGTGTGAGAGGCTGCCTTTTTCAGATGAGCATCGACATCGATGGAAAAGAGATTGGAAGAACTCATGAGATCTCCTTTAATAAGTGCCGGGACACTTTTTCTAAAATGAGGTGGTGGGAAGTTGGAAAGAGTCCCGATTCCTTTAGAAGGATTTTAACCAACTTGAATTGAGCCAGTTGAGGATTCTCTTTAAAAAGGGAGAGTATGGATTGGATTTGATTGCTCCTGGGATTGACGGCGATGAATTGGTTGGGGATACCTACCACTGAAATGGAAAGAGAGGGTAGGGGAGAGAGGTCCACATCGGAAAAATCCTCTGTTAACAGGCCAGGTGCCACCAGGCAGGGGAGAGAGAGTAACCGACTCACTCCTGACAATAACTGCCCCAACGATGGATTATCTGCCTTTTCCGGTACGACTGCTCGTAGTGCAGTGATACGGTCCATGTTAATGCCTCCTGGGAGTAATTTAATCAATGGATCAAATGCAGGATGGCCGGTTTTTAATATGGGAACAGAGGCCTTTTCCAGGTGCCTCACCAGGGGATTGGTCTGGCTAATATAAAATAGTTTCCCGGTTTTGGAAAGTTTTAAAGCCTGGTGGAGAGAAAGGGGCGCGCCTGTGATGGTAGGGATGATTTTGACATTTCGTATGTTGGTGTTTTCTCCCCATGCACGGGGATGCAGCAGTGCATGAAGGGCCATTCCTGCCAGGTTATCCTTTACCCGGGGCATATCCTCTACTCTAAAAGAACTGTCAGGCCGCTTTCTCCTGGTCAGTATTAAAAGGAGAATGAATAAAACCAAGATGAAAAAGATAGCTAAAAGCAGAAGGGGATAAAATGACCGGCGATGGGTGACGGTGACCATTTGCTTTTCCCTGTTTTCAAGCATTTCATTCTTTTTGAATGGCAATGCTTTTATCGCTTCAATATCAATGGGGTGGTCTAATTTGTAGGCTGCCTCAGGGTACCTCTGGAGAGAGTGTGGGATGGGTGCGGCAATTCCTGTTTCGCGAGTCGAAGGGGTGTATATCGTTGAGTCAAGGTAGCGCCATCCCCCATCAAAATACTCGGTCCAGGCATGCATGCCAGGTAAGATTTTTCCATTCTCCCCGGTTAAGCCAATCACCAGGCGGGCCGGAATCCCCATTCGTCGCAAAAAAAGAATGGTTACACCATTTAAGATGTCACAGTCGCCAGCACCTATACCTATCACCTTTTGTAACCAATCAGACCCTGATGAACCCCTGTACTTTTCAGCGATCTCTGCTGAATCGTCATAATTTAAGAGGCTGATCGTTATTCCGAGGGCGATTTCTACCTTTTTGTCTGTACTCAATTCCATCGAGTCGCTCAAGACCTTTTGGATGGAAGCGGGCATGGAGAGGTGGTGCGGCAATTGGGTCAACCGTTCGACCGCTGACATAGAGAGGTTCTCTCTTTCTTGCTCAGGACAGCATTGGTAGCGGATCACTCCGTTGTGGGGTATGGCAATCACAGCCCCCACGGTTGAACGGTTATCAACAGAATAAAGCGAGAGGCCATCGAGGGTTATACTTCCAGGATCAAGGGAATGGGCCACTGGTTGGGGCAGCAAAAGGGTTCCTTTTTCCGGGGTGGTTAATTCAATGGTGATAGCTTTTTTCCCACAATTTATCGGGGGAAAGGGAACAGGATGGCTGCGGGAAAAGTTCTGGGTAAAACCAGATGCCTGTTGATATTCTTCTGCATGGTACAGTTTAAACCAGGTGGTGACGGGTGGATGATAAGAAATATCCACCGTATCACGGCCGCTAATCGCTCCGACAGAGGCACCTGAATATCGATTGTTTTCAACCTGCATCGAAAGCATAGGTATTTGTTCCGGACTTGAGGATTTTTTATAGAATGTGGTGAGGAGGATGTATTCCAGGGGCAGGATGAGGAGGATGCTCACCAGGAGGGTTTTCCAGAAGGAACGCAGGATAGAGGTGATTGTTTTTTTGAATCCATCGGAGAAACGCTGGAGAATGTTTCGAGGTGAGACGCTGTCAGCGACTCTTTCCACCAATTGGGATAGGGCGTTTTCCGCAGTGTTGCGGGCTTTTTGTAGCGCCCGGTTATCAATGACTTTTCTCCTGGAGATATTGACCTCAAGGTTGTTGCCGTTTAAGAGGAATACCGGTGCCAGGCCTTTTGCCATCTCCTGTTGAGATCTCTGGCTTGGTGGGGTATGGGACAATTCGTCCAGGGTGGTTCCTTGCCACACGGGCAGGCCGCGGGCGAAAAGGCGAACCTGGGGTCGGGGAGCCAGTCCCACGACTCCCTCCACCAGCCCCTGATTGAACCTCAAACGCACCGGACCTGGCAGGTTCATCTTCCGTGTGATATTCTTGCCTGAAAAAAGAATAGGTAAGGGAGGCGCATTACGGGTATTCCTGCGCAGGTAGGAACAGTAGCGCACCAGTGCCTGTTCTGTTTTTTTCACGAATTCCCCGGCGGTTTTCTCCATAGGAGGACGTACAAGAGTAATCCGGGTACCGCTCTCTGTCAAATCACAAGCAGTAGGTGTGGTGTTTAGATCAGCGTCTACCAATACACCCCATTTTTCCCCTTTAAAACAGGATTCAATAATAATTTTAGAGGGATTAAATTTCAGAACGGTCCAGAATCCAATACCGAATATCCCGGCGGAATATTTTTCATTGGTTTTACTAGAGGCGTAGAGGCAGAATAGGTAGCGGGCAGCATGGGCATGAGTCATTCCATGACCATCATCTTCAAAAATAAGGATTTCATTATTTTTTGTGGTACGCCCGGCCTTCACCCGGATGGCTTTAGCGCCAGCGTCCCGGCTGTTCTGAGCCAGCTCCCGTATAAAAAACCATGGGTCTTTCCCATAATCTTTGAACCCGGCTTCTATCCATTTTCGTACGTCACTGCCCTTCATTTGTTTTGTTCCAATAATTACTTAATTACTTAACTCTTTTTATGACATAAATGGTAGAAAAATACAATAGAAAAAATAAAAAAAAGAAGATGCGAGGTAGAGAGATAGAGAGGAAGAGGGGTAGAGGGGTTAGAGGGTTAATGTAAAAAGAGGTATAGGAGATGGCGCGCAGCGCCTACCTCTCTACCTCTCTACCCCTCTACCTCTTATCTCTCAAAAAATTTAATTATTTTCTTGACAAACGCCACTAAAGCGGTTATATTATTATCTGGAGTACAAAATGGAAATAAATAACTATTTTGATTATAATGCCACAACGCCTGTGGACCCCAGAGTCGTGGATGAGATGAAACCCTTTTTCTCTGAAAATTTCCACAATCCCTCTTCCTTTTACAGCAAAGCAGGGGAGGCCAGTTATGCCATAAAGATTGCCAGGGAGCGGGTGGCTAAATTGATCAACGCCAATGAGGATGAAATCTTTTTTACCTCCGGAGGTACGGAATCGGATAACCTGGCGGTACAGGGAATTGTTTCACGATTTAAGGAAAAAGGAAATCATATCATAACTTCTTCCATTGAACATCCGGCGGTTTTAAAAACCTGTGAATTCCTGGCTAAACAAGGTTATGAAGTGACGTTTCTTCCAGTGGATGAAAAGGGATATGTGAGCCCGGAGGAATTGAAAAGCAGTATGAAGGAGAACACTATATTGGTGACCATCATGCATGCCAATAATGAGATCGGGATCATTCAGCCCATAAAGGAGTTGGCAAAGGTGGCCCACAGCAAAGGGGTGTATTTTCATACCGATGCGGTTCAAACCACTGGCAAAATTCCAGTGGATGTGAAGGCGCTGGATGTGGACCTGTTGAGTTTTTCCTCCCATAAAATATATGGGCCTAAAGGGATGGGTGTTTTATATAAAAAGAAAGGGATAAAGGTTGATCCCTTATTGTTTGGAGGTGGTCATGAGAAGGGTGTCCGGGCCGGAACTGAAAATGTAACGGGCATTATTGGACTGGGAAAGGCTGCGGAACTGGCATTGGCAGAAATGGACGGGGAAGAAAAAAAGTTGAGACCCCTCAGAGACAGGATTAAAAAAGGTATTTTTGATACCGTCCCGGAGATTCTTGTCAATGGAGATCCTGAAAATGGGCTCTACAACACGTTAAATGTTTCAATAAAATACATTGAAGGCGAATCCATATTGGCCATGTTGGATGGGCAGGGCTTTGCGCTTTCGTCTGGTTCTGCCTGTTCTTCGAAATCCCTTGAACCGTCTCATGTGCTGCTGGCGATCGGACTTAAACATGAGGATGCCCATGGAAGTTTGAGGATAAGTCTTGGCAAATATAATACTGAAGAGGCTGTGGATGGATTGCTAAAAGCGCTGCCTCCTGTTGTCGAAAGGCTGAGAAGTATGTCACCCTTCTGGCAAAGTAAATAATTTTGCCACGGATGAACGCGGATGAACGCGGATGAACACGGATAATCTTAAAGGAGAATAATATGTTGTACAGTAAAAAAGTGATGGAGCAATTTCAAAGTTCGAAGAATTATGGCAAAATCGAGAATGCCGATGGAATCGGAAAAGTAGGAAATCCCAGATGCGGCGACGTGATGTGGATATACATTAAGGTGGAAAATGATACCATTGTGGACGCCAAGTATGAGACCTTTGGATGTGTAGCTGCCATTGCCACCAGTTCAATGGCCATTGATATGATCAAGGGAAAACCAGTGGAGCTGGCCCTGGATATCACCAATAGAGCGGTGGCAGAAGCACTGGACGGGCTGCCCCCGGAAAAAATGCACTGCTCGATCCTGGCAGAAGAAGGCATCAAGGCTGCCATCGAGGATTACAACAGAAAAAAGAGTTGAAATTATGGAATGATGGAATATTGCGTATCTTTGTATTGCCTTTGATTTCCCGACATTCCAAAATTCCAACATTCCATTGGTTCGGGAGATTAACTGATGATTCTTAAGCTATTTGAAAAGGTTATAAATGAGACGGTCCGGCTTTTTGTTGAAATAAGCCCTTATTTAATACTGGGTTTTTTCTTTGCTGGTTTACTCCATGTCCTCCTGGGGGAGAAATACATTAAAAAGCATTTTGCCGGGAAAGGAGTATTATCCGTGGTAAAGGCGGCTATTTTCGGAATTCCGTTGCCCGTCTGTTCCTGCGCTGTCATTCCCCTGGCAGAATCCTTGAGACGGGATGGCGCGTCCAAAAGCGCTACCCTCTCTTTCCTGGTATCCACCCCTTCCAGCGGTGTGGATTCGATTTTTGCAACCTATGCATTGATGGGGCCGGTTTATGCTATTTTTAGACCCATTGCCTCGTTTTTTTCAGGCATATTAGCAGGGATGGTGACCCATTGGCAGGAACGAAAAGAGGTATCCGGTTCATCCGCTGCCTCTACTGCTGACGCTGATGTGCAGGATCAAAATAAAAATGAACAAAAAAAAACCTTTAAAGAGGCCTTTGTCTATGGGTTCAGAGTCATCCCATCGGAAATTGCCAAATGGTTGATCATTGGCGTGGTGATTGGGGGTGCTATTTCAGCCCTGGTACCGGTAGATTTTGGTTCGCGGTACCTGCACAGCCCGCTGTTAAGTTATGTGGTTATCCTGTTGATCTCCATACCCATTTACGTCTGTGCCACTGGTTCTATTCCAATTGCCGCATCTTTGATTGCTAAAGGAGTACTGCCCGGAGCTGCACTGGCCTTTCTTATTGCCGGTCCTGCCACCAATACCGTTACTGTCTCATTTCTATTCAAACGAATGGGTGCCAAAATAACTGCGCTCTATATTTTTTCTATTGTTGTGGTCTCAGTTGCCACAGGACTCTTTTTTGATTGGATCTGGCAATCCATGGGAATGAATGTGGGATTTATCACCGAGGGAGGCGCTCATTTACCTCATTTGATAAAACACATCTCAGCCATTGCACTTTTGATAATTTTTGTTACTGGTAAGTATGATTTCTCTAAATTTTTTTCTAGATTTAGAATCGATAGGAAAGAAAAAATGAGTCAAAATGTATTTAAAATAAAAGTACCGGATATGACATGCCAACACTGCAAAATGAAGATAGATAATGCCCTTCAAAGCATTCCGGAAATTCAATCGGTAACCATCGATTTGAATACCAAAGAAGTGAAAGTGGAGTCAGCCCTGGATAAACAACTAATTATTAATAGGATTAAAGGAGAAGGTTATAACCCGGAGGGATAGAGATATTGAATCGGTTTCTTGACTACTTCTTATCTTTTATCCAGCACTTTGCGAACCATTGTGACAAGTTCTTGAGGTCGGAACGGTTTGCTAATATAATCGACACCAGCCTTTAGGGTTCCGTGATTGGTAATGGTGTTTTGCGTATATCCTGACATATAGAGGGCTTTAACATTCTTCCAGGTTGATCGTATTTGCTGAACCAACTCAGGCCCGCTCATATTGGGCATGATGACATCAGTCAGAATCAAGTCTACAGGTTTTTTTAGGTTCCTGCACACCAGCAGGGCGTCAGGGCCACTCCCGGCTTCCAGTACTTTATATCCAAATTGCTGCAATGCAGCCACTGCTAAATCTCGAACTGCACTTTCGTCTTCTACCACCAGAATTGTCTCTTTGCCGGAGAGAACATTTGTTTCTTTGCTTCTCACCCGTTCCGTCTCTTCCTCACCTGTCACCCTGGGGAAATATATTTTGAATGTGGTGCCGTGTCCTTCTTCGCTGTAGCAGGATATGAAACCGCTGCTTTGCTTTACAATTCCATAGACAGTGGAGAGACCGAGGCCAGAACCTTTTTCTTTTGGTTTGGTGGTAAAAAAGGGTTCAAAGATATGGGCCATGATTTCCTGGTTCATTCCGTGCCCGGTATCCGAAACCGACAGTTGGACATAAGGACCAGGAGCACTGCCCGGGAGTGTTTCTGCAAACGGTTTATCCAGCTCGAAATTGAGCGTTTCTATCGTTAATTTACCGCCGTCGGGCATGGCATCGCGGGCATTTATTGCCAGGTTGATAATGATTTGATCGATCTGGGAAGGATCGGTTTTGACCATCCCAAGATCTCGTTCCAGGAGGAAATTTAACTCCACATCTTCTCCTATCAGTCGCTGAAGCATCCGCTCCATCCCCACCAGGGCATTGTTTAAGTTTATGACTCTGGGCTCGATAACCTGTTTACGGCTGAAGGCCAGAAGTTGGCGAATCAAATCAGCGGCCCGATCAGTGGTAGAAAGGATTTGGAGTATATTTTTCTGGATGGGGTTTTTTTCCTCCAATTCCATCAGGGCTAATTCGGCCTGACCGTAGATAACGGTCAAAAGATTATTGAAATCATGAGCCACGCCTCCAGCTAACCTGCCAATAGCTTCCATTTTTTGAGCATGGTGGAATTGGGCTTCTAGCTTTTTATATCGAGTGATATCTTCACACATGATGATGGCGCCAATGATTTCATTGACCGCTCCCTTTCGTGGCGCACCGTGAACCTGCAAAATTAAACTGTGACCATAGATTGATTTATATCTGATTTCAACGTTTTTGATAACCTCACCTGCCAAAATGTTGTCCACCAGTTCATGTGCCCCGGCTTCTCTTACGTTGGGTATCTCCTGGAACCGCCTTCCGATTACCTGTGATGTCTCCCCATCCGGCACATGCATCATTTTTGCCATTGCCGGATTTTCATATATGATAAAACCGTTTTTGTCCAGGTACATGATTCCAATTGGAGTATTGGCAACGATTCCACGGTTAAGGTCTTCGGAAATTTTTAATGCTTCCTCAGCCCGCTTTCGTTCAATTGCTTTCGCCACCTGCGTTGAGACATATTCCAACATATAAAGTTCGCGTTCTCCGTATGCCCTGGGGTCACTGTAGTGCTGCACAGCAATGATCCCTATCGGTTCCGCCTCTGCTTTGAGAGGGATTCCAAGCCATATGGGAGAAGGAGCACCTATCACTTCAACGTTGCCACTGCGGGTCAATTTTTCTTGAATATCGCTGTGAGCCAACAGCGATTTGCCAGTACGAAGCACATATTCGGTCAAGCCCTTTCCCGATTTTCGTGGTTGTGGAGGCTCATCAATCTCATCCACAAAATATGGAAATCTCAACAGATCCTCTTTCTTATCGTAGTGAGCAATATAGAAGTTATCTGCCGGCATTACATCCTGGATAATTTTATGCACAGCTCTGTATAACTCCTCAAGGTTTTCAGAGCTGTCAACTGCTTCTGAAATGCGGTACAATGCATCTTGAAGTCGTGTGGTCCGTTTCGGATCCCAAAATCTGCGACGCAGAGGATTCAATAATGTCCTCATTTCTAACACCTCAACGTAATTGGTTCATGGTTTATACAAATGCAACTTCTTAGAAATCGTAAAAAATAGATCAACAATCGTTATCAAAATTTTTTTTTTGAAAATCCTGATTTTATTTTGTAAAAACTGCTAATTATTCGAACTTTTAAAAGGAATAACTTGGCATTATTCACCATTATAAATGCAAATCACTTTTTTGTCAAGAGATTATAATTTAAACCGATAGGTAAATTTTATCATAAATATATTGTCACCAGGGGCTTTTAAAAGATTTTTAAAATCCCGTCCGAATTTAAAATCCCCGGGATTGGCATAATCGGCCCGGTTCTGGGTCCAGACCACATAAAGAGTGGAACCCGGCCGGTATTCCCACCGAAGAACAATGGTTCCCCGCAAAGACTTATAATTAAACTCAGGATTGCCAAAAGAAAAGGACGGAGCCACTCCTGGACCGTCCGGATCTACCGTGTATACCTCATCCTCAAGGTCGTAAGAAATGGTTGACCCCCCCTCCCCAAACAGGTTAAAATCGTAACTCCCTGGTCGGGCCAGTTCCTTAAAGTTGGTGTAGGCTCCAACTGAGATGAAGGGTTGAATATAGGCCTGGAGACTGAGCGTTGGCGTAAAGAGCCAGTTCATGCGAATGCTGCAGGAAAGGGTTTTTTGTTTGATACTGCCAAATATATAACGGGAACCATAGGTGTCGGTCATCCACTCATCTTCAACATTGGTTACCCACTGGGACACATCCCAATTATAGCTGTACTGGGGAACGATGGAGATAGTAAAATTGCTTCTGGGTTTCCACCGGAGTTCCGAAAAAAACGAGCGCTCCCTGCTCCCGGATTCGGCATCCATGAGAAATCCACCGATTGATACCACGAGGGGTTTCCTGTCATCGCTGCTGATTTCCCAATCCCACCATGTATACGTTGGAACAGACATCAATGGACCGCCCCGGGTCTCTTCATGCGATAGTTTTTCAGGATTGTAACTCATTTGAAGGTAAGCGTTCCAGTAGTTCAACAATTGGGTATGACCAATAAATATTAACCGCTGTTCCCCGATTCTATTTCCCCCAAAATCGTAATTCCGCTGGGTAAACAGCATCACATCCCAGTACCGTAATATCTTTCCTGGCTTAAACCATCTATATCCCACCATTATATGGTAATTGATGATATCACTGGTATACAGGAAACCCATATCAGAGGAATCAAATCCAGGTGAAACAGCACCGATGGCCGCATTAAAGTGGAAATTTCCTTTCTGCTTATTGAGGGCAAATCTCGCTGCCCAGCCGTTCATGGCGGTTGCATTCTTGTCCAGCTCCACATGGGTGGCATCGGGCCGCTGAAAATAGTGAGGAAATGACTGCTGGAGATCATAGATTTTTTCTTTGCTTCCCGAAACCCGCGTACCTCCGAACCAGCCCGTCAATACCCATCGCTTCTCTTTGTCCAGGAAGGTCCACCCATCTACGGCAAAACTGAAAGCGTTTCGGTTCATCGTTTCGGTCAGGTTTTCTGTTCGTAGATTCCTGAGTACAGAGGTGGTGATAATGCCCAATCCGTGCCTTCCTTCATTAAATTCTTTCTGTGCCCGCAGTACACCGTAATAGGAGAGGGGTTCGACCGCTTCATGGGAACGCACACCGTCCTGTTCGATTTTTGCATATTCCCGTTCTGTCAGCGCATTGAGGAAACCGATATTCCACCCATTCCCGATTTTCCCGGTTATTTTAGCTGCTGCCAGGATGGTGGTCCAGTCAGGATAATTCACATATCCATCAGAATCGACCCCTCCTTGGGGCGGTCGGCCGATCCGGCGACTGTAGAAGAAACGGGGATCTCCCCAATCAGCACCGATGGGGTTATTGGAACCACCCTTGCCGAAGAGAAATATATTGGCACCTTCTATAAAAAAGGGTCTTTTTTCTTCATAATAGGTCTCAGCAGCAGTCAGATTAATCACTGCCGGGTCCACTTCCACCTGGCCAAAATCAGGATTGACCGTTAGATCAAGGGTTAAATTGCTTTTTAATCCCACTTTTATATCGATTCCTCCATTTCCGGAAAAATCCTCTCCTGTTTCAAAGGGATTTCCCTCTTCTTCAGGACTAAACGCTGCCTTCCCAGCCGTAAAGGGCAGCATTTCGATTAAACGACGGGGTTTGATATCCTTTATCCCTTCCAGCCGGGCGAAATGGGAAACAAATCCACTGTCCTCTTTAGGAATCCATACAATACCCACCTGCTCGTTTTTCCGTTTGATGAACCTGCGGAAATTAACGCCCCAGACATAATTGTCCTTTTTTTTGAAGCGCAATTGATCGTAAGGAATTTTCATCTCCACCGTCCACCCTTTATCGTCCATATGAGCCTTGCTTTCCCACACGCCGTCCCATGTGGTGTCATCGAATTCATCATTAAAAATGGTCCAATCGACAATTGAGCCACGTGGAGTGACGGCAAACTGGAACCCGCTGCGGCGATCATAATAGGGGTCAACTGAAAAAATAAACCAGTCCGAATCCCCGAAATCATCCCTGCGGCCGAGCCGGGCAATGATTTTATCTGGCTCTGAGTCGTAAAGCCTGGCTGCCACGTAAATCGCCTTATTATCAAAGGCCACCCATACAATGGTTTTCTCTGTAGCCGGGGTCCCATCCACAGGGTCTGATTGAATAAATCCACTGTAACCGTCGCCCTGCCAGACCTTTTCCTTTAATAATCCATCGATTTTTATAGGTTCATCAGCCCTCTTTGCCTGGATCATCCTTTGTTTCCTCTTATCCCCATACATTAAAAATAAGGACCCGAAAATGAATAGTATTAAAAGAGAAACAATTATTTTTTTCATTCAAATACTCCTCCTGAAAAAATTCGCCTGGTTTTTTTATAAATATTATATACGAATTTTAGATAAAGAAGTTTAGTATCTTTTCGATTAGATGCATGCGAATAAACTCTTGCCATAATTTGGAAAAAAAAGGAAGAAGTGCCTAAAGTAGGAAGTGCACAAACCAGCCAAGCCGGAACCAAGACGGACTTGTCTGGAAATCACAAATAACAAATCCCAAATTACAAACAAATTACAAATTCCAATGACCAAAATTACAAACAGCTATGACGGAC
>Ga0180438_10008302_pt1 | contig 13239 bp, 7 predicted proteins | sample SS_ome_12_FD_132455 | JGI IMG/M metagenome (GOLD analysis project Ga0180438, IMG submission 132455) | Hypersaline lake sediment archaeal communities from the Salton Sea, California, USA - SS_3_D_2 metaG | ecosystem: Environmental > Aquatic > Non-marine Saline and Alkaline > Hypersaline >... | reverse complement strand
CCCCGACCTTCCCTCCCAGCCCATTCGAATCGGGGATACATGGCAAGGAGGGGGCCGATACAGTCAGACCCAACGCCATATCGACACAGAGGTTACAACACACTCGACCAACACTCTGGAAGACATCGACATACTCGACGGGCTGGAATGCCTGATAATGAAAACGAAGATGAGCGGAACCCTGGACGGCTCGGGTAAGCAGATGGGCATGGATGTCGTGTTCGAGGGCGACCTGGAGAGTACGACCACCTGGTATTTTGCATACGAGAGCGGTACCCTCGTCAAACTCATCTCCGATCAATTCATGGAAGGGACCATCGCCATCGCAGGGCAGGTTGACATGGTGGTTCCCATGACTCAGCAAACCCGAATCGTATCGCAGTTGCTCAGATGATGTATGTATTGACGATAAAAGGATTCCGTAAATCGCCATAGGCGAGATGACATTATAACAGTCATCGACGCGGTAAAAAAGCCTAAGAATGCCGGCCGATGACACGCGTCAGGTCAATACGATAAACGTTGTTAAAAGGGTGAGAATACAAGATGAAGGAGAAAACGATCATGATAAACAATCGTGCGATACCCATTGGGTTGCTATTCTTCCTGAGTCTATGGATGCACGTCCCGGTCCGGGGGCAGGACGTTCCACAAGAAGGGCTCGACTCCATCACGCCGGAGGAAATGAAAGCCCATGTGTACTATCTGGCCTCCGATGCCATGAAGGGACGGAATACACCCAGCCCGGAACTCGACACCTGTGCGTCCTTCATCGCACGACAGTTTGCCTCATATGGACTCGAGCCACCCAGCCCCGAACAATCCTACTTTCAGCCATTCTACGTTCTCCGGGCTCGCTTGGCGGAAGCCAACTCCCTCGAGTTAAAGACCCCTGAGGAAGACAAAGTGTACGAAATAAAAAACGACTTCGTTCCCCTCCATCTCACGGCCAACCGTAAAGTATCCGCCCCTGTCGTTTTTGCCGGATACGGTATCACAGCCCCCGAATACGACTACGACGATTACAGCCGCATCGATGCCAAGGGAAAAATTGTCCTTGTCTTCACCGGAGAACCCCAGCAGGACGACAGTACCAGCCAATTCGAAGGCCTGAAACGGACCGAGCACAGCAATATCCGGGTTAAAATCGAAAACGCCGTCGACCACGGAGCCGTCGGACTCCTCCTGATCTCCGATCCTCACCGCCGGTTCCGCAGACCGCCCAACCCATGGCCCAGCCTGATGCGAAGGGCTCCCGAAGACGCCGTGCCCTTAACCATAGACGAAAAGCCTGATAAAAAAATCGTTTGTATCCGATTGGGGAGAGTACCGGCCCAGGATTTGATGGCAGGCTCAGGCCATTCTCTGCAAGAACTCTTCGACAAAATCAACGGTAATTTGGAGTCCCAGTCTTTTGACATCCAAAGCAAGTCCGTTACTATGGAAACCAGCCTCGAAGCCGAAAGATTCCCCACGAAAAATGTCATGGGATACTGGGAAGGCTCCGATCCCGAATTGAAAGACGAGCTCGTGATTATCGGGGCTCACTACGATCATGTGGGCGTTCAGAACGACAGTGTCTATAACGGCGCCGATGACAACGCCTCCGGTACGGCTGGCGTTCTGGAGATCGCCCAAGCGTTCGCGCAGTGCCAGATCCGACCCAAGCGTTCCATCCTATTCATAACGTTTACCGGTGAGGAAAAAGGCCTCTTCGGCTCACGGTACTACAGCCAGAATCCACTGTACCCCGTTGAAAATACCGTGGCCATGCTGAACATGGATATGATCAGCCGGAACGACACCAATGAAGTTGCCATCATAGGCACACCGACCAGCCCCGATCTGAAAGAGATCGGCGAGACGGCCAACAAACGGATTGGTCTAATACTGGCATACGACCAGGAGCGATACTTCCTTCAGAGCGACCATTATCCCTTCTATCGGAAGGATATTCCTGTGCTCTGCTATAACTCCAAGGACACTCCAGACCTGCACAGACCGACCGACGATCCGGAAAAGTCCATCCCGGAGAAAATGGCCAGGATTGGAAAGCTTGTCTTCGCCACCGCATGGATGATCGCGGACCGTTACGAACGACCAAACTTTGTGAGGGTAAGATAATTCAAATAGCCGAGTTCTAGGACAAGGCCTTCCACGGAACGAATCAAACGCCCTGGAGATCACCCCAGGGCGTCCTCCTTCTTGATCCCGACCAAGCAATCGATACATCCTCGACGTTCACGAAAAAAGCAATGAGCTTCAATCTTTTTTCTTGATTTGTTTGTTCAAATCGCTTATTATGATGAGTGTACATCCTGCAAAACATATCGACCTATACCGACAAAAAACGCAGAGGTGAAAATCATGGCTAAGGCCAAGATCTTGATCGTGGAAGACGACAGGATAGTGGCTGTTGATCTGAAAATGAGTTTAGAAAATTTGGGTTATGCAGTCCCCGCTGTCGTGATCTCAGGATCGGAGGCGGTGAAAAAAATCAACGATCATAGACCCGATCTTGTGATCATCGATATCGTACTCGAAGATGAAATGGACGGTATTCAAATAGCCAAACAGATCAACAACCGTTTCAACATCCCCATCATCTACTGCACCTCTTATGCCGATTTAAGAACCCTGGAGCGTGCTAAGAAAACCGAACCGCATGGATATATCCTCAAACCCTTTGAAGAAAGAGAATTACGTGTTGTTATCGAGACGGCCCTCCATAAATACAAGATGGAGATTGAGTTAAAAGAGAGCGAAAAAAAATACCGCAACCTGGTAGATAACATCAACGACGGTGTGTATATTCTGGACAAGCATGGCATTTTTACCTTCGTCAACAAGGTTATGCAGAAGCGTACCGGCATTTCCTTGAAAAAATTTAAAACAACATCGTTTTTAGATACCATCGATCCCGCATACCGAAAAGCCGTGAAAAAAAACATCGAACGGGTGATGAAGGGTGAATCTATCCCTCCTTATGAACTGGCGTTTAAAACAAAGAAGGGCGGTCACCTGTATGTGGAAGTCAATACCACGCCCATTTTCAAAAACAGCACCGTCGTAGGTCTTCAGGGGATATCCAGGGACATCACAGATAGAAAAAAATCCGAAGAGGACCTTCGGGAAAGTGAAGAACGATTCCGCAGCCTGTATGAAAACTCAACCATCGGTCTGTACCGCACCACACCCGATGGTAAGATCGTGATGGCAAATCCGGCTCTGGTACATCTTTTAGGATTTTCATCTTTTAAGGAACTGTCCCAGCGAAACCTTGAAGAAGAAGGATTCGAACCGTCGTACTCAAGACTCGAATTCAAAAAAACCATCAGAGAAAAGGGCGAAATCGTCGGTCTCGAGGCTGCTTGGAAAAGACGCGATGGAAAAGTATTGCATGTACGGGAAAGTGCCAAGGTCTATAAGAACGAAAAGGGCCGTATCCAGTATTACGAGGGAACCGTCGAAGACATTACCGAGAAAAAACGGGCGGAGGAAGAGCTCAAAGAATATCAGCGGGCCGTTGAGAGCTCCAAAGATCTGATCGCCGCCGTAGACAGGGACTATCGATACCTGCTGGTGAACGAAGCCTTCCTGAATTATCACCATCTGAAACGGTCGGATGTAATCGGACATACCATCTCGGATGTCCTGGGAAAAAATATGTTCGAAAACACCATCAAGCCACATGCCGACCGATGTCTCAAGGGCAAAACCGTGCAGCACGAACACACCCATGAATACCCTAAACTCGGTAAACGCGAATTGGAAATATCCTATTTTCCTCTGAAGAAAACCTATGGAAGCATCAAAGGTTTCGTGGAAATCGTGCGGGATATTACAGAGCGCAAACAAACCGAGGAGGCACTGAAGGAATCCGAAGAAAAATACCGTCTCCTCGTTGAGAACGCGAATGAAATCATCGCAGTAGCACAAGAGGGTCGGGTTAAATTTATCAATCCCCGAATTAAGGAAATTTTAGGTTACTCGCCCGAGGAAGTAGACAATATCAACTTTTCGCATTTTATTCATCCGGACGATAGAAAGATTGTCATGAAAAACTTTCAAAACCGTCTCAAAGGTCATGATGCGCCTAAAAGTTACAACCTTCGCGTCGTCGATAAGTACAAACAGACTAAATGGCTGGCTGCCAATGCCGTCTTAATCCCATGGGAAAACGAACCGGCTACCCTGGCTTTTCTAACCGATATCACTGAACGGAAGAACGCTGAAGAAGCTCTGAGAGAGAGCGAGCAAAGGTATAGGCAAGTGGTTGAAAACCTGAACGAGGGTATCTGGCTAATCGATGAGAATTCCAATACGACATTCGTGAACGACCGTATGGCCGAGATTCTCGGCTATACCATCGATGAAATGATGGGTAAACATTTGTTCTCTTTCATGGATGAGGGAGGTATTAAAATAGGTCAGCGATACTTGGAGCGAAGAAAACATGGTATCAAAGAATCTCATGATTTCGAATTTCTGAAAAAAGACGGATCGAGGGTGTACGCACTTCTCGAAGCCTCTCCCATATTCGATGAGAAGGGCAACTATAAGGGTGCCATCGCCGGTGTGATGGATATCACGGAGCGTAAGAGAATAGAAAAGGCATTAAAGCAGAGTGAACAGCAGTATAAATCCCTCTATTCGATGGTGCGCCTGATGTGCGACAACGTCCCCGATCTCATCTGGGCAAAAGATATGAATAAACGCTTCATATTCGCCAACAAAGCCATTTGCCAAAAACTTCTCAACGCCGAAAATACCGACGAACCCATCGGTAAGACCGATATGTACTTTGCGGACAGAGAACGGAGGGCCTACCGAGAAGACCCGGATTATCATACATTCGGGGAAATCTGTCAAGATTCGGATGAAGCCGTGATGAAAAGCAAGAAGCCGGAGCGATTCGACGAATTCGGGAATGTAAAGGGTAAGTTTCTGTACCTGGATGTGCATAAGGCTCCTTTCTGGGATGAACAGAAAAATTGTATCGGAACCGTTGGCTGTGGAAGAGACGTAACAAAAGAAAAAAAATTGGAGGAAGAGAGAAAACAGTTTGAGTTGGAATTAATTAAATCACGGGAAGTGCTACGCAAACTTTTTGCCAATCTTCAATCCGTGCGGGAGGAAGAGCGTACACGAATCTCGCGGGAGATTCACGATGAATTGGGCCAAGCACTGACGGCTTTGAAAATGGATCTCTACTGGCTGGATAACAAGCTGGTCTCCGACGACAAGGTCTTGCAGAAAAAAACAAAATCGATGCTAAACCTGTTAGACACGACGATTCAACGGGTTAAAAGACTGTCCGCAGACCTCCGCCCGGGATTGCTGGACGATCTCGGTTTGGTGGCCGCTATCGAATGGCAGGCCGGCGAATTCCAAGATCACACAGGAATAAAATGCCGGGTGACTTTCCGGCCTGAAGATATCTCCATCGATGCTGATAAAGCCACCGCTATTTTCCGAATCTTTCAGGAGACATTAACCAATATCGCCCGTCATGCACGGGCCACCACCGTCAACATCAGTCTTAAAAAAAAGGATAATAAGATAATCTTACGGGTAAAGGATAATGGGATTGGAATCACCCAAGAACAGATATCAGGTACCAAATCATTGGGCCTGATCGGCATGAAAGAACGTGTTTTTCCTTTCAACGGTAACCTTAAAATTGTGGGTGAAAAGGGCAAAGGGACTACTCTTTCTGTGACCCTTCCTCTCATGGAAAAGGAAACGGCATCGAAGATGTCCTAGGGAGAGTTCATATGATTAAAATACTCATTGGCGACGATCATGCCATCGTAAGGCGGGGACTCAAACAAATCGTCGAAGAGTCCCACGACATGATCGTCGATGAAGCCAAAAACGGTCAAGAAGTCCTGGAAAAAACACGAAAAAACCGGTACGACATACTGGTCCTGGACATATCTCTACCCGACAAAAGCGGACTGGACGTGTTAAAGCATCTAAAAAATACCAAACCCGATCTGCCTATTCTCGTCCTGAGCATTCATCCGGAGGAACAGTATGCCGTTCGTGTATTAAGAGCCGGAGCATCCGGCTATCTATCCAAAGACAGTGCCCCCGATGAACTGGCAGCAGCCATTCGAAGAGTATCGCAGGGTAGAAAATATGTATCCGCTTCTCTTGCCGAGAAATTGGCCATCAATCTGGATAAATCCACAGAAACTCCCATCCACGAGACACTATCCGATCGTGAATTTCAGGTCATGTGCATGATCGCATCTGGTAAAACCGTTACGCAAATTGCTGAAAAACTCTTCCTGAGCGTGAAGACCATCAGCACGTATAGGTCTCGCATACTGGAAAAAATGCAGATGCAGAACAATGCCGAAATCACCCACTACGCGATTAAGAATGGCCTGGTCGATTAATCTTGTAGGATAAATCCCGACAGCATTATGGGATAAAATCGGATGCACGATTCCTCTTTATACCGATACTCCAAGAAGTAAAAATTATTAACTTACCATTAAATTAGCGATTGGCGTTGAACGTTCTAACTCCTTCTTCTTCAGTCGCTTATAATGGGGGATGGATTTGTTCATTGCTGTATTAGGAAAACGTATGTTTTCTTAAGGTAATGAATCTCTCCCCAAATTCATCCCCCATTTTTTATTGAAACAGAGTAGGTTTCATGCGATAGCCTGAGTATAAGTGATTTCTTGACATTCTCATCACTCTGAAAGAGAAGAGAGAACACCCCTTGAAGATTATTATTGCCGACGATTCCGAGCTCATCCACGAAAGACTCACGGCGATGATATCGGAACTCCCGGAATGCGAGATTGTCGGCCAGGCTCGGGATGGCGGTGCTGCCATCAAACTGATTAAAGATCGCAAACCGGATGTGGTGGTATTGGACATTCGAATGCCCAAGGGTAACGGAATCGACGTACTTAAAAACATTCAAAAATACAACTCGATTCCAAGGGTTATCATTTTTACAAACTACCCGTATCCGCAATACAAAACGAAATGTGCTGCTTTAGGGGCAGATTACTTTCTCGATAAAGCAACAGAATTTCAAAAACTCCGCGACCTTTTAGAGCAGCTCGTATAACAACCATCAATTTATGCAATATGTGCGAGGCAACACTCACAGGTCACAATCATTGGATGTAATCGAGTAAGTAAGCAATGAAATGGTTGCGACACAACGAATACGGAAAATGACGACACCGTATCATCGTATTCGAACAACCCATCCCTTATCCATATTTCATGCATTTGCCCGAGTACGATGGGCGGACAACATTGATCGGGCCCGTATGTTTATCCTCTTCTGTCTCGATGGCATCGACGGATGGGCCTTCCCCTATTCTATAATTTATAAAGATTCACTAGGCTCAGATAAGCAAGAAGGTTGTACAGGCGTTCCCGGCGATACCCTTATCAACAATTTCCAAACGTATAAATTACCACAGGAATCGCTTTTGATTCCGATAAATGATCCTTGGAGACACAAAATCGTATTGTATGGAAGGGGCCTCGTTACACATCGGGTTGAGATAGCAATTGTATTTGGAGTATGGGAATAGGCGACACTATAAATCGACGTGAATGGAGATATTACCGACATGAAAGATGAGAACAAGACAAAAAAACAGCTCCTGGATGAGCTGGCCATTTTACGTCAACGAATCACTGATCTGGAAAGCCTGGAAAAGAATCACGATCGTTCTAAAAAGGCGTTGATGGAGAGTGAAGATCGATATCGCAACCTCTTCGAAGGAGCCGGCGACTCCATATTCATCATGCACGAATACCAATTCATCGAATGCAACAGGATGACTCTCGAGATGTACGGATGTAAAAAGAAAGAAGACATCATCGGATACTATCCATGGGATTTTTCACCCAAGCATCAATCCGACGGCAGACCCTCAAAAACAAAAGCCATCGAATTGATGGATGCCGCTCTTGCAGGTAACGTACAGAGATTCTACTGGATGCATCTCAGAAAGGATGGAACGCCTTTCGACGCAGAGGTTTCATTGAGTCCACTGGAAATCGTCCATAAAAAATACATACAGGCAATCGTAAGAGACATTACCGAACGGAAAAACATTGAGAAGGCCCTCATCAAATCCGAATTATTCAATCGCCGATTGGTGGAATCGGCTCCCCTGGGTATCATGTATCTGAATTCTGAGGGTGTTATTACCTATGAAAACCCTTCTTTGCTACGAATGACGGGTGTTCCAGAAAATGTCACGTCTCCTGCCTTGGGTAAAAAACTGGCTGAGTTGCCATCGATTAAAGAAGCCGGCGTCCTTTCAGACCTCTCCCGTGTTCTCGCTGGTGAGAGTATTACCGGTAAAGTCGTCCACTATCAGTCTCTTTTTAGAGTTGAACTCGATCTCGAAGTCGAAGCCGCGCCCATCGTCGATGAAAAAGGAAACGTCGAGGGCGTTATCCTGATGACCAATAACATCACCGATCGTAAACGTGCGGCAGAGGCGCTTCGTTTGAGTGAAGAACGATTCAGGGAACTCGCCGAGTTACTTCCACTGATTGTCTTTGAGACAAACCTCGAAGGCAACCTGACGTACAGCAACCTGGCCGCATTCAAGGCTTTTCAATATTCTCAGGAAGATTTTGAGAAAGGTCAAAACTGCCTCGATATGGTCATTCCTGCGGACAGGGTGAGAGCCTCGACGAATATAAAAAAAATATTAAAGGGCGAGGAACTAGGAGCGACCGAATACCAAGCGTTGCGAAAAGATGGCAGCACGTTTCCCGTTCTCATCTACTCGAGCCCTATCGTTCGCGATGATATAATTGTGGGGTTGAGGGGTGTTATCGTCGATATCACAAGTCGCAAAGAGGCAGAGAATGCCATCGCGCGTTCGGAAACATTCTATAGACAAGTCATCGAGAATGCTGCCGGCGTTCCCTTTCGTCTGATTTTTGGATCCACCGTCGGTAGGGGTCATTATGATTTCGTGGGTGACGGGATCAAGAGTCTTCTTGGCGTTCCACCGGACGAATTCACAGAAAGTACGTTTTACGAACTTTTGGAAGAAGTCAGGGTACTGATACCGGACATCCCGACTGATCCAGAAGCGGGCCGCCAAGCCTTTATCCGCGGGAAAATTCCTCAATACAAAGCCGACGTTCGCATCCGTACACGAGACAACGAAGAGAAATGGGTGAATGATAGTTCCATCCCCCTTCGAGACGAAGAAACAGGAGACATCATCGGTTCCTTCGGAATCCTTCAGGATATTACAGACCGCAAGCTGACCGAGGAGGCCTTGCGGGATAGCCAGGAATGGTTCAAGATTCTGTTCGACTTTGCTCCCGATGCCTACTACTTGAACGACTTGAAAGGGAATTTTATCGATGGAAATAGAGCAGCCGAAAAATTGATGGGATACAAGAGAGAAGAATTGATCGGTAAGAGTTTCTTGAAATTGAAGATTATGCCGGCCAATCAGACTGCAAAAGCAGCCAAGATACTTGCAAAGAACGCCCTCGGTCAGGCTACCGGACCTGATGTACTCACACTCAATCGGAAAGACAAATCTCAAGTCACCGTCGAAATACGAGCCTACCCCTTAAAATTTAAAAACCAGACCATGGTATTGGGCATCGCCCGCGACATCACCGAGCGCCAGCAAACCGAAAATCGTTTAAAGGCATCTCTCAAGGAAAAAGAAATCCTTCTGAAAGAAATACACCACCGTGTGAAAAACAATCTGCAAGTCATCTGCAGTCTGCTCAACCTTCAGTCCAGACAGGTAGAGAACGAACCCTCTTTCGCTATGTTTGAGGAAACGCGAAACCGCGTTCGATCTATGGCGCTGGTCCATGAAGAGTTGTACCGCTCCAGCGATTTCAGTCATGTGGATTTTGCGGGATACGTCAAGAACCTGATAGCTAGTCTATACCGGGCATACAACATGAAAGGCGAAAACATAAAGCTGAATGTGGACGTTGCAGAAATTTCCTTGGGTGTGGATACAGCCGTGCCTTGCGGATTGATTATCAATGAACTCTTTTCCAATGCCCTCAAGCATGCATTTCCACCGACATGGGAAGGAAAAGCGAAAATCGATGTAATCATCAAAGAATCGGATGACGGTGATATCGTACTGACGGTAAGGGATAATGGAATCGGTATTCCAAAGGATTTGGATATCGGGCAAACCCAATCCTTGGGATTACACCTGGTCCGAATTCTTGCCGAGGATCAACTCGAAGGTTCTATTCACATCGACCGAACCAATGGGACAGCCTTTCGTATCGCTTTTAAACCATCTTGATAACTGGCACGAATACTGTTTTATCATTTTCATACAGGAAAAATTACCTACCTGCCGGGCAATTCGTCTCCTCTTTCAGGAGTCAGAAGGATGTCCGTAATATTATCATATTCCTAATTAAACGATAAATAGTAGTTTATAACAAGCTATTCTGCGAGGGCTATGGCAAAGACTTTGCAGCATATTCAGTGAATAGTTTATAATCGGATCCCGTGGAGGAACACCCATGGCCAGTGCCCGAATCCTCGTCGTGGCCGATGAAAAAAGAAGTGCCGTAGAATTACGTACGAAATTACTGGAACTGGGATATGATGTTCCAACAGTGGTTGCATCTGTTTCGGCAGCCGCCGGTAACCTCGACACAGTTCGACCCGATCTTATTTTGATGGATATCATGCACAGCAAGAGAGACGATGGCATCGATGACGCAGAGATCATCCATCAATTCCAAATTCCTGTCATCCGTTTGATGCCTCGGACCGATGAACAAAATATCCAGCATAACCAACGAACGGAACAACACGGATACCTCGTCAAACCTTTTCATAACAAAGAATTGAAGACAGTCATCGAAACAGCGCTTCATGCGGGCAACGTGGACCAAGAGCCTGCAAGGTGTGAAGAAACATATCATGAACTTTTCCGACTTGCTGCCTTTGGTGTGGCTGTTTTTCGCGCTCAAGGCAAAGCATTCATCCTTAAAGATATCAACGATGCCGGATTGAAAATCCATGGGATGGCTAAAGAGGATATTGTCGGGAAAAACTTGGCTGCGTTGTTTCCCGATGCCAAAAGTTCGGGCCTCTTGGATGCACTCCGGAAGGTATACCGCAGCGGAAAGCCAGGACGCATACGCCTAACGAAACACGATAATTGCCGCATCAATCCAACGCGTGAGTACGATATTTTCAAACTGAATACCGGAGAGATTGGGGTCGCCGGTGCGGTTCCAAAGGATGATACGGATGCCCATCGAATACTGAAACTCAAGGACGATCTGATCGCTCTATCCCCCATCGCTATGGCCATGGTCGATCCGGAGGGATATCTCACCTATGTCAATCGCTCATTCCTGCGGTTATGGGAATATGAGGAGGAGAAGGACGTGTTGGGAAGACCGGCCAAGGATTTTTGGCGGATGTCCGGTGCGACGTTTAATAAATCTCGGATGAAGGGGCGCGAAGGTGTCTGCTGGGATGAGGAAATCCCTGCCACAAAGAGAGACGGTTCGTCATTCGACGCGCGTATTTCCGTGGCGGTCATCTCGGACAGGGATCGAAATCCCATCGGCTTGATGGTATCGTTCACGGACGTCACCGAACAAAAAACCGCGGAAAAGGCCCTGAGGGAAAGTGAACAAAAGTATCGTTCTCTTTTCAACAGAATTGTAGATTCCGTTGTGATTTTCGATAAACAATCCCACGGAATTCTCGACTGTAATGCTGCGTTTCTCAAAACATACGGGTATTCCGAAGACGAACTGAAATCAATGACACCCTTTGATTTGCATCCTAAAACAGACCACGAAAAGGTGCGTAAAACAATAGACGTACGCAACGTGGATCAATCGTTTGTGTACACACACATCACAAAACACGGTCAACGAATGGAAGTGGACATTCGCTCCGATGAAATCGAATATCAGGGTCGTCCTGCCTGGATCAGCATCATTCGGGATGTCACGGAACGGAAACGGATTAAAGAAGAAGTTCGTCTGGCCCATGCCAAACTCGATGGGATATTCAACATGGTCTCCGACGGCATACGCGTTGTCGACAAGAAGTTCAACGTATTGCGCGTGAATGGAACCTTGTTGAATTTACTGAAAATGAAAGAGAATGAGATAATCGGCAAAAAATGTTACAGCGTACTCCGCAGTTCTTTGTGCCACAGTCTTGAATGCCCCCTGTTTAAACTTCATGGAAACACCGACCGTGTCGAATGCGAGATCATTCAATATTTACCGGGCAATATTCCCTTCCCATCTATCATGACGGCTACACCCTTCCGCGACAAAGACGGTCAACTGATCGGCATCATCGAAAGCATCAAGAGTCTGAATGACCAAAACCATTGATACTTATCCATCCATAGAAAAAAACCGAAACATCGTAACGGCCGTCAATATGTTAGAACTCGTTCTGTGTCACGATGCCTGATCATCTTCCATCATCCGTAGAAAAAATCGATCAGAGCCACATGATCTCACTTCTCACGGATTCATAAAATCGCCTACGGACAAGAAAAAGCCCCCTGAGAATGAAAAATACAGGAGGCAAACATCACAGATAAGTTATTATTCAAACAAACAGATTCTTCAACTCGTCGATCCGTTGTCCGATATCGATTCTGTTTACACAGGAAGCGTTGCACGACTGACACGATTGACACACACGCAGGCCCTTTTCTGTCGGAATACTGTCCATGGCATCTCGTGCCTGGTAGAAATTGGAATAACAGGACGCATACATGTGCGTACGCATCAATGTCGGTATATCGACACCGTAAGGACATGTGGCCAGACATGTCTGACACTGACGACAGTAACCCAGAGACAGTTTCACCTTGCGATCTTCCAGAAATTTCTTTTCCTCTTCCGTGTATTCGAGGTCGTAGGCAACAGAGAAATCCTCCTCCATCTGCTGGAAAGTCGTGTATCCGGGAATGGCCGTGGTGATGAAATCGTTCTTCAGGGCCCACTTCAGCACGGCTGTATGCACGATTTTCCCCTCGTAGAATTTTTGAAGCGACTGGGGAAGGTTCTGTCGGTACCAATACTGACTGCACTGGGTTTTCATGGCGACAAGGCCGATGCCTTTCTTTACCGCCTGCTGAAGGGTGTTTCGATAGTCTTCTTCATCGCTGAGGGAATAGTTGTAGGCTGTTTCGATGACATCAAAGACTCCAGACCGGATGGCATCCTTAATGCATTCTG
>Ga0180438_10008301_pt1 | contig 13241 bp, 13 predicted proteins | sample SS_ome_12_FD_132455 | JGI IMG/M metagenome (GOLD analysis project Ga0180438, IMG submission 132455) | Hypersaline lake sediment archaeal communities from the Salton Sea, California, USA - SS_3_D_2 metaG | ecosystem: Environmental > Aquatic > Non-marine Saline and Alkaline > Hypersaline >... | reverse complement strand
TGTGGGCTTCCTTTCGGCCCATTTCGCGTAACGATCAACAATCCAGCTAACGTCCTCCCGCCAGATCGGACCGTGGTCCGGCAGGATCATTTTGACGTCTCCCAGCGCCCCGGCGAGCTTGCCCAAAAGCTTCTTGACGAGATTTGAGAGGGGCATGAGAATGTTTGCGTAGTATTTGCCGGCTTCGAACTCGAGCAGGGATTGGTCGAGCCGATCCGCAAAAAGCTCGCTTGAGGCGAGATGCATGCCGAATGCGTCTTGAGAAAACAGCACGCCCTCGTCGGCCATCAACGTAAACATACTGTCGGGCCAATGGAGCATGCGCGTCTCGATAAAGGTGAGCTCGACGTCCCCGAGCGATACGCGCTCGCCGTCTTTCACGGCCCTAACCGAACCGTCCGTGTGAAAGTGGGCCTCGAGGGCCTTAACGCCTTGGGCGGATGCGAAAACGTCTTCCGGGTTGGCCGCCTCGATGAGGCGCGGCAGACTGCCGCTGTGGTCCATTTCCGAATGGTTCGAGACGACGTAGGCAATGTCGCTCGGCGCGATGACGGACGCAATGCGCCCGAGCATTTCGTCGAAGAACGGCGCTTTGACGGTATCTATAAGCGTGACCTTGTCGGCCAGTACAAGGAACGCGTTGTAAGTCGTTCCGCGCGGCGTGGCGTACCCGTGAAACTCGCGCAAGTTCCAGTCAATGGCTCCCACCCAATAGACGCGATCCGTAATCTGTACGGCTTGAAACGTGCCCTTCACTTCGCACTCTCCCGGCAATGCGACGCCTACAGGGCCGCCAATTGCTCGCTCAGCAGCGCTATATGGCTCATCTCTTGCTCAATTATGGCGCCGACGCTGTCTTCGCTGTGCCCCGGCTGCACCGTCCCTTTCATTGCCAGATAGAACACGACTGAGTCGCGCTCGAGTTCGATGGCTTTTCTGAGTACAGCCACCATGTCGCGCGCCACCTCCTGGTCGAAGAACCGCATCGGATCGGCGCTCAGGTCAAACACGTGCCCCGATACGAACGCCTGAAGATACCGTGCCGCCTCGCTGTCGGGATCGTATGCGGCCGGCGTCTTGCTTTCCGCCGTCATTTCCTCCTGCATCCGAGCGAACGTTCGTTCGTGGCTGTCCTCCATCTCGGCAAGGTCTTGAAACAAAATGATATGCGACTCATCGGCCGCGTTGTCTGCGGCTCTTCGATAGAACGCGGCGCCGTTCCGTTCCATCTGTCTGGCGATCTCGAAAACTTCGTCCGGGTTAAAGGCAATCGCCATAGTCATGCCCCTTCTGCAGACGGTGGCATCGCGAACGTCCGTTGCCCAAGCTCCCGATCCAACATGTACATGCCGCCCGGCGCGCCATCGAGGAGTTCGAGCTTCTTGACGATCGCGTCAGCGGACGCTTCTTCCTCGATCTGTTCTTCGACAAACCATTGGAGAAACGCATTAGCGGCGTGGTCCTTCTCGGCGATGGCCAGATCCACGAGTTTGTGTATCAGCGCGGAGACCTTACACTCGTGTTTGTAAACCTCTTGAAAAGCATTCTTCGGTGAACTCCACTTCGCCGGCGGCTTCGCGATGGCGTCAAGCACAACCTTGCCGCCGCGCTCATGGATGAACGTGAAGAACTTCATCGCATGGACGAGTTCTTCTTGTGCCTGGACACGCATCCAATTCCCGAAACCAGCCAGATTATTCGACTCGAAATAGGCAGCCATCGAGAGATACAGATAGGACGAGTACAGCTCCGCGTTGATTTGCTCATTGAACGCCTTCTCGATTTCCTTTTTCAGCATGGCTATTCCCCTTTCCAGTACCCATGCAAGTTACAGTATTCGCGGGCGTAGACGGGGCCGGCCTCGCCCTTGAATTCGGCTTCCGGGGCCTGGCCGGGTTTCAGGAACCGGCAGCAAAGGATATCACCACCGACCACCTCGATCCACTGGATGTGGTGGGCGTCTTCCATGGGATGCGGCACGCTGCCCACACGCACTTTGTGGCCCTCGTCCGTCTTCTCGATGACGGGGACATGCTTCTCTTTGGCCGCGTCCGTCGTGTTTTCCTCGCACAACGTCATGGCTTGGTCGCAGCACGTGAGGGTCCCGGCGCCTTTCCCGAAGACCATGATTATGTGCCCGCACACCTCACACCTGTACAGTTGCAGCCTTTGCGCCATTGTATTGCCTCCTTTCGCCGCGGCGCCGGGCGTTTTTCCCGCGCGCCTTTGAACACTGTAGTCACCTGTGGTTTCATAAGCCGCGTGCGCAGGCACACGACGGTGTTGCCGGCCAGAGTGCCCCCCTCTCGTTTTGCCCCGCCCGGCCGCCGTTCTCCCGAGCCGAGGGCAGTCAACCGTGCCTTCGATCCCCATATCCGTAAATGACTTCTGGGGCGCGATTTATTCCCTGCACTGTGGGAGGGGCGCCAAATGCGCCCTGTGCCGGCGCGCTACGGCGCAACCCACACGGCTACGGCGTCGGCGCCCGCGACAGCCAAGCCGGCTGGAACGTCCCGAGGCGTCTTCGTTAGCCTGGCAACCACCGTGCGCTTCTCCTTCCCTGCCACAAGGAAAACGAGTCTATCGACGTTCCGCAGCAACTTAGGCGTTACGGACACCCTGTCGAGGCCGGCCCTGCGCGCCACCCCCACGGCCCACGCGTCTTGCCCGCGCCGGACGTCCTCCAGCGAGAAGAGCGAAGCCGTATGGCCATCGACGCCGAGGCCCAACAAGCCGAGCGTTATCCTACCGCCGCTATCGAGGAAACGGGCCAGCTCGGCATCGTAACGTTGTGCGGCGGCCTCGAGAGGAATCCCCGTATCGACCCGCATCACGCGCGTGTCGGGCACGCCCAACGCGGCCAACATGGCCGCCGCGCTTCCATAGTTGCTATCGGGCGAGTCCGGAAGCGCCATGCGCTCGTCGCTGAATAGTGCATACGCCGTGTCCGAGGCGCGCGGCCCTTGTTGCGCCAGGGCCGCGTACGCGGGCACGGGGGTATTCCCGCCGGACAACATGACGGCGTGCGGGCCGTCCGCCCTTTGGCAGAAGTGCTCGGCGAGGAGCGCCACGGTGGCTTCGACAAGGGCCGCGTAGGTATCGAAGGTCGTGATGTCCATGCGAATCGTCCGTGTTCACCATGTAACGCCGTAGCGCTGCGCCAGGTCCCGTGCGGCGTGGGGCCCTTCGCTTCCGAAAGGGTAGGAAGTCGGCCGCACGGCCCGGGCGTCGATGGCGTGAAGGGTGGGGGTGAAAACGTCCCAAGCCGCCGCCAGTTCATCGGCGCGAATGAACAAGCTCTTATCCCCCTTCATAACGTCGAGCAAGAGGCATTCATATGCCTCCGGTATCTGCGTCTCGAATTTCGCGCCATAGCGCAGATCGAGATCCGTTTCACCGAGCGCAATCTCGATGCCGGGTATCTTATTGGTGATCCGCAGCGAGATGGCCTCATCGGGTTGGACGCGTATGACCAGCTCGTTGGATTGAGGGCATCCACGCGCGGCACAAAAGACGTTGCCCGGCACCGGGCGAAACCGGATGCATATCTCCGTCATGCGCGCGTCAAGGCCCTTGCCCGCCCGAACAAAAAACGCAACGCCTTCCCATCGGGGATTGTGAACGTGCAAGACACACGCGGCGTAGGTCGGCGTCCGCGAGCCCTCGGCAACATGCGCTTCCTCGAGATAGCCGGGGCGGCGCACGCCGTCGATTGCGGCCCCTTCGTATTGCCCCAACACCAAATCGTCGAGTTGTACCGGTGACATACTCGAGAGGACGCGCACTTTCTCGTCGCGGACGGTTTTGGGGCTCAGGTCGATGGGCGGTTCCATCGCCACGAGCGCCACGATCTGAAGCAGATGGTTCTGCACGACGTCGCGCACAATTCCGTACCGATCGAAGTAGCCCCCGCGATCGCCCACGCCCACGTCTTCCTTCCAACAAATCTGAACGTTGTCGATGCACCGACGGTTCCAGATCGGCTCGAATACGAGATTGGCGAACCGCAAAACCAGCAGGTTTTGGATGACCTCTTTCCCCAAGTAATGGTCAATCCGGTAAATCTGATCCTCCTCGAAGATCTGTGCCATGCTCTCGACTAGTTCGTCGGAAGATCGGCGGTCGTATCCGAACGGTTTCTCGATAACGGCCCGAGACCAACCGGCGCCGGCGTCGCAACTGACCAAACCGGCCCCGGCAATCGCACGGGCAACGTCAAGAAACAAAGAAGGTGGAATGGCCATGTAGAACACCCGATTGGCGTTTCCCGAGCCTTCCTGCGCCCGCATCTCGCTGTACAGATCCAGAAACGATTCCCTCGAATCGTATTGGCCGGCCACGTAACGGCACCGAGACAAGAATGACGCCGTCTGATCGGCGCACGACTCGCCCGGCGTGTAACGGCACGTCAGGTGTTCGGCAATCCGCGTTCTGAACTGCTCGCAGCTTAGCGGCGTTCGCGCAAACCCGAGGATCTGAAACCGCCCGGGCAGATAGCCCTGGCAGTGGAGCGCAAACAAGGCCGGGAATATCTTTTTCCGAGCCAAGTCGCCTGACGCGCCAATGACCACAATGCTCAGAGGAGTCCCATCGACTCGAATCGACGGGTCGCCTTCGTCCATCACTCGCTCCCTGTACCGCTCCGAGCGGGCGGCTTGTGCTCGGCGACGAGTACTGATCACAAACAGATAGAGAATGGGAATTGCCGTGTCTCTATTACGGTTTTGTGGCACCTCTCCGGATGCTGACGCGCCGCCGCGCCAGCTCAGCAGCGAACGTTCAACCGCCCAAAGACGCCTGTGCCCGGCCTCGTTGCGGCGATCACCAGTCCAGCGGCGAGAACTGGTCTTTGCCCACGAAACACTCCGGGCAAACCCAATCGTCGGGCAAGTCCTCGAAGGCCACGCCGGGTTCTATGTTGCCGTCCGGATCGCCCTTCTCGGGATCGTAGATCCAACCGCACGCCTCACACACGTACTTTTTCATGGTTTTCTCCATTTCCTAGCCAGAAATCAACGGCTCCTCCGTGCTGCTTGCGTTGGGGAAAAAGCCGCCCGTTGCGCGCGCAGGCCGCGGCCCCGTCATCCTGAGCAGAATTAAGGATCGGGGCCCAAGCACAATCCCTTGAAGTGCAGGGGGTTCTTCGCGTTCGCTCAAAATGGCGTAGACAGCGTCCCCACAACAAAGGCTGTCTAAGGTCGTCGCGCGTGGGTCTTTCTCCTTGGCTTGCCCCGGGATTATGGTAGCACTTCTGGCCGTATTAGTCCAGTTTTACGCTCCCCATGGCCCGCCTCAACGAGGGAATCGACCGCGCGCTCACGCTCAATGTGCGTATGTTCATTTCGAGGAGTCTGGGAAGATACTGCGGCAAGCCTGCCAGTTCACCGCACAGGGAAAGGGGACGGCGGTTTTCTGCGGCGGCCTCGGCGATGGCGCGCAACAACGTCCAGAAGACGGCCCGATCAGGCGAGTGGTCGTAGGCGACGCGTTCGTTGTTCCGATCCACGGCAAATAGGTATTGGATGAGATCGTTCGAGCCGATGCTGCCGAAATCGGCGTGCTTGAACACTTCGCGCGCCTCGAGGCACAGACCGGGGACCTCAAACATAACGCCGTGCTTGAGTTCGTGTTTCGGGAGATCGGCGACTTGTCGGCAGAACAGGCCTTTCAACGTGAGGAACTGTTTCAGATCGACCACCATCGGGTACATCACGTACACGGCGCCGTGGGTTGAGGCCCTGGCCAGCGCCCGGGCCTGGGGCCTTAGCAGATCCGGCCGCGCCTCGAGCAGCCGCGCCCCGCGAAACCCGAGATGAGGATTCTCTTCTGCCGGTAAGTTCAAGAACGGCAACGACTTGTCGCCGCCGACATCGAGCAGCCTGAAGTACACGGGTTTCCCGTCCATCGCCTCGAGCACTGTGGCGTACCGCTCGTATTGCTCGTCTTCTGTCAACGGGCGGCCGGCTGCCAGGAACTCGAATTCAGTCCGATACAGCCCAATTCCTTCCGCTTTCATCGCCGCGGCCTCGGAAACGTCGGCCGCGTGGCTGATATTGGCCATAACCGTAAGTCCCTCGAGCGGCTCGACGGGCTCGATCTGCTGGATCGACGAAGTCGCTGCGGACGGATAGGAAGCGAGCGATTCGGCAGTAGGCCATGCCACCACTTCGCCCTTGTTGCCGTCCACAAGCACTTCCGTCCCGCAAGACAACTGCGTGTGGATGTCGCGTATGCCGCTGACGGCCGGAATCCCCAACGCGCGGGCAAGGATCGCCGCATGGGACATCGCCCCGCCGCGCTCGGTGACGAAGGCAAGCGTCTGGGACTTGTCCAGATCCATGGTCAGCATGGGTGTCAGCTCTTGTACGACAACGATCTTATCTCGTCCGCGCTGGCAGTAGTCGTGGTTGCCGCACCGAAAAACCGGCGCGGTGTTTCTCAGCACGTCCAGCAGCCGCCGCTTGATCTCGCCGATATCCGATGCGCGCTCCTGGGCATATTGGTTCGTGACCTCGAGCAGCAGCTCCTCGTACGAACTGAAGACGCGATCGACGGCGAACTCAGCGGTGTGTTCCCCTTGCTTGATATCCTCGAGGACCTTGGCGTGAACCGCGTCATCCTCAATAATCATTTTTTGCGCTACGAAGATCTCCGCCTCGGCGCGTCCTATCCGTTTTGTCGCTTCTTGAATAAGGGCGTCGAGACGGGTCGAAAGGGTTTCGAGTGCAGTCTTGAACCGCTGTCTCTCGCGTTCGACGCCGGTGCTGCCGACTACGTAGCGCGGCACATCGACGTGACGGGAATCGCTAAGTAGACATACTTTAGCCACGGCCACCCCGGAACTCAAAGGCAGCCCGGTAAAACGGCGTTCACGGTTCATTTCCGCCGTGTCCATCGACTCCCCTCTATCGAATACCACCGTCTCCGTGAAACCGGGGAACCCCCACAACATAAGCGGCATGTACGTGCCCGGGCCCGTACCACCAGCGGCGTGCCCGCCAGTGCTCTTGTTAATCGCCGCCCCGCGCGGGCAAATCCCGCGGCACGAACACAGCGACCTCGCCCTACCGCCGACCCTAGTGTACAACACACGTCATTCATGATACCTTCCCGACCTCCCCCGTTAGGCGCAACCGGCCCCTGCCAAGAAGGTCTGCGGTATGCGGTAAGGGCGAACGGCGTCAGGAATCTGCTAAACTCAACCGCGCAGATGTACGGCCCAACGGTTTTGAGAAACGACTGCGCGAAAGGGAAAGCGGTGTCACATCCGATATCCATCGTTATCCCGGCATTCAATCAGGTACAGTGCTGCCGCGAGTGCGTAGCATCGGTTCTGGCCAATACCCGACGCGCCCACCAACTCATCTTAGTGGACAACGGTTCGACGGACGGCGCCGGGGCGTTTTTCGACGCAATTCCCGGCGCAACGGTTGTCCATTCGAAAACGAACCTCGGGTTTGCGGGGGGCGTCAATCTGGGGCTTCGCGAGGCCGAAGGCCACGTCGTACTGCTCAACAGCGACACGCTCGTCCCCCAAGGCTGGCTCGAGCGCCTCGAACGGGCATTAGTGCGTTCTGACGATATCGGCATGGTGGGCCCGATGACCAACTACGCGTCGGGTTGCCAACTCATCCCGGATCTCGACTTAAGAACCCTCGACGAGATATCGGCGTTCGCGGCCAAACTTGCCCGGGATAAGGCCCGGACCATCCTCGACGTCAACAGACTGGTGGCGTTTTGCATCCTGATCCGTGACTCGGTCGTCCGCGAGGTCGGGCTGTTCGACGAATCCTTCGGGATCGGCAACTTCGAGGACGACGACTACTGCGTTCGCGTGTTGCGGGCGGGCTATCGGCTGTGCGTCGCGGAGGACTGTTTCATTTTCCACTACGGCCATCGCACGTTTGACGCGTTGGGCGTAACGCGCGAACAACTCCGTTCGTTGATAGATGAAAACGAAGCGACGTTCGTGACGAAATGGGGTGAATTCGCCCACGCGCGCGCCCTGGCCGAGCAATTAAACGTCCGGGCGCGCAATGCCATGCAACAAGGCGACCAGGCAAAGGCGCTGCGGTTCTTAAAGGAAGGCATCGAGGTCTTCCCGGCGTTCGAGCAAAACTACAATGACCTCGGCGCTCTGCTTTGGGATATGGGGGAAGGCGACCGCGCCTACCAATGCTTTGTCCAAGCCCTCAGTCGGAACCCGGAAAACCAAGAGGCCCGGGACAATTTGCTGGAAGCGGCCCGCGCGCTCGGGAAAGAAGATGATGCCAAAGCATTTCTCGGAGAGCGCCTGAGGAAGGGGCTAAGAAGGGATTATTCGTGAGTTTCGCGTCAGCGCGAGTGATAGAGTGACAGAAGCGTGGTTGTTGGGCGCGTTTGGCAAGGTGTGCTAGACTGGCATCCTAGAGGATGTGTCATTGACAGGAGGGCCACCGGATGAAGTTTGACGTCGTGCTGGAACCGTGCGGGGAGGACGGCGGTTATACGGTTCACGTGCCATCGTTGCCGGGATGCGTCAGCGAAGGCGATACTGAAGAAGAGGCCATCGAGAACGTCCGTGAAGCCATCATGTTGTATCTCGAGGCCGTCGAAGACGACCTTGTGCGTGATGAGCAGGCTTTGGTACGTGAGGTAGTTCTTTGACCCGACTGCCGAGCGTCTCATACCGTGAGGTATTGCGCGCGTTGCGCCGCGACGGCTGGGTAATAGTCCGGCAACGTGGAAGCCACATCCGCGTACAGAAACACGTCGGCGACGAACTTCTCAAGGTTACGGTGCCGGCCCATTCCCCCATCAAGCGAGGGACACTGAGGACGATCCTGCGCTACGCGCGCATGGAGTCGGACCGGTTTCTCGAATTGCTATAGGGCGGAACAGGCAGATCCACCTGCCGTGTAGGTGCGTTATCCGAGCCGTCGTGGTGAGGCACGCAACGTGCAACTCGCTTGTCACAGCTGACACTTTGGGGATCGAAGGCCTCGCGTCTTTGCCTGTGGCAAAGTGTGCGCGCATAGTGCTCGCCTAGACAATCCAATTCGCCCAATCCAACCCCGACGCCGCCCTCAAGAAGGTGCTGTTCGCCGTGCACAATCAGAAAAACGCACCTTATTCGACGCAGCGCTTCGAGAAATGAGCCGCCGGTAGTAGGGAAAACAAAATCGTTGTCCTCTGCCGAAAGCGTTAGTACATGCTGGACGATTAGTCCGCTGCTCAGGGCATGGGCTCTTCGCTTTCAGTCGGAAGATTACGCCAAGTCGCGGCCTCCGCCGGGGTCATCAATTCGCCACTATCGGCCGGCTTCCCGTCTCTGTACGTATATAGAACCAGAGAATCGGGGCCAGCAGCAGCGTTGACGTGGAAATAGGACATCGACAGCGAGGAAGCTTGGATGATGGCACAGGCCGCCTCTCGCGCAGTAACGTCCGTCAGATGTAGCGTGATGTCATGTGTGCTCGCGAATTCGTCGAGTGGGCGAACCATACGACCATGGCAGTCTAGGTAAATACGCAACTCGCGCTCGGGCAGATGGTTCTCATTGACCGCGCGCTGCAGGGCATCGAAGGCTTCTCTGGCCGAGGCCGACTCGAGGTGCAACGACACTTTGACGTCGAGATTGGTGAGCATTTCCTCGCTGTGTATTTTCTTCGGCATAATGCATATGACGCCATGGATCCGCTTCCATTCGAGGAGCCCCCGGCTCGCTTCGACTATCCGATCCAAAGCGTGTTTCAGCGTCTCATTTCGCTGTATCCGAAACACGATCTTGAAAGGCGGCTCTGTCCTGCCCCTCCCGCCGTAGGTAGGATGGCCCTCGTAGCAGACGGGAACTGGATAGACATGCTTGAGGAGCAACCAAGTCCTTGCCAAGCTGACCTCCGTCTCCTTGCTTCCGGCGTTTTCAAGCGCGTTCACCTGCTCGGCATCTGCCGGAGGCGCCGTCGCCCAACACGGCGCGCCTGAGCAAGCGAGCACCAAAGCCGTTGCGGCAATGATCATTCCGAGTCTTCCCGGTTTCATGACCAGCTTCCTTCTTCTTCTCAACAAACGACTCTTCCATCTTAGCGGTTACTGCGGACATTGAGCCCTGACTTCATATTATAGATCCATGGTGAATAAGTGGAAATCGCAATCAGTCACGTCAGCGGGCTTCTGCGGAATTGTGCGTCTTGTGGATCGTGTCCTTCAATTGTGATCTAAGTTAGCCGCGCAGGAGGCATTAACCCGCGGATAGCGCCGAAGACGGATAAGCGGAGGAACCTTCTTGACTCAAGCGTGCGTGGGTATGCTTTGGGACCTCCCGGAGCGTCTGCTCCGTCGCGCGAGACGTTGAAATGGCCGCACCATTCATTGCGATCGAGCGGGTAGCGAATCTCGTCGCCGGACTCGCCGGGCGTCCGCTCGAGATACTCGGCCTGGCCTTCCATGTATGCCCCGGCCAGCAACGTCTCATCGGCGTTGATCGTGAAACCCGTGCCGCACGTCCATTCCTCGGGGATCGTGACGATTCTGCGCGTATTGTGGCTATCGAGGTGCGTGGCGTGCACCGTTTGGCCGGACAGGTAGAACACCTCGTGCCGCTTCCGCGCCACCACGTCGAACTTGCTCGGACGGTCGGTGACCTGCTCGACTTCGAGTGTCTTCAAATCGACCGCAAATAGCCTGCCGCCCTCCGGTGTGCCGCCCGAAAACAGCATTTTGTCGCCCTTCGCCGTAAACGGGTTCTGGTGAAAATAGAACGTCGCGTTCCCGCCCTCACGCCGCGACAGCCGAATAACGCGATGGCCCGTGGCCTCGTCAACCCATTCATCCGGCGCATACCCGCCCTCATCCGCAGCAGCAACGGATAACGTCCCAAATGCCAGCAGAAACAGCAACAACATGCCCCTCATCGATTCCTCCTCGACTCGTTGTGAAAAGGCCCGGGAATTTCCGGCCTTAGAGCTTACGTCACAAAATGTTGCGTATCAAGTTGCGGATTCAAGTGTCAAGTGCAACTGCGAATTCCGCCAGGACCTCGCTGGGCGTTCCCCGGGCCTTCCCGAGCCGGTGCCAAGCCCGCCGTCCAGACTGCAACAAAACGCCTATATAGATAGGGGCTCATGGTGGCGAGCCCCGGCGTAATAGGGGCTCACGGTGGCGAGCCCCGGCGTAATAGGGGCTCACGGTGGCGAGCCCCGGCGTAGTCCGGCACATGGTCGCACCCCGACCGTTATACAGGCACGCGGTCGAGGCCCCCGGGCGTCATACGGGCACATGGTCGGGGGGCTCCGGCCGTTTTGGGCGGACGCCAGGCGTAATCCGGGTGGCACCCTCAAGCGATCGCTTGGGGGTGTCTTGAGGGTCCCCCAGGAGAAGTGCGTCTGACGGAAATCCCTGGTTCATTTACCGGGTCCGTGAGCCGCTAATGAACACGAATGCGGGATGATGCGGTCTCGGGTTACGGGTCTCGGGTTATGCGGGGAGACGGTCAAGGTGGCGCTGGACGGTAGCTAAGACACGCCCAAGCTGTCGCTCGAGGGTGCCACCCGCCCCACTAACGAAGGCTGTTTGTCGCCCGTCTTGGCGGGCTATTGTGTATGTAGGCGGCAGCCTACCCCGGGTTCCGCTTCGCTGCACCCGGGGCTCCACGCCGTCGCCCCCGCCTGGGGCTCTTCTGTCAGGGTTTTTTCTTGTTCGTCAGTCTCCGATTGTTTGTTTTAGATTTCGTATCTGCGGGTATGCCGCGTGGGGTACATTGACCTCAAAACGTTACCACCCGTGACCACTTCTTTGCCGGTTGGTCACAGCATGATCAATCGGAAAACGAATGGTGGGTGCCTATCTTGTTTTACTTCAAAAGGTTACAAATTGGGGTAAAACAGGCACGGATCTTGTTTCTGTTCAGTGTAAATTGGTGAAATCGCGCTCGAGTATCCCTTCTCAAAGCGGAGCAGGGACTGTCCTTGGGGAATGTTGGTTTTAGAGCAGAGAACAGGAGGGGGATTCACGATGAAGCGAATTACATTGCTTTTGGCACTCATTGTGGCGTCTACAGTAGGTGCCACACAAGCCTGGGCCGACCAGGTCATCTATCAGAATGACCCGCTGGACGGCGGCATCGGGGGGATCAGCGACTTCGGCTGGGGCCAGCAGGTGGCGGACGATTTCGTTCTGACTGAAGGCATGACCACGATCACCGACATTCATTGGTGGGGAGGCTACGGGAATGATCCCGATCCGACGTTGGACGATTTCACGGTGCGGTTCTTCGCGGACGCCGATGGCGCCCCCGACATCTATCCTTTCTTCGAAGAGGCTGCAGGCACCGTGGGACGGGTGGCGACAGACATGACGTCGTCCGCGTTGGGAAGCTATGATGGCGGCACCGTCTACGAGTATTGGTACGATCTCGCAGCGCCGCTCGAGCTTAGTGCCGACACGACGTACTATGTCTCGATTCTGAACGATACATATTCCGCATGGGGCTGGCTGGAAAGTCTGAGCGGCACGCACGATCTCAGTTGGCGTTATTACGACGGCTATTCCTGGTATACCTATGACACGGACATGGCATTTGCCCTGACCGGCCCGGTGGTGCCGGAACCCGCTTCGATGACGCTTCTCGGCCTCGGACTCGCCGGTCTGTCCGTGCGCCGGTTCAGGAGGAAGCGCGTCTAGGACGATACGGAAACTTCCTCACATTGCGGCGGGGCGGGGACCTCGGGCGTTGTGCGCCGGCTCAAAGGGCAGACTGCGACGAAATACAGAATCGCCGTAATCCCTAAAGTGCGCCAACCTGCCGGTTGACATTATCAGGATGACGTAGTCTGCCCCGAATGGCAGTCCAAGTGAGGGCTTCTCACTTCTCTCAAGCGTCGCAACGACCGTGTCAGGTCCGAAACAGCCGTCGGGGCTATCCGGGGGCGTGATCCTTCGGCGCGACGCTGTTGCGGTTGGTTACAGCCGAAGAGCGGGTTCCTGCAGAGGGCTCTTACTCCGCTGACAGCGTGCACTCGCAGGCGCACCAGAAGCGTTATCCTTGCCGGGTTCGTGACGCGCGGACTTGGACCTGTCATTTCCCTTGCGTGGATTGCTGCGAAGGACTATCCTGTCCAAGCTGGGCTTGGCTCAGCCGTCTCACGTAAGGAATCGGATATGGAACCGTGGGCAAGATATGCGTGCGCCGCCGTGGCGCTGTTTGCGCTGGCGGGCTGCGTGCCGGGAAGGGCGGCGATTGAGCCGACGGCGCCGGATGGGCG
>Ga0180438_10008300_pt1 | contig 13241 bp, 6 predicted proteins | sample SS_ome_12_FD_132455 | JGI IMG/M metagenome (GOLD analysis project Ga0180438, IMG submission 132455) | Hypersaline lake sediment archaeal communities from the Salton Sea, California, USA - SS_3_D_2 metaG | ecosystem: Environmental > Aquatic > Non-marine Saline and Alkaline > Hypersaline >... | reverse complement strand
TCTAGATTGACACTTTTTTCAGGATAATTTTTCGTGGTTAACAACGCTACTACCACTCCCTTCTGGAGCACGATGTGTTTTGAAATGGCTACCGAGTGTTTCACCGGGGTTCCATCGGTATCTGTAATGGTCAGTAGTTTTCCGTAGAGACTGGCAGGGTCACGCATGTTTAACACGGTAAAGGCCGTGGTTTCCTGCATATCCCGTAGAAATTCCACGGCTTCTGCTGTGGCATATTGTATTCCTAATCCTTCAAAGAACCGACCCTCTCTGATTTCTCCCCGCAGGAGGAGGATGCGTGCTGCTTCCAGAAATTCATCAAGGGTTACCGATTCCCGTGAATGTTTGATGAAATCTCGAGTGATGATTCCGTATCTTTTAAACAACTGTCGTACTCGTTGGAGAAGAGTAGGGCTGCTTTCAGGTCTCTTCACCAGCGACCATTTTCCTTTTTCTGGTGCCAATCCTTTATTTCTCATATTGTTACAGATCTCCTGATCAGAAACCTCTTCAGGAGTGCTGGAAAGATCCCATGCTGCAGAAAGTCCAGAAATAGCTGTGCACTCTCGCACCGAATCATATGAAGTATTGGTGATAACACCCAGCTGGAATAACCTGAGGATGGCCCGACAGATACGGGCTGTATCCATGGGAATGGCGGTGGTGATACCTTCCAGGGAGAGAGCTGGCCAGATTTTTAAAATTTCAATGATTTCAGCACATTCTTTCTGTAAATCCTCATAGTATTCTTCCCTGACAGGATTATAAAGTACTGTACTCTTATCTCTGGTGGAATAGAGCTGGATTTCTCCCCGGGAGGGTATGGTGTATTCCTCGTGTTCAGGGAGAGGATTGAATCGTCCAAAAGAAATTCTTTCTTCTGCAATGAGTTCATCCAGGAGGGGAGGGGAATAATTGGAAATCCGAGAAGCCAGAAGGTAGCGTTCCCAGCACGCAATATATTCTTCCCAGGTCTGCAATTGGGTGATAACCTCATAAACTCCTTCTTTTCCCTTCAACTGATAATCAGGATGCACATGCTGCCATCGCACCATGAAATCAGCATAGGCATGAAGAGGATGAGGTTTCACATACTCTTTTAAGGATTTCAAACTCCTTTTATGGAGCTCCTCTAAATTTCGTTTCCAGCACCACTGAGGCGTGTCTTTCGATCCGATGAATGCTCCCTCCTCTGCCAATCCCTCCTCCTGTATTTCATGAAGGAGTGTGGTGAGTTGAGAAGAGGAGAACCCATACCGTTCCATGAGTTCATATTTTGTCACCGGGCCATGGGTTTTGAGGTATGTCTTTACAATATTCATTCGAGCATCATTCGGATCAATTTTGGTGAGAACGGTAGAAGGAATCCAGTCTTCCTCCACCGAACGGAGGTTCCCCTCCTGCAGTATGGAAAGGTGTTTGAACATGTGTCTGAGTACAGCAGGAGGTGCATGAGAGAAATTTCTTATATCTTTTGATCCTTTGTGTGATCTGGCAAAGGCAGCCTTATATTCAGAAAAGGACTCTGTTACTATCCATCGTTCTTCAGGGAGGGCAAAGGGGACACAAATCTGTACCACACGCTTTTCTGCACACAGTGCTTCCAGGTAGGAGCTCAACTTCTGGGGAGTGGCCATCCGTTCTGCAAGTTCTTCCATGGTCAAATCTCCCAGTGATTTCAGAATTCGTACCAGTTCATCGGGCGATCGAGCCTTTTGGTGGGGTAAGAGATATTGCAGTTCTTTTTCCAGAGTTAAAACATCCTTTTCCACCAACAGTTCCTGTATGAGATCCTCATCCACCAGCTGCTTGAGTACCTGGCGGTGCAGATGAATCAGGCGTAATCGCTGCTCTTCAGTAGAAATATGTCCGAAATCTCCAAACTGACCTACCAGCAGCAATTGATGGATGAAGGGAGAAGGCACATTTGTTTCACAATACACAAGAGATATTTTATTTTTTTGAATTCTGGTCAGTATGTCATGGAGGTGTGGAACATCAAAGGCCTCTTCTGCACTTTCCCGCAATGCTTCTTTCGTTATGGGAAACTGCTTTTTTTTCTTGAGCTGCAGTTCTTCGATCAGATCTGCTGCTTTCAAACTTTGGAGCCATACAGGAATCCGTTTCCCGCTGTATTCTCTCAGGATGAGGAAAGACCGCACGGCACAGTGACGAAACCGAGACATAAATACCGGCGAATCCATGATGATGTCCTGCAGGTGGTCGTGGAGGAACTGGCAATCTATCTGTTGAACGAGATCAGGAGCAGGAATCTCTACACCTTCGGGGAGAGCGATGAGGATTCCATCATCATTGGCCACAGAGATTGCCACAACATTGTGAGTATGCTGCAGAGCAAAGGTCAGGGCATGACCCCAGATTTCATTGACTCTGGACCCGAAAGGGGAATGGATAATAATCTGGAGCTGTCCCAGCTCATTTTTAAATGTCTCCACCACCAGGGTACGGTCAGAAGGCAATCTTTCCAGTAACAGATATTCTTCTCCGAAATATTTTGCAATAGCATTGGCCCCATCAGGGTCCAGCAGATATTCCTTCTGGAGCCATGTCTCCAGATCTTTTTCTAAGAATCCCTGGGCTTTTCGGCGAAATGTCCCTACCAGCACGCCGAGATCATAGGTCCGTGAGGGTCGCAGTCCTTCCCAGTAGGGGATGGTGGGGGGCACACCCGATGCACTCTGCACCATGACCTTTTTTTTATCGATATCGGTCATTCGCCAGGCCTGAGAGCCCAAAATGAATACATCACCGGGACGAATACGTTCCACAAACCCTTCATCGAGAGAACCGATTTTTGAACTCTGGTAATACACATCATAGTTTGAAACATCGGGGATTGCTCCTCCACAGCGAAAGGCAATGGTCCGTGCTCCACGGGATCCCCGTATTTTATTATTGATTTTATCATAGAAAATTTTTGGATACACGTTCCTGGAAAGCTGGGAGGAGAGCATATCAATGGTCCTGCGGAAGTCTTCTCTGGAGAGGGCGTGATAACAGTAGGATTGCCGTATTATGGTAAAAAGATCATCTGCATCCCATTCATCGGCAGCTGCACAGGCTACAATCTGCTGTGCCAGAATATCCAGGGCATTGAAGTGAATCCAGGTGGTATCGATTTTTCCCTCTATGATCCCCCTGACCAGCGCAGCAGATTCCACCAGGTCGCTGGGAGCAGTGGCTAGAATCCTACCCTTGCTGGTTTCTTTCAGGAGGTGGCCTGCTCTTCCGATGCGCTGCATTCCACTGGATAACGATTTGGGGCTTTCCACATTACAGACCAGGTTGATGGATCCAATATCGATTCCCAGTTCCAGCGATGATGTTGCTACCACCGCATCCAGTTCGTTCTTTTTCAGCTGTTCTTCCGTGTTCTGACGGATAAAGCGGGACATGGAACCGTGATGACTCCCTATCTGCAATCCGTATTCATCTCCCAGTTCTCTCAACTGCAGGGTCATATGTTCTGTCCTGTATCGTGAATTGGTAAAAATGAGGGTAGTCTCATGTTGCTTGATCATTTCAATTAATTTCATGTATGCAGCGTTCCAGACAACATCGTTTTTTGCTTCCAGAAGATTATCCACAGGTGAAATGACCTGCAGATCCAGATGTTTTCGTGCTCCTATATCCACAATAGTGTATTCCCGGGGGGTGCCTTCCTGGTTCATCCCCACCAAGAATTTTGCAATCTCTTCTACAGGGGACTGGGTTGCAGACAACCCAATTCGTACAGGATCTCTCCCTAAAAATGAAGACAGGCGTTCCAGAGATACTGACAGCTGGACCCCTCTCTTGGACCCCGCGAGGGCATGGATTTCATCCACGATGACATGGGTTATTGATCTCAGATGTTCTCTGAATTTTTGAGTGGTCAACAGGATATAAAGGGTTTCAGGAGTGGTGATGAGAATATGGGGAGGGTTCCGGGCCATTTTTGCCCTGTCTTTTGCAGGAGTATCTCCGGTACGTACCCGAGCCCTGATGGGTTGACAGGTAATATGTTGCTTTTTTAATACATCTTTTATCCCTTTCAGGGGATTGTAGAGATTCCGATGGATATCATTTCCCAATGCCCTGAGAGGAGAAATATAGAGGATATATATGCTATCTTCCAAATTATTAGAAATTGAAAGTCTAAAAAGTTCATTAATACAAAATAAAAAAGCAGCCAGTGTTTTTCCCGATCCAGTTGGTGAAAATATGAGTGTATTTTTATTTTCTGCAATGAGGGGCCAGGCTTCTCTCTGAGGAGGGGTGAGATGAGAGAAGGTGGAACGGATCCACTCCTGGACATATGGTTCGAAGAGATGGATGATTTTTTCATCCAGCTGGCTGAGGGATTCCATAACTATTAACCTGCATTCTGTTCCTTTTATAAATTACTCTTTCAGCAGAGAGAACAGGGAGGAATCCACATTACTCAGGCTATTTTTTTATTGCAGTCACAAATAGGAGTGCAGCAAATACCACAGCTGTAATGATTCCAAATACCACCAGTAAACTGAAGAAGATGAGGGCAGTTATCTGGGGATTACTCACCGGATTTGACAGGAAAGCCAGCAGCAATGCCGGAATGATGACATATTCATAATCTTTGAGCCAGCTGTTAATCAGAGTCTTCCAATATGTCCCCTGGGCTTTGATGACATTTATGAGGATCACACTGCCGGTAAATCCAAAGAGCAGGCCGAAAATGGTGTAGGCATAGTTTGTCAGCTGGAGTTGAATCTCGCTGAGGGCATAGGTGTCCAGCACACCGGCCCAGGTGAGGACATTGAGACCGAAAAACATGAGAACCTGGGGAAGAAGGCCGGGTACATAAAATTTGAGGGTGTGGAGTTTATCATATATGCGTTCCTGATACATGAAAAAAGCGAAAAAAACACCTAAAAATATACCGGTGCACCCCGAACAGGTGATAAATTGCCTTCCTGCAATATAATAACACGAAGGATCCCACTGGGAACAGAAAAATCCTGCAAATTTATAGAGAACAATATATAGGGATTCTGTCCATTCAGGAGCGGCACTGATCCATGCAGGAACAGTTCCCATATTCGAATATACCAGGTTATCCCACAGCACATGTGATATGACAGGGGCCAGGAGATTATGCGTTTTTTCCAGTTCTATACTGAGGATAATAGATCCCAGACAACTGATTGCCACGATTTCTGCCAGGGAAAATAGTCCCCGCATAGATGAGAAAACAGATACCTTGTACAGGCCAAATAATACTGTGACGATGGCGATCCTGGGAACGATGGAAAAGGCACGAGAGAGTTTTCCCTGTAAATATCCCCGGAAGAAAAATTCCTCTGCAGCTGCCACCAGAGATACTGCAGCAAAAATTGAAGCATTGAATTCTATGGTGGAAAGATCAAACTTCCGGTATCCAATATATATGACAAACATGGCAAGACCTATGAGGACCCCAATGGTCACATTGAGCATCCATTTGTGGGTGGTCAGTTGAAAATCTGAAAATCCTTCTATAGTGTCGGTCCACACATACAGGACCACGATAAATAAAGCAAGGGCAATGAATTGATATACGATCTCCCCTGCATAATACAGATATATTACTGCACAGAGTCCAAGGGTGGAAATAATTGCTCGATACTGTATTGGCATGGAATTGAATATTGATTTCATCATATCACTCCAGCATAAATGATTCCGGGTATTACAATACTCACGGTACAGAAGAAAAAGGAATGGATATAAGCTTTTTCATACGAAGGGGGGGCTTTATAGAGGGAATTGATATACCATATCCAGATGAACATGACAAGATACCATAAAAATTCCCGAGGGAGATATCCCCCCAGAGCCAGAGGAGGAAATACTATGAGGGGTATACTCAATCCGCTATATACGATTATCCGGGATTTTTTCAATCCCACGGTTAAAGGGAGGGTCTGCATATCCAGGGCAGCATCGCCCTTTAAATCGATGAAATCCTTGCTGACACTGGCTCCGGTGGTCTGTAGGGTTAACACCAGAGCAATGATGATAATGTCAGCCCGGAGAATGCCGTACATGACAGAAGCGCCAAGAAAGGGGACAAACACATACCCTGCTGCAATGGCCATGGGAGCAGCCACTCCCTTTGATTTTATGTGAGTGGGTTGAACAGAATACGCAGTACTCAACAACAGGCCAGCGATCACGAAAAGAGACGGTATGGGATCCAGGAACATGAGGGCAATAATCAATGAAAAGAGGAATAATAATCCTGACAGATAGAGCACTGTTTTCCTCCGTACGATACCCCGGGGAATTGCCCGTTTGGGTCGGGAAATCTCATCGAGCCTGTAATCTGTGTATGCATTCAGGGAATTTGCATATCCCACCATGCATATGGGCAAGAGTATTGAAATGAACACGATGTCTGTGAGGGGAGGTACAGTTTTCAAAGCAACAGTCATCCCCGTGAATATGGTCAGCATAACAGATATCCAGGTCATGGGGCGCATTGTTCTCAAAAGCCCGATGATTTTTTCCATCATGGGCAGATAAACCCAGAGATCAATAAAAGGTTTTCGATAGAGTGTTATTAATTCTTAATCTGAATATTTTTAAAAATAGGACGTTTACCATATTCTATCATATTTTTTGTATAGAAATGTCAATGGAAATGTAATAATTATTTTGCGATTAAAAGAGATAAAAAGAATATAAAAATTTTATACTATCATAAAATATTATAAAAAATAAAAAAAAAGAAAAAATGATTATTCCTTCTTGAAGATTGCTGCAGATCCAAAGAGCAGGAGTATTCCCACAAGAACAGTTCCCAGACAGTCTCCACCACTGTTGTCTACAGTCACATTGATGGTATCGTCATCTACGAGTGCATTTGAGGAATCGTATCCCTTGACCAGGATAGTGTGACCACTGTCGGAGTATCCTGTGGTATCCCAATCCCATGCAAAGGGAGATGTGGTATCTGTACTCTTCAATGAACTGTCGATGTAGAATTCCACCTTGACAATTTCTGGGTCAGCATCACAGGTGATACTCACTGTTCCAGACACTGTTTGGCCATTGGATGGGTTGGTGATGGTCAGGGGCTCTGGTTGAGGCAATACCTGGTAGGGATCGTCTGCCACGCTCAACACATACATCATACCGGCTGTGTTGTTGGCGCACATGTTAGGCAGATAAGAGGGCGATGGATAGAATCCTCCTCCATCCAGTTCCACGGTAAAGGAGAATATGGGCACTGCATTATTCTGTGTGCTTCCGTAGCTCCAGTCATCGGTGGTACCTGAAGCAATATAGAGGTCAGATGCCTGTTGTGGAGTGTATCCAACATATCCAGCATAATTCTGTCCAATAATTTCATGCACATTTCGGTCATCTGCATCTGCTATGGGGTCATAGGTGTATCCCCATGGCCAGAGGACCAGATCACCGTAGGAATGGTATGTGAACAGAATGGTGATATCTGGATGGGCCTGAACAAAGTCTCGTACTGCAGCTGTTTCAGGAGCATCGAAGGGATCGTATCCTCTGAAGGTATCAGAGGTACAGTAGCCTGAAGATCCACTTCCACCCCATCCATAGCTGTAGTTACGATTCAGATCGGTCCCGATTCCACCATCACAGGGCTGTCTGTTCTTCCTCCAGTTCCGTCCACTGCCGTAGCTTCCACCGGAGTCATCATAGACTTTTCCATCAGGATTGACCACGGGAATCACATAGATTTCCAGAGTGTTGACAGCATTGGTAACATCAGGATCAGAGCCATAGTTGTCTGTGAGGTAGTTGATCATGTGCATGGCGACATTTAGTGTGGCTGCTTCTCGTGCATGGTGCATGGCGCAGATGAAGACCTCGGGTTCGGATTCGTTTGTACCTACATTGTCAGAGATTTTGATTCCTGGGATATCTCTTCCTTCATAGGATGTTCCCAGAGAGAATACCTGAGCAATAGATGAATGAGCTGTTTCTATTTGACCCAGTTCAGTGACTGCTTCAGGGTATGTGTAGTATTCAGGCTCCAGTTCAAAGGTTCCTATATCTGAGAGATTACAGGTAACCTCCACATCGAATCCTGCCAGTTCCAGGGCCAACAGTTCTTCATATGAAGCCAGTATTCTCATGTATCCTTCCTGGAGATCTACATGAGCAATATCCACACCCATGTTGGCCACAAATGTTCGCATGTATTTATTGTCTGCATATACATTGATGTCTAAGAATTCTGCACCTTCGTACATACTGAATGTAGAGGTCATGTTCTTTTTCAGGAAAGAACCCGGCAATTTGAGCACGTATTCATTTATTCCAATGGATTTCAGTTTCTTCTTGGACAGTGTTACCACGTAATAACCAGATCCAGCTTCTAAGATTCGAAGATCAAGATGTTTGGCTGCCTTGGCAATAGCAAAATGATACTGGAATATGGCCATGTCCACATCTGCTATCTTGGCGGTCAATGTTTTCTTATCTTCAGATATTTTCTCCAGCTGGAATACGGCTATGTCATCCTTTTCACCAGCCACTTGTACATGGATGGTCAGAGAATTCTGCAATCCAGATGCTGCAGTTGATACAATCAGTAGTGCTGCAAGTAGAGTTACTACTCCCATTTTACCTTTCAAATCTTTCACCTCCTTTGACATTTTCTCATTAAATAATTAATGAGCATCTATCAATGATTTTTCAATGATTGAATATGATAATCCTCTATCAGATGATTGATGAGTATCATACGATAATTTTGTATTATGATTTTGTCGGGTTATTAATGCCCATGAAAAATAAAAAAAAGAAAAAAGATATAGATTTCAAGTGTTATCTTCTCCTGATTGCAACACCAAGCAGTACGAATAAGGATACAAGTGTTGTTCCCAGGCAGCTTCCACCACCACAAGTACATCCGATATCAGATGCGTCGGCAGGGGGTGTGACATTGGGGTTGCTCATTATCTGGTTGACAGCGGCGTATGCGTCAACACGACCCCATCCCCACAGAGCATCTTTTCCGGTGTTGTATTTGTCGATGGCAGTGTAACCCAGAACATTCTTGACCTGCAGTGGTGTTACTGAACCATTAGCATCCAGCATCAATGCACAGACACCAGCAATATGTGGTGTAGCCATTGAGGTTCCAGACATTCCAGTATCGCTGCAGGAAGTACCTGAATCTGCTGCATAGATTGAGCTACCGGGAGCTGTGATATCGGGCTTGGTTCTGCCGTCTGTGGTTGGTCCACGTGAAGAGAAGCTGGAAAGACTGTCAGTCTTTGTGGAAGAAGCAACGGTGATGACCTTTGTGGCATCTCCGGGTGTACCGATTGTGCAGCATGCACCATCGTTACCGGCTGCTACTACCACTACAACGCCCTGGTCAACTGCCCAGTTGGACTTCTGTGCCAGAGTGCTGGTACCATCTCCACCTGCACCACCGAGAGACATGCTGATAATATCTGCTCCGTTGTACACAGCCCACTCAATACCAGCAGTGATTTGACTGGTAGTACCTGAACCAGAAGAGTTGAGCACTTTGGCACCCATCAAGTAAGCTCCTGGTGCCACACCCTTTGGTGCGTCATATCCAGCAGCAATGGATGCGCAGTGAGTTCCGTGGCCATGGTCATCGTAATAATTACTCTGGCTGTTGACACAGTCTTTCCATCCTACCATCTTCCAGGTTGGGAAGTCACAGTGGTTGGCATCGATTCCGGTGTCTACGATACAGATAGTAACTCCAGTACCGTCATATCCAGCACTCCATGCATCATCTGCGTTGATCAATGGGACACTGTCAGACAGACAGGCATAGACGATTGCATCATCTTCAACAAAGAGAATTCCAGGTTCTTCTGAGAGTGCTTTGATGTTACCTACAGCAACATCCATGGCGGCTCCATCACCTGCGAGGAACTCGTAAGTGATTGTACCGTATTTGTTGAGCATTGCTGGATTCTTGACGCCCTTGTACATGACGATAACACTCACAATCTCGCCCTTTCCCTTGCCTTCAATTTTATCCAGGACATTCCACTTGATTTTACAGACATCGTTGGGAACGACAGCCAGATACTCATTTGTACCGATTTCGGTCAAATAAGCCTTGGGAACGACATATACATCACCCTGAGCGGTGATAGGCAATTTCTCTACGTTAATTTGCTTGCTCAATTTATTGAGCATGCCAGGGTTGAGTGTTATGTAGAAGCTGTCAGAATCTTCACCGGTGATTTCTACATTGAGTTTCAAAAGGTCTCTTCCTTCATATCCAAAGGTCTGGACATGAATGGTTGCTTTGCCAGGCTTTGCGCTAACTGCGATCAGAGAGAAAACAAGCATAGCTATGGTGGCAACTACAAATATCTTTCGACTATTCATCATTTCACCTCCTTTTTCCCTTTAACATGCCTTGAGAGATTTGATCTCTGCCAGGCATGTTCTATTGTTTTGATACCTATATAAATCTTTCGGTAGGGATTTTATAGATATATTATACAGTTATAGGAGGACAAAAAATATGTGATTATTACTGAAAATCACACCACTATATTAAAATAATAGATGAGAATCGGAAAAAGAAGTACACTCATACAGTGTATTCGGCGGATACCCAGTAAGACCGGAAGCAATCCGATAATACATCCAATACCCAGAATTAATAAACCTGTTATTCCAGTCAAGATACCTACTGTGAAAATGATGATGCTAGAGGATATGAGTGTTATATATCTATATTTTATACGCGTTATCATTCGTATGACCACCTGTGCCAGAACCAGAGTGGAAATGACGGCAATACCAGAGACTATACAGCTGCTAGATAATAATAGTTTAATCATATGGGGATCACAGTGAATAAGATCCTGAATAGCCAGGATAGCCCCACTCCGGGATTTTCCCAACATATATAAAACAGCAAGTCCAAAAATTACATTTGCAGTATTTACTCCAGAGACAGACAGTAAAAAATGACGGGGCGATGAACGGGAAGATACCACTGTAGCTCCATGAGATGGGCCAATGCCTGGAAATACAGCTACACATATCCCTGCTATCCCGCCCTTTATCACACTGCACAGGAGAGAGGCTCTATTCACCTGGAGTGTTCCATCCAACCTCTGAGAGGGAATTGTTCCGCATGTTTTCACGCTCAACATCAGAGTGGATAATCCATATAATCCACCAAAAATCGGAAATAAAATAATATCATCAGGAAGAAAGGAACCTGATAGGGTGATATGTCCATAGATTCCAGCCAGGAAGGAAACAAATATAGCATACCCTATTTTTCGGCCTGTTCTTTCGGAAACAATACTGTAACCAATAAAAAAAAGGATAATAAAAGGAATTAAAGGGGATATTATCCAGTAAAGATTGGATAACATAAGTGATAAAGGAAAAAATGCTATACATGAGCAGATAAAAGCTCCAAAACTCCCTATCACTGTTAATTTTACAGCCTCATACCCTCTTCCTGCCAGCAATAATCGGTGACCGGGAAGAATGCTGAGAACAGTGTCTGCATCGGGAACACCCAGGAGCGTGGAAGGAATAAAATCCACATAGGTATGACAGAGTGCCAGAGAAAAAATGAGCACTGCTCCATGTATTCCAGAGTCAGGAAAGAGCAGTAAAAAAGGGAGCAAAGTATTCACATGAATTCCGGGTATTAACCCAGTGAGTATGCCACACAGGCATCCAGCAACACAATACCCGATCAGAAGGAGGGATTCATTCATGAAATCACAGATGGTATAATCTCCTGAGTCCCCCTGTACTGGGAGAGTATCCCCTTTACTGTGACGATCTGGCCAGGAATAAGGCTTTCTGCAGTGATTCCCAGTAGGAGCTGTTGATCTGCAAAGATAGGTATAGAAATGCATCCTGTAGCATCTTCTATGATCACAAATATATGACCATGAGATATTCGCTGCGAAATGATGGTGCCACACACCTTTACCGGATACCCTAGAGGATGGGTCACTGCCGAGGAAATTGATTCAGCTTCTAAATCTATCCATCGATACCACAACAGAACAATACCCTCATCTGTGGGAATTCCATACCCCGTTATCTGTCCACTCTCCAGAGATGGTTCATGATACAGGCGGAGTCCGCTGTAAAGTACGCTACAGTATGAATCATTTTTAGGGTAGGAGGAAGTGATCACGCCTGAAACCTCTATAAATGGAAAAAAGAGTTCTTTTTTACAGATATCCTCTCCAGGTGCCGCATCTGCCACCAGCGCATGAAACCCAGGAGACAGCTCTGGTGCATGATCTGATAGTCCTGTATCGCAGTGGGTATCTGTACACACTCCATAGGTCACTGGAATCACTGTGTATTTTTCGGGAATTATTTGTATTCGACCATGATACTCTGAAATTTTTCCTGTTACCGAGAGTACATCTCCCACTGTAATTGCTATTTCTGCATTGAAAAAAGGCACGTCCAGGAAATCTCCATCGTATATCTGCACGAAGGTGTGTCCATGGGTTCTGTGAATGTTGGACACAATCCCTTCACAGGATGCATATGCCTGCACTAAGGTGAGTGATGAAATAGGGACACATCCCTCTCTGGATTCTGAGACTGTGGCATGCAATGCTATGAACCCCACAACAATGCAGGCTACAGCACACCCCATAATTTTTGTATCTTTCATATACCTGTTCTCACCAGTCAGCATTAAATTGTTGGGTTTGCACAAAACTGTACTATCTGCACCATATGGGAGGAGTGGATTACAATCAGGAAAAGAGGGCTCCCCCTATTCGTACCATCAGGGCGAGAACGGTAGCCAACCCCACGGTAAGACTGGTAATGGCAATCATCTTCTTGAAGCCAAATTCTCTGTACAGTACTCCCAGGGTGGCAATACAGGGTACATAGAAAATCACAAACACGGTGAAGGTGAGTATCTGAGTCCTGGTGAGCACGGTCAATAAATGGGACGTGCCCATGGCCTGGATCAGCATGACCAGGGACAGCTCTTTTTTGAGAATGCCAAAAATCAGGGTAATCCCCACCACTACTGGCAATCCCAAGAGAATGGTCAGAGGGGAGAGGACCTGATTGATATAATAGTCCACACCGGTGTAATTGAGGTAGCTCAGCACTATGCTTCCTCCGATAAGGAGAGGCCAGGCAATATAGATGAATTCTTTGACCCTCAGCCAGGTTTTCAGGGCAATACTTTTCAGAGAGGGCACCTGATAAGAGGGCATCTCCAG
>Ga0180438_10008299_pt1 | contig 13242 bp, 9 predicted proteins | sample SS_ome_12_FD_132455 | JGI IMG/M metagenome (GOLD analysis project Ga0180438, IMG submission 132455) | Hypersaline lake sediment archaeal communities from the Salton Sea, California, USA - SS_3_D_2 metaG | ecosystem: Environmental > Aquatic > Non-marine Saline and Alkaline > Hypersaline >... | reverse complement strand
GCTCTTTGGGACTTTGCGTGGTCAGGGCGCTGGAGTCCCCAACTTGTTGGGGTATCCACGCGCAAAACCCGAACAAGTTCGGGCCTCCGACACGCTATCCCGCGAAATCCCAGAGACCCAGAAGTCAAAGCGCATTTTGCGCAAAGCTTTCACAGTAAGGCCCAAATCACGATCGCCGGTGTCACGTGGACCTCGATAACCGCGGCCAGTGCCAACAGCGGCACGACGATGGCGGCAAAGACCTTGACCAGGTCAGCCAGCGCCCGCAGCCATCCCTCGCCCACGGTCATACCGCGGGGAGGCGACATAAAGGTCGCTCCCAGCCGCACGGCCAGCGCCGTCGCGATGATTGCGGCGGGCAACTCCAGCAGACCATGGGGTAGGACGAAGGCAGCGAAGAACAGCGCCGGGTTATATCCCAGCTGCGCGGCTTGGGCGACGAAGAAGAAAATGATTGCCATCGGAGCCATCAACAGGACCTCGGCCAGCGTGCCAAAGGAAAAGACCGCCAACAGCGTCGCCAGGAGCAGCGCTCGTACATTGTTGCTCAACACGCCTCGGACCGTGAGGGCTGGCAGCCAGCCCACGGTTGGTAGCTCGGAGAACGTGTTGGAGGAGACCTGATCCAATCGTAGCGAATCGGGCGGCATCTGGTAGCGGGTGGCGAAGACGTACCCGATGTATGCTGAGATCAGCAGCCCCACCACCACTAACACGAGCGCCATCCGCGAACGGCGCAGGATAGCGGGTATCTCGCGGGTGTAGAGCCCGCCCAATGTCCCCATCCAGCGCAGGCCGCCCGGCAACTGCCGCCCGAAGGACCATGGCTCCCACCGGAAATGTCCGCGGAACGTGCGCCATAGGGAAAGCACATTCAACTGATCAATCTCACGCCCCAGCAACTCCTCACGATTGAAGATGTGGATGCCCATCCGCACCAGGATGACGTCCACGACCAGCAGAAAGAGTGCAATCCACCACAGCACGCTGTAGTTGGCGTAGAACATAATCATGGCCTCGACCTGTATGAGGAGCGCCGCTGGGATGATGATGAAACTGGCCAGCAGGTTAGCTGCTCGCACACTCGTCGTCTGACTGGAGACCACCACCGCCCCCGAGACCATCACGACGCCCTCCGTCGTCGTCAGCACGATGATCAGTGCCAACAGGACCGCTGGTGGTGTCCAACCCTTGAACAGGTAGAGCCCGATTAGGTAGACGGTGATACCCAGGTATGCGGCCAGCAGGGGTGGGATCATTGCCGCCAACGTCTTGCCCAGGTAAAGCTGTGTATCCGTCAGGGGCGTCGCCAACAGCGGCTCCAGGCTGTTTCGTTCCTTCTCCCCCACAAAAGTCTCCAGTGCGATCACCAGCGAGAATGAGATGGGGAAAAAGCCAACCACCATCAGCAGGAAGGGGATCAGTCGCTCACCGATGATGGGGTCGCCATACTTGACGACCCAGTTCAGCGCTAGGTGGGCCACAAAACTCATCAGGGCAGGAAAAAAGGACGTCAGGATAACGATGGGGACGACGATCCGCCAGTCCCGCAGTGTGTCCCGAATGTCGCGTTCTACCAACGTGATCAGCATCCGCAGCGATTGGCCCGGTTGGCCGCGGGCCAGTGCCGAGCCCGCCGCGCGATGTAAGTGCTCAGATAGAGCTGTCATGGTTCGTTGTTCCTCCGTTGACTCCCTGGGAGTCTTGTCCTTCGACTACCCGCAGGTAGACATCCTCCAGGCTGCGTTCGACCTCGCTTATGGTGATCACGTCTATTGCCCGAGAGGCCAGCGTCTGAAGCAACCGTGGGTTGATTTCCTGGGGACTGGGCGTGGAGTAGCGCAGCCAGTCCTCTCCCTGGCCTTCAATCCTCGCCAATTCCGAGACGAGTTTCGCAGCGCCATTGAGCGGATGAGCCAATCGCAGTTCCATCATTGGCGGGCCCAGGAGGCGTTTCTTCAGCTCCGCTGGGGTTCCGAGGGCGACGATCCTCCCGCGCCGGATGATGGCGATGCGGTCGGCCAGGACCTCTGCCTCGGCCAGGTTGTGGGTGCAGAGGACGATGGCACGCCGGTGGTCGCGCAGCCTGAGCACGGCGTCACGCACCAACCTGGCGCTGCGAGGATCCATCGCCGATGTCGGCTCATCCAGTAGCAGGACGGATGGGTCGTGCAGCATCGCCCGCACCAGCGCCATCTTCTGGCGCATCCCTTTTGAGTACGTTCCCATTCTCCGCTCCCATGCTTCGAGCATCCCGAACTGAGTGAGCAATTCCCTGGCTCGTACCTCGGTTTCATCCGCGTCCAATCCCATCAAGCGCCCGAAGAATCCCAGGTACTCTTTGCCCTTCATCCGCAGGTAGAGTCCTGGATTCTCGGTCAACAGGCCAATCCGTTGCCGGACCTCGCGTGGCCGTTCCGCCACGTTGGTGCCGGCTACGAACGCCTGCCCTGAGCTCGGGCGTAGGATCGCCGCCAGCATGCGCACGGTCGTCGTCTTGCCAGCCCCATTGTGGCCCAGGAGCGCCAGTATCTCGCCTGGCGCCACCGAAAGCGTCACGCCATCCACGGCGGTGAACCCGTCAAATCGCTTAGTCAGGCCGATCAGTTCGATCATTGTTTCTCTCCTGTCTATCCCGTATCCATCCATCTTACGGGAACAGCCGCATGGCGGCGTAGCGGGCGATGTCAATGCCTGGTTCCCAACCGTTGATCAGGATAGCTGCAACCATCACTGCCAGCGCGATCCACACTGGCGGTATGAAGAATACCATTCGGATTGCTGACCCTAGACGACCCATCATCCACCTCCTGATTCTGTGCCGCTTGACTTGCTCGTCATCTCCGCCTTCACAACGACCGTCACCTTGACCACACTATAGCACAGGACATCCGCCAAGTCCTGAGCAAAGTCTGAGCGAGTCCTGAGGAACGGCTGATGGTGTCCCGCGGCCCAACGAGCAGGGATGGAGAACGGCACGATGAGGTGCTGAGGGAGTCAGCTATTACCCAGGCAAAGCGCTTGTTCAGAAGCAATTCCGTACCTTGGTGGCGATTCTTCGCCTGGATCAGCGTACCAAGAGGCGAGGTGTTCCATGAACAAGTGCCAAGGTTAGTTATCAGGGCAGACAAGCCGGGTTAGCCGGGGTAGTGACGAACTACTCTTCTGGTGCTTGAAAGGCCAGCCTGGCGATCACCGGGCGGTGATCTGATCCCCCGTGGTCTCCCGTCGTTGTGGAGAGCGCCACCAGGTCTGGTGAGTGGAATACATAGTCGATGCGCCACATCGCAAGCCCTAGGCGCCGGAAGCGGACGAATGTGAACCCCATCCCCCATCCGCTCTCGCGGTGCGCGTCGCGCAGGTGATGGGTCAGGGATGTGTACATAATCTGTTGGTCGGTCAGATTAAAGTCGCCTATGACGACCAGCGGACCCTCTGTCTCCTCTATGCGCGACAGCAGGCCGCGCACATCGGCGTCGCGCCCGCCGTTAGCGAATCCGCTGGGGATACCCAGTGGCAGGCCAAAAGGCCTGAATCCTTGCAGTGGCGGTGAACGTGGATGGGCGTTGATGACGTTCGCCTGATGACCGTCGATATCCAGGATGCATTGCTGCGCGTCGGCTCCACCGCCTGGTCCTGGCCAGAAGCTTTCGCATTCCAGGATTGGATAGCGGCTGAAAATACCGCATCGGTGCCCCACCTCGCGATACGGGTAGCGGTCCGCGAAGTGGTTCTCGAGGGTCGCGGTCATACGCGGTTCTAGCTCGTGCAAGCCAATAAGGTCCGGGTCGTGTGCCTCGATGGAGGCGATGACGCTGTCGGCGTCCTGGTTTTCGAACAGGATGTTGTAGACCATCACGGTGAACGTTGGATCGACGGTGCGAACTGGCCGACGGGGAAGATAGAGATGTCCATAGGTGAGCAGAAAGAGAGCGGCGGGTGCAGCGGCTAGGATCAGCAGGAGCCGAGAACGACGAATCAAGGCTGCCGGCAGCAGCACGATCAGGGGGGCAAATAGCCAGGGCAGTATGTAGCTGAGGGCGTCAACGAACCACAGGTCACTTCCGCCCTGCCAACGGAGGGCGAAGTAGGCGATGATCAATCCTGCCTGAAGCGGCGTCAGCAGATTGACACCAGCGATCGCCAGGCGCTTGAGAAAGCCTGGTCGGGGTGGCTTGAGAGATTGTTCTAGCGTCTGGAGAACGTGTGATAGCTGGTTCACTCCTTGCTCCTTACATCGCGAACGCCTTGATTACTGCATTATACCACAAGACAGCTGCACGGTGTGTGAAGCTGATCCGGCGCTAGTTTGCTGTTGGTTGGGCGGACAGGCGCGCGGCAGCGTACGAAACGGCTGATTCTGGCTAACCCTGGCGTTTACGTGTATAATGCCATCTGTCTGTCGTTGCGTGTGATTATCCTTTGGAGAAAACCGTGGCATGACGTCAATCCGCTCGTGGAGGGTATACCCGCTCAGTTATCGCGCCGAGGAGATGAAAACCCTGGCCGATTGGATCCTGGCTGGGCAGAGCGGTTCCGTGATAGGGCTCGCCGGTGCCGGGAAGTCCAACCTTCTGGGCTTCTTGTGCCATCGGCCGGAGGCGCTCCAGTCCTACCTCCCTTCTCAGGCTGTCTCGGCAGCGCTGATTCCCGTTGATCTGAACAACCTGTCATCCAACAGCCTAGCGACCTTTTACCGGGTGATCCTGCGTTCCTTCTACGAGGTCCGGGATCGCTTTGAGCAGACGCTGTGGCGGACGATTACCGAGCTTTACCAGGAGAACCGGGCCACACGGGACCCCTTTTTGGCTCAGAGCGCTCTGCGCGAGCTGCTCCTGCAGTTTGAGGATCGACAGATGCGGGTTGTGTTGGTGATGGATCGCTTCGACAAGTTCGGTCAGATGGCCACGCCCCAGATGCTCGATACCTTGCGCGGTCTGCGTGATAGCTTCAAGTCCACCTTGTGCTACATCGTGGGCATGCGTCAGGAGATGGCCTATCTGTTCGACCCGGTCGCGCTTGGCGAGATGTATGAGCTTCTCGATACTCACATATGTTGGGTGGGACCGATGAACGAAACTGATGCCCGGCGGCTGATTGCCGAGGAGACGCTGACGGCTCCCAAGTCGCTTCCGGAGGCTGATGTAGCCCATCTGCTGGCCCTAACTGGTGGGTACCCGGCCTTGCTCAAGGCTGCCTGTCACTGGTGGTCCTCCTCGTCCGAAAAGCTGCTCGCTTCCGATTGGACGGACGCGCTGCTGGCGGAGCGCAGCATCCAATCCCGGATGGAGGAGATATGGACCGGGCTGACTCAGGAGGAGCGGCAAGCTCTGGCTGAGGTACAGAAGCGACAGGTGCGAGATGTTCCCCCGGCTGCCGGTGGAGGGGCTGTGGAGGTCCAGTACCGCCATGCCCTATCCAGTCTGGCGGACAGGGGGCTTTGCCGGCGGACTGACACCGGGTGGTGCATCTTTGGCAATCTGTTTGCCACATACGTGACCAGCGCCGAGGGGCAGGTCGGTGGCAGGATCTGGCTGGACGAGGTGACCGATGAGCTGTACCAGGGACAGATTCCCTTGAGAGATCTATCACCTTTGGCAAGGTCGGTTCTCCACTTCCTGGTCAGGTGTCCCAGGGTTCGACATACCAAGACGGATCTAATCGTGAGCACTTGGCCCGACGAATTGCGCCGGCAGGGCGTTACGGATGACAGCCTCTACCAGGTGATCAGCGAACTCCGCAAGAAGATCGAACCCAACCTTGCCCAACCCTGTTACGTCGTCACCTGGCGCGGCCGGCCGGAGGGGGGATATCAGTTCTTCCCTGAAGGTCGGCCGGGATAGAGTTGCACTGGCTTGCAGCTCCGGCATCGGATTGAAGGCCCCCGTATACTCACCGCCGACTTGGCGGCAGTTGCTACCCAGCGGCACTGATGGTTCGCAGCCAGGTACGAATCGAAAACCCAAGGAGACTGCCCCTCCCGGCCGCCGTCGAAGCGGTCCTTAGACGTATGTTTCCCACCCATCACCGGGTGGTCATCAAAGCGGAGCTCGGGAGTGGCTTTAGCGGCAGTTGGGTCTTGTTGGTCCATCCTGTCTGGGATGCACCCGAGCTACCGGTGGTGGTGAAAGTCGCGCCGGTCAGTCTCGTCGAGCGGGAGTATCGGGCTTACCAGGAGCACATTCGCCACAAACTGTCCGGAGCGGCCGAGATCAGGAGCGAGCCAGTCTCGCTTCCAGACGGTCACTGGGCCGGACTTTGCTATCTCCTGGTCGGTAGCGGTATATTCGAGATCGAGAGTCTGAGCAGCTTCTGCCGCCACGCCAGCATCAAGGACATCTGGTATGTGCTGGAAAAGCGGCTCTTCAAGCACATCGCCCCCCTCTGGCATTTCAATTACACCACTCCTCAGTTCAACCTCCAGGCCAGCTATGATCATCTGCTGCCGGTTAACCTGCTGTTGACACCCGTCTCCCTGCCAACCGATGCCTCGTTCCAAGTGCTCAGGCCCGACACTCTGACCGGTCAGCCGCTAAGACGGGGCGACTATGTGCGCCTGGAGGGTTTTGTGGTGACGGAAGTTGATCAGGAGAACAGGGCCATCACGCTCAATCTGCCTACCCCGCCCGACGGGTCACCTGTCTCGTATCGCGTGCGCTTCCAGCCAGTTGATGTCCTGTCGTATTCATCGAGAGGTGTCGTTGGCGCTGTGGAAGGGATGGTCACGGCGACTCGTGATGACCTGCTGCAAACCTACGCGCGTCTGGCGCTGGGCCAAGATTTCGCTGAGGCCATGGGGGTCGATACGTTGACCTTGCCAGGCGACACCGGTGTTACGCTGCCCAATCCGTTGGCTGTCCTAACGGACATACTGAGTGAGCCTCACCATGTGCGGATTGCCCGTATTCATGGTGACCTGAATATGGAGAACATCCTGGTCGATCCAGGCACGCGCGACGTACGCACGATCGACTTTGCCATGGCTCGCCAGGACCACGTCCTTCACGATCTCCTGCGTCTGGAGACAGGAGTAGTGACCTGGTTTCTCCCGGAGGCGTTGGCCGAGAGCAGATTGCCCCCCGAGACTGTTCATAGCCTGTACGAACGGTTGCACCGAGAGGCCCATTCGGGTCATCTCTCCACTTCTTCTTTCTCCATTTCCAGCGATCTTCATCCCGCTCTGAGGAAGGCCTTTGTCATGCTGGCCACTATCCGCAAGATGGCTCGGGGCTGTCTCTTTGCCCCGGATGATTGGCGAGAGTACTACCAAGGTCTGACTCTATACCTATTGGGGACGCTGAAATTCAAGAACTTGGACGATATGCCGCAAGCTCCTTTGCCCAAGCAGGTGGCTTTCTGGGGGGCGGCATCGGCCCAGCGGTTACTGCGGGAGCAGCCGTCGTATGAGGAGATGACCTGGCAATCCTCTTCTAGTGAACTCCCTCCATTCATCGCTGGACCTCCTATCTTGCATCCTCGCCAATTCTTCGGACGTGAGCGGGAGCTGAAGCGGCTGTTCAACCTGTGGAGACGCAGCCCCTTGCAGAACGCGGCTATCATCGGTCCGCGACGGAGTGGCAAGACTTCTCTGCTGCTCTATCTTAAGAGCATCACCGCCACACCATCGTCCCAATTGCGTGATGACCAGCGTGCCGACTGGCTGCCGACACCGGAGCGATATCGTTGGATCTTTGTAGACTTTCAGGATGCACGGATGGGCAGCCAGAGGGAACTGCTGGGCCATCTGCTGGCCTGCATGGATCTGGCCGCAACCGACTCTACGCTGGACTCACCACCAGATTCGAGGCAGGTTCCTTGTGACCTAGATGATTTTATGGACGCGGTGAGTCTTGGTCTGCGTACCCCTACGATAATCCTGATGGATGAAATCGGCGTGGCGCTGCAACGTTATCCTGAGCTGGATGTAGCTTTCTGGGAGAGCCTGCGTTCGCTGGCTACCAACTACCTCGGGGGCAACCTGGCTTTTGTGTTGGCGGCTCACGAGTCGCCTGGTCAACTGGCCCAGTGCAGCAACATCGGCTCTCCTTTCTTCAATATTTTTGGCTATACCGCGACCCTCGGGCCGCTGACGAGCAGAGAAGCTCGTGAATTAATCGCCAGTTCGCCCATCCCCTTCCCGCCTGGCGACGCAGACTGGATCCTGGATCGGAGCCAATGCTGGCCCATGCTCCTGCAAATCCTCTGTCGTGAACGGCTTTTTGCCCTGGAGGAGGAAGAGCCAGACGACGCCTGGCGGGAAGAGGCGCTGCGCCAGATGGGGCCCTTCTTGCACCTGTTGGCGAGCGCGTAATCCGAAGCCTGAGACGATGCACTCCAAGCCCTCAATCCCTAATCCCCAATCGATACTTGAGAACGCCTACACCGATGCTCCTGAGTTGCACCCCAACCTGGTTCTGGGTAGCCTGCAGTTGTTCTTCTGGTTCTTCCTTCATCCTTCGGCGTGGCGCAACTTCTTGGCTCGTCTCGACCCAGGCCTGCGACCAGGTTTTTGCCTGGCCGAGCTGGACTTGGTGCAGTGGCGTACTCCGGCTTTGCGGCGACTGATGGCAATGACGTATGTTGTCTGGCCTCTCCTTATAGGCTTACTCGTCGCCCTGGCGCTGTGGGCGTTGGGCAAACCGTATGAGAACGTCGCGCTCGGGGTAGGGGCTGGTATAGGAGTGAGTCTGGGAGTCAGCTTGGGAATTGGTGTGGCTGGGAGCATGGTGACCGGCGCGGTGACCGGCGCTGTTCTTGGCCTGGAAGCCGGCGTGGGAGTTGCTTTGACGATGGGCGCGCTGGGTCATGTGACGGTTGGCTTTTGGGTCGGCGTGGCGCTCATCGTGGGGTTCGGTGTGAGTGTTGGTGCCTCAAGCGCCCTGGGAGTCGGTGTAGCGAGCCAGGGGCCAGTCTACTCCCTGGCTCGGCAGATGAGCGGTGCTGTCATCAGTGTCCTGACCAGCGGGCTGGCGGTGGCGGCAACGGTCGTTGTGGCGGGTGGCGTGCCGGTGGGCGTGGCAGGCGGTTTGGCGCTCGGCGTGGCTGTGGGGTTACGTGTGCGCAGTTGGCTTCGTAGCGTAGTCTACGGGGCCGCGCTCGGCGTGGTAGGCGGCCTAGCCCTCGATGTGATGGCTGCTTTGCCGGACGTTGCGGTGAGGGGGATAGTGCTCGGTGTGGGAACCGGTGTCCTAGTCAGCGCCCTTTTCGTCCTACCCCAGACGATGGCCGAGCGCGTCGCAGGTCTTTGGTCTGGCGCTATCGCTGGCGCGGTGGGATTTGCAGCACTAGGGGCTATGGTGGCTTTCGGCCTGTTGCTCCCTTCTTTTCGGACCATCACCGTCATTGCCCTGTCCTTGGTTGGTACCCTCTTGGGGTTGACCCTGCCCTGGTGGCAGCCGGTACTTTTGTATCCGTTTGAGGCGACGTATGGCTTTTTGCTCTATCGTGCTGACGAACAGCGAGCTGGGGATCGTCCTAGCCTGTTGCGCTGGCAAGCTGCCTTTTGGGACGAGGCCCAACGCCTGCGACTGCCAGGCCTGGATGACCACCTCGTCCTGGTGATGACGCGCAACCTGGCTGAGGGAAGGGCCTCTATGGAGTACCTGGGCACCAGCCGCCAGCGCTGGGCCGTTCAGACAGCCCAGATTGAGCTGGACGCGCGAGGGCTGGAGCGGTGCGCGGACGTGGCGTGCATCAGTCAGGCCCACCGGGGCCTGGCGGCTGGGGCCCTGGAGGGTCCGGCCAGCGCGCTGCTGCGGAGCTTCAGCCGGGTCAGCCAGGACGTGGAAGCGGCGCTGCAACAGGAGAGCGTCTACAACAGGCGGCTGGCGTTGAGTGGTCTAGAGGACCGGTTGGACGAGCTGGTGCGGGAGTTGACGCGGAGCGATGAGCGGTACACGGTGCGATTTCGGCCCATCGCCAGCAGATGGCGTCAAATCGTGGCCGAGCACGGGCGTGAGCTAGCGGATGCGGTCGAAGCGCGGCAGGAGATCGACAACCCGTATGTGATCGGGGTGCCATTGACGGAGATGCAGGAGATCTTTGTGGGGCGGACGGACGTGAGCGCACGAATCGAGCAGTTGCTGGTGGACCGGCGACGACCGCCGGTGCTGCTGTACGGGCAGCGGCGGATGGGGAAGACGTCGCTGCTGACAAACCTGGGGCGGCTGTTGCCCAGCACGATCGTGCCGATGTTTGTGGATTTGCAGGGGCCGGCGACGCGGGCGAGGGATGAGGGGGGATTTCTGTACAACCTAGCGCGTGGGATGAGGAGTTCGGCGGAGCGGCAACGGGGGTTGATGCTACCAGTGTTATCGCGGGGGATGTTGGCGGGGGAACCGTTCACGAGTTTCGACGAGTGGCTGGATGAGGTTGAGGGGGTGCTGGGGGGACGGACGGCGCTGCTGACGCTGGACGAGTTCGAGGCGTTGGACGAGGCGCTGACAGAGGGGCGGCATGACGAGCGGGCGGTGTTGGGAATGCTGCGGCACCTGATCCAGCATCGAGGGCGTTTCAAGGTGCTGTTGGCTGGATCGCACACGCTGGAGGAATTGGAGCGCTGGGCGACGTACCTGATCAACGTGCAGGTGGTGCACATCGGATACTTGAGCGAGGAGGAAGCGCGGCAATTGGTCGAGCGGCCGGTGAAGGGGTTTGCGCTGGAGTACGAGGGGGAGGCGAGCCGGCGGGTGTTGGAGCTGACGCGAGGGCACCCGGCGCTGGTGCAGTTGCTATGTGCGGAGATCGTGGCGCTGAAGAACGAGCAGCGGCTTGAGGTTCGCCGGAAGGCGAGCTTGGCCGATGTGGAGGCGGCGGTGCCAGAGGCGCTGAGCCACGGGAGCTTCTTTTTTGCTGACATAGAACGGAACCAGGTGGATGATCTGGGACTGGCGTTGCTGCGTTCGATGGCGGCGGGAGGGGAAAGGGCGGTGGTGAACCGGAAGGAGCTGGCTCGCCAGTTTCCCGATGGCGATGAGCTAGACCGCGGGCTAGAGCTGCTCGCGCGGCGTGAGCTGATCGAACGGGCGGGCGAGGGCTACCGGTTCCAGGTGGAGCTGATCCGGCGCTGGTTTGCTCAGGATTAGATCAATCTGTAGACAATAGGCCGATATGTTGGTTGGTCGATGAATCCTTCCTAGTCTCCAGAACTATCTAAGGCCCCGTAAAACGATACTCCAGTGACGGCATACCCGCCCAGTCCAAAATCCGCTCCAGATTTGGCATCGTCGAGCGAGACTGGAAGCTATAGAATGCATCAAGGAAAGAGGGGGTTGGCTTCAGTTCGATCACCCGTGGCTCGCCCTCGATGCCGCCCAGTTCTGCCGCTTTGACGATGGCATCGTCCGGTGAGCCGACCGCGTCCACCAGCCCCAGTTGCAGGGCCTGTCGTCCGGTGTAGACCCTGCCGTCGGCCAGCTCCCGCACCTCTTCTACTGACAGACCCCGCGCCTCGGCTACGATGTTCACGAATCCCTCGTAGACCTCGTCGGTGATTCGATTCCACAGCGCTTGCTCTTCCTCCGTCATCTCGCGAAAGAGGCTGCCGGTGTCCTTGCGCGGGCCGGAGGTGATGACCACCACATCCACGCCGATTTCATCCAGCAGCTCCTCGACGTTGAGGAACTGGCTGATGACGCCGATGGAGCCGGTCAGCGTGTCTGGATGGGCAAAGACAAAGTCGCCGCCGCAGGAGGTATAGTATCCACCCGATGCAGCCATCTCGTCCATCCAGATCACGACCGGCTTCTCAAAGTCCAGCAGCATGCGATAGATCTGATCGGACGCGACTACGCTGCCGCCAGGGCTGTTGACCTGCACTATGGCGGCTTTGATGTCAGGATCGGCCGCGGCTAGCTCCAGTAGGTCAGCCGCGCGGCTGGGAGTGATGCCTTGCGTAGAGAAATAGTTCTCGGGTCCGCTACTGATGGCGCCGTCGAGTCGGATCATGGCCACGGCATCGCCCACGCCGAGCTTCGTCGGCATGGTTTCGCCAGTCATTCGGCCCAGCGCGCTCAATGTGACGAACCCAGTCCCGATGCAGCTGCACACCGGCAGCGCAAAGCCCAGGGAAAAGGCCAGGAACACCCACAGGATAGTTCGATCTTTCATCTAGTCCCTCCTCTCCAAGCACACATTCGATGTCACTCACTGGATGCTCGATCGAGCATCCGGCATCCGGTCCGTAGCTCATCGACGTTCCGAGCATTCGATAATCCCGAGCGCGGGCCAGGGTCAACGGAGCGTACCTGCCAAGTCCTTATCTCGGCTGCGTCGCTACTCCGATACCAACTTCAGAAAGCGGCGCTTCCCCACCTGCAGGATCTTTTCCTCTTCCACCGCGATGTCTGCCTCGATGTCGGTCAAGCGTTCGCCGTCCAGCTTGACCGCTCCTTGCTGCACCAAGCGGCGGGCCTGGCTCTTGCTCGGTGCAAATCCAGCATCGTAGATGATGTCCACTAGGTTTATCGGGCTGGTCAGTACCCGGGATGGCATGTCCTTTGGTAGCTTTCGCTTCTGGTGCACGCGCTCAAAGTGCGCGGCGGCTCTGTCGGCGGTCTCGTCACCGTCGAAGATAGACACAATCTCCCAAGCCAGTCTCTTCTTCGCCTCCATCGGGTGGACCTCGTGCCGTTCTACAGCGCCCAGCAGCTCGTTGATCTGCTCCGGTGTCCACCGGGTGACTAGCTCAAACCAGTTGCGCATGGCAGAGTCGGGGATGGACATCGTCTTGCCGTACTTGTCCTCCGGCGATTCGGTGAGGCCAACATAGTTCCCCTTGCTCTTGCCCATGCGCACGTGTCCGTCGGTTCCCACCAGGATCGGCAGTGTTATGCAGACTTGTGGGCGCTGGCCGAACGCTTCCTGGAGCTTGCGTCCCGCCAGCAGGTTGAAGAGCTGATCAGTGCCGCCCACCTGTACGTCTGTCTCCTGCGCTACTGCATCGTATCCCTGCATCAGGGCGTAGAAGAACTCGTGCAGCCAGATGGCGCCTCCATCTCCGTAACGCTGCGCAAAGTTGTCGCGGGCCAGGAACTGCTGGACCGTGAAGTGAGAGGCCAGTTTGATGACATCCCTGAAGGTGAGCTTGCTCAGCCATTCCGCGTTCTCCCGCACTATGGTCTTCTCTGGGTCAAGGATCTTGAAAGCCTGTTCGGTGTAGGTGCGGGCGTTTTCCGCGACCTGTTCCGGCGTCTGCTGCGCCCGAGCAGTCGCCGTGTCGCTCGGATCGCCGATGAGTCCTGT
>Ga0180438_10008295_pt1 | contig 13249 bp, 19 predicted proteins | sample SS_ome_12_FD_132455 | JGI IMG/M metagenome (GOLD analysis project Ga0180438, IMG submission 132455) | Hypersaline lake sediment archaeal communities from the Salton Sea, California, USA - SS_3_D_2 metaG | ecosystem: Environmental > Aquatic > Non-marine Saline and Alkaline > Hypersaline >... | reverse complement strand
TCGATAAAGTAAAGACGCGTTTGTAATGACTGCCACTTCTGTAGAACTTTCTCTTTTTATTTCAGCGATTTCAAAACCTAGATTTTTGTCTAATGTTGGTTCTCCGTCAGGGACAAAAGTAATATAGTCTATGTGCGCATCACACTTCTTAGCTTCTATTACACTTCTTACAAGTTCCTCGGGGTTGTAGTACTCGTAGCGTTCGATTTCAAAATGTTGCGTCCTACCAAGTTGACAATAAACGCAAGAATAACTGCAATTTTTGTAAAGTATATTGTTAACTCCCAAAGACATGCCTAATCGTCTCGATGGAACAGGTCCAAATACAACTTTTTCCGTCATTGAAGCTTCACCTGAAGTGTAAATGGCATTTGCGTTATTTTTCACATATTGGGATAATGTCTTTGCTTATCAATATTTCTTGAAACGTTACAGAAAGATTTTGAAAATGCTTTTGTGACGCCAGCATTGAAACATTATATTTTTATTGATTATAGATATTAATATATGAGGAAAAAGCACAATTTAAGTGCGGGGTTTTCTGTAAGTTAGTTTCTCGGCAAAACTCTTTTAAGTGAGTTTTTCCGCAAGAATCTTGAGGATCTTTTCAATGAAAATTTAAAAATTGATAGGTGAAAGAAAGTGAGAAAAGAGATCACGGTTGTTGGCGTGATAATTTTGGTGTTTGGACTAGTTTTAGCAGCTGCGGGAACGAGAACTACCTATCAAAGCGTTGAATATACTGAAAATCTACTTGACACTTCTTACACTCTTCCAGGAAATTACTATGTGTATTGGTATACGAATCTAGATGCAGGAGATAAGGTATCAGGTTCGATAGAAACCACCCAACCAGTGAACTTCTTCATATTTTCGGAAAGTCAGTTTTCGGACTGGCAAACGACGTATGCCTACTCCATCAACGCACCTTCTGTTGTCACAAGACTCAATTCACAAAGTATGGTATTTAGCGTTACAGTCCAGTCCACAGATACGTATTATTTAGTTGTTTATAACGATGGACTCACAAGTTGCGAAATAACTTCAATACAAGTTGACAGAGCTTACTATGAAACAGTAGAGCGCCGAGATTATACATTAAACATGATCGGCGGAATATTGGCTTTAGTTGGGATTGTTATAGCAGCAGTTGGCGCTACACGAAAAGAAGTTGAAAAAGAAGCACCATTACCCACTCCAGTTGAACCAGCACCAGTAACACCTAAACCTGAGCCGATAATAGAACCAAAACCGGAGTTTTGTCCTTCCTGTGGTTCAGAAGTTCCAGCTGGTACGGACTTCTGTCCGCATTGCGGCTCTGCAGTTTAGTTCCCTTTTTTTAATTTTTTGTAGCTTTGCGTCAGCGGCACTCTATTTCTTCATAGGTAGAGCGAATTTCTCTGCAAGGAGTTTTACTTGTTCTTTTGCTTCCCAGAATTGACGCGGAAAATAAATTTCGATTATTCCACGAAGCCTGAAACTAATGTCATTGAATTCATTAATGAATGCTTGGGCATCATCCTTCATTTTCATGTCCTCTATAATTGTTTTCGACTTTTCAATGATGTTTTCAACTGTCGTCTGTTCCACTTCTTCGATGAAGGTAGCGAAAGTAGCAATAGGGGAAATTATTTTCTGTAATCGAACGACGGTAGTTTTTCCTATCTCTCGAACTTCGACAAATCCAGTTCTTTCTAAGACTTCTAAGTTCTCACGAACTGTTGCAGTGTCAAGTCCAGTGAATTTTTCTAATACACTTGCAGCTGCGCATCCACCAAGCCCTATCGTCGTCATCAAGAGCTTCATGCGTTCTTCTGAAGAAAACGCTTCTACCACATCGCAACATAATGGCTTTGGTACGAACTTTGACATAAAATTCCCTCGTTATACGTTATAGAGTTACTTGCATAAAATCTTTAGTCAATAATCTAAAATCTATTTAATTCATAAAATTTTCTTTACAGGAAACATCCTATATAGAATTTTAAGTTAAGAAAATCTTAGACTTTGCAGAAGTCTTTCTGCAATTAGTTTCAATGCTACGGCAGCAGGACTCTCTGGTGCATAGGTAACAATTGGTTCTGCTTGGGCAATAGAATATGGTACATTCTTATCGAGTGGGATCTCTCCAAGCACTTCAACGTTATTTTTTCTGGCTATTTCGAGTATCTGGGCTTTTGACGGTTCATGCAAATCCGATTTGTTGATAATAAGTCCAATCCCCAGTGGAAAATGTTGTGCAATATATGTGATCCTTTCGAAAGCTTTCATTGCAGAAGGTGTTGGTTCAGTTATGATGATGACATAATTCGCTCCTGTTATAGCGGCTATCACTGGGCAACCTGTCCCAGGTGCACCGTCAACTAAAAGAACATCTGCATTGACCCTTTGTGCCTCTTCTCGTCCCCGCTTTTTTATTTCTGTAACAATTTTGCCAGATCCTGTTTCCCCAATAGCTATCTGACCTGTGATTATTGTAAACCCGTTTGCATTATTCTTTGAATTGATAATTTTTCCCCCTTTTACCGCTCGGATCTCTATTGCCTCTTCTGGACAAATTATTGCACATTTTCCACAGCCTTCACAGAGATATGGTATGATTATTGGTGGTTCTTCCAAATCGGGTTGCATTATTGCGTTTTCACTGCAAGATTCAACGCATTGTCCACAATAGATACATCTGTCAGCAAGGATGAAAGCTTTTTCTGAAACCTCAATTTCGTCTTCAACCCTTTCATCGTCTTTTGCGCTCAAGAGCAATGCTAAATTTGGTGCATCGACGTCAGCATCCAACGCCACAAGGTTTAGATCATTTTCCTGAAATAAAATGGCTAGTGCTGCAGCAACTGAAGTTTTTCCAACTCCGCCTTTTCCCGAGACTATCACAACTTCTTTCATGTCAAGAGCAACTCCTGAGTTTTTTCTGCCAGTTGAATTAATATTTTCCCGCTTGCGGACTCTGGATTATAATTCACTATGGGAATTCCTTTGACATAGCTTTTAATTAGTTCATCATCGTATGGAATCCGTGCTAGCAACTCCACTGATTTTTTTTGGCATGTTGAATCAATTATTTTACTATCCGCAATATCTGATCGATTTAGCACTACTTTCGAATTAAGCATCATGACGTTCTTAGTCAGTTCGATTATTAGATCTAAATCGTGAGCTCCAAAGGGTGTTGGCTCAGTTACAGCTAATACGAGATCAGCCCCTTGCAATGCACGGATGACGTCGCAATGGGCACCTGGGGCAGTATCGATTACCACAATATCATAGTCTTTTCCATTTTCTTTGACTTTCTTAAACGCCCTCTCTCTTGCAGCATCTACTGCGATAGCAGATTCTGGTTCTCTCAATTTTAACTCGCCACTGACAATATCAACACCATTATTGTGCCCTTCAAATGTATAACCCACAATCTTTTCCTTGTCTACTATTGCGTCGGATGGGCACACTAGTTGACATACTTCACAACCTGTGCAAATTTCTGGGAACAAAAGGGGTGGCTTATCGCCTACCTGCAATATAGCGTGAGCCCTACAATATTCTGCACACTTCCCACAAAATGTGCAGTTTTCCAAAATAAATTCTGGAAGAAAACGTTTGATAACTTGTTCATCCTTTAATTCGGCATCCAAAAGAATGGCGACATTAGGACTGTCAACATCACAGTCGATGATTAAAACTCTTTTGCCCATATTTGCTAACTGGGCTGCAAGATTGATGGCTACAACAGTTTTACCAGTGCCACCTTTGCCACCAGTTGACGCGACTATCGGGACATCAACTGGCTTCCTATGGAAGATTTCTGATGGAAGAGATGTCATCTTTCTTCAACTCCAACATTTTAATAATTCTCGTGTCGAATGTTTAAGAGTTAATTATGAAACACCAGCCTTTTTTGGTTTCGTTGGCTCTTCTAAGGACTTATATTTACCAGAAAGATAGCGATCAAGTGCTTCTTGCACAGTCAATTGTAGATCACATTGTATTATTTCAAACCCTAAGGAATTCAAGGCTGTAAAAGCAGTTGGACCGAAATTTGCAGCTATGGCAACACTACACCCTAATTGAGAAAGAAACTGGGTGGATTGAATTCCAGCCCCACTGCGTGCATTTCTGGCATCATTTTCATATAATTCAACGTTGATTACCTTCTTGTTATCATCCACTTCAACAACTGTCCACATGAAGCACCGACCGAAGCGTTCATCAACAGGTGAATCCAGTCCTTCAGGCAAGCTTGATGCTACGCCGATCTTCATAAAATCTCCTATTTTTTTGATGTTCATTACCAATTTTGGCCGCCGCCGCGTCCACCTCCACGTCCACCGCCACCGCCACGTCCTGCACCTCTGCCTGCGCCACCGCCACGTCCTGCACCTCTGCCTGCGCCACCGCCCATTCCTGATTTAGCTCCCGCTGTTGGGCTTGTAGTGGAAGTTAATGTCCCTGCAAGATATTGATCTATTGCCGCCTTCACTGTTGCGCCAAAAACACCTGTGTATGTCTGGACACCCAGTTGTTGGAGAGCCGTAAAGGCATTTGGCCCCACGTTTCCTGTTAACACTACGGTTGCGCCCGAGTTGACGACCAACTGGGCTGCTTGAATGCCTGCACCTGAAAAACTTTCTGTAGCCGTATTCGGAATAACTACGACATTTCCTATTTCTGAATCGTAAATTGTGAAACATACACATCTCCCAAATCTGGGATCTACAAGGACTTCTAATCCACCTGGGGGTTGAGAACTTATTGCAATCTTCATTTTCTATACCACATTTCTACTTTTTTCATAAATTTTAGGCATCCCTAAACAATTATTGTGTGCCTTTGCACAATATTACAGTTTGAATATTTATTTGTTTTTCTACATACATTGTGAAATATTACCTTTAATTCAACTTACACAATAACAACGCAGTTTATCTGCTGTTGACAAAAAAACTCTTTTAAGTTTTATCATGTTTCGGGAACGATACTGAGTTCCCTGCCCTCGATTAACATTCGAGCAACTTTTTCTCTCGCACTTTGTAAGAGCCTCCATATTGTGCCCCTTGAAACGCCCATCTGTGTTCCAGCTTCCTCCTGCATCATCCCCTCCATATCCACCAGCCTCAATACTTCCAGTTCGGCGAGCGTCAAAAAGATTGGTTCAGGATTGATCGTTGTTCCTTTGGGAATTGCTGGAACAAAATTTTTGATGGCTGGATTAAACCCTATGTTTCTTGATTTCATAGGTCTTCCTGGACCTGTTCCCCTTCTTTTTCCTCTGCCACGTCTCCATCTTGGCATAATAGTCACTCTTATATGCGCCTGTATTTATCTTTGTGATTATGTTCAATGTCACAAAATATTGTGATTTTAGTTCTAATTAATCTTGCTATGTTCCCAAAAACCTGCTAGCAGAATTAGACTTCAAAAAATAGAAGGTTCTTAGAAAGTGTAGGTTAAAAAACAAGTTTGAAGCAGAAGTTTAGGTTACTTGATATGACACAAGAAAGCCCCATTGCTTGAGCTTGGGGATGAATTGTGTCAAGATAGTATATTTTTTAACTTTTTGCTGTTTTTTGCGTAGTTTATAAACAAGGATGGAGTACACACAGTGAGAACTGGTGGTGTACATTAGTAACCAGTTATTATAAGTTGTGCGGAGCACTCATACCATGGTAACAAAAAACGAGCGGATCAAAGTTACCTTAAAGGACACTAAGGAGCGCCGTACACGCATGAGGTGCCGGGTGTACACCGTGAAGCTAGACCACTCGCACTTAAACAAGGATTCGTTAACTCGCTTAAAGCTCTTATTTTTGGAAGCGAAATGGCTTTATAATTATTGTGTGGGGCATCCTAACGTGTTTGCTATCGATGATAAAATCACAGCCGTGCCGATAAAGGTGAAAGACCGCTTTGAACTTCGCCAATTAAGGTATGTATCGTCACACATGCGCCAGAGCGTCATTACGCGCACCCAACAGAATATCCGTGGCTTATCGCGTGTGAAAGCCAAGGGTCATAACGTAGGACGGTTGAAGTTTAAGTCGTATGTGAATTCCATCCCGCTCAAGCAATACGGCAACACTTACAGGATTCTCAACAGTAACTACGTACGGATTCAAAGAATCCCACAAAAACTACGTGTCAACGGCTTGGAACAACTGCCGTCCAATTGTGAATGTGCCAATGCCACCTTACTGCACCAGCATGGCGAGTATTACCTGGCGATAACGACCTATACACCGCGAGAACACAGGCCAGCGATGTTAGTGCCTGCGAAATCAATTGGCATTGATTTTGGGGTAAAGCATCAGTTAACACTTTCAAACGGGGTGCGTATACGCTACAAGGTACCAGTAACACGCCGTATAAAGCAGTTATGTAAGAAATTAAGTCGTAAACAGTATCGCAGTAAGAATTGGTGGAAAACGCTCTATAAGTTGCTCAAAGCCTACGCTAAAACCACCAATATTAAGCGGGACATCTGCAATAAACTGGTTCATTTCCTCGCCACCACTTTTCAAATGGTATGTTATCAAAATGAGAATTTACGCGCCTGGCAACGCCTGTGGGGTAACAGAATGCTGTCAACCAGCCTGGGTGGAATAATTCGCATGCTTGAAATAAAGGTGCATACACCGGTGGAAATTGACCGATTCTTCCCCTCCACCAAAACCTGTTCGCGTTGCGGTCATCAGCGCGCTATAAGTTTAGAAGAACGTACCTATGTGTGTCACCACTGTAATTTAGTTATAGATCGTGATTATAACAGCAGTCGTGTGCTAGAACACGAAGCATATAAAATCGTAGGTAGGGGACCTACCGAAGTTACGCCTGCGGAGACTAATACCTCTACCTTAGCGTTGGAGTATCTGAACCAGATAGCCTACGTTGAGGCAAGTATGGTCGCGGAAACAGGAAGCCTCACTGCTTTAGCGTGAGGTAGTTCACAGTCAAATTATTATACCTATAGTTAAATCACTTAATCAACTCAAGAATCTAATTATATGTGTTGTATCAATGAATTCTTCCAAATTAATCCCATCTTGTATCAAATCGATGGAGGCTACCCCTTATGGTTATCAAGAGAGTTTTAAAAGAAGGTCTGCCTGTACTTTTCTTAGTCGCTATAGGGGGAGCTCTCACCGGATTCATTTTAACTAGAATGGAATCATATCTTCAATCTATTGCTGGCTTATTCGTTATACTTCCAGCTCTGTTCGCGCTACGTGGAAATATAAGTGCATCTTTAGGGTCACGTATCGGCTCAGGTTTTGCCACTGGTGCTATAACTACGAATCTTAGAGGAAACAAAGAACTTTTTGAGAATATTAAAGCATCAATTTTGTTATCATCAGTTCTTTCAGCAGCAGCTGGTATGATCGCTGTGGTATTCTTATATGCTTACGGAATAAGTGACATTAATCCTTTCTTGATATTTCTCATTGCGTTCTTTGGAGGATCAATCAGCGGATTAATTTCACCCTTATTCACTATTCTCTTAGCTAACATCGCATTTCGGAGAGGACTCGACGTCGACAATATCTTAAATCCTGTTATTACCGTAACTGGTGATATTCTTACTATATCGTGTATATTTCTCGCTATTTTCCTCGTTATTGGACTCTAGGTGATCAATATGCAAGTCTATAATGTTCGACGAATTGTAAGGGAAAGCATTTTCGTCATTTTAATCTGTATAGTTCTAGACTTGCAAGCAGGAGTACTACTTGACTTAAATCTAAGCTCTTTTCTCCAGTGGACTGCTTTGCTTCTTTTAATTCCTTCATATCTCGCTATGGGCGGAAATATAGGCACTATATTAGGTTCAAGATTAACTTCTGCGCTTTACTTAGGTACAATAGAGCCAAAATTCTTGAAGTGGACTAAAACTGCCAAAGAAAATTTAGCTGCCAGCTTGTTGTTAGGACTAAGCTCCTTTTTTTTTGTTGGTATGGTAACATTTGTTACTTCAGCGTTCTTAGGCTTAAGTTTTCCAGATGTCGGTAGGCTACTTCTGTTAACAGTGGTTTCGGGTTTCCTTTTAATTGCGTGTTTGTCTCTATTAACATTTTTTACGGCTATTCTGGCATTCCGTCGTGGCTTAGACCCAGATAACATTGTAGCCCCTATAATTGCAACGTCTGGTGACTTAATTGGAGCGGTAATTTTTGTAGTACTGCTTCCTATACTGTTTTAAGCATTCTTTTTGTCTTAAGATTGCCAAAGATGAGTAACCGTTTCTTTTATTCATTAAAAAGAAGATAAGAACTTATTTGTGCATTTAGCAAATCGATTTTAAATTAGAGGACCATTATAGTTAGGATTCGCATGAGCAATCTTTTTAAGACGTTCATATCCGTCTTCTGGTCCACGGGTAATCAATAGATCCCCTGAAATTATTTTTGTCTTCGCGTTAGGACCATAGATCCATTTCTTACCTCTCTTGATAGCAATAACCCTCATGCCAATTGCGCTATGCAATCGGAGTTCTCCTAATGTTTTTTGATCCACCATCGATTGTGATTCTACTCGCGCGCGAAAGATTTTCTCGTCAGCATCAGCCAAGGCACTCGCAATTATTGGATGGACGTCCAATTTGCGCAATATTATCTCAACAATCTGATCTGCGGCATTCGAGATGTTTTCTGCTGCTGTTGCTAACTGCAAAATTCCAACAAGTTGTTCAGCGTCTTCTTTGTCACGGGCAGCTAACATAGCCATCATGGTTATCTGATATTTCAGTTTATCCATTTCTTCTTCGAGTTCATGAACCTCTTCAGCAAGCTCCTTGTTATTAAATAACACCGCAGAGTATGCTAAATCTACTATCAGTTCACTTATATCTTTCATCTCAGTCAAGATATGCTTGATTCCCATTGGCTCGTATTTAACGGGTTCTTGAATATCTTCTAAATCTTCTATATCCTCATTACTCCCTTCAGACAACTAAATCAAATTCCTCCAAATATAATGGATACAAAGCGTTGAAAAAGTGTACCCAAAAGCATGTAAAAAAATATACCACTAAAACGAATTTCATCAAGGCTATATTGAAACATGTTCTATCATGTTCCTTATTGTGCTCAAATGTAGTTAACAGATACTTTTAGTATTAATTTTTTTTGGTAAATTGTGCTTCACTAATTAAGTATAATTTTTTGAAAAACAGTTTAAAAACAAAGGGTTTAGGTAGATTAAATCTCTTTTTGTCGTTCTTTTCTTTCATAATGTTTTTCTGCCTTTTCTCTTATCAGTTGAACATATTCTTTTGCAGTTAACAGGTTTGATAAATCAAACTCTAGATTACTGGGTTTTATCTTAAGAATCCAACCCTCTTTATACGCCGATTTATTAACAATTTCCGGCGATGCTTCAAGTTTTTCATTTATTGCAACAATTACTCCCCCAACAGCTGGGATTATATCGAGCACTGTCTTTACTGATTCAAGTGAGCCAATCTCTTCTCCAGGAATTGCCTCATCGCCTACTTGTTTTTCAAGTTCAAGAAATAAAATGTCGCTTAAAATCGTTTGAAAATAATCGGTTGCACCAATAACTATTATTGAATCATCTTTAGATACCCACATGTCATCGTTAGAGTAGAATAAAGCCTTTGGAAATGTCAAAATGAATTTTTCTATGGTAACCTTAAATTTGTCCTCTTCTTCAACTACATTAAAAATCACAATATCCCCTACCTTATGCATCCTTTGGTCTTATTTCCAATAATATTTCATCCACCTTATCAGCGGTCAACTCTGCTATTCTTCGAGCGAGTTTCATTCCATTTTTTCCTAATTCAACTGTTTCTTCTGGATTCAGCTTGATGTTCATTTCTTTCATGGCTTTCTTTAAGTCGATGATAACTGTAGGTTTGCTACTATATTTTTCTGTACCAAGAGATGAACACTGTTTTTCGCAGCCGTCTATGCAAATAGTAGGAAAGAATTTTGCAAAGTTTTGTTCTCCTTCGTCTCCCGCAAGAAATAACGGTAAGCACATTATTACCGTACTTTCAGGTCTAAGTTCTTCGACGACAAGACGTGCAGCTATTCGTGTTACAGTCCCTTCTGGGAGGGTCTCACCACTACAAGCGATAATACCTACCTTTGTAGGCCTCATAGTTTCAAGAAATTCTGGCATAAGCAAACCTTCTTCCTAATTACCCTCAAGAAGTTTATCTACTTTTTCGGCAACCCTTTCTGCTACTTTTCGTGCAAGTTTTTTGCCATTTTCGTCTAAGAATGTTACTTGTTTTGTGCGAAGGTCTTTATTTTCTCGTAGTACATCCATAACCATGACTTTAGCATCAGAAGGATGGCCTATCGAACGTTCAACATCTTTGAAAGCGCAAGCTTTCGCGCAACCATCTATAGAAACCACAAAATTGCTTTTGACAAGATCTAGAGCATCTTTATCCGCTATCTGAAGTAAAGGCAGACAAAAAGTTGTGGTTGCTTCTGGTCTTAGATCCTTGGTAACGATGTAGGTCGCGTGTCTCGCTACAGTTCCGAAAGATTTTCCAATCCCGCTACAGGGCAAAATGATCGCTTTCTTTTTTAGAATCATCGTTTTTCAATCATCCTTTAAGCAGAGAGAATTAATTCCTTAAGTTCTTCACGTTTCGGCACACGTCCCATTGAAACAACGTCACCATTGACTACAACTACAGGGGTAAGAAAAATGCTTTTTTCCTTCGCCATTTCTACATAGGGTGCAAGTTTTTCGTCAATTGCTTTGATATCGCGTTTTTCAAACAAGATACGATAGTCAAGATCAATTCCCATTTTCTCAGCAAACACTTCTGCTTCCACAATTTTTCCATATTTTTCTGCTTCTTCGGAGCCTGCATAAATGCGTTCAATTTCCATGTCAATACCCTGTTCCTTTTTTAACTGTTTAAACATTCTGTAAACTCTATGACAACGAATGCATGGAGGATATGGTCCTATCACTTCAACTTTTAGTTGCATTGTTCATTCTTCTCCCAATGCCTCACGAATTGCAGCTTTGAATTCTTCTTTGTGTGGAACTTCACCTTCGGCTATGATCATATCGCCAACAACTATGGTGGGCGCAAGCTGTACGTCCCATTCTGCTGCTTCTTCGGTAAGACAACTAACTCGGCGGATGTTCACCTTGTCGCCAAAATGTTCATCTTTGATCTTCTTTGCTACTTTTGCTGCCCGATGGCAAACAGTACAAGGCGGTTCCGTTTCGAAAATAATCACATCAATTTGTCCAGACATTAATTTTCCTCCATCATCAATTATTCCCATTCTAGTTCGATGTCAATCATTTTCTTCATTGTTTCTCTGCTGGGTGTCAATCCAATAATAAAATATGTTTCATTGATAACAATCGCTGGTGTGAGTTCTATATGATATTCTTCAAATTTTTCTCGTGCTGACGGACCGATAAACTTTTCTACTTCTACTTTGTCACCGTATTCTTTTGCTATGTCATCGACGAAATGCATACATACTTCACATTCGCCACATACCGGTTCTCCAGAAAAAAATTCGATGAGAACGACCATTTTGCAATCTCCTTTAAGTTGGTGAAGTGGTTGCTGCTTTTTCAGCCTCAATTTTTTTCATGGATCTATTGTGTACAAGATAAGCTCCTATGACTGCAGCAGTCAAAAGCCCTAACAGAATTACGTCGTGATACGTGCCGTAAATATCTCCTCCAACTAAGTTAGCTGCTGAAGTTAATTGAAGTAACATCGGGAAGAAGAGTATCCCAAGTAATATTGAGAAACCATATACTCCAACGGCATAAACCAACGTTCGCTCCCATTTGATCACACGTACGACAACCATGAGTGTCGCTATGCTAATAGTTGGTGCTGCTAAGAGAAACACTAATGCTGCGCCTGGGCTCATTCCTAATGCCAAAAATGTAGCTGCCAGTGGAATCTCAACTGGAGGAGTGACAAACATAGGAATGCCAATAAATGCTGCAAGCAACAACGATGCCCAACCCCATGAACCCATAGTGCTAGCAATCCAGGCAGGTGGTATAATTGTTCCTAACAAGCCCGCTAAGAAGACTCCTGCTACGATCAGCCAAAGTATTTCTTTGGTGTAGTCCCATGAATACGTCATGGCCTTTTTCATTCTAGATACAAATGATACCACGACTTGGGGCTTCTTTCTTCGTACTTTTCTTACCTTTTTCGCCTCTACCTTTTCTTCCTTACCAAAAATAACGTCTGCGATTACTCCAACCGCTATTGCAATTATAACTGCACCAATTGCTCTTGCAATCCCTATTCCAACGTTGATTAGCCCCATTGTCAAGAGAAGTCCTACTGGGTTTATTGACGGTCCCGCAATGAGAAAAGTGACAGCTGGTCCAATGCCTGCACCTCTTCGTCTTATACCCGCAAATAGTGGAAGTATTGCGCAAGAACAGACACCTAAAAGCGCACCTGCAGCGGTTGCCATGAAGTAAGAATACCATTTTCCGCTTCCTAGAACTCTCAGAAATGTATCTCTCGAAACAAACTCGCTAAAAATTCCGGCTACAATGAATCCAACAGCTATGCACCACCATGCATGCGAAAAGTAATCTATAGCAATGGTCCATGTGCCAGTCATAACCTCAACAATAGTAACCATTATTCTAGAACCTCAAGTATATAATTTCATCTATCGACATATAACGATATGTGCATTATCTCATTTAAATACTTTTTGCTTAAGGGCGCTTCTATCAAGCTTTAAAAAACTATATTGCTTAAAAGAAGTGATTTAACTTATGCGGCAGGAAGCCCCATCCGTCAGGGTGGGGTAGTTCACTATATTCTAAAGGTCTTGTTATCAATGAAAAAAGGATACTTGGACCATTAACTACTGAAGCCCAAATGGAAGATGCTATCGTGAAGGAATTGAAGCAGTTAAAAGCAACTCCCAGGTAAAACGAGAGTTACCCGCACGGATTAAGAGTACTTGTAGGAAGCGCCATCCATCAATGAGGAGTAGTTCGCTAATAGACTTAGTGATTTCTCAATCTCTTATCTACAATTTCAAGCTTTTCTTCACAGTATCTCACAACCTCCTGAGCACTCATCCCAATCAAATAACGCTCATCATCCATGATCGGATTACCGCCGAGATGTAATTCTTGGAGGTGAGTGAGAGTCTCCAATCCTTTGATGTTTTTTAAATTGTTGTTTCTTAGGTCTAAATATTGAAGGGTAGTAAGCGTCTCAAACCCCTTAATGTTTTCTATTTGATTA
>Ga0180438_10008293_pt1 | contig 13250 bp, 15 predicted proteins | sample SS_ome_12_FD_132455 | JGI IMG/M metagenome (GOLD analysis project Ga0180438, IMG submission 132455) | Hypersaline lake sediment archaeal communities from the Salton Sea, California, USA - SS_3_D_2 metaG | ecosystem: Environmental > Aquatic > Non-marine Saline and Alkaline > Hypersaline >... | reverse complement strand
GGGGACCATGCTCTGGCTCGACGAGACGAAGGGCAAATGGACCGGGACGCACCCTGTCCCGCCGAAGCGGCGCGTGTCCGTCGCAAAAGTGATCCGGTCGCACTCGTCGGAGGGGGTGCTTTATGTCGACATCCGAGAGCGTCATCGGACGTTCAACGCCGAACAGATCGAGGGATACCCTCTGCCAAACGAGACCCTGGTTCGGCACTATTTCCCCGGGCGGGATGAGTATGTGAATCAGGCGTGGATCTTTGCGGACGGAGTCCCGGTGTCCCCGGGGTCGTACACCCTCCGGGTCCGAAAGAACGGCGTTACGGACATGCTCGCGACCACGGCGTACGACATGACCGGGATCTCCGCCCTGACCCGCACGGAGCTAACCATGGCCACCACGGAGGCGGACCGCGTCCTCGGGACCTCCGATTTCGTCACGGCGGAATTAGCCTCCGACAATGACGACCTATCCGGATTCGGGGCCGTCTATGTCGTCCTCTCGACGGTGAGGTGAGCCGTGTCGATCTACTCTGCGATCAAGGCCCTACTTGGAACCCGTATCCGCCTGTTCGGCGCCGGGATCGCCTGGGATGATCTCCGAGTCCCGACCACGTCCGCGCGGGACGCTGGCGTCCGCCCTCCGAATTTTGCGCAATTCAGGGACGACGGGTCAGGTTCAAACGGCGTTTACGGGTCCGAGTTCATCGACGGCGCGGAGCGAGAGCTTTTCTTCGAGGCCCAGACCCCACATGCGCGAAAGACCGGGACTGACCTGGACTTGCACGCACATTTTTCCACGAAAGACACCGTGGTAGATGGTCAGACGGTCCAGTTTTTCGCGGAATACACGGCGGCCGCCCTGTTCGACGTGTTCCCGACGACGACCATCGCCACGTCTGATTTCACATGGGACACGGCAAACCCCGCGCATGTGCCATATGCGCACCTCCTCCACGACATCGCCGACATTGATGGATCGGGACTCGGGATCTCCTCCATGATACTCGTCCGAGCAGGACGGGACGGCTCGTCCGATACGTTCGGTGGTCACGTGTTTATTTTCGAGTGGGATTTTCATATCCAGATCGATTCATTCGGGAGCGAGGCCGAATATGCGAAAAACGTCTAGCAAACATGGAATCCGGCGAGTGGACGAGATCGCGTCCATGTACGCGTACGACTCGGACGAGCCCCTCCCGCTCCCTCGTGTCTCGTTCCTGGAGCGGGTGGCTATGTTCCTGCTCCCGAGGGTATGGGCCAGGGTCCGCGCGGCCGCGTTCACGGCAGGATGGGAGGCCGCTCGCGCGAACCTCGCGGCCTCGTGGAGCGGGAACGAACTCCGGCTCTCCCCGGTACGGATCGCCAGGGTGGCCAGGGGCCGCGTGATGATGGTTGATCCGACTCGTCCGGCCCGTAGCTGGACGATCAAGGGGGACCGGTCCGAGGCGGAGACGGCCTCGGAGGCTATGGGGATCGACGTCATGCCAGGAGGGGGTGAGGATGCTCCAGTGGAATAACGATATCGATCGGCTGTTGAGGGCCTGGGCCGCGCTGTATGGCGTGCCGGAGGCCCCCTCGGACATGTCCTGGAACCGGACGGTCCTGTACTATCTGGACGGAATCGCTACGGCGATGGGCGCATAGGGGAGACGAAATGCCAGCATGGACCCAGAGAGTGATCGATCTACTGGAGGCGATCTCGAACAGCGGCCGGGGGACGGTCACGTACGAGGGTGGCGGCTCCGGTCTCCTGACGGGCGCGCTCCACGTTTTGAACACCACGAGCGGGGACTGGGTGGAGGCGTGTTCCCTGTTCGAGGAGCGTACGGCTGGACTCGCGGGGTTCCCTCTCGGGCACGATCCGGCCGTGTCTGGCGTGTTCGTCGGACCCGGGAAGCGTCTTTCCACCTCCGCGGGTGTAACGAACTGGAGCGCGGGGGGGTTCCTGTACGTGTCGGCCACCACGGGACTCGCTGATACTGTGCCTCCGGCTGTGGGTTCTGGTGAATACAGCCGGATCGTATGCCAGTGCCTCCCGGATACGGGTGAGATCTGGATGTTCCAGGACACCATGTGGTCCAAGCTGTCCACGTCATAGGGGGGGTCATGGCTGACAAAGAGGAGATCCAGGGTTCTCTGACTAGCGGGCTTGAGGAATGGCAAGGGGTGGCCCTGTCGGAGTATGCCTCGATCCAGGGTGATGGGGTGTCGGCCGGGGACACTCTATCCACGGCGTGGCAACTGGTGGACCCCACTACCCTGACGAAGCAGGGCGATGTGGCGATCATCACCACAGACTGGGCCCTTTCCGGATCAGACTATGTGATCGTGGTGGATGGCTCCACGTCCGGGACTGTTCTGTATCCGATCGATATCGTGACGGCCGACGGTGGCTCTATCGACCTTACAAAGCCTACAATCATCAAGTCCATGCTGACGGAGGTCCTGTACGGAGACGATGATTCCGTCTCGATCTGTATCGTAGTCAAATGCAATGACAGCGCCAGCGACCACGCCGGGATCGGGTGGCGCCGCGATCCGACGTTCGCCACATACACCCAGGACGTAACAGAGGTGGGCGGTACGGTGTCGGGGCACCAGAACGCACTATACGCCTCGAACCCGTATCTCGGCGGAACCATAACGACGATTGACGCCACCGGGAATAGCGTGGACCTCCTGGTGTACAGGCAGAACACAGCCGATCCAAGAGCGGCGACCCTGGCGTTTAATGCGATCGGGTCCCTGGTCGGGGACTTCGAATTCGTTGGGATCGCGATCATCAGCAAGGGGACCGGAGCGTCTGGCCAGACGTTCAAGCTAAAAGACCTGCTCGTTTACGCGCTTTCTCTCGAATCTATGGATCTGCCATGACCACGTTCGATGTATTCGATCCCACCGCAATGTCCCCCCTGGACCCGAACGGGGTCCTGTCATCGGTGGCCGTCATAACGGGCGGGTATCGGTTCACGCTGACCGGGGCCACGACCGGAGCGGCCCTGTTCAGGATGCCCCTTCCGGACGGGTTCGATCAGAATCTCCCGTGGGATATGCTGGTCCGCATGGAGATTTTGTCCTCCCTGATCGGCGGCGGGTTCGGCCAGTGTGATTGCGGTCTGGGGTTCGAGTTCTCCGACGGAACGGTCAAGTGGGCCGGAATTCGACAGGACGTCGGAGGCACATGGGCCGCGTTGACTACCGGGGTGGCGACCGCATACCAGGGCGCGGACGACGAGTTCTATGGGCAGATCAAGTCCCGCGGATACTCGGTGAACTGCACAAATATCGCAGCCATCCTGGACAGTAGCAACGTCCACCAGGAGCGCGTCCTGTCACAGGATGGACTGCTCAAAACGATCTGGTATCTGATCCTGTAGGTGTACGCGCCCAACTTCATCACGGCGGGAAGTTTCGACCTGAAACCAGGATACAAGCTGATCACACTGGACGGCTGGACTCCCCCGGCCTAGCGACGCGAGCGCGAGCGGTAGCGGGGGGACTCGAACCCCAACCTTGTATCCGACTTCCCTCCTCCCCTCATCCGTCCGGCCCGGCTCCGAGCGCCGCGGTGCGGCCCGGGACGGAGCCTCGCAAGGCTCTCATGCGGGGCCGCTGCCTGGGCGGTGGCCACTCGCGGGTTCGTCCGGTGGACTTGCGGAGGGGGTCTCGGTCGATTACTCGATCGTGCTGCTAGGCACCCTGGACCTCCAGGTTCCGCTACCATTGTCGTATCGCGTTGTCAGTGACCGTTCCGGCGTGGCACCCTCAAGATAGCCGATTCCGGGTTACCGTCAAACCCTAGATCGAATCTTTTTCTCGTACCCGGCATGAATCGGCCATGGTGGCTGATTCACGTCGGGAAAAAAGTTTGGGCCCGCTTGGTTTGCGGCGTGGCCGTTACAAGGGGTCCAGGAGGTGATCATGGGCGATAGGCCCCTTCTGCCGCTGTCCGCGCTGTCCGACCGTCAGGTGGAGCGCGCAATCCTACACGAGCCGGGCCGATCGACGGTGCGGGACATCGAGATCGGAGGGCCGAAAGACCCGGCCGATCGGCGGCTGTTCTTGGATGTGGAAACCCTGGAGGCTCTCCTGGCTCAGGCTCGCGCGAGCCTCACCGGGCGGGTCGTGATTCATGGCATCGGGCTCCGCGTCCGCACACTCCTGGAGGACGGCCATCGGTGGGACGTCGTGTACCTGCTCGGGCGCGAACCGGTCCCGGAGACGACCCAGATCGAGTTCCCCGACCTGTCCGGGGGGAGGCGATGATCCCGGCCGACGGGTGGGACCTCGCCCTAATTGATGATCGCGATGGGGTGGAGGCGTCCCGGATCATGTTGAACATGGGCGGGGCGGTGGCCGTATGTGAAGACCCCGTGCCGGACGCGTTAGTGATCGGGGGCCAAGTCTCGGGGGCGTGGCTGTTTGCGGCTCCTCGTCGCTGGGTCGCGATCGGTGTGATTAACGGAGTCCCGCAGTGGGACGCGTTCCTGTCGACTACGGAGCGCCACCTAGCGGGCCCCGTCCTGAATTCTCGGGTACTGGATGGATTGTCGGCCGCGCCGATCATGATCCACCTCGATACGAGGCCCGTCCTGGAGGAACCATCCCTCCGGGAGACCCTCCTCACCGCGATCGGCATTGCCCGAGGCATGTATCCAGAGTGGAAGACCGTGGAACTCCCCGAGGCTATCCGCCAGATGGCCGACGACATGGAGCCCGGGGTGGTCGCCCACGGAGACTCCTGGTTCCTGCCCGAGGGGTCGGTGGGTCAGGCGTGACCGGGGCCTCCCTGGCTCCGCGTTACAACATGTGCAGCCACACGGAGGAGCCATGGTTCCGCGCTGCATATGCTGTAACGGCCCGGCCAGATACACGTACCGAGTCCAGGACGATCCGATCGGAGGCGTCCAGGTCCGGCACCTTGCGCACATCGGAGCCGAACCGGTGGAGGTCGATGGGATCTCCATCGAGGCGTGCTCCGACGCGTGCGCCAGAGAGTGGTGGCTCGGCCCCCGTCGCAGGAAGGGCGGCGCGGTGACCAGAACAGGACGAGTGAGGAGGGAGTGATGGCAGAGATCAGAGTCAGGGTGTCCGATTTCCACGCGGCCCCGGCCCGCTATCTCCGGCTCGTGTTCCTGGAGGGGACCTCGATCACGATCGAGGACTCGGGTGGGGTAGTCCAGGGCGTCCTCCTCCCTCCCGGACGGGCCGCCCTCCTCGGGGTCGGAGGTCTATCTGTGGAGCCGCACAGGGTCAGGGCGGGCCGGAAGCCGTCTGGAGCGGCCGGAGCCCTCGTGGGCAATCCTCGCGGGCCTGACGGGCGCTAGACACCTCCACGAGATACCCTGTCCGCATGGCGGACGACAACGAGACCCGCGAGGTGGGACCGCGCGAGGCGCACTCCTCACTGTGCCAGAGCCTCCACCAGGGCTATCCGCTCCTGGGTCTGTCCCGCGTTCATCACACGAATAAGCGCGGACAACCTATGTCTTTTGCGGACAAGCCGTACCTGATCCACCTATACCACGCAATGCCCACGATCCGGGACGCTGTGTTCTGCAAGGGCGTCCAGACCGGCCTGTCCGAACTCCTGATCCAGCTTGTCCTGTATCAGGCCGGGTGGGAGGACCGGATCTGTGCTTACGTGCTGCCCCAGTACAAAACGTGCGAGCGGTTCGTGGCGGATCGCGTGGACCCGCTCCTCCTCCGGACGCCAGCGTACCGAGCCCGGCTCCCTGGCGGGGAGCGAGGGCTGGACGCCTCGGGTGGATCGAAAGGCAACCTGAAGAGAAAAAGATTCGGGCGGAACGGGTCTATCCTGTTTCTGGGGTCGAATACAGAATCCGACTTCCTGGAGTTCTCGGCGGACCTCGCGATCGTGGACGAGTACGACGCGTGCGACCTCGGGAATATCGCGAAAATCGGCGACCGCGTCAAAGAGTCGGACCACCCGCAGGTGATCAAGGTTTCAAACCCGAGAATTCCAGGGCGCGGCGTTCAGCGCATGTGGAAAGAGGGGACCCAGGCTCGGTGGTATCACCAGTGCGAGAGATGCGGTAGAAAGCAATATCTCGACTGGTTCACCCACTTCGCATTTCAGGGTGACGGCGGGGTGTGGCTGCCTCGCGACACGGAGCGCCTGAAGGACCCCGGGGCCGGAGATCTCCGGCCGGTGTGCTCCGGGTGCGATCTGCCATTCGAGCGCCGGGCGGACGGCGGGGTGTGGGTCTCCTCGTATCCGGATCGGATGTCCGAAACGTTCCACATGTCCCGCCTGGACGTGTTGTCCTCGAATCGCGACCCGCAACCGATCCGGGCGATCTTCTCGGAGTGGGTTCTGGCGCAAGGTGATCCGCGGCGCCTGGAGGCGTTCTGGGCAGGAAACCTCGGATGGCCCTATGCCTCCGCTGGGTCCAGGGTAACGGACCTAATCCTGGATCGGGCCATGGAGGGCCAGCGCCCCCTGGATCACAACGGGAGTCACGAGTACGAAGATCACACCCTGGTGATGGGCGTGGACGTCGGGTCCGTGATCAATGTGTTCGTGGATCGGCTGGAACTCGACGAGACCGGAGAGGGATATGTCAGGGAGAACATATGGATCGGCGCGGTCCTGAACTTCGAGGATCTGTATGACATCCAGGACCGGTATCACGTGGACGTCATGGTGATCGACGCTCGGCCAGAAACGCGGAAAGCAAAGGAGGTCCGGGACCATTTCATCGAAAACGGCGAGTGTCAGGTATGGCTGTGCGAGTACGTGGGCCAGGGCAAGGTGGGCGCGGACGCGTTCGGGCTCACCCTGAAGTACGAGGAACAGGTGGTCCAGGTAGATAGAACCCAGCTTCTCGATACGTGTCTGGCTGAATTGGAGAACCGGACCCGACGGCTCGCGTCGGACGCATCGACGGTACTCGGGTTCCGCGAGCAAATGAGGGCCCCTGTGCGGGTTTTGAACGAAAAGTCCCAGCGGTTCGTGTGGGAGGAAGGGACGGACCCCGATCACTACCGGCACGCGGACGCGTACTCCAGGGTCGCACAGGAGATCCACGATAGATCCGGAGCCTACTGGGAGTAGGCCGGCCCGGTTACGCGGGGCGTGAAGTTGGGTCCCGTGATACCGTGTGCCCACTGGAGGTTCCATGCGTGCCTATGTCGGTCCCCCCGTTGTCCAGGCGGCCCTGGCGTCTGCTGACTATGCGGCGTTCGGGGAGGTACAACTCGGAGGCATGTCTCACCGCGAGCGTCAGGGGATCTACACGGGCCCGAACGTGTCCGGCCAGGAACTCGTGGCCGGAGTCAATACGGCCGCGAACGGTCGACTCCTGACCGATGAGGAACTGTGGGCGGTGTATCGGCAGTGTCCGGACGTCCGTGCCTCGATCGACGCAATCACGCGCGAGATCTCGACGTGGGACTGGGATGTGATCCCGTCGGTCGAATCTGAAGATCCACAGTACGAACTGGCCGAGGATGTGTCCGAGGAGACTCGTCGATTCCTGTCGGCGCCGAATGAGGACGGGGAAACGTGGCAGACCCTTATCTCGAAGCTGGTTCGAGACCTCCTGATTTATGACGCCTTGGCCGGTGAAAACGTGCTTTCATCGGCCGGTGAACTGGAGGAGGTGGTGACGCTTCCGGGTGGCACCGTGGAGCCCGTGGTGGATCGTCGCCAGCGCGTCCTGGGGTATCGCCAGGAGGTCAACGGAGAGACGATCTTCCTGGACAAAGACCGAGTCCTGTACCTCAACCTCTTCCCGAACACGCTCGCCCCTGGTGGTACCCCGCTGATCGAAACGATCCTGAACGAGATCATCACGCTATTGCGGGCGTCGAAACACCTCATGCTCGCGTACGACGCGGACGAGATCGCTCCGGGTGTCCTGCTCCTGGCTGGTATCGGCGGCCCGGCTGCAACCAAGGCGGTGGAGGGGCTCCGCAACATGCGTGGCGCCGACCACAAACTCCGGGTTCTGACTACCAACAACCCGAAGGGGCTTGGAGCGGAGTGGGTCCAATTCCGGCACACGCCGAAAGACCTGGACATGAAGGAACTGGTACACGATACCCGGCGCACCGTGTGGCGTCTGTTCGGAGTCAAGCCCGTGTCGATGGGCGACACGGAAGCCACCCCGAGGGCCACGGCGCAAGTCCAGGTCGACGCGCAGGACAGCGGCCTCCTCCGGCCCATTCTTGAGCTTCTACAGGCGATGTTCAACATGCGGCTGCTCCCGCTCGTGGTTGGCGATTCGGCCCTGTCCGCGCTCGTGGAGTTCCAGTTCGATCTGGAGAAAGCCCAGGGACCCGAGGATCGCAAGGTCGACGCGGACGTGGACGCGATCGACTTCGACCGCGCCGGGCTGTCTCCGAACGAACTCCGATCCAAGCGGGGCCGCCCCCTGGTGGAGGGCGGGGACATCCCCCTGATCAAGCAAGGCGGATCGTATGTGCCCCTCACCACGGTCACCATGCCCGAGGAGGACGAGCCCGAACCAGAGGACGAGACTACTGATGACGAGGACGGCGGAGACGACTCCGATCCGGACGAGGACGGCGGGGCCACGGACCCGGAGGCGGGCACACCCGACGAGGGTGAGGAGGCCCCCGGGGAGGCGGACGCGGACCGAGCCCGTCCGGGGAGGGGTCGACGCCGTACCGGTGTGGTACTCCGGCACCGGAGACCTCCGGCGTGTTCATGTGGCCACGAGCCGCACGGAGTGTACCGCGGGGACTCCTCGCTCCTCCCCTCGGACTGGCAACCTGGAGGGCGGTTCGAGGGATATCGGACGCTGGATCTCCGACGCCTCGGGGACTCCGTGATCTCGTACCGTCGTGCCGTGTCGCCCCTGTACCGTCGTGCCCGGATCGACGTGTCCACCGAGTTCCAGACGTACCTCGCGGATGGGGTCCTGGACGCCACCGAGGGCGCGGCCCTGTCCCGTGCCGTGGCCGTGATCCTGGACCGCCTGGAGCACCAATGGAGCGCCGCGACGGAGCCACTGTATCGAGACGCGGCCAGGATCGGCCGGGACGCTGCGTCCAGCTTCAATGGGCTAGCGGTGGTCGACGACTGGCGAGTCAGGGCGGACCTGTACCACGATCGGGCGATGTCCTACCTCACCGAGGGGAAGGGTCTGATCGGCACCCTCCGCGCACAGATCGCGGCCCTGATCGGCGCTTCGATCCGCGGCAGTGATGACCACAACATGATCACGCGCCAGTACGGGGAGGAGGAGTTCGAGGCCCTGGCCCTGCTCGCGGCTGTGGATAAGGTGTTCGGCCGGAATGAGCATCGGATCGACAACTGGTCCGGCAAGCTGGTCGAACTCGGGAATGCCTCCCTTCTGTCCGGAATGGGCGAGGGTGGATCGCAGGTCGACGAGGACGGAAAGCCCCAGCCCACCGTGTGGATGGTCGAGTGGGTCTCCGTGGGTGACTTCGTCATGTGCCCGACTTGTGGCGATCTCGGATCGCGCGGGATCGTGCCGCTGCCCTCCCTCCCGACGGAGCCGGGCGGGGCTACCGAGTGCGGCGGCCGGTGTCGTTGCGTCCTCGTGTTCTGGACGGAGGCCGAGGTCAAGGGTGGGACTGCGGTGTCCCTGTCGAACACGGCGGCCTGACGGGGTTACACCTCGGCTTCCCATTGACTCGCAACCCGGGTCCGGGCTATCTGATCCGTCAGAACTACACGGCGGAGTCAGGCATGGATCTGTTCGCAGCGTCAAAGGAAGCCAGGGCGGCCCTGGAGAATCTAGTGTCCGCGGCCCTGGATCGTGAGCCTGACGAGGTCCTGGAGGACGGTTCCCGCGTCCATGTGGTCCGATGCGATCCGGGGGCGATCCCGTTCTACCTCCCGGTAGAGTTCCGCTCCGATCCGAGCCTGTTCCCTCGCGAATCCAGGGGGGACGACTCCGGTGGATCTGACGGAGAGCGCGCCTCCGCGGCCTCCGTGACCGGAACCGCCTCGTCCACCTCCGTGGACTCGTACGGGACCGAGATGAGCGCCGACAACCTGGAGGATATGGCCGTCCAGTTCCAGCGTGGCGTTTCGTTCACCCGAGGCCATTGGGGCAAGGGTGGCATGTTCGATCCGCTGGACTGGAGCGATGAGATCGGCCGGACCGTCGAATCCGTCCTCCGGAGTGCCGAGGTTGTGAACCCGGCCGACCCCGAGGAGCGCGGATTCGCCCTGGACGTCAAGGCGGATCTGTACGAGGACGACGAGTGGGCGGAGCGGCTCGTGGAGCGCCTGGACAAGGGCCAGCCTATCGGCCTGTCGATCGGCGGCTGGTTCCTGGAGGTCCGATACATCACGGATGAGGACGGCGAGATCTCCAGGATCATCGTGGAACAGGTCCTCCTGGACCACGTCGCGGCCGTCCGGCGCCCGTCGAACCCGGACTCCACCGGACTCAAGGTCCTCCGATCCGCGTTCGACGCGGTGATGGAATCCAGGTCCGACCTGACCACTCCCCCCCGGCCATGCCCGAGGGACCCGTAACGGACGACGTCTCCGACGAGTCCGGAGGTGACAGATCCGAGGAGCCCGAAGTGGAGCCCGAATCTGGCGCGGAACCCCAGAACACTAGGGGGGAGGGCGCGAACCCTGTGGAGGTTCCGGCCTCCGCCTCACTTGACACAGAACCCGTGAACGGTCATTTTGACCACGACGAAACCGATCCGGGGACCGACCCGGGCAACAGGAGCGACGACATGCCCGACAACGAGAAGATCCTGGAGATCCTGGGTGATATCAAGGCAGGTCAGGAGCGCGCGGCCGAGCGGCTGGACGCCCTGGAGAGCCGCGAGGTCCCCGAGGCCCCCGAGGCCACCCCCGAGATCGAGGCTTCCGCCACGATCGACGAGGACGCCCTGGTGGAGCGCGTCGCGGCCGCCGTTGTCGCGAGTCTCCCCACCCCCGAGCCGACCCCCGAGCCGGTGGCCGACGACGAAGCCGACACCCTCCGAGCCAAGATCGAGGCCCTGGAGGCCCGGAACGCCGCTCGTGACGCGGCCCTGGCCGCCCTCACCGACGACTCCCGCGTGGGTCGCGGTGCGATGGTCGCTCCGGCCCTCGGGCACGGCCCCGACGCCCAGACCCAGATCCAGGGTCTGGTCAAGCGCGCCCAGTCCGACGGCGACACCACCCAGGTCCTCTGCGCCACCGTGAACCGCAACCTCCCGGATCTCACCCTCGACATCCGGCACGCTCGCGGCGAGGACGGCCACAAGGCCCGCGCCGCCTGTGCTCGCGCCGACGAGACCCTCCGGCAGATCTGCCGGGCCGCGGAACTCGACGGCCTGATCGGCAACTTCGACACCGGCTGGCGGGCCTCCGCCTAGTCCGAACCCCGCAACAAACTTCAGGAACTGACAGGGAGACAACATGAATCAGGTCAACTGGCTTGGCGGGGCGAACGCCGAACAGCGCGCGGCCTTCAACCGCTCGCTGAACGTGACGGGAGCGGGCTCCGTGCTCCTCCAGACCACGATCTCGAAGGTGGTCCAGATGATCACCAATCGCCACCTCGGCGTCCAGAGCACGCTCCCGCGTCGCGGTGGATCTGGCGACGGGTTCTATGCCCAGCGCCGGACCGCAGCGACCACGGGCGCCGCCTGGACCGACGACGTGACGGAGCCCAAGGACTCGGAGGGTGGGTACACCCAGACGAAGTTCGCGTACCGGACCCTCCTGGGCCGGGTCAAGATCACCCGCAAGCTGATCGCCACCGGCCGGTCCTACGGTGACGTCATGGCGACGGAACTCGTCGGCAAGGCCGAGGATTTCGCGAACGTCCTGGAGTCCGCGTCCGTGATCGGTGACAGCGGGTCCAACGCGAACCAGATCAACGGCCTTCTCACCCTCGTGAGCGCCGTCTCCGGCCAGACCATCGCGAACACCACCGCGACGGCGGGCGATTCGGTCTACCTCGACAAGGCCGATCAGGCGATCCAGAAGGTCAAGGGCTCCGCGAACAAGGCGTCCATGCGGATCTACGGCTCCTTCAAGGGCCACCGGCTCCTGAACAACGCCCTCCAGGCCCAGCAGAGGTTCCTGAAGGAGGGGTACGAGATCGATGGCGGATTCGTGGTCGCCTCGTACCAGGGCATTCCCGTGATCGAGTCGACCGGTATCCCGGACGTCCTCGTGTGGAACGGCTCCGCGCCCAAGATCACCGCGTTCTCCGGTGGCGCCACCACCGCGCTGATCTTCGTGAACACCCAGTATGTGTTCTACAGCGAACTCACCCCGATGACGGTCGCCCCGCTCGCCAAGAAGTCGAGCCAGTACGACGAGGTGGACATGTACCAGGACATCACCCTGGTGCTCGACAACACCCTCGGGGCCACGATTCTGGGCGGTCTGTCCTAGCCCGACAGCCCCCGATCCACCGACGGGCCCGCCCGCTGAATGCGCGGCGGGCCCTTGTGTTTGTGGCTGGTACTCTCCACCGTGTTACACGAAACCGGAGGAGGCAACATGCCCGATATCCGAAGAAAGGTCCCGTCGATCAAGTCGTACCGCTATGTCCTGGCCCGTTGGGACTGGCCGCGGACCCAGACGTACCTCGCGGCGAACTACGGCGAGACGAAAAAGTCTGTAGTGGTTCCGTGGCCGGAGGATTGGGATCTCCCGAGGAAGAACGGCGTGAACGCTCCGAGCGAGGAGAATCGGGACGTCAACATGGTGTTCGTGGTGGATCGCCACCTCCGGGATCGGTGCATCGCACTCGGATGGCACGACATCACGGCCCGGTGGTTCGAGCGCCTGGGTATGCCGGACGGACCGAACCCTGTCGAGGTACTGGACGGGCTCGCGGTGGATGAGGTGGCTACTGTAGATCCAGGGTCGAGCCGTCCCCGAGGCCAACACGCCCCCGAGGGTGATGAGGCGGCGGACTGATCCGCGACCCGTGATCGGAGGTTCACATGTCCCTGACCACCCTCACCCGCGTCAGATCCATGCTCGGGATCGCGGCCGGGGTCACGTTCCACGACGCGGCGATCTCGGCATGTGTGGACTACGCGAACGATGAGGTTTTCGGGCGGATCGGACAGTCCGGTGGGTTCGGGCTCCTGACGGTCACGGAATACCCCAACGTGTACCAGGACAGCCAGTCGGACGTGTACCTCAAGCACACCCCGATCTCGTCCATCGTGGCCGTCACGAACTCCGACACCTCGGTTCCAGCGTCCGGCTATCGCTTCGACCCGGAGTCCGGCCTCGTGCGACTACTCCAGGGGACCGTGGGGTC
>Ga0180438_10008292_pt1 | contig 13252 bp, 12 predicted proteins | sample SS_ome_12_FD_132455 | JGI IMG/M metagenome (GOLD analysis project Ga0180438, IMG submission 132455) | Hypersaline lake sediment archaeal communities from the Salton Sea, California, USA - SS_3_D_2 metaG | ecosystem: Environmental > Aquatic > Non-marine Saline and Alkaline > Hypersaline >... | reverse complement strand
TGAGAGACATCGACTCGCCGCGGGCGAGTCTCAATATTTGTAAGGCTAACCCCACCCCAAACCCCACCCCACCACGAGGCGGCAGACTCCCCCGGTCTGCCGCCTCACCTTTGTCTGGGCGTCGGCCGGGCCCGTCACTAGGATTAGACCCCATTCCCGGCCGATTGGTTGACACGTTTGCGCATAACCTGTTACTTTCACCCGACTGGAAGACCTCTCGTACCGGAGGTGTCACATGTCCAAGTGGCAGTGCACGGCTTGCACCTATGTCTACGACCCGCAGGCGGGTGACCCCGACAACGGCGTGCCCCCCGGCACTCCGTGGGAGAAGGTTCCGGACGATTGGGTCTGCCCGGTCTGCGGGGTGCCGAAGGATATGTTCGAGGAGATCATCGAGAAGTGACCTCGACCCCAACGTCCCCGAGAGGCGAGGCCGCTCTGATAGAGAAGGCGGGTAGGTGCTGATGAAGACAGTCGTCCAGTCCGGCGTCCATCGTGTTGGCGTCGAGCAGTGGCCGGCCCCGGTTCCGGCCCCCGGCGAAGTGCTCGTCCGCATACGAGCGGTTACGATTTGCGCCTCCGACATTCACATGTTCGCCGAAGGCAATGTAGGTGGGGTGAGCTGGGATGGTCCCTTTGTCCCCGGCCACGAAGCGGCCGGTGTGGTCGAGGACTCGAACAGGACCGACCTGAAAGAGGGGACGCCCGTGGTCCTGGACCCGGCCGCGCCATGCCGAAGCTGTGACATGTGCCGCGAGGGGCTTCTCCACCTCTGCCGTGACTTGAAGTTCCTCGACCTGCCTCCCATCCACGGCGCCATGCGAGAGCTCGTGGCGTGGCCGGCAGACTGCGCCTTTCCGGTGCCGGAATCCCTGGAGATCGTCGAGGCCCCCCTCCTGGAGCCTCTCTCCGTCGGCGTCCACGCGGCGGAGCTGACCTCCGGCCTGGAGGAGGCGACCGTCCTCATCGCGGGATGCGGGGCGATAGGGCTGTGCACGCTTCAGATGGCGAAGCTTCGCCGCGCGGCGACGGTATTCGCCAGCGATCCCATTCCCGAGCGCCTTGCGGCGGCGCGTGAGTTGGGAGCGGACGCAGTCATCGAGGTCGGCCGGCAGGATCCCGTGGAGGAGATCATGGAGGCGACGGCGGGCCGCGGCGTGGATATCGCCTTCGAGGTGGCCGGCCCCTCAGAGGCGCTCCAGCAGTGTCTCGACGCGGTCCGGCCGGCGGGCCAGGTTGTCGTCATCGGCATCCCGCCCGAAGACGAGTATCGGCTTGGCCCCTCCGCCCTCCGGCGGCAGGAGATGACGCTGAGGTTCGTGCGCCGGCAGAACGAGAACTTCCCGGAGGCGATCGCGCTGGTGCGGGAGGGGCGGGTTCGCTTGAGTCCCCTGCTCACGCACCGCTTCCCGATGGAGCGGGCGCAGGAGGCCTTCGAGCTGGCGGAGCGAAAAGGGGAGGGCGCGATTCGAGTGGCGGTGATGCCGTAGCGCGGAGATATGTCAGGGCTCCGCTGGCTGACCGCCGCCGCCAATACGAGGAGTCTTGCATGAAGAGCATCAAGATTGGTTTCATCCCTTCCCATCGATCCGGATTCAGCGAAGAATGGGCGAGGGAAATGCGTGCCCGGTGTCTGGCGGAAATGGCCAAGGTCCCGGGCCTCGAGATCGTCGTCCCCGACGAATCCCTCACATACCGCGGCCTGGTACACGACCTCGCCGACGCCCGGAAGACCCTGGAGCTGTTCAAGAAGAACGAGGTTGCCGGCGTCATCGTCGGCGGCATGACCTTCGGGCACGAAACTTCCGCTGTCGGTGTCGTCATCGCGGGCATGCCGAAGGGCACTCCCGTCCTCCACTTCGCCACGAAGGGAAAGATCGCCGAGGACGGCACCCGGCCCTCCGACTCCTGGTGCGGCCAGTTCATGATCGCCTCCGCCCTGAAGCGGCGGGAGATCGCCTTCGACCACATCCCCACTTGCTTCCCCGAGGAGCCGGCCTTCGCCCAGTGGGTCTCCCGCTTCACCCGCGCCTGCGCCGCCACCCAAAGCTTCTGCGGCGCCCGCATCGGGCAACTGGGCGCGCGCCCCGAGGAGTTCGAGTCGGTCTGGTGGGACGAAGCCTCCCTCCAGCGAGACTTCAACCAGACCGTCGTCCCCATCGACCTGGCCGACATATTCCAGCGGCTGGACGCCGTCGCGGCGGATGAGGCCGACGTCGAGAAGGCAATGAAGGAGATCGCGGCGGGGATGGAGATTCCCGCCGAGGGGGCCGACGCCGTCAGCACCCTCGCCCGCATCGAGATCGCCATCAAGCGGCTGGCGGAGGAGAAAGAGCTGGACGCCATGGCCGTCAACTGCTGGACGCAGGTCCAGGAGCGCTACGGCATCTGCGTCTGCTCCGTCCTCGGGCGGCTCACGGACCAAGGCTATCTCTGCGCCTGCGAGGTGGACGTCTACGGCGCCGCCAGCATGCTCGCCGCCGCCGCCGCCGGCCTGGGCGAGACGCCGCCGCACTTCATCGACTGGACCGAGCTGCACCCGAGCGAACCCAACGTCTGGCTCGCCTGGCACTGCGGCAATGCGCCCCCGAGCCTCTGCGCCCAGGGCTGCACGCCCTGCCTGAACCAGCACATGATTATCCCGGTCAAGCCCTCCTGGGGGACGCGGGAGTTCACGCTCAAGACCGGCCCCGTCGCCTGCTGCCGCCTCGTCGAGTACGACGGCTGGTTCACCATGTTCATCGGCACGGGCGAGATGGTGGATATGCCGCCCCGCACGCGGGGCTCCTACGGCTGGGTCAAGGTCAACGACGTCATGGACTGGGAGCGGAAGATGGTGGAGCACGGGATCATCCACCACGGCGTGCTCATCCACGACCCCGCCGTCGCCGACGCGCTGGAGAGCTTCTGCACGTTCAACGGAATCGAGGTCGTTCGAGGGGCCTAGGCCTGTCCTCATGAGGATAGCCGGGGCGGAAGCGGAGCAGGGCGGGGCGAGCCCTGCTCCGCACAGTTTGGCCGAAGAACCGCTATCAGAACCGGCGGCCCCGGCCTCTGGTGGTATACGGGCGGTTCTGATTGCGGAGCGCAAGCAGTTTCGACAGACGCTCTAGGGAGGCCGGTTGTTCTCACCGGATTGGGTATGGTAGACTACGGGCGCGCGCCTGTAGCTCAGTTGGATTAGAGCACCAGACTTCGGATCTGGGTGTCGGGGGTTCGAGTCCCTCCAGGCGCGCCAGAGCCCCTCTCGACAGACCCGCCGCCGATCTCGATGGCCGCTTCCCGAACAAGGATGCATTCGATCTGCCGCCGAAGCAGGCCCCGAAGCCATTTCTCTCGGGAGAGACGCCATGACGACCAAGAAGACCTTCACGGCCGAAGAGGCGAAGAAGATCGGCGAGCAGCTCGGAATCGATTGGAGCAAGTTCGACGTCGAGCAGTTCCGCTCTGGCATGGACGTCGAGCTGGAGCACGGGCTGACCGACCCGCATACCAACGTCAGCAACGACGACCCCCTCACCACGGGCAAGATCGCCCTCGCCCACCTCAACGAGTTCCCCGACTACTACACCCGGCTCGACAAGATGGAGGAGGAGGGCGAGGCCTATTGGGAGGGCAAGGACTAGGGGAGGCTCAACGTTTCTGCTGGGCGGGGCGCGGGTTTCGCGCTCCGCCCGCCCGCGCCGAGCCTCCCGCCGTTCTCCCTCATGGCAATCCAGCCGCCGTGCCAGACCCGTAGCGGCTCCGCGGCCGGGGCTCGCGCCGCGGGCGCCCGCCGCGAGTCCCCTGCCGAACCCCACCCGCGCCGGCCGCGCTCCCGCCATCTGGGGCGCCGCCACAGTCTGTCCCAAGCCCGGCACTCGGTCCGTCGGCCCCGTTCCCCACTGATGGAGCAGCATGAGAGGCATCCAGAGCCCCCCCCAGACGCACCCTGCGCGCGCTCTCCCGCGCTTGAGGAAAAAGCAAGCCCAGCTTCTCAAAAGCCGCCGTTTTGTGGAACAAAGGGGGTAGCCGGGAGGACGTTCTTGGACAACCCGGGGGATTCATACGGTCGGCGGAGGGCCCCCACGCGCGTCTGCTGCCCCTCGAATCCCACAAGGCGGAGGATCCGTAATCATGGAAAGCGGTCGTCTCAACGGCTCGGGAAACGAGGTCGCGCCCTACGGCCATACATCAGTTATCGCCTTCGTGAATGAGAAGGGTGGCGTTGCGAAGACGACCTCGTGTGTCAATCTCGCGGCGGCTCTGGCCCAACGCAACGAGCGCGTGCTCTGCATTGACCTGGACCTGCAGGCGAATGCAACGACTGCCTTCGGCGTATCGGCCGAGCAGGCAATCGAACGTGAAGCCCACTGTCTCCTCACCATGGCCCGCTTCCCGCTGGAGCGCGCCATCGTGCCCACTCAGATGGACAAGGTCGATCTGGTCCCGGCGAGCGCTCGGCTGGCGGACTGCAACAAGACGCTGGTCATGGAGGTGGGGCGCGAGGGTAGGCTGAGGAGCAAGCTGCGGGAGTTCTACCGAAGCGTCCTCACCGATAAGTACGATTTCGTCCTGATCGACTGTCCCCCCTCGCTCGACCTGCTGAGCATCAACGCCCTCACCGCCGCCACTCACATGATCGTGCCGGTGACCACGAAGTTCTACGCCCTCAAAGGGATGGCCCTTCTCGGAGACATGGTCGCCACACTGCACGAGCAGATCGGCGCCTCGGTGAAGATGCTCGGCATTCTCGTAACGATGTTCGATAAGAAGACCGCCCTCGACGTTACCATCTACCGGCTTTTGAAGGAGAAGATCGAGAGCGATTTCGGCGACTACGTATTCTCGACGATCATTAGCAAGAGTGTCGTCGTCAGCGAAGCCGAGGCCGGCGGTCTGCCCGTCACGATCCGAGATCCGGAGTCGCCGGCGGCACAGGCCTATCGCCATTTCGCAGAGGAAATCCTCGACAAGCTGAGCCACGATGTCGGCACCCTCATGCCGACGGTCGGCCTAGCCGCGGCGCAGGGGAGCTAGGGCCCCCACGGAGGCTGCAATATCATGATAGGCGAATCGAACGCAACCAGTACTCTCAACCCACCTGGAGCGAAGGCTTCGGTCCTGATAACGATCAGCACCCCGGAGGCCGACACACCCATCTGCCGCCTGGGCGACTCGGAAGACGTCGTCAGTGACCTGACGGTACGACAGCTCATCAAGCGAGTCATCAGCCCGAACTCACTCTTCTCGGTCGGCGTCCCCATCAGCCAACTCCAGGCGGAAAGCCCGACCGCACTGGCGATCGGTGAGCTTCTCTCGGCGGACTGCTGCCAGGTCATGGCTCCCGGCAAGGGACCTGCCTCCCATCAGAACGTCTCTCTCGACGAGCGCGCCCGCTCTGTGGCGCGCGAGCAAGTCGGAACCCAGGGCAACCGATTCCTGAATATCAGTCTGGAGGTCCGCTCGGCGCCGGACTCTGCTGCGCCGTCCGGCGAAGACCGGCGACTGTCCCATACGCCCCCGACGATGGAGGTCGAGCAGAAGCAGCCCGTCCTCACGGGAAGCGTCGTAGAGACCTCGCCGAAGGTGTCTCCGGTGGCTGAGAGGAAAGCGCCCGCCGAGAAGGCGGACTCCGCATCCTTTGGCATCGTACGCCCCGATCGGCCGGCGACTGCGCCCGAGGCTCTGTCGTCGAAGCCGACGTCGGAGACGGCCCCGAAAGAAACGGCCTCTGCCACCCCGAAGCTGGAGGCGCGCCCGGTCGACGAGACCCCCGGTGAGGCCGAGCCTGCACCGGCCGCCGTAGAGCAGAGTCTAAAGGCGTCTCTCGATTCCGCGCCTCTCGACGTCGCTGATCCCAAGGTGTCTGCGGACGCCGAGCCGGATGAGCCCGCTTCGGGATCGACGGCTCCGGCGGAGGGCACGCCCTCGGGCGGCGGCATACTCACGATCGTCGCCGAGAAGCTCTCGGAAGAGCCGAAGGCGCCGGCGCGGGACCGCAAGGAATACGCGCGGAAGGCCGACTGGCTCAGAGCCCAGTTTCTGCCCGAGGTGGAAACGCTGGACTTCAGCGGCCTCTTCGTGGGGAACTTGGGCATCGGCATTCGCCAGGAAAAAGCCCGGCGCAACGTCGTGCTGGCCGATCCAGCTCGGATCACAGAGGTGCTGCTCAGGGCGAACGGCTATCGACGCAACGGAGACCATCCGAAGGCCCTGATCTGCTATCAAGAGCTGATCGACATGGATCCCAGCAACTCCGACTTTCGATTCCTGCTGGGCAAGACCCTCATTGCGCTCGGGCAGCGCGACCAGGCGGTCGAGACGTTCAACCGGGCGAAGGAACTCGGACACGACGGCGCCGCGAAGGAACTCGAAGAACTCCAGCGCTCCGGCCACCGCCCGAAGGCGGCGCTCGGCTTCCTGCGCTTCTGGAAATAGCCAGCCGCATCCTCCTACTTCCAACCTCCAACCAGGCAGTACGACTCACCTGACCCCGGCTTTCGCCCAGAGGGAGCCGGGGTCTCCTTGTACCTTCCTGTGCCCGCGTGGCTGAAGGATCGGCAGCCTCGTCGGGTCAATACACATACCGGTATGCGAAAGCCGCCGGCCGTGATCGTATTCGCGCGCGCTCCCTTCCCAGGCGGGACGAAGACCCGCCTGATCCCCGCGCTTGGGCCGGACCGCGCCTCCGATCTCTACCGCTGCTTCGTCCTCGACACCCTTGCCAATCTGCAAGGCGTCGATGCGGACGTCGTCGTCGCCGCCGCCGAGGAAGGGGATTCCCCGGCGGTGGCCTCCCTCGTCGAAGATGTCTGCCCTGGGTCGGAGCTGATCGTGCAGTCCGGCGCCGACCTCGGGGAGCGTATCGCCAACTCCGTGCGCCAGGTCCTCTCCCGCGGCCACCCGCGAGTCGCCGTTATCGGAACGGATTCCCCCAGCCTCCCCTCGCGCCTCGTCGGCGAGGCGCTCGACCTCGCGGCGGAGCGCGACCTCGTGCTGGGCCCCTCGTTCGACGGCGGCTACTATCTGATCGGGTTGCGCGCCCTGGCTCCGCCGCTCTTCGCGGGGATCGCGTGGGGATCCGACAGCGTTCTCTGCGACACGCTCGCGCGGGCCAGGGACCTGCGCCTCAGTGTCGCCCTCCTCGAACCGTGGTACGACGTCGATACCCCCGGCGATCTGAACCACTTGCGCGACCACCTCACGAAGCAGGCCCTCACCTCGCAGCCGATTTGCTGCCCGCGCACCTGGGATTACCTCCGCCACCTCCCGAAGGGCGAAGAGACGTGAGTGAATCGGCCGCCCGGCTTGCCGTCATCATCCCCGCCCTGAACGAGGAGCAGTCGATCGGCCGCGTCATCGACGCCATCCCCCAGCACCTGGCCCCCGACATCGTCGTCGTCGATAACGGCTCCACCGACAGCACCGCCGAAGTCGCCCTGGCCCACGGCGCGCGGGTCGTGTCCGAGCCCCATCGCGGGTATGGCGCCGCCTGCCTCGCCGGCCTCGCCGCCCTGCGCGAGGCCGACATCATCGCCTTCCTCGACGCCGATTTGAGCGATGACCCCGCCATGCTTCCGGACTTGATCGAACCGATCGTCTCCGGCCGCGCCGATTTCGTCATCGGGTCGCGCATGATCGGCGAGCGCGAGCCGGGCGCGCTCCCCGCCCACTCCCGCTTCGGGAACTGGCTCGCAGGCATGATCCTCACCCACCTCTACCGCCAGCCGACCAGCGACCTCGGGCCCTTTCGAGCCATCCGCCGGGAGGCGCTCGAACGCCTCGCCATGGCCGATCGCGGCTTCGGCTGGACGATGGAGATGCAGGCGAAGGCGGCCCGGCTCCGCCTGCCCACCGTCGAAGTGCCTGTGCCCTACCGCAGGCGAATCGGGCGCTCGAAGATCACCGGCTCCCTCAAGGCTTCTATTCAGGCCGGCGCCATCATCCTCGCCACCGCCTCTCGCCTGCTGTGGTGGAAACCGTAGCGCCTGTCGCCCGCGTGTTCCCGCAAGGCGCCAAAGGCGCCCACACCGCCGGGAGGATGAACCTCTGCCCGGGCGGTAAGCTGGCGTAGACCAGCCGTCGCGACGCTCTGGAACCGGAGTCCTGCCGATGCAGAAAAGCCACTGCCTGGCCCGCCCCACCCGCCCGCCGCGGCGCTTCGACTTCGTCCCCTGGCTGGCCGGGGCGGCCGTCCTGCTCATGGTCGCCCTCATCACCGCACGGGAGGTCGGCCACCTGATCGGCCGCCCCCTTCCCCGCACGATTCTCTCCTTCATCGCGGGGGCCGTCTGGTGGATCTACTGGGGCAGCGTCGTCTTCTTCGGCAGTCTCGTCATCCGCCGCTGGCGCAGTACCTACTTCCGCTGGCGCACCGTCTCAACCATGGCCAGCCAGACCCTCTTCGGCCTCCTCCTCGCCGGCCCGCTCAAAGCCGGCCTCGGGGTTCCGCCCCTCATGCAGCGCCTCCACCTCACCTGGCCGCTCCACATGAGCGTCATCACCCCCTACCTCCGGGACACCTTCACGACAGCCTTCACCTATGGCATCATCATCTCCCTCCTCGCCTGGCCCGCCATCACCCTTCTGCTCGGCATGCGCTACTGCTCCTGGTTCTGCTTCTGCGGCAACCTCGCCGAGAGCGCGGGCGACTCCTTCCGCACCAAGGGCCCCAAGGGTCCAGACAGACAGTCCCTCGATGCCATCGGCTGCGTGATCCTTGGGCTGGCCGCCGCCACCACTTTCGTGCTCTGGATCAAGGTCGCCTGGCCCTACACCTGGTACGACGGCATCGTCGGCTTCCTGCTCGCCGATCTCGTCGGCATCAGTATGTACCCGGTCCTCGGGAGCCGCGTCTGGTGTCGCTTCTTCTGCCCGCTGCGCGCCCTGCTCGGATGGGTCTCCCGGCGGGGGCGCTTCGCCATCTACACCGATGACCAGCGCTGCATCGAGTGCGGCACCTGCAACCGCTACTGCGAGATGGGGATCGACATCCGCCTGCGCGCTCGCCAGGGCATTCCCCTGCGGGACACCGAATGTGTCGCCTGCGGCGCCTGCATCGCCGTCTGCCCCCGCTTCGCCCTGAGCTTCTACCCCTTCCCAACTCCGGACCAAGCCGCCTCCGCCCCCGACCACCGGCGCTTCCGCAGACCATTCAAACGCCAGCTCGCCACACCCAGGGAGATGTGAGATGGCCCCGTATGTCATCGTCGGCAACGGAGTCGCCGCCATTCGGGCCGTCGAGGCCATCCGCGCCCGCGGCGACACGACCCCGATCCTCATCCTCACCGATCAGGAGTGCGCCTTCTACTCGCGGCCCTCGCTGTACTACATCATGCTGGGCCGCATCCAGTGGGAGGACGCCTGGGGGCGGACCGAGGCCTGGTACGGCCGGAATCAGGTCGACATCCGCTGCAACACCACGGTCACGCGCATCAGCCCGAGCGCGCACACCGTCCAGATCGAGCGGAAGACGGACATCGAGTACTCCAAGCTGCTCCTCGCCGTCGGCACACGGGGGCGGGTGCTGCCCTGGGCCGATCAACACCTCCGCGGCATCGTCACCCTCAACACGCTCCTCGACGTCATCGGGATCACGGACCTGCTGGGCTCCACCGACCGCGCCGTCGTCGCCGGCGGCGGGCTCACCTCCATCGAGCTGGTGGAGAGCTGTCGCCATTGGGGTATCCCCACGACCTTCGTCATGCGAGGCGATCGCTTCCTCGACAAGCAGCTCACCGCGGACGAGGCCAACCTGATCCACCAGCGCCTCCGCGACGGCGGGGTCGATGTGCGGACGAACGAAGAGATCGCCGAGGTGAATGGGCGGGATGGCCGCGTGGAATGCGCCGCCCTCAAGGAGTCGGGCGAGGAGATCTTCTGCGGGATCGCCGGCTGCGCCGTCGGCGTCGCGGCCAACAAAGAGCTCGTCGAGGAGGCCGGCGGAGAGACCGCGGCCGGCATCGTGACCGATAGCCAGATGCGGACGACCCTGACCGACGTCTGGGCGGCGGGAGACTGCGTCCAGGTCCGCGGGCCGGACGGCAGGCCCGGCCGCAGCGAGATGCTCTGGTACGTCGCAGGGGACATGGGCCGGGTCGCCGGCGACACCATGGGCGGCGGCGAAGCGCACTACCGGCGGCGCGTCTTCCTCAACGTCTCGGAATTCTGCGGCCTCGACTTCTGCGGCGTGGGCAGCATCGTGCCGGGACAGCCCGATGTCGAGGAGACGATTATCAGGGATGATGGCACGGGGAGCATTCGGCTCGTCACTCGCGACGGAATGCTCGTCGGCGCCTGCTTCCTCGGCGACATCCGGCTGGCCGACATCGCCCGCGGGCTCATCGCCAAGCAGGCGCGCCTCGCCGACCTCCACTCCGCCCATCCCCTCCGCCATCTCCTGGAAAGGGATTCGCCATGAAATCCTTGCAGCAGTCATGTCGTAGGGCAGGAGCGTGGCTCCTGCCCTCTGCGGTTCTGCTCGCCTCGCTCCTCCTTGGCTGCCAGCAGAGAAGCCCCACCAACATGGATGCGGCCCCGGCTCCCGGCGAGGCAGCCCCCGCGGCTCCTGCCGAAACCGCCGCCCCAACCTCCTTCGATCATACCCCTTTCGACCGGATATTGCAGAGCCACGTCGAGAACGGCCTCGTGGATTACGCATCGCTCAAGGCCGAGGATGAAGCCGACCTCGACGAGTACCTTCAATCCCTCGCCGACGCCAAGGGCTTCGCCGGGCCGGACGACGAGCTGGCGTTCTGGCTCAATGCCTACAACGCCGGTGTCATCAAGGGCATCCTCGACCCCTACCCAAACGTCAAGAGCGTCATGGACATCAAAGGGTTCTTCGACGACAAGCGCTGGATGGCGGCCGGCCGGCTTCGCTCCCTCAACGAAATCGAGAACGAGATCATCCGCCCCAGGTTCGAGGACCCGCGCGTTCACTTCATCCTCGTGTGCGCGGCCCAGAGCTGCCCGCCATTGCCGAACCGCGCCATGAACGGGCCCACGCTCCAGTCACAGCTCGACCGCGCGGCGAAAGATGCCATCAACAGCACCAAGTACGTCGAGGTCGACCCGGAGGCCAAGGTTCTCCGCCTCACCCGCATCATGAGCTGGTACCGCAAGGACTTCGAGGAGAACGCCGGGTCGCTCCAGGCCTACGTGCTGAAATACATTGAGGACCCCGCGAAATCGCAGATCCGGGGAGCCAACTACACCGTCCAGTTCATGGACTACGACTGGGCACTGAACGACGCAGGCGCCACCAGATAACCTGCCCCGCCAGCAGCGCATACACCGGCGCATACCCCGCCCACAGCAGGGCGTAGTGCGCCGCCTCATCTCCGGGGAACAGCCACCGCGCATAGTACTGCGCCGACACCGTGAGCGTGAACAGCACGAGGCCGGGAACCGCCCACCAGCACAGCGCGGGGACGAGCCAGATTAGGTACCACGGGAGCGTCGGCGCGCCGATGAAGAGCTGCGCCCCGATGGCGGCGAAGCTCGCCCCCATCAGCCCCTCCATCCCCGGCTTCTGCCGCCAGGCCAGCACGGCGACGAACAGCAGCACCGCCCCGACCGTCAGCGCCCGCGCCCACCCGAAGTTGTCCCGCGTGACGTTCTCCAGCCCTCGGTCCACCACCAGGAAGATGCTCGCGTTCGTTTCCCACGCGCCGACATAGGCGCGCAGCCCGCTGAAAAGCTGGCTCCCCGCGCCCAGATAGGGGAGGAGCAGAAGCGCGCAGGCGATGACGAACGCCCCCGCCACCCTCCACCCTCCCCTCCGCAGGAAGAACGGCGCCGCCAGCAGCGCGTACCCCTTCGCCATCACCGCCGCCGCCAGAGCGATTCCGCTCGCTGCGCCCGGCTTGCCTTCGGTGCGTGAGACCAGCACGAACGCAAGCAGCAGCAGGAACAGGCCGGCCGCATCGACGTGCGCCCCCGCCGTCGTCTCCGTCACCGCCAGCGGGCACCAGGCATACCAGACAACACGCTCCGGGGGCCGCCCCGTCCGCCGCAGCAGCGCCATGAGCAGCAGTACGCTCCCCATATCGAACAGCGCGAACGCCCAGCGGAACGCCTCCGCGTCCCTCACCCGCGCCAGCCCCGCAAACAGCATCTCCGCCGTCGGCGGATAGATCGTCGAGATATGCTTGAAGTTGATCTGCCGCCAGTTCTCATCCCGAAGGTGCTTCACCTCCGGCGCGTTCGGCGCGTACCGAAATGGATTGATGCCTGCGTTGGTGACCCGCCCGTCCCACAGATAGCGGTAGACATCGGTGGAGAGGGAAGGAGTCCGCTCCAGCGCCGCCACCCGCAGCCCCACCGCCGCCACCACGATCCACACCAAGGCCCACCGCGGCAGCCTGGCGCGACTCACCACAACCCCGGCGATCACATAGCAGGCCCAGGCCCCCGCGTATCCCCAGAGAAACGCTGATGCCCAGGCCTCGCGCGCCGCCGATCCCGTGTACCAGATCGCCCCTGCCGCCCCCAGGCCGAGCAGGACGAGGATGCAGGCCCCGGCCGTCACGCCTTCCCCTCGCCTCTCCACCCGTCCGCCGCCCTACCGCCGCTTCGTGCGCCGTGGGGAGTTCGGGCTCTCCGCCTGTGCGAAGAACTCCTCCTGAAGCCGTCGCGCCGTCGTGTCCTTCTTTACTGCCTCGATCGCTCCGGTGAGAGCTTTGACCTTCCCCTCCACGGCGAGCTTCCCCAGCTCCTCGTTCGCCGGCCGGGCATCGCCCGCGTAGTGGGTCGGGAAGTCCGCGTACCACCAGATCCCGGTCTGCACCTCGCCCAGGTGCTTCAGATGGCGCCGCGGCCGGCCGTCCTCGCGCTTGGCGTACTCCAGCTTCACCAGGTCCGGCCGAATCGCCATCATCCAGCTCGACTCCACCTCATCCGCGTGCCCGCCCCAATCGGTCTTCCGCTTCGCCCGAATCCGCTTCGCCATGTCCTCGTCCATGAACGTGAGCGGCGGCAGGTAGACCACGTAGTCCTTTGGCTCGGCGAGTTGCGTCTGGAGGAAGAAGTCCAGCCAGGCGTTATTCCCCCCGTGGCCGTTCACGATCATGATTTTCTCGAAGCCGTTCCGCCCGATCTCGTCGCACATGCTCTCCAGCACCGCCGTCAGCAGGTCCGGGTCGAGGGCGATGCACCCCGGCTCGTGCTGCGCCTCTAAGATCTGCCCGAACTGATACCACGGGAACACGACCGCGTACTCCCGCTCGGCCGCCCCCACCGCCACCGCCCGCACCGCCATCACATCCGT
>Ga0180438_10008289_pt1 | contig 13253 bp, 13 predicted proteins | sample SS_ome_12_FD_132455 | JGI IMG/M metagenome (GOLD analysis project Ga0180438, IMG submission 132455) | Hypersaline lake sediment archaeal communities from the Salton Sea, California, USA - SS_3_D_2 metaG | ecosystem: Environmental > Aquatic > Non-marine Saline and Alkaline > Hypersaline >... | reverse complement strand
CGCTGTCCAAACTTGATCACCCTGGCATTGACATAAAGAGAGGGTTTCCCGGGGACGTTCGGGGCAACCACGTTGATTCCGGCCAAACGAAGCTTCAGCTCCGTGTCGTTTCGAAGCTGGAGCACCTTCAACCCGGCGTTCTCGACCGCCCACTTGAGAGGTTCCACCACGACCCTGATCGGCTCAACATCGTGGAGTGTCTTTCGGGTTTCTTGATTATCCGCGGTAAACGCATGACCCTGCCACAAAAGCAACAACAGAACCAGACCCATCACAAGACTCTTCTTTTTCCGTTTGCCCATCGCGTTTTCCTCCTTTTGCCCTGTTCATCCGGAAAGGCCGGAATGGATCCTGGCCCGCATGTCGATCTATCCTCTGAGAGCAATAAGGATGCCGAAAGACACACGATAAAGAAGAGTCACAATTCTGATGGAAGATCGAGGCATTAGATGCTGCGGTCGGCTGCTCACTTCCCCTGAACCGACATGGACGCGGGGTGGCCTTTTTCAACCATGAAAGCGGTTCTTACAGAAACGTAATTAGTGTCCATCCGGAAACCTCGCTTTCGACTGTCATTTTGAGGAACGAAGTGACGAAAAATCTCATTGCTTCAAGGCTCAGAGTTGATTCTTCGCTGCGCTCAGAATGACGTTAAGTCGTTTCCGGATGGACACTAATTAGCGACTTGCCTCCCCAAGGGCCTTGAAAAAGCATACGGCTCGGTTGCTCCTCGGACGCCTTATTGCTGCCCGCTGGCCCTCTTTGGGAACCTTATGGTCCACCCGCTGAAATCCGGAATCTCGGCAAGGATATTCCCCCCCTGCACGGTGAGCCGGGCAACAGCCTTCCCGTCCTTGTCCAGCAGCCTGAACTCCTGCGCTTCGATCACCCTGCCGACCTGGGTTTCTTGCTGGGCAAATACGGGCTCAGGGGTCAACAGACGGTCTGCGACCGTTCCGCCCACGAATCCCGCGACCATTGCCGCGACCAGAAGAAAACAATAGGCCTTTCTGCTCATTTTCGTCTCTCTCCTGTCATCTCTTACCACCGTTCGTATCTCACAAGTTCAGACAGGGATTTGCGCCGCTTTGCCCCCGGCTGACCTGCAGGATATCCCAGCGGTGTGAAGGCCACGGGTTCCACACCGTCGGGAAGCCCAAGCACCTCTCGTGTCGCCGTGGGATCAAACGCCCCGATCCAGCACGTTCCCAGGCCAAGGTCGGTGGCTGCCAGGATCAGGTGGTCCATGGCAATCGTCACGTCCACATCGCCATAGTTCTTGCCATCCATCCTGGACCAGGCCTGCGAGGGAACCGTACAGGCACCGATGACAATGGGTGCCCCCCAAAACCATTCCTTCTTGTAGATCCGGCTTAGTTCAGCCTCCCGTCCGGCCGTGTGGATAACAATGAGCTGAAAAGGCTGCCGATTGGCCGCAGTGGGGGCCATCCGAGCTGCATCAAGCACCTGCTGAAGTTTGTCCTCCTCGACCGGCCGCGATTCGTAGGCCCTAACGCTGTACCTCTTCGTGATCAGGTCTCCAAAATTCATCTTTTCCTCCCCCTTTCGGCTGACCACATCATGCAAAAAAGAGCCTTGCCGCATCAATAAGGAATTTGGCCCCAAAGAACAGGAGAACCGCTCCACATGCTGTAAACACGACTTTCTGGAACCGCAGTCCCAAGAACTCCCTGCCCTTGAAAGACACGGCAGAGAGAAAATAACACCACAGGAAGTCACACGACCAGTGAGCGAAGGCGAAAATGAAAAACGCGAGGACGCCAAAGTTCCCTGAGCGCAGAATCAGCGCCGTCCCCACCGTGGCCCACCAGATCAAGAAATACGGATTACCCAGGCTCAGAAGGATTCCCGCCACGACAGGGGAGTGTCCATATGTCCTCGAATTCAGTTCAACCTGTCTCACGCTGCGAAACATACCGACCGCCATCAGTACCAGGAAGACTCCCCCTGCAAAACCAATGATCACTCTTGTTTGATACAACTGGAACAGATATCCAAACCCGTAAAAAATGAGAAGCATCAATGGAATTTCGACGATACCATGGCCAAGAGCCACCAAAGCGCCGGCGTGGGGCGATTCGTTTCCCTTGCCGATCGTCACGGCGGTGATGGGCCCCGGCGCCATGACGCCCGACAGGGAAATCAGCACAGCCTCAAAAATGAAAGTCAAAAACATGCGATCACGTCGTGAATTATCCGTTTCTGAGAAAACAATATCCAAGAAAAAAGGACGAATCAATATATTGTCACTTTTGAACACGCGAGAATCGCCCTGCCTTTTCTCAGCCCATATGCTGCAAGCAAGTTTGCGCTGGAGGCTGTTACGGACTCATTGCGCGTCGAACTTCGGCCATGGGGTATCTCGGTTTCGATCTTAGAGCCCGGCGACGTAGCGACACCCATTTGGGAGAAAGGTCTCGCGGTGATGGATGAAGTCGTCAAGAAGTTTCCGCCCCGAGCGCTCGAGCTTTATGGACCAATCAGTGATATGCGAGAGAGATTCAAACCGCCTGCAATTCCTCCTGATCAAGTGGCGAGGGCAGCGGAACACGCATTGCTTGCCCGAAGCCCCAAAGCCCGCTATCTGGTGGGACTCGACGCGAGAATCCTCGCCTTGATTCGACGTTTACCTGTTGGAATCCGAGACTGGCTCATTGCACGGCAACTGCCTACATACGGTTAACCCATGCCTTCGTGGTCTTGGGGATGTGGAAAGCTACACGGAGTCTTTCCGAGGTATTCACATGAGAGGTGACAAACGAACGGACATGATCCGTATGGTTTCGAACGCTAACTCACCTGTGCACTCCAGATGAGCCGCCAGAAGTGCTGATTTCAGGAACAACTAAGCGATTCAGGAATCGCCTAGAAATCTCAATAGCATCTTGAAATCAAGGGGCAGCATTTAGTAAAAAAAAGGTCAAAAATAACCCGATGGGAGGATAAAAGAAGAACTCTGAGGCTGAAAAAACTAACATACTATGGCGGATAACATGAAAGACGATAAAAGCAAATCATCAGGAAAGCTCACAAGGAGACAGTTCCTGGTCGGCACAGGCGCATTCGGTGCGGTGATGCTGCTACCAGGCAAGCTCGTTGCTATCCCATACGCGATACCCGATTCAGAAGGTTTCCTCCTCGTGGACTTAAAGAAATGCCAGGGCTGTGGCACCTGCATGATGGCCTGCGCCCTTGCACATAGCGGAGTGGCCTCCTACAGCCTTTCGCGTATTCAAATCCAGCAGGATTCCTTTGCGGACTGGCCCGACGACGTTTCAATAGCGATTTGCCGCCAGTGTGAAGACGCGCCATGTGTGGCGGTTTGCCCCGTCAGGCCGATTCGAGCCAATAAGCCAAACCCCAAGCAAGGCTACGTTCGCATGATCGATCAGGACCTTTGCATTGGCTGTAAGATGTGCCTCACCCGCTGTCCATACACGCCGAGTCGCATCCAGTGGAATGCCTATTCGCAAAAGTCACAAAAGTGCGACCTGTGTGTTGATACCCCCTACTTGGGAGAGAAAGGCGGCCCTGGCGGTACCCAGGCCTGTGTCAAGGTCTGCCCCGTGAACGCGATTACCTTCACGACAAACATGCCTGATCAAGAGAGCGAAGAATCCTATTTTGTCAACCTCCGAGGCCGCGCTTGGTCGAAACTCGGAATGACCACCGAGTGAGGACAGTGATATGGCAAACCACGGATATACAGGAAAGATCCTCCGTCTGGATATGACACACCGGAAAGCAACAGCCATTGAGACCGCACCATACCGGCGATGGGGTGGGGGGCATGGCATGGGGGCCTCGCTTTTCTGGGATTTCTGCAAGGACAAGACGATAACAGACGGTCGCCACCCGGCCAATGTCTGTTGCGTCATGACCTCTCCGCTCTGCGGGACGATCGTACCGTCAGCGGGCGGGCGGTGTGAGGTGGTCGGCGTGGGTGTCGGCCAGTATCCGATCTCCTGGTTTACTCGCTCCAGCTTTGGCGGTCGATTCTCGACCATGCTCAAATACGCCGGTTGGGACGGGATTGTGATCGAAGGCAGGGCAGACAGCCCCGTCTGGATCGACATTCGCGACGGGCATGTGATCTTCCATGATGCCGAAAACCTGTGGGGAAAGGATACCTGGGCCACGCAACTCGATATCAGAAAACTCCTCCGAATCAAGGGCGGCACGAAAACCCACTGGCAGGACCTTCAGGCATTAGCTTTGTCTGAAAAAGATGAATCACGAGGGGAGGATTTTGGCCGAACGACCCAGAAGCCGGCGATCCTTTGCATCGGACCCGCAGGAGAAAACCAAACCTGCCATGCCGCCTTGATCCATGACGCCGGAAACGGCGCCGGCCAGGGCGGATTCGGGGCAGTGTGGGGATCGAAAAACCTAAAAGCGATCAGTGTTCTTGGCACCGGCGGCATCAAGGCACACGATCCCAAGGCCCTGCTTCAAGCCCGCATGATCACCAAAGAAAAATATGTCACCAGCTGGGAGACGCCCGATTTTGGTGCCTGGACCCGCCTCGGCCGGCTGCCGAACCCGATCATACAGGTACCCCCGCCAACATCCGAGCGCCGCCCGCAGTCCTGCCAGGGTTGCATCAACGGCTGCCGGGCGCGGTACAATGTCGGCTATGGCAATGAGTCTGCCTGCCAGGAGACGTCCTGGTACGGGCCTTTTGTCCGCAAGGTCGCCAAGACCTCCGCCGAGAATACCGAAATCAACCTCAAGGCGGCCGATATCGTGCAGCGCTATGGATTCAATTCGTTTGTGTTCCAGACCGGTCTGCACTGGCTCGAACACCTATACGAAGACGGCGTCCTCGGCCCCGGCCGGAAGATCCCCTCCCACCTTCCGTGGGAGACCATCGGGACGCTTGATTTTGCAGAAAAGCTTGTCCAAGCCCTCTCGACACGGACGGACATCGGTGCGGACATGGCCGATGGATGGGTGCAGGCGGCCTTGAAGTGGGGACGGGAGGAAGATCTTCACACAGGCGCGCTCCAGTTTTCCTACTGGGGCGTTCCGGAGCACGGTTACGACCCCCGGGCCGAACTCGAGTGGGGCTACGGCAGCCTCATGGGGGATCGGGACACGAACACCCACTGTTTCAACTATATCTTTACCAACGTCAGTGCAGCCTTCGCCTTTGGCAAGCCTCTGCGCATTCGGGCAGAAGAATTGGTGAACCTTCACGCCAAAAAGCTGTCTCCCTATGCCAAGGGACGGCCCGAGGTGCTCGATTACAGCGATGCCAACATGTATTCGGAGGCCGTTGCTCAGATCGTCCGCTGGCAGCAGCACTACTGCCGATTCTATAAGAATTCCGCGTTGTACTGTGATTTAAAATGGCCTGATTTTATCAACACCAACCTACCGGACCTCGAAGGGGCCACCGCATCTCCGGACGCTGGGGAGCATGTGTTCTGGAACGCGGTGACCGGCGATACCCTCACCTTTGAGGACGGTATCGAAATCGGGCGGCGGATCTGGAACCTGGACAACGCCATCTGGGTGCTCCAGGGAAGACACCGAGACATGGTGCACTTCGCGCCCTATATCTACAAGACCAAATACAACAAAGGCGAACTGTTCCCCTTTTACATGTGGCCATGCCGGGATGATAAGGGCCAGTGGCGGTATACGGACCTGATGGGCCGTTCCATGGATAAAGACAAGTTTGAAGAATGGAAGACGACCTTTTACCGGCTTGAAGGCTGGGATACGAAGACGGGCTGGCCCAAGCGAAGCACTCTTGAAAAAATGGACATGGGGTTTGTGGCGGATGCGCTTCAGGCAGCGGGCCGGTTAGGGGAGGAAGAATCATGAGCTGTCAGTTGTCTCTACCCGACGAGGGACTATCCCGTAAGATCCTTGGCCGGGTATCGTATAAGGACCGTCTTCCCGCAGGCCGCCTGAAGCCGCCTGTGGGAATAATCCCTGGCGATGTGCGCAGCTTGCCGGAGTTGGACCAATTTCTTTCCCCGGATGCCGCCTCTCTTCCCGGCATCAACCTGAAGGCCCTGTCTGAATGGATTGGCGGGGTTATTGGCGACAGGGAACTGGCGGATTCGGTTCAAAAGATCGTCAACGCATCGGTCAGCTATGTCGACGACTGCGTGAAGATCTACGAGGTGGTGGGGTATCGACTGGATCAGGCACGGAAGATCGTTAAGGAGACCATGTGATGAAGGTTTTCCTCGCTGCGCTAATCTGCCCGCTTTTGTTTTGTAGTCAGCTGACTGCAGCCCAACTGACTGAAATCACAGGTGCCGTGGCCTATACCGAACTGATCCAGTTCGACTACACGAAGGACGGAACCCGGAACCGGGTGCAGTTCTGGCTCGAATTGAAGGGCAGCCCGGCCCTCGGAAACCCCGGAGAAGCGGGGTATAAGCCTGAATCCGGTTCCATCTATTACTATCTGGTCGACGTTGAAAACAAGAAACAGGTCGACAACTGGCTCATGGGGTTCAGTATGATGGAAGGACCACCGCCCAGTGGACCCTATCCCATGAATAACATCAATATCAGGGGCAACACCGCGACGTTTACGGCCTTTGGAATGGCATGGACCGTCATCGACGGCGGAGAGGGCTATAGCAAGGATACGGTAACGATCGATGACGGGTTCAGCACCAGAGATATGAAGATGCACGGCGGCGACCTGCGGATTGTCAATGCAGGAATGGAGGCCCACGCCCACTATCAAGATTGCATGAAGTGTTATGAATGTCATGAAGGGCCGGCGACAGATATGATTGCAAAAGGGGGCGAGCATAATACCATGGGCTGCAGCGACTGCCACGTCGGACACCCGCCTGAAGTGAAAAACCCCCATAAGACATGCACTGAATGCCATCAGCCACACTCGGACCAGATGGCCGTGGACGCCTGCGGTCAGTGCCATCGGGCCCATACCGCCACAGAGGTCATCTATGCGTATGATGTGCCATCCGAATATTGTTCTGCATGTCATCAGGAGGTCGCAGACGTACTCGCATCGAGCCGAACCAAACACAGCGACATTGCTTGTGCACTCTGCCACCAGGGAAAGCACAAGGCGACATCCACCTGTCAATATTGCCATGGTGCCCCCCATCCGAAGCATGTCATGAAGAAAACAGGGATTTGCAGGGCTTGCCACAATACGGCCCACAATCTGGACAGCGCTCGACCGAAATAACAAAGACAGGCTGCCACACTTCTGGAAACAGCAAATCCACTTTGAGGATTCCTTTGGCACAACCGTGAGTACAGAGAATTGAGACATCAGAAATATTCGGATTGAAAAGAAAGGAGAAGATCATGGGTAAAGGGAAAACCCGAACAGGGCACTCCCGCCGGAGCTTTTTGAAAAGCGGCGGTGCTCTCCTGGCAGGTGGAATGATCGGATGCGCGCCCGCCCTTGTCTCCTCGACGCCGAAAAAACCGGCGGACACTCCCCCGGCCTTGCCTTGGACGTGGGGTAAGATCGATCCCATGGAGGCAGGTTCCCGTGCTTACCGGTTTTATCACGATATCGGGGGGTGAGGCAACGGGGCCTGGCTGGGGGTCCTCGGCCTATTAAAGGAATCGGTGGGTTATCCTTGGACGATGATGCCGGACTATATGTTCAGTAATTTGCAGGCCGGTTACGGTGGGCAGGGAACCCTCTGCGGTGCGCTGGGTGTCGCCGCCCAATTTTACAACATGGTTGCCTTCGACGAGAATAAAACCTACGTCCAAATGACCGATGAATTGTTTCAATGGTACAGCCGTACCGACTTTCCCACGCAGCGGTTTGACGACATCTGCTATTTTCCGAATCAGGTGAAGCGAACGGCAAAAACCCCGCTATGCCATGTTTCTGTGTCGCAGTGGACCCTGGCCGCCGGTGCCGAGGTAACCTCCAAGGAAAAGAAGGATCGTTGCGCCAAGGTGACCGGAGACGTGGTCTATCAGACGGTGTCGATGCTCAACCTTTATGCAGAGGGTCGATACCGGCCCCGGCAATACCCATTCAAAGAAGAGAATGCGAGTTGCTTGATCTGCCACGGTGCGGACGACATGTGGCATTCGAAGGATGGGATGAACAACCAGCAGGGGAAAATGGCCTGCATCCACTGCCATCAGGCCCTTTACAAATAGTATTTTTCACGATGGATCAGACCTTGGGTGCTTGCCGATTCATTCATAAGATCCTCTTGTTGTCAGCACTTTTTTTTGCATTGAATTCGGCAGGGCCGGTGTTTGTGATTGCGGAGACCGACACCACCGAGGCAAAAAGAGGCGTTGAAATTCAGCCGGAACTGGCAGAGGGACTGCCGATTGATCTGGTATACGTTCATCTTGTGAAATCCACAGGCGATCCAGCAAGGGATGAAGCGCTGAAGAAGCGAGTGGCCAGGGCTTTTGCCATCGTTGATGGGGAGACCTTCAGGCGGATTGTCGTGGAATTTGGGCTGAAACGGGTACGACAGCTCGATTCGGTTCAATCCGCTGAATTGAGGGTTTATGAAGCCGTGCCAAGCGGCCAGGTGGTGGTGGTCATACTAGCCTCGGCGATGGAAGAAGCGGCAATAGCTCCAAAAAAAACCAAGGGCATGCTGGCCACCCGCAGCATACTGGACTTCCCAACGATTTTTGAAAACGAACGGTCCAAATTTGTCTTTATCCTGAACGGAGGAGCCGGCATATTCAACGACACGGATCCATGGTTTGGTGGTTACGGCGAAGCCTTCAATAAAAGCAACCCCACTGCCGAAAATCCCCTGGGATCAGGAACCTCCACGTGGGTTGAAGGATATATTGAGCCGGGGTTTGGCGGGATTTTTCAGGTTCAGGATTCTCCGTTTTATCCCTATGGCGCTGTATCCTATCTGATGTCAGGCAGTGATGGGCATGATATCTACAACTCCGGCACGCGGGGCTATGGAGATTTTGAGAAGCTCTACGGAGGGATGATTTGGGACTTGCCGGGGAAGAATTCTCTGATTGATTTTTCCATCGGCAAACAAATCTACCAGTTGCGCGATGGTTTTCTGCTGTCAAAGATCCCGGTCTCCACATCGGTCGGTGAACGCGCAGCCCTGTATCTCGGTCCTCGCCTTGCCTCAGAGAACACGGTTTTAGCCCGTGCCAAGGCCTTTGGTTTTGGCATGGATGCATTTATGATCGAACCGAGTGAGCCTGACGACATTGAGACAGATACCCGTTTGCTGGGGGTCAATTTGCGATACCCATTCCGCAATATGGATGCCGCCTTTACCTATTTCTATGTCCCGAGATCGGATACCATCTTTCGAACACCGGACGGTCGCCGGTTGCCCCGGGAAGGGCTGCGGACATTTAACCCAAGTCTTTCAATAACGAAATTCCTTGGCCTGGATGGTTTGTGGGTTAAAGGAGAATATGCCTATCAGAATCATGAGGACTATTCGATGGCGGCTCAAGCGGGTTATGTCTGGTTCGGATACCAGGCCGAAAGGTATGCCTGGCGACCGGCAATCAGCTACCGGTGGTCGATTTTTACCGGCGATGAGCCTGACACGCGAAAGTTTGAACGATTTGATCCCTTGTTCTCGGGGGGTCTGGGCAACTTCCTGCCCGGTATTGTGTTCAGTAAAGTCTATAAGAATGCCAATCTCATGACGAACCGGGCCACTTTCAGCATCAAGCCTACGCCTACTCTGGAGTTTATCCTTGATTATTTCCATCATCGGGCCGACGAGTTGAACAACATTGGCGGGATTGGACCTCTCCAGACCTTGAGATCCAAGGAGGTTGGTCAGGAGGTGACGCTGACTGCGTTCCATTACATTGGCAAGCATTTTTTCTTTCAGGGGATTGCCTCCGTGGGCATTCCCGGAAAGGCGATAGAAGGGGCTCTGGAAGGCCCTGCAGAAAACTGGTATACACTCCAGGCTTCGTTGTATATGTTTTTTTAGCCTGAACGACCCGATGATGGATTCATCATGCCGCACAAGGATTTGCCTTTTTTGGTTGACAGAATCCATGCTGGGATGTGGCTTTAACGTTTTGACGGAGGTGTGACAGTGCGTCTATGCTTTATCGAAAATCGGCGGGTTTGCACTCTGATAAGCTTTTGCTTGCTTCTTTTTGCCGTGTCCGGGTGCGCCACGGTGGGGCCAAGGTCCATCAGTATGGGACGGGGCGACTACAATGAAGCGATCAACAAAACCGAAGACGAGCAGTTGCTGCTTTCGATTGTGAAGGGTCGGTATGGAGAAACATTTTCTCTCCTTGCCGTCAGTGGTGTGGCTGCAAATGTGCGGTTCAGAACCAACGCCAATACTGAGGTCGGAATCGGACCCGAAGAATACTATCTGGGCAACCTCGTTCCTTTCAGCGGTGGACTGGCCTACGAGGAGAATCCCACGATCACCTATACGCCGGTTCAAGGGGAGCAGTACCTGCGGCAGTTGCTGTCACCCCTCCCTCTGGATTTGCTGGTATTGATCGTTCGTTCCGGGACAAATCCAGCTGCAACCCTCACCCTGCTCACGAACAGAATCAACGACATGCGTAACCCCGATTTCCTTAGTGGACCGAAAGCCGAGGCGGATCCACGATTTGAACGCTTTGTTGAACTTGGTGAAGAATTAGATCAAGCGGGTGTCATCCAGTTTGTTGAGGACCCGAGAGAAGATGTCCCCTTTGACATCTTGATCACCAGCTATGCACCGACCTACTCTAAAAAGGTCCGTGAGTATCTTGGCTTGCTCGGACTTCCAATGCCGACGGACGAATCGAAAGACATCGTTCTTCCTGTTTACTTTGCCGTCAAAGGACGGGATTTGGACGGCATCGCGATTTCAACCCGGTCGACATTTGATCTTATTGAGATCCTCAGAGCAGCAATAGAGATCCCGCAGAAGCACACCGACGAAGGGTTAGCGATCAGATACCCAAAACGAGGTCTTGCAGGCGAGGATCTTCACATTCATGCGTCAAAAGACAAGCCAATGCGCGCGGCGGTGGCTGTCAAACACCGCGGATACTGGTTCTACATCCATGAAACCGATATGCGAACAAAGCTTTACTACCTGATGATTCGAAACCTATGGTCCGTCAGTATTGCCGCTGTCTCGGACCAAAGAGCCGCGCCCGTATTGACCATCCCCGTAAGTCGGTAAAAGCCGAAGCAGATATCAAATGGAGATTCAAACCCCATTCGACCGGATCGCCGATCACATTCAGCAGGGGAGCTGGTCCTAACCGGACCCGCCATTCATCTTAGTTACAATCGGCCTAGCTTAAGAAGAAGGGTTGTAGCCATCAATGCCACAACCCATTGATTTACTTATGCCTGAGGTCGGACTCGAACCGACACGGAGCATGGCTCCAAGGGATTTTAAGTCCCTTGCGTCTACCAGTTCCGCCACTCAGGCACAACCTCTCATTGATGTCACAGCATCGAGAGAACCCCGGATGATTCGGCGCCAGTCACACCGTGGGGCAAGAGCCGGCTTTGACTTACCGGGAGGTATAATAGCCAACCCTCTCTGCTCTGTCAACATCGATGCCTTGTCTGACGGGAGATGTCAGGATATGATGAACAGAGCCCTGGCTATCGATCAGAGCCCACCTCTCGATCGGCATGTAAATTGCTTAACCCTGGCAGCAGAAATCGACTCCTGAACCAACCGCCCGGTAAGGATTCTTCATGATCCGCAGAAAATCCGCTGCAGTAGCGGCCGTGCTCGTTGTAGCCGTGAGCCTCTCCGTTTTCGCGTGCTCCCACGGCTCGCAGAAAACAACGGTTCAAAGTCAAAAATCCAGCTACCTTCCCATACACCTTGCCGCGGGCACCTTCGATCCCCTTTCCGAGTCAGATCGGATGGCCCTGCCCAGGGAATGGACCCTCGACCGATATCCAAAGCGCGAGGCCGGCTACTACATCGTCCAGTTCAAAGGGCCCGTGTTGGAGGCGTGGAAAGGGGCTGTGGTTTCGGCGGGGGTCGGGTTATTGGACTACATCCCTCAATTTGCCTATATCGCAAAAATGACTCAGGACGCCCGGGGAAAGATCCAGGCCATGGATTCGGTCCGTTGGATCGGGATCTATCAGCCCGGTTTCCGGGTCGCCCCGGACCTTCGCGCCTCAATTCCGGGCCGAGATGACCAACCGGTGGGTGTGATCGTGTCCCTCTTTCCGGGGGAAGGATCTCCACACCTTCTGTCTGAAATAAACCGTCTTGGCGGAGAGGTCCTCGAAACCTCCGAGACCAACGACCGCCTGAGGCTAAGGATTCCTGCCAAGAGGATCTCCGGTCTTTCGAGATTGGGTGGTGTCAAATGGATTGGCAAGGTCCCGGAATTCAAACTCTCCCCTACTCCGAGCACGAGGTCTGATGAATGAGAAAAAGCTCCACCACCCCATTCCTGACGGTCTGTGCGCTCTCGCTCATACTCGGTGTTCTTCTCTTGGTCACGCAGGCCCAGGCGCCCACCTTCTCCGATGAACACGCCTCACCGGGCGCGACACTCGAATCGATCACGACCAATCCAAACTTCGACAATCTCAGAAACATCCGTGAAATCATCCGGCTTCGCCTGGCCTCTGGGGAGTTTGACCCTTTGGTCGAACCAGCGCCCAATGCCATGGCCGAGGAGTTCATCATCCAGACCGACGAACCAGGTCACGAGGGCTACTATATCGTTCAGTTCGATGGACCGGTCACCGAGACCGCAAAAGCCAGGCTCCAGACGGCCGGGGCCCACGTTTTCGATTATCTTCCCGATTTCGCCTTTGTCGTGAAGATGGACGAAGAAACACGAGAGTCCGTGGAGGCCATCAAATCGGTCCGCTGGGTGGGCGTCTACCAGCCGGGTTACAAGGTCAAGCCCTCGGTTCTCAGGGATGTGACGATCTTTGCTGAGAACTTTCAGGAAGAATTCATCCTCACGAATTTTCAGGGAGAGGACCCTCAGACCATCGCCGACCGGATTGAGCAGTTAGGCGGTGAGATCCTGGACATCTCGTGGACCGGTCCCCGGTCAAAGATCCGGGCTCTTCTCGACACGGATGCCCTGCAGGATTTCTCTCAGATCGACGGGGTCCGATGGATCGAACCCGCACCCGAATGGAAGCTCTTCAACGACGTGGGAGCCGGGATCATGAATGTCTCCGATGTCTGGAACAATCACCACCTATACGGCTCAGGTCAGGTCGTGGCCGTGGCTGACACCGGGTTGGACAAGGGAGCCGTCGATCCTGCCAACCT
>Ga0180438_10008288_pt1 | contig 13254 bp, 5 predicted proteins | sample SS_ome_12_FD_132455 | JGI IMG/M metagenome (GOLD analysis project Ga0180438, IMG submission 132455) | Hypersaline lake sediment archaeal communities from the Salton Sea, California, USA - SS_3_D_2 metaG | ecosystem: Environmental > Aquatic > Non-marine Saline and Alkaline > Hypersaline >... | reverse complement strand
TTAATCAATAAAATATATTATTCCCCATAAAACTTACTATAACATTCCGATTAGTAATCCAGGTTGTGTTTTCCCACATTCCAACAATCTCCGGCTATTTTTTATTTTATAAATATAATGTATTTAAATTAAAAAAAGGAGTGCACTTTTGAATCTTAAATCTGCTAAAAAGTGTGCACTTTTGAATTTTAACCGACAAAAAATTTTTTTTCTCTTGAAATAACTATTTTTTTATTGTAATATTGGGTATGAATATTTTAAAAAAAAGGAGAGGATTGGCAAATCATGAGATTCAGTAACAATAATTTCCTTATATTTTTTAATGAGAGAGAATCGGCCTCCCAGGTAACTGAAATTATTAGAAAAAAGTATCCTGAAAAAAATAATAATTTGATTAAATCTGTTCACGAATTCTCCGATGCTTCGATAATATTGAAAGAGCATTGGGAAGAAAAGATTTTTTTTGATATTATTATCTTGGATTTAAGAATTCCTTTGAAAATCAGAAAGGAATTTATTAAGACTGCAACTGGTAAACAGGCAGTTCCTGATTGGATTCTGGTTTCTAATAATATTGGATTAAAAAATGATGACAAGATATTTATCGACAAATTCAAAATGTCTCTTCTTGCTGATATTAATGAATTAACCCTATTTTCCTTACTTGAGAATATATTTGATAAAAGGTTCAATGAGAAAAAATACAATCTGATTAATAGAATTGATGATATTGTTAATTTAAAAATTGATTCCAAGCAAATGTTGGATGAAATAGTAAAAAACACTTTAGGGTATTTAAATTTAAAGATTTGTTGGATATCTAATGTAGATTATAAAGAAAAAAAAGTGAAAAGTGGAGCACTCACAGGTGTTGAAGAATTTGGTGAGGAATTTAGGAAAGTTTTTGACATATCTTTATCCGATGAGTCTGTTACTGTAGAATGCATTAATAAAAAAAAGCAAATTCAGTATAAAAATATTTTTGCTAAGAATTGCCCTTTTAAAGACAAAAAAATTGCAAAGAAAATAGGCCTAAAATCAGTTTTGCTTACTCCCGTATTGGAAAGATGTTATAAGAAACAAAGGAAAGTTATCGCAACGTTAAATTTATATACCGATTTTTTCCATGAATTTCAGGAAGATGAGTGTGAATTGGCACAAATAATTGCGTCTAAGACTGCAAGAATATTATCCATGAAAGATGTATATGAAGAAGAAAGAGATGAAACGCGAAAAAAGTTGGTGCTTATAGAAAAAGTAGCAGCGGAAATAAATAAAAATGTCAGCGATCATAAAAAAGTATTTGAAACAATTGTTAAGAAAGGGATAGAACTTGTTCGGGCAGATCGGGGGTGTATTAAATTGTGTCACAAAAGCTATATTTCCTGTGAATGCCACGTAAATTGTAATAATGCAATTTGTGATCGAGTAGAATATGGGAAACCTGATATTACTAATTATGTTATTAAGCATAAGAAGAGTTTGATTATCCTTGATGTCGATTCTTTTTCGTATAAAAGTCCCGAAATTGATTATAAAGATGTTTCTTCAAGAATATCTGTTCCTTTGATGCTTGATGATGAGGTTATTGGTATACTTACGGCCGAGCATAGGGCTAAGAACTATTTTACTAAACACCATCTCCAATTATTTGAGGCTTTAGCTAGACATGCAGTTATTGCTATTGAGAATACGAAAAGAGATAAGCAATTACAAAAGAGACTGAAATCGCAAATGGTAATTAAAGAACTTATAAAAGAAATAAGTGAATTGGCAGCCATTGAGGACCAGAAAAGACGGAATAAATATCGAATAACTCAATTAGATAAAATTATAGAACTTGTTATTAAAGAGACCGGTAAAATTTTCGATGCGTATTCGGGCTTTGTAGTCCTTGCAGGGTTCAAAAGTAAGTATGTCATTAGAAAAGAAGAATGGCAAAATGTGCCGAAAAACTACGCGCTTCCTAATCTTGAGATAGGAGTCAAACAGAGCGGTAGAATAGTTTTTGAAGTGAAAAGTTGTATTGTAGGAAAAGTAATCGCCGATGGCAAATTATATAATTGTCCGAATGTAATGGAGGACAAGTTTTATCTAAGTTATGGAGAAGATGATAAAACCAGATCAGAAATAGTGATACCTTTAAAATTCCAGGAACAAACCTTTGGAGCTTTTGTATTGGATTCAATTTATGAAAACGGTTTTTCTGTGGAAGATGCAGGAATATTAGAGTCGATAGCAACTCAAATGGCTTTACTTATTAAACGTTTTAGCTATCTAAATACATTAATTGATTTAAACAAACCTTTTAAAAATATTGATGATCTTAAACAGCTTTATATTGAAATTGTGAATAAAACATTGGAAATTTTGGAGACAAAAGTAAGCTATCTTAGGATTTTAGATAGAAACGAATTAATTGTCAAGGGGTGTATAGGAATAGATAAATATGTTTTTCTTCCTATGCAAGTTGGTGAAGGAATTTCCGGTAAAGTGGCACAAACTCTTGAACCTATAATTATAAGTAATATTCAGGAGCCTTTAAGTGAATATAAATATAAAAATTTTGCTAAAGAATATAAATTATTTGCAATGATTTCAGTGCCAATTGTTTCAACTGAGGTTGATGGTAAGAGAGATTTAATTGGGGTTTTAACTACCTACGCGAGTCGAATTTGTAGTTTTACTTCTTTGGATTTACAATTGATGTTAGGTATTGCCGAAAAGGCTGGTGAGGCAATCAAAAAGGCCAGACTAATTAAACAATTGGATGATATTGCAAGAGTAGATAAAGAGTTTACAACATCAACAGAGAAGGAGATTTTAAAAAGTATTGCTGATGATGCAAAAAATCTATTGGATGCAGATCAAGTTGTTTTATATCAGTATAACTCAAATATTCCATTTAACTTTGGATTTTCTACTCGTATTACAGTTTCAGGCGATTCTAAGGCGGATGATCATAAATTTCCGACTAATTTTACTAAAGATAGTTTTGTTGTACAACTTTTAGAAGAAAAATCAAACGAATTTTTTCTCGAAGCTTTTGAGACCAGTGATTTAATAAAAAGTTTGTATAAGAATAGAGCCAATGATGATAGGTACCAAAGATTTTATCAACGGGAACAATTGCAGTCTACAATAATATTAAAATTAACCTTTAAAGGAGAGACTGTCGGCATATTATTTATCAATTATCGTTACAAAAAATACTTTTCTGCAGAAGTAAAAAGAATTGCAAGAACTTTTGCTAATAAAACAGCCATTGCTATTAGCAATATCAGGAAGTATGAGGATGTTGAAAGAGTACATGATATAGGAAATACTATTGTAAGCGAAATGAACATTAAGAACGTCCTCGAAAGCATTACAGTAAATTCATATGTCGCATTAAAGGCCGATATTGTAATTTTATATAGATATGATAGCAATACAAAAAAACTGCTTCCAAAACCGATTCCAGAGGGGAATATTTATTATCCCGGAGAGATAGTAGGAAAATACACTAAAGACAATGTACAACTTAAGGTAATCGATAAAGGCAGAGACATTTTTTCTTCTGATGTTAAAAAGAATATAATTTTTGGAAGTGGAGAAATTTTGAAGACCGATAATGGTACGAAACGTAGATTTGTAGATCGTGAGGAGATTAAATCCTGTGCTGCAATTTTATTAAAAGTGAGAAATAAAATTGTTGGTTTGATGTTTATAAACTATCGAAATAAACAAAAATTTGATGAAAATCAAAAGAAAATAATTAAGATATTTGCAAATCAAGCGGCGATAGCCATCCGGAATGCCAACCTTATTGAAGAGAGCAAGGAGACAATAAATAGAATAAGTACAAACATCGACGCTATACAGAAATCAGGGTATTCCATTGTAAAGAATCTAAATAAAGAGCAGGTTTCCGAGCGAGATATTTTGAAACCAATATTGGATAAAGCACTTAAGCTGATTGATGTCGATATGGGATATATTGGTATAAGTAATAAGGAATATAGAAATACAAAAATAGTGGTTTGTTCTAAAAAGTATAGAAAATTAACAAATACTTCAATTAAACATTATTATCCAGATGCTGAGTGGATTAAAAGACATGAGAAATTTGATATTTACCTTGATAAAGAGCAAAAAGGTGATTATAAACGTTTTGCCGACAATCCTCAATTTCTGTCCGGTATCCAGGAGGAAGTTTTTACAGAGGACAAAGATGTTAAATCTGCGTTAAGAGTGCCGATATATTCTGCTAAAGAATTTCTAGGTATGATTGTGTTAGAAAGTGAAAAAGAAAATACTTTTTCTGAAATAGATGCATATGCAGTAATGTCATTAGCAAATCAAGCCTCAATGGCTCTTCAAAATTATAAATTGTTAGGGCAACTTAAAAGAGTGAGAGAACTTAGTCTGGAAATTTTGAGAGAACAAAGTTTAGATAATGTTCTGAAAAGAATTCTAGAATCAACATTAGAGTTGGTGAGAAAAAAGTATGCAGATATTAAATTATTGATGGGTAATAGTAATTTAATAATTAAAAAATCTAATCCAGAAGGCGCTGAAGGTAAAATGATTGATATTAATCAGTGTTTAAGTGGCATTTCTATAAAAAGCAAGAAAACACATTACGAAAAGGATGTATCGAAAAACATGAAGTTTCTAGAGACTGAGGGCTTCAATATAAAAAGCGAACTTGTCATACCTTTGATAGTTGATAAAGAGCCTATCGGGGTACTAAATGTTGAGAGTGAGTTGCTTGATGATTTTACGGAAGAAGATATTAAAATATTAGAAATGTTATCCAGCCAAGTTGCCATTGCGATTTTTCTGGCTCAGCAAAAAGACAAATTGGTTGAAAAAGAAAAAGAAGCTAATCTCGGATATATTACAAGAGAGTCAGTCCATTGGGTCGGTAATAAAATTGGGCCTATCTCGAGACGTGTTGAAAATATTACTGATGGATTAATGGAACTCCATAACAAAGGAACTCTCAGTGATGAAAATCTTAAACCATTTTTAAAAGATTTATCTATAATCAAAAAGGGAACAGATTCAGCACTATCAATAAAATCTGATTTAATTGATACTAGCAAACAAAAAAATAAATTCAGTTTAATCAAAATTTTAAAAGATACCATAGGAAATTTCAACAATGAATATAGTTCAATTGAGATCAAAAATCTTTCAGGAGTGAATTCTTTTCCATATACGATCAGTTCCGATTTTGGAAAAAAATCATTTCAGTTTTATGGGGATAAAGATCACATCGGGCGAGTATTTCATTATATATTAAAAAATGCATTCCAGGCAATTGAGGATATGGTCTTAACAATTCATGATGCTCATAAGGATAATTTATCCTTCTCCGGGAGAATATCTGTCAGGGCGCATAAAGAGAGAAACCACCTAGTCATAGAATTCGAAGATAATGGAATTGGTATAACGCAAGAAGATGAAGCTAAATTATTTAGACCATTTCATACCACAAAAGGGGCAGATAGGGGAAGCGGTGTAGGACTTTATTTCTGTAAAAGGACAATGGAAGAAATGGGAGGGAAAATTTACCTCAAAGAGACTGAGTACGGAAAAGGGGCCACTTTTTGTTTAGAGTTCCCTAAAATAAAGAATATAACTAACTTTCAAAAAGGAAGGATTGATGAGCATTATAGATGATTTAGAAAATATTGAGAATCATGAAAGAATACCTCTTGAGGATTCACTTTATTTTAAATTTTTAATCGCAAAAAAACATTTTTTAACTCTAGAAAGTGTTATCAAGATTTTTTTTCCGTTTTATACGTTGCATGATCATGTTCACTCTGAGACGATAATAAACAATTTGTCTGCTATGGAGCTTCCAACTCTCATTACTGAAACTCCATTGAACAAATATGAATTATTCTTGTTGTGCTCTGCGGCGTATTTACATGATGTTGGCATGATAGAAGAAAAAGATGAAGATAAGAAAGAAAGTGCAGAGAGTGGGATTAGCGTGACCGATATAATTCGTAATAGACATCATGAAAGAAGTTATGAACATATAAAGAAATTCCAATTTAGATTATACCTGGATGAGTTTGAGGCCAGAAATTTGGCAATCGTTTCAAAAGGTCACCGGAAAGAGAATCTCTATAAGAACCCGGAATACAAGCCGACTATTTGTCCCGCTGATCCCAGTTATGCAATCAGACTTGACTTACTTGCTGCTCTTCTTCGAATAGCTGATGAATTGGATGTCAGTTATAAACGGGTTGAGACCCAAATTAAAGATATTTTAGAAAAGTACCAAACCTTCGATGTAATAACCCAATTACATTGGTTCAAACATTATTATACGATTGGTCCAAAATTTAAGTTTGTTAAAGAAAAAGGAATAATAAAGAAAGCAATTCTAAATATTGAATTTCAAATTCCAAATAACAACTATAAAAGTAGTTTTATAATTCCGTTTGTAATTAGTCCTATAAAAAAAGAAATTGATTTTCTTCAAAAAATTTTTTATAAGTACGGTTTTTCATTGGAGTTTGGAGAACCTGAATATAGATTAGATAATGAATTATTAGAGATTCCCAAGGAATTGCATGATAAGATGTATAAGTTTTTAACTAATAAAATGAATATAAAGGTTTTGATTGTTGACGATGAAGAAATGAGTAGAGAGGATCTGGCAATTATTATAAAAAATCTAGGATTTGCGGTTGATCTTGCTAAAAATAGTAAAGAGGCTATTGAAAGGGCGGGGAAACAGTTATATCACCTTGTTCTAATAGATTTAAGAATGCCCAATTTACAAAACATATTAAATGATGATGCAGGTATTGAGTTACTCAACCATATGAAAGATAGTTATAATAATTATCCGATTGTTTATATCATTATCACAGCCCTCAGTACCAGTACTGATTTAGTAGTTAACTGCTTACAGCAGGGAGCTTATGATTTTATTGAAAAATCCTGGCCACAGAGAAAGATTAAAGATAAAATCCAAAATGCAATAAAAATGAATTTTCATGTTTTAAGTGAGGTATAAAAGGATGGCAAAGAAAAATATTTTACTTGTGGATGATGATGAAATAACTAGGGATGAGTTCGCACAAATATTTGAAGGGACAGAATATAAATTGCATTTTGCAGTTAATAGTATTGAAGGGTTGAATTCTATAAAGCGAAATCATTTTGATCTTATATTATTGGACATCATTATGCCTGATTTAAATAATAGGCAAAATAAACGAGCTGGGTTTGAGTTGTTAAAAGAGATAAAAAAAATAAAGCCTTATATCCCGGTCATCATGGTTTCGGTACGAACACACGCAAATATTGCTCTTGAAGCATTGGATATGGGAGCCGTGGATTATATTACAAAGGATACGATAACCAGTAAAGATTTAAGAAAAAAAGTTGAAAAAGCTCTGGCTCCTATTAAGAAATCAACATATAAGCCCGACTTATTTTCACTAATTAAAAAGGGCGAGAGTTCTAAATTGGAATTTAAATCCTCAATGAGATGGAATTTTACGGCAAATAGTATTGACGAGAGAGTTGAGATTGAATGGCTAAAAACGATTATTGCATTTATGAATACTGAAGGCGGCATTTTATTGATTGGTGTTAGAGATAATAAAACGATCAACGGTATTGAATACGATAAATTCCCAAATGAAGATAAGTGTTTGTTACATTTTACCGACATGATTAAAAAATATATTGGCCTGGAATTTTCTAAATTTATAAAAAATGAATTGATTCCCATAAGTGGCAAGAAAGTACTTTATGTAGAATGTGAGGAATCAAAAGAGCCTGCATTTTTGAAAAGAGGTAAAGAAGGTGAGGAATTTTATATCCGCGTTGGTCCTTCCACCAGAAAATTGCCAATGAGTAAGATGTTGAATTATTTGAAAAATAAGAAGAGGTAGATCAATTATCACTCCTATTTCTTTGAAGTATTCAGAACTTTTTCTATTGAGATTTTCAATTTGTCTATGGTAAAGGGTTTTACCAGGAAATCGCTGACTCCTATGTTCTCAACAGCTTCTCGAGTTGAATAGTCAACGCGTGCCGTTGCCGCAACTACAGGTACATTTTTGTTGAAGCCGTACGTTTCGTATTCACCTTTTCTTATGCGTTTTAAAAATTCAACCCCGATGTTAGACCAATGAACATCCTGGAACTCGATGTTTTCGACTTCTTTTTGATTTTTCACATCGAAACTGAATTTATGAATCATAATATCCAGCAGAACCAGATCAAATGCCTGTTGGCGAGTTTTTTTTATCAACTCCCAATGTGCTCCAATAATTACTTCGTACTTTTTTTGTAATTTTTTAAAATGAGCCTCGAGTAAATGCTTGTCATCTTCGAACCAAAAGATTTTTTTTTTCGATGTCATGTTTTTTTTTGCTGTCACCCTTTACCTCCATATTAAAACTTATTTTAAAGATTTAGAATGTTTTAATGGCAAAACCATCCAAACTTTTACAATATTAACTACTTTTCCTTTCTTGACATATCCGCTGGAAAAATCCAATTTACCACCGTGGGCATTTGCGATTACACTTGAGTCCCACAAGCCAAACCCTGTTCCAGGGAGATTGCGTGCTCGCTGAGTCATCCCCCATCGCATACCAGGTTGGTACATGTTTCCCCGGGCCTTCTCAGACATCTCTTCGCCATAGTCCTGGACAATGATTTTTGCCTCCTTATTGTCATACTCACAAGAGATTCGGACTGTGGTATTAGTGTATGAATATTTTAAGGCATTTTCAATAAGGTTTCCAATGGCTATTGAAAGCATTAACGGATCTACTTCTGCATAAGGTAAATATTCCACATTGGGATCAACTATTAATTCTCGTCCCCAAAAATGTGCCCTTTCTCTGAATCCCTCTACGCAGTTTTGTATTAAAGCCGGTAAAGGATAAGGTTGAAAATAAAAATCTTGTGGTTCCATTTCAGCAATATGTGAAGTCAGAGCACTCGTAAGTATATTAGAGAGGTGTTCTACTAACTCTTCTCCTTCTCTTGATTCTCTCTCAATGGAAGATTCTCTTTCTGCATCACTCTTAATAAGTCCGAATTTTCCAATAATTTCCTGTAATTGCATTCGTGTGCGGTGGACAATCAACTTTTTGGCTCGTTCCGACTCTCTATTTTTAACCCTTAAATAGAGAGACTGTAACCAGCTAAGCGCGTTGGTGTTTATGGTTTGAGCGATATTGTGAATAAAACTTTTTATTTTAAAAAGGTCCGGATTATCTGTAAACGGTCCAAAAATAAGTACAGCCCGGTAGTTATCAGCCAGTCGTACAGGTACTCCACAAGAGAGATTACTAAAGAAATCCGTATTTTTCCCGCGAATTCCTGAAACAATAGTCCTTTTCCATTTATCGTCCGGTTGCCATTGATTTATTAACTCAGCTTCACTACGCAAGGTACTTTCTTTACTATCACTCCCAGTTAATAGCCCAGCCTTTCGCCAGTTGAAATGGGGTAATCTTTTTTGTACGTCAGAGGGTAATCCAATCCAGGCAATGGCTTTTAACACAGTATCATCTTCAGCCGTACTGGCAAAAAGTATGATGTATTCCAATTTACAAAAGTCACGAATCATCTCAAGTATTTTTGTTTTACGTTTTTGTAGGTCTGCCTGGGTGTTGATCGGCGTGTCTTGTGGGTATTGTTCAATCTCTGTTAAAAAATATTGCTGCTTTCTGTATTCTTCATCGAGTTGCTTGATCTCTCTCAAGTCCGTCATCAAGCCAATGCTTCCAATCCTTTCATTTAGTTCATTTCTTAAAATCCATCCTGCAAATAATATTGGAATGCGATTATTATTACAATCTCGTACTGCAGTAGAGATATTCATAACTAACTCACTTCTTTTTTCACTTTCTATTAATATGTGATTAATTCTTTTAGCTTCCTGTTCTCCTCCGTAATATAAATTTTTAACGTGTTCACCAATTACTTCCTCTTTTTTGAATCCCATGATACGTTCAGAAGATTTATTGAATTGGGTTATTGAGCCTTTGCTATCCACTGCAATTATGGCATCCGGGCTATCGTTAAGGATGGTTTGGCGAAATGAAATATTCCTGGCTATGACTATAGCACTTGAAGCTGGACCCGCAAAATACTTTATTAATTCAACATCTTTGATAGTAAACTTACGTTTAGAAGAAGGTCTATATGTTAAAACCAGCACTCCTAATAATTTATCCTGCCATTTTAGAGGGACTAGCACCATTCCCTTTATGGAGTTTCGAAACTCTGGTTTATCCAATTGCTTTGCCATATATGGGGAGTTAAAATAATCATTTGTAAAAATCGCCTTCCCAGTTCTTACAACTTCTCCGGCCATACCTTCACCAGGTTCCAATGTTATGCCTCTCATTACCTCAGACTTGTGAAAAAGAACCGCTGTATTCTTACCCGTTGTATCATCATGAAAAAGAATTTGACCCGCATCTGCATTGGAAAACTCCACGGCCTTTTCAAGAATTGTCTTTAATACAGACATGATATCCGTCGCTTCCGCAACAATTTCCTGTGATATCTTATATAACTCGTTTAATTCTGTCAGTTGCATTTGAGACTTTTGAAAGAGTCGTGCCTTATCAATGGCTATGGCCGCTTGAGAGGCTATTGTTTCCAAAAACTTTTTATTTCCTTTGTCGTAGGCATTCTCCTTTTTATTTTGTATCGCTATTACACCCAGCACTTCATTTTCAAGTATCATCGGGGCTCCCAACCAGGATTTAGTACGCGCTCCAATCTTTTTTACCTTATCTTTATGGGCATTAAACCATTCATCTATGTTATTTGGAATTAGAAGGGCTTCTTTGGTCTGAATGATGTATTCTGCCATACCATTTCCTGCTTTTCTGATTTTAAACTCTCCCTCTCCAGTCTTTTGACGCTGACCCTCTGCTACCGCAAACTCAAAGCTGACAGAGTCGTTTTTTTTATCATAGAAAGCAACAAAAAAATGGGATACATCCATTAGTCTACCCGTCTGTTCATAAATTAAATTTAAGATCTCGTAAGTATTCAGAGTAACAGCTGAACTAATCTTTCGGACAATCTCATTTAATACGGATAATTCTTTTGTATAGCGATCTCTCTGGGCAAATATTTTTGCGTTACGAATAGCTAGGGCAGCCTCGTTTGCAAATGTCACAACTCTAATTCTGTGTTGGAAGTTGAAGGAGCGAAATGAACGATAATTAACAAAGAGAATACCCACAGGTTCACCATCTAATTTCAGCGGTATACCGGCAGATGATACAATATTTTCTCTTTGAATGAAGTCGCCTTTTCTATCAGTTTTCTCTATTTTAGTTGAATAGAAAATATTCCAGTCTTCCCTGGCATTTGGAGCATAAAAAGGACTATTTTCTTTCAACATCTTGAAAACAAGCGATTCCCTGTGCGTATGTCCTCTCCGTTCTATCGTTTCAGGTGATTTTATATCTCTACTTTTATAAATTGGTGGCATTTTAACATCGTCTCTGCTTTCAAGATATTCGTATAAAACTACTATATCGGCATCCAGAACTTTGAGAGCATTATCAGCAATAATTTCAAGAAGTTTATCAAGGTCAACTTCTGAAAGCATAGATTGACTCACATTGTATAGAGCTGAAAAAGTTTCAGCTTTTATAATCGCATCTCCAAGTATTGTTATGTTCTTAATGGTATTTGCAGCACACTCTGCTAAAGTCAATAGTAGTTCTTCATCTTCTTCAGAAAATTGTTTTTCTTGTTGACGGTTATATACACACAGACTTCCCAACACCTCCTCCTTTGTCCTCAATGGCATGCAAATAAGTGATTTGGGTATGTGCCCGGTTACTGACTCTATCTCATCTTTGCTTAATATTATCTCTTTACTTTTATCGGCAGTCGAATCCTTTATATAATCAATAACGTCCTTATTCATGGCTTTGGCTGTTTTCTCGTCAAGGCTTTTAAATGCTCTCAAAAATAGTTTATTACCGCTTTCGTCTAAAAGGAGCAGAGCTGCTTCTTCGGCTTCTGCTATAAAAGTTGCAGTTTCGACAATTTTTGTTAATACCTTTTCTAAATTAGAGGATGAGACAAGCTCCACTCCGACCTTGTGTAATAAAAGGAGTTTTTCTTCCCGCCGTTTTAATTTTTTGTAGCCCTTTTCCATTTTTTTCTCCCTCGCAGACTATTTTCTATATTCATATAATCCTCCATTGATTGATGAATATTCTTTCATCTCTAAAAAAGAATTTTACACGAAACATTTTAGAATTTCAACTGATTCATGCCATTTTTTTTTTATTTTTTGTTGTAATGTAACAATTAAGAGGTTACAGGGGAGTTTTTTTTATTTCGTCTTCTCATCTTCTTAACTAGTGCCATCTTTTACCTTGTAAGCATATTAACGAGATTAACTTAAATATATTAAAAATATTGATTTAAAAAATTAATTTATTTAAGTTGAAGATTAATAATATCAATGTTTAATGCCATGAATATTAAAAATATTGAAAGGAGTTAAAAAAATGACACAAAATTAGCAGGAATGAAAAAAGATTACAGGGTAAAACAATAGTTCGATAGTTCGCCTGCTATGAAAATAGAGCCCACAGAATGCTACTCTGCGGAGTGGCTCCGCTACGTAGCACGAGCACACAGAAAACACAGAAGGATTATTTCATAACTCTCCGGTTGAGAAACTGTTAACATGAGAGGTTGTTCTCTTTTTTATGTATCCAGGTTGATTAGGGGACAGTCCCGAATGCCACTAACTTAAGGCTATATTTTTTACACTTTCTTGCTCGTTTTATTATAATAAATCTTGCTCAAGTAGATTATTTGTAAAAAATGTAAAAAAAAGTTCCAAAAGACTGAACTCCAAACCCCCTTTCTGATATAATTTTTTACATGGAGCAATGGCTTGAACTGACACTGCAAGGGCGCAAGATAACTACGCCCGATATTGAGTTAGTTAGAAACCTGATCGCTTCTAATCCCTCCTGGAATCGCACCCGTCTATCCAAACAACTATGCCTTCTATGGGATTGGCGAAGAGCCTCCGGTGAATTGAAAGACATGGCATGCCGGAGCCTTCTGCGTAAATTGGAACAATTGGGCCATATCCAATTATGTAATTACAGATGATGATATAGTGGGAAACAGTATGAGATACAGAAGTAGAAGTAGTTCTTAGATGTTTAAAGTTCTTTAATTGTGTTCTAAATACAGAAGTTTAAATATCTTTATGTT
>Ga0180438_10008286_pt1 | contig 13257 bp, 8 predicted proteins | sample SS_ome_12_FD_132455 | JGI IMG/M metagenome (GOLD analysis project Ga0180438, IMG submission 132455) | Hypersaline lake sediment archaeal communities from the Salton Sea, California, USA - SS_3_D_2 metaG | ecosystem: Environmental > Aquatic > Non-marine Saline and Alkaline > Hypersaline >... | reverse complement strand
TACTGGGGTATTTATAATATCCGCGAAAAGCTGAATGAAGATTACCTGGCCGCCCACCACGGTGTTGATCCGGATAAGGTCGATCTGCTCGACGACTACCACACGCTCTATCCCCTGGTCGTCGAAGGCGATGCCCGGCACTACAATGCCTTAATCGATTACCTGCTGGTGCATGATTTAAGTGATGAGGCTGCGGTTGACTACGTCAAAATCCAAATGTATGTCCATAATTTCCTTGACTATATGGCCGCCCAGATTTATTTCGCCAATCAAGACGGCCCCGGCCACAATTGCAAATTCTGGCGACCGAAAACCGCCGACGGTAAATATCGCTGGCTGCTGTACGACACCGATCACGCCTTTGGGATGCGGATATTCGTGCCCTACTTTCATTTTGAACCCGAAGCCTACAAAGATAACACAATTGGTTACTACCGCCAACCTGACGGCCCCAGTTGGCCCAATCCCCCGGAATCGACGTTTCTGTTTCGAAAAATTCTTGAAAACGAAAATTTTAAATACGCATTCATTAACCGGCTCTCCGACTATTTAAACACCATTTTCGCCCCGGAAACGGTGTTGCAAAAAATCGAAACCGTCTTTGAAACCATCGAACCGGCGCTGCCGCGCCATCTGGAACGGTGGAGTGGCTCGCTGAACACGTGGTACGAGAATGTGGAAATTGTGCAGACTTTCGCCGAATACCGGCTGGATTACCTGCGCGAGCATATTGTCAATGAATTTGGCCTGAGCGGGATGGCTGAGGTTACACTGGCGATTTCACCCGCGAATTCTGGCGCAATAAAAATAAATACATCCTACATCACACAAAGTCCGTGGCAGGGCACTTATTTTCAAGGCGTTCCCATCCAATTAACCGCGCTCCCCCATCCAGGCTATCAGTTTACCGGTTGGAGTGGCGGAAGCGCTGAAAAATCGCGCACGCTCTTGATTACGCTGACAAATGATTTGGCACTCACCGCCAACTTCGAATTCGTCGGCACCGCCACGACAACAGTGGTCATCAATGAGATAAACTATAATTCCGCCACCGATTTCGATCCTGAAGACTGGATCGAGCTTTACAATCCCCACGGCTGCCCACTTGACATTTCCGGCTGGATTTTCACCGACGCGACCCAGTCACAGCCGTTTGTGCTCCCTCCCAATACAATAATTCCGCCGGACAACTACCTCGTCCTCTGTCGCGACACCGCCGCTTTTCACGAGCATTTTCCGGATGTCCGCAATTTCATTGGAAATTTTCAGTTTGGCCTCAAAAGCACCGGCGAAACCATCCGCCTGTTCAATCCCCAGCGCACCCTCGTCGATTCAGTCACCTATCAGAGCACCGCCCCCTGGCCCTCGCAACCCAACGGTAACGGCCCCACCCTCGCCCTCCGTCATCCCGAACTAAATAACGCCCTTCCCGAAAATTGGACCGCCTCCCCGCAACACGGCACCCCCGGCGCCCCCAATGATCCCGTTTCCCGCATCCACCCGGCTTTCTCTTCAAAAAAACCTACCCAATTCATCCTTCACCAGAACTACCCCAATCCATTCAACGCCCTCACCAAAATCCGCTACAGCCTTTCCCGCCCGCTTCCGGTTAAACTGAAAATCTTTGACATCACCGGCAAACGCGTCTCCGTATTGGTCAATTCTCCGCAAGCGGCCGGCATTCATGAAATTCAATTTAATGGAAATGGATTTGCGAGCGGAGTGTATTTTTGTCGGCTTCAGGCAGGTGGAGGAGTGGCGGTGAGACGGTTGGTGTTATTGAATTAAGGGTTGGTTCGCCACTGCTCACGCCTTTTCAGGATCGTACGTTAAAACGACTTTATTTTACATTCTGCTAACATTTTTTGCTTGACAATAAAAATTTTTTGGTTATATTAAACAATTAAATCTTACCTTGTTTTCGAAGTCAACTTCAGAGATAAATACAATCAAAATATCTATTCCGAAGGGGTTTAATCCCGATGTATATTTATCTTTTTCATTTTTATTAGAAAAAACTAAAGAAGCTAATGTCAATATTGCAATAAGCGCAAAAGGAAAAGCAGAAAAAAATAAATCGGAAAGGCAAAGGTATTCTGGGCCAAGAATTCCAGGTTATATTGAAGATAAAATAATGAATCCTCTACGAGGATTTGACTTTTAAAGGAGAACCAATTTTCTACAATAATTGAACCTCTACGAGGTTAAGAATTTAGAAAATCTTCTGTTATCGGTTAGAATGGGAAAAAAATAACCAAATCCATTTTATCTAAAAGCATTGAAAATTACTTACAGGAGCTCTGTATTAAAATTCCCAACTGTCTCGTGGAGAGTCCCGGCAACCGGGGGGTAGGTGATTTTTTTACCTGCACAATTGAAGCATTCGGCTTTCAAACGGAATGTTCGGAATTTGACTGGTTCGACTGGGAGTAGGGAGAGATTTTGCTCAAGGTCTGGAATTCACCGAAATCCTCTCCGCCAGCCGACGGAGAGGACTTAGATGTTGAATCTCAAAACCATTTTTTATTAGAATAATATTAAATAATTTTCAAATAAAAGTCTTCATTAAAAGCTATGAATGGCCTGTTCCACCGTTTCATAATTTTCGAAAATTGTATCCAGCTTGGTCATGACCAATATTCCTTCCATTAATTTATTCACATTGGCCAATTTTAAATTACCGCCCTTGTTTTTGAGGGTCGTGTAATTTGAAATAAGTATACCCAATCCGGAACTGTTCATACGGTCAACTTTGGATAAATCACAGACCACATTGACAATTCCTTTTTCCGCTAAATCATAAATTTCATCTCTAAATTTTTGGGCATCAGAACCACCCATAATTGAACCGCTAATTTCAAGAACAGCAACACTGTCTTCGATTCGGGTTGAAATCTTCATTGGTCCTCCCTACTTAAGTTTATTGAAGTTATTTAAATATTTGAAAATAGACGTTCTTCTCGTTTATTAATCGAGTTATAATTTTCTCTAATTATAATATAATCTATTTAGAAAATCAAGCAAAATATAGTAAATTTATTTTCAATCGAGAATTTTGATCCATATTTATTTCAGGATTAGATCGTTGCCAGGTTTGATATTTACTCATTGAAGGTTAAAATGTACTTCCGGAATTATACTATGACCAAAGTGGTTTTGAGATTCAACCTTTAAGTCCTCTCTTTTTTAAGAGAGGATTTAGGTGAGTTTTTAAAATTAGAGAATCTCAAAACCACTTTCACCTTAGTATATCAGTTTGTACCTAAGGCATAAAAGGTGAAAAAATTTACCATAAATTAGTATTTACGAGTGAATATTATGATTGTATGAATTAAGTTTTTAAACTTCTTGAAGGCTTTATCTTACTTTTTAGAACCAAGCTTGTTTTGAATGCTGTTGCCATTCGATACACTGTCTCGCTTTGAAACATAAAAGAGTGGGGAAAACGGCATTCGCGATTTATTTTTAATGATGAACGGTTTCTTCTCGAGACGTTAAAAAAGCGATACTCTTTCAGGATTATTCAATAATAGAATCCGCTTATGAATTGATAAGGCGATAAATTAGTGTTCTATGTTCGTAATATTTATCTACTCATGCTTTTATTGTTATGGTGGTATAAAAATTGAATCGCAATTTTTAATAAATGGGGGGCAGTCAACAGGCTATTTAAATTTAAATTTTTTATTTGATCACGACCTGTAATCGAAAAATCAATGAATATGACGATTCAGGGATGGGTATTAAAAAAATATCGCTCCTTAATCAGCGCAGCTACCATAAGAGTTTATTAATGTAATTTTCAACCGAATCATCGGGCGAGTGAAGACTGAATAAGTACTCTCCCTGATCCCTGCAACCTGCCTTTTTCTTTATATCCCTATTTGATAATTTCAGGACGGTGAATTGAATAACCGGAGCAATCGGGACGTTGCTATCGAACTTTTTAAGGTCAGTTCGAAGCATTGCTCCATCTAATTTAATTCACTTCCAGTAGTAATTATACAACCTACCCAATCGCGCCTTGAAACCTTGAGCAATGATTTTGCAGTCAGCATGTTGTTAATCGGAATGTGAATTAAAACCGGTTTGGGTGGAATGATTTCAATTGAAACCATTTCATCGCGGCTATTTTATTTTCAAAAATCCCCGGCAGCGTTAACCAAAAAAAAGAGCAGAGCATCATGAAATCGCTGAGTTACTTAGCAAAGCCCAGATACTTCGCCTGTTTTTTTATGCTTTTCTTTTTCGTCTCTACTCTGGGACAGGAGAAGAAAGAAAGCGAGACGCAATCCAATGCTCAAAAGCAAGAGCAGCGTGCGACGCAAAAAAAATTGGAAAATCTGGTTTCCTCGATTAAGACCCGGCTCAAACAACCATCTGATTCAACAACATCAAAAAGTGATAATATTGAAATTGACGGCTTAATCATTGATCAAACCCTCACTAAAATCGGGCATGAATTTTATGAATATTTTTATGCCTTATGGGAAGCCCCCCTGGAGATTAAAGATTACACCATCTTTATTACCGAAAAAGCCACTCTGTCATCAACCAGTCTCATCTGGATTAATTTAAACGAAATGATCATTTATCAGCAACTTTTAAAACCGCGTTCAGAAGAGATTGAAGAAGCGGCAAAATCCGGGGTTGCGACAACGCTGCAATTCCTGTATCAATATCAACAGGACCAGAAGCAACTCGACGGCGGAGATATGAGTGGCTCCGGAATTTATTAATTTGTGTAGTGATTACATTAACAAAGTCAGTAAATTGAGGAGAAAATAATATGTACCAACGCATGATCCGCCTGCTGTTTTTAATAACCCTCCTTTTCGGTGGACAATGGCTTTATGCCACCGAACTGGTGTGGATCCCCATTAATCCCTCGTTTGGCGGGAGTTCGTTTAATGCCCAGTGGTTAATGAGCCAGGCCGAATCACAAAATACTTTTAAAGACCCCACAGCCACCGACCGTTATTCATATTCCACAGATCCACTGGAGAATTTTAAGGAGAGCCTTAATCGTCAAATTCTGAGTCGTATGGCCAGCCAACTGGTGCGGACGGCTTTCGGTGAGGACCCCCTGCAACCAGGCCATTATGAAATTGGCGATTATATCATTGATGTTACCCCGGCTGATGACGGAATCAATGTGATTATCCGAGATACTGCCACCGGTAATGAGACGACAATCATTGTACCCTATTATTGAGGATGAACCGTGAAAAATATAAAACTTTTTCTGATTCTACTTTTCGGCGGTATGCTGGGGGGATGTGCGGTTCATTTGAAACCGATTTCAGTTACTCCGGCCAAGCTGGGTGAGCCAACCATTATTAATAGTTACTTGCGAGCATTGCCAGAGCCGAAAGAAAAAATTGTGGCCGCCGTTTACAAATTCAGGGATCAGACAGGCCAATATAAATCGTCGGCTTCCGGCGTAACCTGGTCCACGGCCGTCACCCAGGGTGCTACTTCAATGCTGCTGAAATCCCTGGAAGACTCCGGCTGGTTTATTACTTTAGAGCGCGAGGGCTTATCGAATCTCTTAAATGAACGAAAAATTATCCGTTCGACCCGTGAAAATTTCAGCAGTAGTGACGGACACAATCTGCCACCCCTTCCACCGCTGTTATATGCCGGCATCACGCTGGAAGGGGGCATCATTGCCTACGAAACGAACCTGGTTACGGGTGGTTTTGGTGCTAAATATTTTGGAATCGGTGCAAGTACTCAATACCGCAAAGATGAGGTCACCATTTATCTGCGAGCAGTGTCTACTCAGACCGGCAGAATTCTGAAAACCGTCTACACCACTAAATCGATCCTCTCGCAACTGGTGGATGTGGGCGTTTACCGGTACGTGAAGTTTAAGAGACTGTTAGAAGTAGAAACCGGTTACAGCACAAATGAACCCCCTCAATTGTGTGTGCTGGAGGCAATAGAAAAAGCGGTTTACAGTTTAACGGTTGAAGGAATCGTAGATAAGTTATGGGAATTAAAAAATCCGGAAGATATCAACTCACCCATTATTCGGGATTATTTTAAAGAAAAAGAACAGACCGAACAATTGGTTAAACTGGATGAACGCGGAAAACTTATGCCGCGCAAAAATTTCTTCAACAGCGCACAGGTTGTCAGCAAAAAATGGGGCGTGGGTGGTAACGTCACGGCTCAGACCTACGCTGGCGATTACGCGCAGCCGGAGTTGAAACTGGCCGGCAATTTTTTTCTCAAATATGGACTCTCGTCCCGCTTCTCCCTGCTGTTGAGTGGCGGTGGCGGACATATCGCTGACCGCGATTATTTTACGGCGAAAAATGTCCACGTCGATCTGCGGACGATGTTTTACCTCCTGCCAAAACGAAGACTCTCTCCTTATATTACGGTGGGAGGCAGCCTCTTAAATTTCTGGACAAAGGATCGGCAGGGAATTGAGATTTATCGACAGCGCAAGTATGGTGGCTGGAAACCGGCGGTCATTTCTGGCGTTGGCTTCGAATATTTTTTAAGTTCGTATTTTGGAATTAATCTGGGCATCGAAAACTATTTTAGCTTTACCGATGAATTGGATGGAATGGTGCACGGCGCTAAGGACGATTATCCCTGGAATGGACGGTTTGGTGTGATTTATTATTTTGGAAATTAGCCTGCAGTTATTTTAAGAGTGGGAGAGCGGGAGAGTGGGAGAAATGGAGAGGTGGAGAAAAAGAGGAGTACTCATAACTTAAATTCTATATATACTCGTTAAGGTTTATTTTGTAACATTAAAATCTTAGGTACCTCGAAAGATATTTACCCTCACCCCAACCCTCTCTCTTTGGGAGAGGGTTGGGGTGAGGGCAAAATACAATTCGAAACCACACGAGAAGTCTTATTATCTAAATCCATTTAATGTTACATTTTAACCTTTAACGAGTATATCAAGAATATAGTAATCAGCAAAAAAATGCCACCTGTTGACTCGCCAAAGTCTTTCTAACAGGTGGCACGAATAACCTCACCAGGGATTTTTGTGTTCAAAAATACCGCTGGGGGTTTTGCTTTTGAAATATAAAAATTAAAATAGTGTTTAGCAAGTTAAAAATTGATAATAAGTAAATTTATAAGGGGGTGATGAAAAAATTATCATCAGAAAAATGGTTGACGTAAAACGTTACCGTTAATTTTAGAAGGCAAGAAAAATCCACATATTCTTGCAAATGCTAATTAACGAATTTTTAAGCTTTACACTTATTTCAGTTAACCATTGTTGGCAAATTATGGGCAAACAGCCTGATAATATTTTAGGAGATTAATTATGAAAAAACTCTTTATCTTGATAACAGCACTACTGGTTCTTGTGAGTTTTGCCCTGGCACAGGAGAATAGTAGTACTGTGAATCAAACCGGTGATAATCAGACGGCGACGGTTACCCAAACTGGTAATCAGAATACCAGTACGGTTGACCAGACCACCACGAATAGCGGACCACAAAATGCCGAAGTAATTCAGAACGGTAGTACAAATACGGCGGACGTGGATCAATCACAAACCGGTGGTGGTAATAACACCCCGGCCAATACCGCTAAATTGGAACAACAGGGCGAGAGTAACACGGGTACCCAATATCAGAATGCACCTGGCTATAATAGTGGTCAACATGTTGATGCCTACCAGGAAGGCAATTCGAATATTGTTACCCAAACTATTAATGGGGGTTACACCAACTCCTTTAATGCCGATCAGGTCGGAAATAGCAATGTGGCTACCCAAACCATGAGTGCCAATCATAGTCACGGAAATATTGATCAGCAAGGCAATAACAACATTGCCACCCAGGAATTGACCGGCAGTAATCACGGTTATTCTGGCGGAATTAATATTGATCAAATCGGTGACGGCAATGAAGCCACCCAGACTTTCTCCGGAAGCGGTCTGGGACACAATCAGCGCGGCGATGTCTGGCAGGAAGGGAATGACAATGACGCCATTCAGACCAGCCACGGACCGGACAATATTGCTAATACCTATCAATTGGGTAATGAGAATGCCGCCACAATCGATATGGATGGTGAAGATAATGATTCCGATGTGGATCAATTGGGTGATCTGAATCAGGCGACGATTGAACAGACTGGTAATACCAATGAAGCCGATGTTTACCAGGATGGTGATCAAAACGTTGCGCTGGTTGATCAGGATGGAAATGATCATACGGCCACGGTCGATCAATACGGACGAAACCATGCCGAAGTTGAACAATCGGGTGGTAATAATAATGATGCGACGATTACGCAGGGTGCCCCTGGTGCACCTGTGAGTAACTACTATCAACCCCACTATTCCGGGGATTGGATTAACGGCGCTTATATTGAGCAGATTGGTAATTATAATACTGCCGCCATTTCAATGATCATGAGTAGCAACGGTGCCGGCATTTATCAACAGGGTGATGCTAATGTGGCAAATCAGGAATTGGGTTCGCATCAACATAAAACAACCAGTTGGGATCGCATGGGGCTGGATATTGATCAAATTGGCAGTAATAACAATGCCAATCAAAAGACAATCTCCAGTTTTGGCTGTTATGGTATCCAGGGCATGATGATTAAGCAGAACGGAAGCAATAACACCGCCGATCAACTCAGTGTGGGTGGCATGCAATCAACAATGGAAGTTACGCAGAATGGTGACGGAAATGACCACAATGTGGACGTTAGTGCCACGGGTAAGCCCTCACCAGTGGATTTGCCTTTTGCGCATAAACCGGCCGGTGATTTTACCCAGTATCAAAATGGCCGCTACAGCACCGCCAGTATTGACATTGCGGGAAGTAATAACCATACCGCTCAGTATCAGGAGTACACCTCCTGGGGTGTTTCTGGTCATAATTATGCTGAGATCGATATTGTTGGCAATAATAATAATGCGGCTCAGGGCCAGATCGGTGAATTTAATCACTCTACAATTAATATTACCGGTGATTCAAATGTGGCTGCCACTTCCCAAACGGGTAGTGGGACCACCGAGTGGGATGGTAACACGGGCACGATTACTCAAACCGGCAATAATAATGTCGGCAGCATTATCCAAAATCCGTAAACCTATTTAAGAGGGACCCACAGGGATGAAAATGATTCCTGCGGATTCTTTTGACTGTAAATGTTAATCATTTATTCGACTTTGTCTTAATAAAAATTCATATCACTAAATTATCCTAAAATTCAGGGGGTATAACATGAAGAAGATTCTTTTCATTCTTGTAGCAGGGCTATTTTTAGCCAGTTTTGCCCTGGCGCAGAACACCTCTACGATTACCACGACGGGTGATGACAATACGGCTTCTGCCACGCAAACTGGCAGCAACGAAGCCAGTATTGAACAAATTGCCAATAATAGCACGGCGACGCAAATCCAAACCGGCGACGGTAATAAAGCCGATCTCGATCAAAAAGGTGGTTGGCCAGCCGGCTCGACGGTGATTAATGAAACCGGTTACCAGGAGCAAATCGGTGATAATAATCAAGCCACATTGTGGCAGTTGGCTGACGGCGGAAACGGTGGCAATAATGGCAATCAGTATCAAGAAGGCAATAATAATAAAGCCATTATCTGGCAGCATACCGTTACCAGTTCGGCTGATCAAGATCAGATCGGTGACAACAATGAAGCCCACGTCTACCAGACCGGTTTTAATGGCTATGTAAAACAGTACCAGAGTGGTGTTGCCAACGTAGCGGCAGTGGATGAACAGGGTGGTGGTGGCTGGACCACGGGAAACAAAGCCGAACAAATTCAAACCGGAAACTGGAATAAAACTGAAATTTCCCAATACGGAACTGGCGGTGCAAAAAATGCCCAGGGTAATGAAGCTTATGTTACTCAGACGGGTCATGATAACTGGGCCGGTGAAGGTCTCTATGGTAATCACCTCTGGGGTATTTATCAAGAAGGTAATTATAACACGGCCACCGTTACCCAAAATCAGAATGTGAATGAATCGCAGGTTCTGCAATATGGTGACGGCAACACGGCCACTGTTACTCAGAACGGCGGTAGCGGCTTGTTTGGTGATTATGGCGATTATGTCAATCAATCTTTAATCAACCAGAATGGTAATTCGAATACGGCTACTGTGACGCAAACTTATCAATAAAATGAATAAGGGGCTCGCCCTTGAGAATCATTTTCAAGGGCGAGTTCTTTTTAGTTGATATTCCAGCATTTTGTATGTGCTGTTAATTATGACTTTAAAAATAATAAATGGGGGGCAGACATGAAACGATTTTTCATGTTTTTAATTTTGATATTATTCATCGTCGGTTGGGCTTACCCTCAGCACAATCAAGCCACGGTGGAACAAAGCTCGAATAACAATTTTGCGCTGATTAAACAGGTGGGCAATGCCCTCGTCACAACGGTTACCCAAACCGGTGATGGTAATATTGTCGGAACCGTTGGACAGGCTGCTGCTGAGGGGGTTCTTCAAACGGGCGCTAATAATACCGCTTCGATTACGCAGTTCGGCAACGGTAATCAGGTGAGTCAGTATCGATCGGATAAAAATGTGTATGCCGGCTTATTACAGAATGGCGCCGGGAACGAAGCCACAATTATTCAAGTGGGTGATGAAAATAAGGTCGGACTCAATATTTATGCATATCATGCCGGAATTGAGCAGATTGGTGACAATAATATCGCCGCGATTACGCAACAGAACGGGGATGAGAATCACGTACGGGAGCTGTTTCAATCCGGAGTGAGTAATCAGGCCACGATTCTGCAGGATGGCTCGGAAAATTATGTGGCGCGCTTGCATCAAACCGGTAATCTGAACACCAGTACCGTTGCGCAATTCGGTGATGATAATGAAATCGAAGTATCCATCAACGGCGCTTTGAACAATTCATCGGCTGAACAGGGCACCGATTTGGCGCGTTCCTCCGATAATGAAGCTACCCAGTGGATCAATGGCACTTCTAACACAGTGACGTTGACGCAATTGGGAGGCGGCCACAACGATGCTTTTCAATGGCTACCATCGACTTATAATGGCGCCGAAAATATCCTGTCTCTGACTCAGGATGGCCAGGATAATGAAGCGACCCAAAAAGTAGGTGGTGATTTTAATGCGGCTACGACTACCCAGACGGGTGGTTACAACTGTGCTTTAACCATAACTTATGGTAACCACAATGGCACCACTGATGTTGATGGTGATTTGATGGTTGACCCGGTTACGATTGCTCAGACCGGTGATTACCATTACGCCTCGATCTGGCAAGATGGCGATTTGAATGGCGTCATTATCACGCAGACTGGGGATCATCATTCGGCTGAAGTAACGCAGACGGGCAATAACAACAAGTGTATTGTTACTCAATCGAATTAGAATCGGCACCATAATCATTTGTCAACAACCAGTATCTAGAAAGGTGTACTGATGAAAAAACTATCATTGATCACATTATTGCTGCTATTTACATTGAGTACCGGGCTGCTCGCCCAGAGCAATCGTGGTGAAGTGGTTCAAACGGGTGAAAACAATGAAATCCTATTGGAACAGATTGGTTATTTGAATCTGGTCACGGTGACTCAAAAAGAATGTGCCAGCAACAATCAGATTAATATTCAACAGCAAGGCGGTGAAAATGAAGCTTTGGTGACGCAATTACAATATGGCAATCTGGTTGAAATTATTCAGAGTGGCTGCCTGAATTTGACCGATGTCACCCATGATGGTCATCGGAATTCTTCGTGGGTTGAACAATACGGCTACGCCAATGAGGTTAAATTAGATTTGATTGGGTATAACAATTCGGCGGTGGTGGGACAGGATGGGAATAACAATCGAATCGGGCAAGAATTAATTGGCGACCAGCTCGACTTTCAACTTTTTCAGAGTGGAAATGATAATGAACTTTTACAGGTTGAGAAAGGTGAAGGTGGCCAACCCTACTCGATTGAACAACACGGCAATGGGATTCGAACGATTATTATTCATGGTGCGTTGCGGTAACAAAATTGAAGGAAGTTTGGCGGCTTTAAAATAAAAATTATTTTGCCTATAATTATTTTGCCATTAGAAAGATATACTTCTAACTCCAATAGCTGTTCTTTTTCCCGCAATTATGCTTATCATCAATAAAATTCAGGCAGTTCAACTTCGGTTGAGTTGCCTGATTCATTTTAAGAGCGGAAAGATGAAACGAATTATTTTTGTCATTATTCTGAGTGGATTATTCAATTTTAAGTAAGCTTAATGTATTTCAAAAAGGAAAAGTTATTGCTACCGATTCAGTTTTTCGAATATATAAATAAACCCTTCATCAGATTTATTTCAGGAGAAAACCGAAATGCTAAAAAAATGGAGTGTGCGAACCGTTATTCTGTTCATGATGTTGAATTTAATTGCTTGTAGCGATGATGCGGTATCACCGATCACCACCGGAACGATTGAGGGAACGGTGGTTGATGCCGAAACCGGAATGCCAATCGCAATGGTAAGTATTACCACCAATCCCGGTACAGTTTCGATTACCACTGATAGTGCCGGGCAATACCGACTTCCCGAACTGGAGGAAGGTTCTTATACGGTAAGAGCTGCAAAATTAGGGTACAAGAGTAACAGCGTGAGTGTGATTGTCAAACCCGAACAAGTTATCCCGGCAGATATTGTGCTGGAGGAAGCCTCAACCGAAAATGTTGCACCTTTACCCCCCTCAAATCCAACGCCAACCGATGGGGCCACCGAACAGCCGCTTTCACTGACATTAGCCTGGACAGGAACGGATTTGAATCAGGAAGATAGTTTAAGCTATGATATTTACCTGGGGAATGAAAAATCACCGATTTCCATTCTCGCTGCAGATTTGGCTGATACTACTTTTTTTTTAACTGATTTAAAATTTAACACCCTTTATTATTGGCAGGTTGTGACCAAAGACAAGGCCGGCGCCCTCGCCTATAGTCCCGTGTGGCACTTTGCTACCGAATCCTTTCCGGACAATCGCCTGGTGTTTGCTTCCAATCGAGATGGCAATTATGCTATTTATTCCGCCTCTGTTGAAGGCGAGAGCATTATTAAGCTCACCGAAAACCACAGTCGAAACTGGTGGCCACGTATCAGTCCCAATCGGGATAAAATTGCGTTCACTTCGGATCAAGCCATTGAAGCGCATCTGTTTGTGATGGAGCTGGATGATAATAATCCTAAAAAAATAACCACAATTCCCCTGGCAGGTTATCATAATTATGGTACCGGATTTTCC
>Ga0180438_10008285_pt1 | contig 13258 bp, 8 predicted proteins | sample SS_ome_12_FD_132455 | JGI IMG/M metagenome (GOLD analysis project Ga0180438, IMG submission 132455) | Hypersaline lake sediment archaeal communities from the Salton Sea, California, USA - SS_3_D_2 metaG | ecosystem: Environmental > Aquatic > Non-marine Saline and Alkaline > Hypersaline >... | reverse complement strand
CCTCTGTTCCTCGGATCTCTTGAGCCCGGATTTCCCGGGCGATTTCCACAGTTCACGTATCTCGAAAGTCCCCCAGACGCCGGGCTGCTGCGCCGGTCGGTCTTCAGTCGCCTGGCCGGCTAGGAGGATACCAGCAATGCCGAGCGGCTGAAAGTCGATCCCTCGATGCGCTGCGCGGTCGGCGGACGCGTTCGTACCAGGCTGGCGGCCCCCACGAGTCGGATGGGGCGCTTCGAGACGGAAGTGCTGACTCAGGCAGCGAATCCGGCGGGGCCGATGGAGGCGGCAGGGAGGGTCTGTACGGATCGGCACCGAGCAGATGTGCAGGGGGCGGTTCCGACGAGATCACGGCCCGCAGACGGCCCGATTCCCCCTCCGTCGAGCAGAGGAGGTGCTTGCGGACCTTGGGATCGGCGATAGAATCGTCAGAGAGGCCGACGCCGGTCGTCGGTCGAAGGCCATCTGGAAAATGCCGGATGGAATGATCGCGGAGGGCCACGACGCTCTGTGGCACGAGGCCGCTGGGCAGATCCCTGTGAAGGAGAGACGCAAGGTGGACCGCATTTCTGCCGTGGCAGCCGTAGTGGTCCTGGTGACCTCGGCGCGTGCCCACGGGCCTCCGCCCGCGCCGGCGGGGTACGTCTGGGTCGTGAACAAGGCCTTCTCTGACGAGTTCGACGGGGATCGTCTCGACAAGGCGAAGTGGCACGACCACCACCCCTACTGGAAGGGCCGGCCCCCCGCGAAGTTCGTGCCCGGCGCCGTGTCGGTGGCCAACGGGATGCTGCGGATCACCAACGGGCCGCTTGGGAGCCCCGACGGCAAGTTCACCATCGCCGGCGGCGCGGTCGTCTCTCGCAGCGCCCAAGCCCTGTACGGCTATTACGAAGCCCGCATGAAGGCCTCTCGGATTTCCATGTCCTCGACGTTCTGGCTGACGAACCGGCCCAAGCTCGAAGCCGACGGCGCGCGGACGAAGCAGGAGCTCGACATCAACGAGGCCGTCGGCGAGGGCAAGAAGCACCCCGGCCGGAAGCACTTCATGAAGTCCAACACCCACTACTTCCATACGAAGGGGGGCAAGAGAGCGGACAAGGCGGTCCGGGGCCAGTGCCGGATCTCGCCGCCCGCCGGGGAGGCCTTCCACACCTACGGGGCCTGGTGGGTCGACGCCAACACGATCCGCTTCTACCACAACGGCAAGCACAAGTTCACGATCCGCCCCAGCACGCACTACGACAAGACGCCCTTCGACCGCCCGATGTACATGAACCTGGTGACCGAGACCTACGACTGGGAGACGCCCCCGACGCCCGAGGAGTTGAGGGACAGCTCCAGGAACACGACGTACTACGACTGGGTGCGCAGCTACACGCTCGTGAAGAAGGGACGAACCCGGGGAAAGGAGTCGGCGGGGGAGGCCGGCCGGTCCCGCGCGCCGCGCCGCCTGCGGCCCGACAGGCTGAGCTGGAAACTCGTCCCCGAGCTGTGCGACCCGAAGGCATCGACAGGCAAGGGCTTCCCCATCGAGATGCTCGTGGATCACGTCCGTGTGTGGCGGGGCGTCAAGCAGGGCCCCCTTGAGGACGAGTAGACATGGATCGCAGGACCTTCCTACGTTCGGCGGGCGCCGCGCTGGGAGGCGCGCTGGCTCTTCCCGCCCTGTCCCGCGCCCGCGCCGCGCGGGCCGGGCGAAAGCCGAACATCGTCATGATCTTCGTCGACGACATGGGCTATGGAGACCCGGGCTGCTACGGCGGGCGGACCATTCCCACGCCGCACATCGACAGCCTGGCACGCGGGGGTGTACGCTTCACGGACGGATACGTCACCTCGCCGGTCTGCGGCCCCAGCCGTCTGGGACTGCTCACCGGGGCGTACCAGCAGCGGTTCGGGTGCTTGTGGAACCACGATCTCTGGCCGCAGTTCGGCCTGAAGGTCCCCGCGTCGCAGAAGCTGATCCCCCAGGCGCTGAGGGCGGCCGGCTATGCGACGGGACACGTGGGCAAGTGGAACATCACGCCCGATCCCAAGCCGTACGTGAGCGAGGCCTTCGACGTGATGTGCTGGAAAGGCGCCTACTACCCCGACGAGCGCGGCCGGTACCTTGGCGTGAACGGCCCCGGCTTCCGTATGGAGCCCCACGGCTGGGGGCCGCCGCGAGAGAAGGCCGAGTACCTCACCGACCGCCTCACGCGACGGGCGGCCGACTTCATCGAGCGTCACAAGACGACGCCGTTCTTTCTGTATCTGGCCTACAACGCCCCGCACACGCCGCTACAGGCCCACCGGCGATACGACAGGCAGTTCCGGGGCCTGGACGAACCGAATCGCCTGTACGCGGGCATGGTCGCGTCGCTCGACGAGAACATCGGTCGCGTTCTCGCCAAGCTCAGCAGCGCCGGCCTGGACAGGAACACGCTGGTCGCCCTGGTCAGCGACAACGGCCCGGCGCGGGGATCGTCGTACCTCAAGGGCTGGCGGGATGACTGGCCCAAGCAGACGCTTCTGGGCTCCGCCGGGCCGCTGAAGGGGCACAAGGCGCAGCACTACGAGGGGGGCATCCGCGTCCCGTTTATCCTGCGCTGGCCCGAGCGGCTGAAGGCGGGGCAGGTCTTCCACAAGCCGGCGAGCACGCTGGATCTCTACCCGACGTTCTGCGCCGCGGCCGGCGTTGCCCCGCCGGCGGAGGCTCATCTCGACGGCGTGGACCTCCTGCCGTACCTCACCGGCGCGAACACGGGCGCCCCCCATGACGCGCTGTATTGGCGGTCGCACCACGGCGGCGCGGTGCGACAAGGCGACTGGAAGCTCGTGATCGACGCAAAGGGCGGAACCGAGCTGTTCGACCTGGGCAGCGGCCTCGGCGAGAAGCAGGACCTCTCCGCGGACAGACCCCAGATCGCCCGGCGTCTCCATGCTGCCTGGAAGAGATGGTCCGGCCCCATGCCGCCTTCCGCCCGGGCTGTGGCCGAGAAGAAGCGCAAGCTCCGAGCCGGGCAACGCCGGACCCCGTGAAGCAGGCTGCTCGCGCTGCCGTTGTGCGGCGCCGGGGCCACAGGCCCGGTCGGCACAGGACGGTCGAGGCCATTGGCCCCAGGCCCGGTTCCTTCACCCCCAGTTGAGCATCTTGCGGCCGCGCTCGCCGGGCGGCCGGAGGGCGCCCTGTCCGATCAGCGCTTCCGGTGTCCGGCGACGAGCTTCCGAAAGTCCGACAGTGGGTCGCGTGTGACCATGCGGCAAGCGTGCGATCAGGACCCCAGTCTGGTTCTTCTCGATTGAAGCTGGGTACGGCGGCAGTCTGTTCTCGACGGAGCCCTACTCGCCGGGCATCTCGAAGCGGTAGCCGATCTCGCGGACCGTCTTGATAAACGTCGGCCGGGCCGAGTCGGGCTCGACCTTTTTCCGCAGCGAGTTGATGCACCGATCGACGCTGCGCGTGGTGACGAACACGTCGTAGCCCCAGACGGTGCGCAGGATCTCGTCTCTCGTCAGTGCCCGTCCGGCCTGGCGGACGAGCAGCTCGAGCAGGCCGAATTCCTTCGGCGTCAACGGCACGTCCGCACCGCCCCGCAGCAGCGTGCGGGCCGAGGCGTTCAACTCGCAGTCGCCGAAGTGGTGGACCTTCTGCCGCCCGCGGCGCCGGCGCCGCAGCAGCGCGCCGGCCCGCGCGAGCAGTTCCTTGATGCTGAACGGCTTGGTGACGTAGTCGTCGGCCCCGAGGTTCAGCCCGAGCACGACGTCGGACTCCTGGCCCTTGGCCGTCAACAGGATGATCGGCGTCTCGATGCCCTCGCGGCGGACGAGACGGCAGATCTCATAGCCGTTGACCTTCGGCAGCATGATGTCCAGGACGATCAGGTCGGCCCCGGCGTCGATGGCCGCCTCGAGGCCCGCCTCCCCGTCGTCGGCCGTCAGGACGCGGTAGCCCTCGAACTCGAAGTTGTCGGTCAGCCCGCGCAGCAGCGCCGGGTCGTCTTCGACGATCAGGACGGTCTCGGATTGGGCCGGAGCGTTGGGGGTCATGACGGTGATGGGTTCCAGGCAAGGAAACGGGTTCCCTGCCGCCACCTCGAGGTTCCGCAGGCGGCGCTCCGTGGGTGGAGCCGGGAAACGGGGACAGGCACCTGCGCTGCGCTTCGGAGCCAGTCCCCGTTTTCCTTCGGGGCTCGGGAGGCGGGCGTTTCCTCGGGATTCGTCATTCGTCATTCATCATTCGGCATTCCGTCGCTGCCTTCTCTGCGATGGCCGGGGAGGACGACGGTAAACGTGCTTCCTTCGCCCGGCCGGCTGGCGACTTCGATGTCGCCGCCGTGGGCGCCGACGACGAAGCGGACGATGCTCAGCCCGAGCCCGCAGCCGCCGGCGCCGCGGGAGAGGTGCTGGTCGACCTGGTAGAACCGGTCGAAGACCCGCCGGACCGCCCGACGCGACAGGCCGACGCCGTTGTCTCTCACCTCGATGCGGACCCCGCCGTCCTGCCGGCGGGCGCGAACGGTCACCTGCTTCTGCTGGCCGGTGTACTTGTGGGCGTTGTCCAGCAGGTTCAGCAGCACGGTCACCAGCGCGCCGCGGTCTCCGACGATCATCGGCACGTCGTCGGCGACGTCAACGTCCAGCCGGCAGCCGGGCGCGTCGAAGCGGTCGCGCACCGCCGCGACGGCCGGGGCGATCACCTCCGCGACGCGGACCGGCTCGCGTTCGAAGGCCACCTTGTTCCGCTCCATCCGGGAGAAGGTCAGGAAGTTGTCGATCAGGCGGCTGAGGCGTTCGTTCTCCTTGGCGATAAGCTGGAAGTACTCTCCCGCCTGCCCCTCGTCGCGGACGCGTCCGGCCAGCAGCGTGTCCACCAGCACCCGCATCGACGAGAGGGGCGTCTTCAGCTCGTGCGAGACGGTGGCGATCAGGTCGTTCTTCAGTCGGGCCAGCCGCATCTGTCGGCCGAGGTAGCCGGCGATGATCAGCGCGATGACCAGCACGCCGGCGATGCCGAGTCCGGCCGCCCAGAGATACAGGACGTTCTGCCGCCTCGCGGCGTCGGCGAAGGGATCGGCTCCTGCGAGGACAGCCCGGATCTCCCATCCAACCAGCGGCGCGGGGGCGGGGACGGTCAGCAGGGCGTCGTTGTCTTCCGCGGCCCCGGGGGGCCGGAGGCGGAGGGCGATGCCGGTGACGCGTCCCCCCAGCGTGCAGATCCGCTCCGAGACGCGGACGAGGCGCCGCTGGCGGCAGATGGCGACGACCTGCCGGTTGGCGGACGAGACGTGCCAAACCTCCGGATCGGTCGACCGGCTCCATCGCCCCGGGACCGGCTGTGGCTGGCGGAAGTCGAGGTACTCCGCGACGAGCTGCTCGGCGGCGCGTGTAGGGAACGGCGGGGGGTGAAGCTCCGGGCCGCCCGGCAGGCCGCTCAGCTCGTTCATCACCAGCAGCCGCTGGCCCGACGGCAGCAGCGGCGGGCCGTAGTCGTTCGCACGATCGCGCAGCCATCCGATGAGCCGATTCACTTGTGGGATTGCGGCCCGGTCGGGCGGACCGGTGCCGTCGTCGCCCTTCCGCCACATGGTGGTACTCTCGAGGACGTAGCTGTTGGGGTCATCAAGGAGCAGTCGCAGGGCCAACATCGCAGCCGAGACGGAGATCAACCGGCCGTCGGGTGCCCGTGCGCCGGACAGTTGCTTCTCCGCGATCGGGCCGGTCAGGATCGCCACCGCCTCGGGCCCCTTACCCGCCTTCGCCAGGCATCGCGCACGGGCCAGCAGCGCGAGGGCTTGCAGGTTGGCGGCGGGCGCCTCTCGGGCGATCCGGCCATACGCCTCGGCAGCCGCGGCCGGGTTCGATTGAGCGAACTCCAGGTCTTCCGCCGCCACCCAGTTCGGATCGTCGTTGAGCGGGTCGTCGATCGGCGCGATGGACCCGCTCGGGTAGACCGTGCCCCCGTCGTCGCGGCGGATGGCGACGCCGTCGACCTCCAGCGTGGTGACGAACCGGCGGAAGCTCGTCGCCGCGTCGGTATCCCCCGGCCCGTCCAGCACGGCCAACTGCCCCTGCCAGTGCTGCTGGAGGGAGGCCTTCGCCTCGATCACCTGCTGGCGGTAGGCGTCGGTCAGCCGCTGGCGGGCGGCGAGGCTGCTGTTGCGCATCGCGGCCGACAGGAACCAGAGCATGCACGCCGTCGGCACGAGGACGACCAGAAGCACGGCGGCCAGCATCGGCCAGATCGCTCTGCCTGTCGACCTTCGCGCGGCGACGGGTCGGTTCATCACGACGTCGGCCTTTCCGTTGTTCCTCGTCGGCCGGGGCGGACACGCACACGTCCGCCGGTCATCGGCTTCGTGCTCCCGAAGGCTTGGCGGCGGCGCGCTTCTGCGCGGCCTGCTCCAGCCACTGGATACCCGCGCGGATCTTCCCGAAGGCGTCTGCGCGCCATCCGTGTCCGCCCGGATATGTTACCAGCTTTGTCGTCGCGCCGCGTTTCTTCAGCTCCGCCTCGGCCGACTGAGCGTGGGCGATCGGGATGAAGTCCTGCGGGGAGTGCAGCAGGAAGTAGGCGTGCCCCTTCGCGCGGGCAAGCGGCGGCAGGAGGCGCGGGTGGAAGATGGACATCGCCACGAACGTGCCCGTCACGAATCGCTTCTTGCGCAGCGACAGGGCGTAACAGGGCGGCCCGCCCGAGGACCAGCCCAGCGAGAAGACGAATCGCTTGTCGATGCGGTACCTGCCGGCAATGTCCCGCGCGACGGCCTCCACGTAGGCCTCGGTGGAGAACCTCATGCCCTCCCAGCGATGGGTCTCGGTCGGCCAGACGAGCGACTTCGCCTGCCGCGCGCTCCACTGCCGCGCGATCGGCTGGGCGACGAGGTACCCCGGCGGCAGCGCGCGGCGGGCGATGTTCTTGACGAACGGGTAGAACTCCTTCCCGCCCGTGCCGCCGGGCAGGACGATCAGCAGCCGATAGCCGCGCTGCGGTCTCCGCGCACCGGTCTTCGGACCGATCAGGTAGTAGGGCTTGCGGGCGTCGCGGCCGGCGTGGAGGAGCTTCGAGGGGACGTCCGCCTCGCCCGGCGTCGCGGGCCGGGTCGCCGCCCGGGTTCGCTCGGCTGCCGGCGAGAGGGACGCGCAGAGCATCAGCCCAAGCGCCGCCGGCAGCGCGAGCCAGGGTGTTGTCCGGGTCACTCCCATGCGTTTCATCGGGGCGTCTGCCGGGTGGAAAGGGGGGCAGGCACCCGCGCTGCGCTTCGGAGCCCGTCCCCATTTCCCGGGCGAGGTCAGGGCTTGGCTGCCTTTGCGGCTGCCTTTGCCTTGGCCAGGCCTTGTTTAGCCTGGGGGCTGTTCGGCTCGGCCTTCAGCCACAGTTGATAGTATCGGATCGCCTGATCGTACTGCTTCAGTTCCGTGTACGTCATCGCCAGCCCGCTCAGGGCCGCCGTGCCGGTCGGATCGGCGGCGACGGCCTTCTTCCACCAGCCCAGCGCATCGTCCGTCCTGCCCTGCATCTTGGCGATCCAGCCCAGCCCGTTGAGTGCCCCCGCCTGTTTCGGGTCGATGGCCAGACACCTATCGAACGCCCGGCGGGCGTTGAGCAGCTTGTTCTGGTTCTGCTGCGCCCAACCGAGCCCGTTCCACGCGGTGGCCTTGCCGGGGTCTTTCTCGACGGCCTGCTGGAACTTCGCCTCGGCCTCGGGGAGCTTCCGCTGGTTCCAGAGGCGCCAGCCCTCGGCGGTGAGCGTCTCGGCGGCGAGGCGGTCGGCACGGGAGACAGTCGGCCGGGCCGAGCCGCGGGCCTTGTCGTTGATCTCCTGGGCCCTGGCGATCAGCTTCGGCGGGATCGGCGTGGGCTTGCCGTCGGCTCGGCGGGTGGCGAAGAGGATCACGTACGGCACGGCTGGTGTGCGGGCGTCGGTCTGGAAGTACCTGTGCTTCTCGCTGTTGACGCCGACCCAGTAGACCTTGCCCGGCTGGAGCTTGACCGGCAGCGTGCAGGTCTTCCGCCCGGCGTCGTAGGAGGGCTTGCCCGCCATCTCGGGGAAAGCCCCGTCGTCGGTCTTCACCCACGACCAGCTCCCGTCCTTCATCGGCTGATCGAACGTGACCGCCATCTTCGCCAGGGAGGCCGGCACGTCGTTGGCCAGCGCAGCCGGGGTCGAGACGACCACGCGGGGCGCCGGCCGGCCGGCGGAGGCGTTGACGGCCTTCGCGTTGGCCAGCAGATCGGGCGGGATCGGCGTGGGCTTCCCGTCGGCCGACCGCGTGGCAAACAGCAGCACGTGCTGGACCGCCTTGATCCCGCCGAGCGAAGCGAAGCCTTCATACGGCGGCGTGTTCAGCCCGATCCAGTAGACCTTGCCCGGCTCGAGCTTCGCCTCAATCGAGCAGGTGGTCATGGCCTTGTCGTAGGACGGCTGCCCGGCGGACTTGGGATACAGCTCGCGCGACCGGCGGACCCACGCCCAGCACCCGTCGGACATCTCGCGGCTGAAGGTGACCGAGAGCTTCTTCAGCGTCGGCGCCACGTTGTTCGCGTAGTTCTTCGGGCTGGTGCGGATCACCCGCGGCGCGTTAGGACCCGCGCCGCCGGTTGCCTCGGGCTTGCGGAGCATCTCCAGTGCCGCCTCCGCGTTGCCCCGCACGAACGGGTCCTTGTCCTTCAGCACCTTCTCCAGCACGCCGCGGGCCTCGTCTCGCCCGAGCAGGCCCAGCGCGTAGGCGGCGCAGCGGCGAGCGTATCCGTCAGTGTCCTTCAGGGCCATCTCGCACAGCCGCTGGTAGCCGGAGTCGATCTTCCGGCCGCCCAGCGTCAGGGCGGCCATCCCGCGCGTCAGGGCCTCCTTGTGCGAGCAGAGCTTCAGCAGGCTCGGCACGGCGGGGCGCACGTCGCCCACGTCGCCTTTCCACAGGACATAGACGGCCGCTCGGCGAACGGTGTTCCGCTTGGCCGCGAGGTGCTTGACAAGTTCGTCGACGACGGCCGAGCCGTTCAACCCGCTCAGCGACTCAAGCGCCTTGGCCAGCCGCGGGTCGGTCTCGGCGCACGTGGCGATGACGTTCACGGCGTCGGTGACGATCTTCGACACCTCCGCGCCGGTCAGCCTGCCCCGCGCGGTCGCCAGGGCTCGCCGGGCCTTGCCGACCAGCTCCTTCTGCTCCGGGTACAGGCGGATCAGCTCCTTCATCGCGGCCGTCGCGCGGGCGTGCTGCTTCTTCTTGAGGTAGCAGATCCCGAGGCGATAGTGGGCTTCGGCGACGTGGGGGCGGTTGGCCCTGGCGTCGTCGACGATCTTCCGATAGATCTTCATCGCCGCGTCGAGGTCGCCAACGGCCTGCTCCTGGTGAATGGCCTTCTCAAGCAACACAGAGGCCGGTTCGGCCCTCACCACAGAGAACCCACAGACAATCCCCAGAAAAACGCATCCCATCGCTCGCGTCGGAGAGGTTCGGAACATGGCGCATTCTCCTTCCCATAGAGTTCCGTTTCTCGCTTCACCGCAGGGGATTATAGAGATCCCATGTTACCGCTTTGTTACCGGCGAATCCCTTGTTCTTCCTTTTTTCGATTACACGCCTCGGATTTCCCGGATTTCCACCCTTTGGGGCTTGACCTTACGTGTCTACCGTCATATCATGGTTTTTAGAGAATTAAAGGAATTGGTGTTTTAGCGAAGGGACGCTGTTCGGTAAGCCGCATGAGAGAGCCTTAGGCCGCCAGGTGAGGAGGCAATCGGTGCTGGGTCAGATTGGCATCAATGTTCAGAACGCCACGGTGAGTTTGGCTGAGGCCGCACCGGATGGTTTCCTCGGCGGCCGGTGGGACCTGAACGAGATCCTCCAATCTCGGCAGATCCTGGAAATCATGGAGCTTCCCAGCGTCCCCAACAACGAACGGCTGATCAAGGGCGTCCTGGAGACAATCGGCAAATCCATTCCACTTATGGATTTGCGGATCAAGCTGGGCGCGGGGGACCTCTACGGCAACAGCGCGGCCTGCGCGCTGGTTGTCGACCTCGGCGGTGTGGAGGTCGGCCTGATCGTCGATCACGCTGCCGCAGCGTAAGTTCTTATTCATAAGCACCTTGCGCGGTATCCTGCCCAACGCGCTCGACGTGCTTTCTTGCGAGCCGCGGACGGCCGGCCCCGATCCGTTTCGGGTGCCCGGCAGGTGTCCGGGGCTCCTTTTTTTCGCGCCCCCAAGCGAATCTGTGAGCGAGCGTCTGCGCGGGAGGATTTCCAAGTACATGATAAAGGGCTCTTCTCCCAATCCGTTGCCGTCTTGCTTGGGGGCTCCGCCCCCAAACCCCCGGGGATTTATCGCTTTACAGCCAATCGGCAATCGCGGCTATTGCGGCTGACCCACTCGAGGAGGCTGACGAGCCAGGTCGCTGAGCAGAGGACCGTTTGAGGCATCCACATCGCTGCTCTGACCTTGCCGATTGGCCTCAATGCGACAAATCCCGGGCTCTGCGGCAGAGCCCCAGGGCCGATGATCTGTGCCAACGGCTTGGGAGAAGAACCACATTCAAGACCTGACCCCGTTCTTCCCCGTTCTTCCCGAAATAGCGAGGAAGCTCTGCGTCACGCCGGCAGCGAAGGCTCTCATCCGCATCTGCGCGCGCTTCAGCCCGGCCGACAGCTTGTCGCCAATACCGAGCTCAACATAAGCTCGGCCAGCCTTGATGCCCTGTGTGGATGGCACGGTGTCACTCCAGTCTGATGGACAAGGCAGTCACGGTTGGCGTATCATCCCTCGAAGGAAGGGCGTGGCGCATGTTGACTACTCTCGGTATGGCTGGCTTTGCCGAGTATGCAATCTTGCAAGCGATGGCTATGTTTGCTGTCTTAGGAATCGGCACGATCCTCGGGGCAATCGGCCTCGTGTATAGGCTTCTCCGGCCAAGTGCGAGCAGACGCCTGCCAGTGGTCCTCTGTCTTGGCTCGCAGTTCAAGCGGAATCGATTGACGCGATTCTGTGTTAGGCTTCTTCCCGATCTGTTCTGGCCGCCGGCTTGCCCTGCCCACGGCTAGCAGCAATCGCATGGGCAGCGGCCAGGACGGCGGAGGCCGAAGGCCGCAGCAGGCGGGGGGGGCGGCTTGGCCGCTGGGGCCCCATGCGATTGCTGCGGTCGCCCACGCGGAACCGTTCCAGGTGCTCAAGGGTCCCGGGATTCTCTCGTGGCGAGTTCCGCCTTGTTGCTCAGGCCGTCCACCCCGGCGGCGGCCGGGCGGCCAGCCCCCGGGGGCCCCGGGGTTTTCAAGGGATCGCTCAGGTGTCCGATGGCGATGGGTGGAGACGGCCTGCGACGAGGCAAGCCGCAAGGGGCCGGATGCACCATCGGACACCTGAGTCATGCCTCAGAAAACCCCGCGGCGCAGCCGCGTCTTCTTCCCGCAGGCGGCAGAACGCACCTCGGTCCCACGGGCAGACCTTCCGCCGGTGAAGCGACCCACACATTCTCTGGAAGAGCCCTTCTTTTGCGCTCCGCCATCGGCAAAACCGGCGTGGTTCAAGTGCTCATCGCCTTGGGTCACAGGTCGAGGGGTCTCAGGCCCGTTCACGGGCCTTTTCCCGCCGAAGGCGGGTGTAGACCAGGGCCTCTGGCCCTGGAGTGCAGCCGGCGAGTTGCCCCCAGCGTGCTTCAGCAGGCTTGAACTGCTGAGGCTTTAGCCAACAAGAGGCAAGCCCGATGAATCGGGCTGACAGGACAGGGGCGTGCGTCCGACCCGGCCTGGAAGGCCGGGCCTACACGCCTCGCAACGCTCGGCGGAAAGGCCCGTCTAACGGGCCTGCAAGACCGCCGGACCCGACCAGCGAGTCTCAGCCGACGCCGGGAGTGTTACCCTCGGTTGAACCAGGCCGCAAAACCCGTTGTCTTGATGCACCGCGCGGAGTAGGATGACCGGTGCGGGGAGGTCCCGCCCGTGCCGAGCGCGTCTGTGTGGAAAGGAGCGCCCCATGAACTGCCCCAAGTGCGATCAGGGCATGGAGAAGGTCGTCCACGAGGGCATCGAGGTCGACCGATGCGTCAACTGCCGGGGCATCTGGTTCGACATGCTCGAGGCGGATCACCTTAAGAAGATCGAGGGCTCCGAGGCCATCGACGTCGGCGACGCGGAGCTCGGAAAGAGCTTCAACGAGATCGACAGAATCCGGTGCCCCAAATGCGACGAGCCGATGCTCCGCATGGTCGATGGCAGGCAGCCGCACATCTGGTACGAGAGCTGTCCCGTCTGCTACGGCCTGTTCTTCGATGCCGGCGAGTTCACCGACTTCAAGGAGGAGACCATCCTCGACTTCTTCCGCGACCTGGCGGCGGAGGAGCGGAAGTGAGCAGCGAACGTCCTGGATGACAGCTGCCAGGGGACACCCGGGCGGCTTCTGTCGGGGGCTCACGTGCCCAGCTTCACCACCCACCGGTTCGGGCCCGCCTTGGTCAGTTGGCGTCTGGCCTCCGTCGGGCCGGACCGGGTCTTCACGGTGATCGCGTAGGCGCCGTGGAAACCGCGGAACGCAAAGCGCCCGGCCGCGTCGGTCCTGCCCGTGGTGCGCGTCTTCCAGTCGGTGTGGATGAGCTTCTTGAGCTGCCGGTACACCGGTTTGGCGCTCAGGTCGGCGCGGAGCATCCCGCCTCCCTTGAGCCAGGAGCCGTTGTCGCACAGGTCCCACCACGTGATCGCCATGACGGCCGGGTGGGCGAAGCAGGCCTTGTAGAACTTCACCGCGTAGTCGGCCTGGGCGGCCTCGTCCCAGACCCCCGTCAGGTGTGAGCCGGTGATCCGCTGCCCGGCCGAGCAGGGCGTGAACTCGGTGATGTGCAGCTCCTTGCCGAGCGTGGCGTACCGGTCGAGCACCTGGCGGACGCGATCGAGGGGGAATCGCATCGTCCGCGGCTCGTGGGCCTGGATGCCGATCCCGTCGAACGGCGTGCCGTCGGCCTTCGCCTTCGTCAGCAGCGCGAAGAACGGCGGGTAGCCGTTGGCCATCACAAAGTAGTCGTTGACGATCAGGTAGGCATTGGGGTCGGCCCGGCGGGCCCAGCGGTAGGGCTGGTCGATCTGGACGCTGCGGACGTGGCTGGGCTCGTTGACGACCTCCCAGAAGTCGATTCGGCCCGAGTACCGCTTGATGATGTCGGTGACGCGTTTCTGCTGCACGTCGGCGGGCGGCTGGCCTTTCGACCACGTGGGCACGCCCGCCTGGTGGCCCCACAGCAGCGGATGGCCCTTCATTCGGATGCCCCGCCCGCGGCACCAGGCGACGATCTTG
>Ga0180438_10008284_pt1 | contig 13258 bp, 14 predicted proteins | sample SS_ome_12_FD_132455 | JGI IMG/M metagenome (GOLD analysis project Ga0180438, IMG submission 132455) | Hypersaline lake sediment archaeal communities from the Salton Sea, California, USA - SS_3_D_2 metaG | ecosystem: Environmental > Aquatic > Non-marine Saline and Alkaline > Hypersaline >... | reverse complement strand
CGAGACCTGATGTAGGCCGTAGGAATGGAGCCCAGGAGATACCCCACTACCAAGCCGACAGTGCCCAGCAATATGTCCTCACCGCTGAACATGCATTACGTTCCTTATGGGTAGTATCTCAACCCAACCACAACTTTGTTCTTCCGCACCTGATTATCTGTCTCCAAGGACGCTGACCACAACAAGGCCAGGTCCCGTGTGCGTCCCAATAACTGGGCTGGCACGCGACAGGTAGATAGGTATTTGGGGATACTTCGAGTGAAGCTGCTGGGTCAAATTGTTGGCCTCATCCAGGTCAGTGGCATACTCCACGGCTAGCCCTTCAACCTTGCTGAAGGTTGTGGGCAGATTACACAGTTGGTCCAGTGCTTTGGCTCGGGAACGTTCCCTGGCATACGGATAGACTTCTCCGTCTCGAATACTTATGACCGGGTTCACTTTTAGCAGTGACCCGACGAAAGCCTGTGCTTTGCCGATGCGTCCGCCGCGTTGAAGGTACTCCAGAGTATCAAAGGCAGCACACATGTCTACTCGATCAATGTTATTACGTGCCACATCCAGCACTTCATCGATGCTGGCTCCACCTCGAGCCGCCCTGGCGGCACCGATTGCTATGAAGCCCTGCGGCATAACCGCCCACTGGGAGTCCAGGACTTCCACACGACACTTCTTCTTCATCAATCCTACGGCTTCCAGCGCTACCTGATAGGTAGCACTGAGCTTAGAAGTCAAACTGATAACCACGATGTCATTTGTTTTTTCAGCAAGCCTATTGTACGCATCGACGAAACCCGCTACCGGCGGCACAGACGTTGCAGGCAGCACCTTACTGGTCTTCAGCTTCTCGTAGAACTCATCGGGGCTCAGGTCGATACCATCGCGGTAGATCTCATCTTGGAACCGGACAACCAGCGGAACCACCACGATGCCCAACTCTTCAGCTACCTCAGCGGGGAGATCAGCAACGCTATCGGTCACAATAGCTACGTTAGCCAAAGATAGTCCCCTTGCCTCCATTAGACGACCGGGGCAATATTACTTCGTCGCAGCGCCACATTCTGGTAGCCCCCCTCACCCTCGGGACGTGATAGTGCTTGTCCATCAATTGTGTAACAGAATGATAACACACCTCCTGAGGTTACTGAACCGAGAAGAACATCACCTTGGCCGATTTTGCCGTTGGGCGGTCGGGCTGGCCGCGACCATCCTGGTTCCATTCCCCGAAAAGTGAAAACCGCGCCCAGAACCCGCTAACCAAATACGCCGTAGTATTCCGGTGAAACTGCTTGTACTAGGAGCCGGGTAGTACAACAGCACCACCCGGCTCTCAGTAACACTCCGTCACCTTGGTCCAGAGCGTCAGCAGACTCCTTCTGACTATGATTCGCTTGCCCGCTACTTCCGATCCTTTCCCTCGGTCTTGCTGGCCCTGCCACCACTCGAGCCCGTCTTAGTCCAACGGGCCAGCAGTTCACCGGCAACCTGGCGGCCACCCAGTCCGAAGGCAATAGCAGCCGCCAGCGCAGCTGCACCCACAGCCAGGCCAAAGCCCAGTAAGATCAGATCATCCGCAAAACCCATTGCGCGTATTCCCAGCACCACACTCAACACGACAATCGCGATTTTCACAACGGATATCATAGATTCTGACCTGCCACCTGCCCGTAGGATATTCGCTACGAAATTGGCAACAAGAATACCGATGCCGATAATGACAACACCCAGAAGTACCAGACCAAGGAATTGGGTCAGCACGGCGACCAGTTCGTTCACACGGGCAAAACCAAGCAGATCGGCTGCCATCATCAGGGCAAAGAGCATTATGAACACCATAATGATGTAGCCAACGATGTTGGAAGGAGAGCCCGCTCCTTCAACACGCTCTTTTGCCAGACCTAGTTTGACTGGCAAGTCGTCAAACCGAATTCTGGTCAACAATTTGGCAGTCAGCTTGGCTAAGAGACGACCAACGAAATAGAAGATCGCGAGGATCAACGCAGCGCCGACGATTTGCGGAATAGCGGCGAAGATTCTCTGGAATATGACGATAATCGAATCAAACAGACCTTGCACGCCCAGGACCTGCAGTATGGCCAGTATGAACAATATCCATACTATCCAGAAGACGGCAGTGCCTGTACCTTGAGCAACCGGATACTGATTCGGATCCTGGGGATCGCCACCCTTACCCAGTCTCTTGTCAATACCGCTGGCCCTCATAAGTCTACGGATGCCTGTCCTCAGCACCTTTGCCAGAATCCAGGCAATAAGCAACAGGACCAGTACGGCTAGGATATTGGGTAAATAGCCGATCAGCGTCCCAAAGAAATCCTGGAAAGACTGTATTACACCGCTCCAGTCCATTTGTAGCATACCTCCTTTCTAGCGATTGCGGCCTTGCTTCTGCACCCTCATATGTGCAATTCGATTCCCCAGAAACGTTAGCTCATGACTTATCACCCCCCACCTGTTAGTAACCTTCTACCGAACCTTCTACCGCTTGACATCACTCCCACTACGTATATACGCAAGCATCACTCCGCTATGCTTCGCAATGACCTTTGGCTGGGAAAGTGATTGCCGATTCTACCGCGATACAAGAAAGCCCGAGTCACACATTCATATATGCTCGGCCCATCATCACACGAACCACCGTAGCCCCATAACGCACACATTTGATCACCAAGCCCACTTAGCCCTCAATTTCTATTGTATCATCAAGGTAGGCATTGTCAACAGCCTCGTACATGATGTTTGCGGACACAACAAGACTTCAACGGCAGGTTTCTCCTTATGCCCTGCCATAATTTGAGCAAGTTGGCGCATCTGGCCTAATGCCCGTAGCAAGAGCTGGCTGCCCCCGCTTATCGAGGTTGTTGTAGCAGCTTTTCGTAGACCTGCAACGTCCGCTGGGCAGCAGTTTCCCACGTATACTTGCCGGCGGTCTCTATCCCCCGCGCTCTGATCGTGTTTGCTAACTCTTTGTCTGTGAGCAGGCGAACTATTGCCTGGGCCATGGCTTCAGCATCCCCTGGGCGATACAGAAGCGCATTGAAACCATCGTGGAATACTTCGGGAGCTCCACCCGCATTCGAGCATACCACGGGCACACCGACCGCTGAAGCTTCCAGCAATGCAAGCCCGAAGGATTCGACTCTGGAAGATGAAACAAAAACATCGGCGGCTGCCATGAGCTGCGCGATTCTCGCTCGCGGTAGTTGTCCCACAATGAACGCTGAATTTACAGTGTTTAACCGCTCGACCTGACGGCATAGCCTGTTCCTCTCCCGCCCAGACCCCGCAACAATCAGCTTTGCCTCTGGAATCGCTTCCAACACCCGGGCAAAGGCCGATACAAGCAGGTCTGGACTCCTGCGTTTGACTAAGCGCGATGCCGTGACTACAAGAGGCTCATCGGCTATGCCGAACTCCTTTCGTATCGAGGAACTGTCTACATTCTCATTGAAGCAGGACAGGTCAACACCATTTGGAACAACAGTTATTTTCTCTTCAGGGCAGCCCAACAGGTGACCGAAGTGTGCCGACGCCTGACTAACGGCTATTAGTCGATCGGCTCTTTTGAGTAGCAAACCCATTGGGCGCTGCAATCGCCACAGAAAAGGTGAGTCCTCTACCGTATGGCAGGTTAGAACGCAGGGAATGTTGCATCTATGTGCATATTGAACAGCCATTTGTGCCATAGTCCAATATATGTCCACTCCGTGGACTACATCGAATTCTCCATCGTGGATATACCTATGACAGTGGCGAAGGACAACGGGTGAAACGACACGATGGGCACCACCCAGCCCTGGACCTTTGATTCGCCTTACCTTGAGCCCGCCGCTTTCTTCCTCCTCGGGCTCACCCTTATGCCCGTGGGCGATCAACGTAGTCTCCACACCTAATCTTGCCAACTGCCGACCTAGCTCAAGAGCATAGTGAGACGCCCCACCTGCATCAAGCTGATGTTGATCGCCAACCAATGCTACACGCAGTTTGCTCACTCTCAATTCTCGGTCTTCACTGCCATCCTCAGGCCCAGATAAACGAAGACCACAGCCCCCACCAGCGAACTTAGGGCAAATGATATTCCTCGCTCAATCAATGTCGCCGCCGTTGCTATGTCCAGGGAAACACCAAAAAGGACGAAAACCGAAATCAACGACCCTTCGACAATCACCAGGCCTCCCGGCAAAAATGGGACAAAGCCCAGGATTGTCGGAAGTGAGGCTGCCAGTAGAAGCATAGAAATTCTAGGATTATAGCCCAAAGCTAGGAATACGATATGGAAGCGAGCAATGGTGAGTACCAGCATTAGCGAAGTCAGGCTTGCTATGGCCAGTACTTCCTTTCGCTTGCTCATCATGACGTAGGCACTGGCGTAGAAAGTACTAACGGACTCCGCTATTTGCTGAGCGTCGATGCGCCTTCCAAAGACACGGGCAACCCCTGTTGCAAGCCTGCTAAGGGTGCTGACTCCGACCATCCTCTTGATGAAGAAGCGAGGAAACAAAACCAGCCCCAAGACAACCAGCGCACCTATCACCAACAGTAACCCCGCGGGTCCAAGTACGTCTTCCCCAAATCGCAGAAAGAGTCCCGCTACCAAGAACGAGATAATGATTGGGGGGGCAAAAACATGCTCCCCGACAGAGGCAACGATAGCTGTCGAGTACTTCACACCTTCCAGCTTGCGCACCAGGTATACCCTTCCAAACGGATCGCCGCCAGCATGCAGCAAAGGTGTAACGTTGTTGAGGAAAATGGCGCTGCAGATTATGGAAAACAGAGCGGCGAAGCTTGTTTTCGGATTGTCGCTATCTATGGAACGAATGGCTATTCGCCAACGGACGGTCCAGAGTACTACACTTAAGAAATACGTTGCTATGGCCAAACCCAGAAACAGACCGTTGGCGGCCCTGACAGCTTCAAACATCTGAGAAAACAGCTCAGGCTTGAGAAGCCAGACAGTCACTCCGATGAGGGCCACAACGACAGCTATGACGAGTAAGGATCTGCGCAGATCTATCTTTGGCCCGTACTCAGCCATAGTAAGAGCCTGTGGTTTTCACAGTTTGCAGCCTATGCCGGATGGGCGCTATTGTAGCACGTTCCTTTCTGATGTGTCCTGCGGTGGGAGACGATGAAAACGCCCGAACATTGGCTCAGATGGTTCAGATGATACGCAGAAATATTAGCTCATACATTTCATCTGAGTAGGCGGATAGCCAGTGACTCTCGGCTTGTCACGCGTCGTGGGTCAAGACTCATCTCTTGAGTCTCTTGCGGACAGCTTCGCTCTTCAGTTCTCTGAGAGCATCGGAGGCAACCCAACGGGCAGCTTTGGAGTCAAGTCGCTGGATCTCTTCCGCTGCATCGGTCGCCGCCCGATTCAAATTCAGGTTCCTTTTCCCGATATTTCTGAGTGCCCAGTTTACTGCTTTCTTGACAAAGTTACGTTCGTCTGTAGCACCTCGTACTATCACAGGAAGCAAGCCGATAAATCTCTTATCGCTCGCCTTCTTGTCATGCCATGCCAGACAGGCTACTAGCGAGAAGGCGGTCCTTCGTACAAACTCCTCTTCCCGCCCGGACCAATCGATAACCTTCTTCCATGCTAACTCGTTCTTTTCAAAAAGATTCATGCACACCTGGTCACAGACATCCCATGAATTGATGTCTTTCACCCAGTGTTCCATTTGCTCTTCAGTCAGCTCGCCAGGGTCATCAATCATGGCAGCCAAGATCCTTGCTTCGGCTACCCCGGTTTGCCACAGGCGCAGCGCCAGTCCGTGGTCTCTGCCTATTTCTTTGGCCAGTTGTCTCATGTCTGGAACAGAGACACCTAGTCTTTGCTCCACTGTGATCCCATACTTGGCCATCCCTGTCAACTGCTCTGGCCGAGCCTTGCTATGAAGCCTGTCCAGCACATATTGTACACGGTCCATAGTTTCCTCCTGGTCGGTTGCTTCACGATCGCTGATTCACCAGGTTGAATTATAGGGGCGCTCCAAGCCATTATCAATACTCCGTTTACCAGAAGCGAGAGTGTTGTTCTGGGATCGCAAGTTCAAAGAGAAGAGACCGCGGCAAACCATAGTGTATAATGGATAGCGTCTGTTTCCGCCTCCGCGAGACCGACCCAGCCATGCTAAGGCACTTTGATTCAAAGTATCTTGGATATTTCTATGTGGCTGCAGCGGCCATAATCTGGGGCTCCAATGGTGTAATTGTCAACTGGGTCCCCTACAACGCACATACTATCGCTTTCTTCAGGGTATTGTTTGCCAGCGTGACCCTTCTACCTGTGGTACTTCTGACACGAAAACGCCAGGTAGTCAGTGCCGCCAGGTCCTGGAGAACCATGTTGGCTTTAGGCTTTCTACTCGCCTTGGGTTGGGCTCTGCTCTTTAGTTCCATGAAACTCATCGCGATCGCCAATGCAGTCCTCCTGAACTACACGGCACCCATCTTTGTGGCCTTGCTTGCTCCCCTGCTGCTCAACGAGAGATTGGAGAAATCTACCCTGATTGCACTGGCCATATCCATAGCGGGAATAGTGTTGATTTCACATCAGCAGAACACTCAGACCAGCACTGTTGACGATCTCAGCCTACTAGGAGTGGTTCTTGGACTGCTTGCCGGCCTCGCTTATGCCGGATTCATCATTGTGTCAAAGAGGGCTTTGTCCAGGTTCTCAAGCCAGGTTGTGGCATTCTACTCTTACTCTGTAGCCTCAGTTTTCCTGCTCCCCTTCGCGATAGGTGCCGACCTTTCCCCAGATCTAGCTCCGTGGCTGCTTTTGCTGGTTCTGGGTATCTTCAACACAGCATTGGCCGTTACTCTCTACCTAAAAGGCCTTGCGATGGTGAAAGCCCAGAAGGCGGTGGTCCTCACTTACCTGGAGCCCGCCAGCGCCGCGGTCTTCGGGTTTGTCTTTCTAGCTCAGCAACCCACCCCACTGATGCTCGTAGGCGGTTTTCTCATCCTCATTGCTGCTTATGTGGTAGCCTCCAGATAACTCAGTATTCGACAAGAATGCATAACAGCCAGGGATGTTTCCTCCTTCCGTTCAAGGGAGACTGAATCTCACGCCAAATCCTGTGCCAGACTATGAACGGAACCGATGAGCCCACCAGTAATATCCCATCGCAGCGACCAATGCAATGAACCCGATGGGCCCCCATACCAGTCTGAGGTCAAAGGGGAACGCGTCAAGCAGTATCCCTCCAACCAGCGGCCCCATTGCTATACCTATGGTTTCGCTTAAGCCGAAGAACCCCATATATCGTCCTCTCTGATTTTGCGGAGACAGCTCCCCTATTACCGAGAGTGTTACCGGAGCGTGTATAATCTCGCCTGCCGTAACTATGGCCATTGCTGCGAGCGCCCACTCAAATTGTGTTATCCAACCCAATGATACGTAGCCAATCGCGTAGAGCAAACCTCCAAGCATGAGAGCCCGGAATTTCGCGACCCGCCTGAGAACAAGAGTAATCGGATATTGAAAGAAAATCACTATCAAGCCATTCAAAGTGAGCAGTAGACTGTATTGGGTAAAAGAAAAGCCGACTCTGTCCACGGCGAAGATCGATAAGGTACTGACCATTTGCCCCATAACTACGAACAGCAGGAGACTCACCATCGTGAAGACCAGGAAGGCCCGATCATTGGCAGGCGGAAGCATGCTGCGGAAGCCTACCTCTTTGTTAATAAACTGTGAAGACTCGCGGACAAAAAAGAAGACAATGAGGGAGACAATGCCACAGGTCAGGGCCGGGACCCCGAAGAGCCACGCATAGGGCAGAGAAGCGGCCATGTATCCTCCTATGGCAGGACCGGCAGCCCAGCCGATGTTGGCTCCTATGCGAAGGATTCCATATGCTTCTGTCAGTTTCTTCTTCGAGGTAAAATCTGCCACCAGGGCTGAGGTCACAGGGCGTATTGTAGTGAGCACTGACCGACCAACGATGTAGGCAACTGCGATGGCCCAGACCGGAGCCGAAACTCCGATGAGGATGGCCAGCCCTGAATATAGAAATATGCTGACCGAGGTGGCCAGAAGTAGGACTGGGCGCCGGCCAAATCTGTCTGAAAGTGCTCCTCCGAGCGCCTGGCTAACGGCTGAGCAGAGTCCCGCAGCCAATAGGATTATTCCCACCAGAGTCATGGAAAGACCTCTATCCTGATAGAGATACAAAGAGAGAAACGGCATGCAAATGGAGAAGCCGATCACTGTGAAGAAATGAACTACGGTGATAACCCATATCTCAGGCTCGAATCCATGATAAAGATTTCGGAACGGACTCTTGGCACTTTCCAGCAGTTCTTTCATGGTCTAGGTGAGACGCCCATTATAACCGTTTTGGATCTGTCCGCCTTTTAGTTTGGTTCCAAATCAGCATCAAAATGGTTCGCAGGAGCTTGAGCTAAGTACATCTTGGCCCGGCTACGGAAGGGAGGCGCCAAGGGTGGACGCCCCCAACAGCCCGGCACGCTTCAAATGGCGCAGAGTAGTTCATCCCGTCAACAATAATTGTTGTCACAAGTATAGGCAAGCATATGTTAAGGGAAGTTGAGCTCTAGCGCGTCCTCCGTATGCGTGCCATCAGGGTCATTAGACAGCGCGATGCACTCCAACAGCACCGTCTCACCGGTCGCGGCAACCGGAACATCATCATCAATCCCAAACAGAAATGCCTGATACGGCTTACCTTATTCCCTGAAACATCAAGCCATGTCAAGCGGGGAAGGTTAACAAGGGGCGAGATATCGGTTACTTGGTTGTCCGCAAGACGGAGGTCCTCCAGGCCGGTAAGACTGGCCAAAGCCGAGATATCGTTTATCTTGTTGTTGTCGAGGCAGAGAACTACCAGGCCGGTGACATTGGCCAGAGGCGATATGTCGCCTACATGGTTCCTTACTAGGTTGAGCCAGCACAAGTTGTTCACGTAGCTAAGAGCTGATACATCGCTTATCTGGTTGCCCGAAAGGTCGAGGTTCATCAGGTTCGTGAGGTTCCGCAGAGGGGTCAGGTCGCTTATCTGGTTGCCCTCGAGGTACAAGTTTCTCAAGCTGGTGAGGCTAGCCAGAGGTGACACATCGCTTATTCGGTTTCTTCGAAGGTACAGTCCCGTCAGGTTTGTGAGATTAGCAAGGGGCGAGATGTCCGCTATCTCGTTGTTGCCCAGGTTGAGATATGACAGGTTGGTGAGACCGGTAAGGGGCGAGACATTCTTTATCTGGTTGCCCTCAAGGTCGATCGACGTCAGCTTGGTCAGATTGGCGAATTGTGAGATGTCGCTTACCCGGTTATTACACAGCATAACTTCTGTCAGTTTGGTGAGGCCGACAAGGGGTGATATATCGCTCATCTGATTATCTTGAAGTGCGAGCCTTATCAGGTTGGTGAGGTTAGCCAGAGACCGGATATCGCTTATCTGGTTTCTACCAAGAAACAACGTTTGCAGGCCGGTGAGGTTGGCAAGCGGCGAGATATCGCTAATCTGGTTATTATTGAGGAATAGCATTTGCAGGCGCCTGCAGCTGGCCAGAGGCGAAATATCGTCTATCTGATTATCATCAAGATGGAGCGTTGTTAGATTGGCAAGTTGAGCCAGGGGTGTGATATCACTTATCTCGTTGCTATCGAGGAATAACGCATGCAGGCTGGTGCAATTGGCAAGCGGCGAAATATCGCTAACCTGGTTATCGTGACGCCCGAGGACCCAGAGATTTGTCAGTTTGGTTAGATCCGAAGGGTAAATGTGACGCTTGGCTTTGCCGGTCGCTTCCCTCACCGTCAATTCAAGGCTGGAATCGGCGAAGGTTAGTGGCTCCCCACTGTCGAACCTCCCGTCGTCAGAAGGCTCCCTCAATAGACGATTCTCACCAACTTGAGTATCAATTCCGATCTAGATCCGGCCACCGTCGCAGAACAACCTGACTCAAGACCCGTACAAAACACAGTGCAGCCTGCAAGAGCAGCTTCCCCAGTCCGTCTGCATTAGCGCTGTAATGGATTGAACATGTCAGGAGCAGTAATCATTTCCTCGAAACAAGATCGCCTTGCTCACTCGCAGCAGCCGGGCTCACCTGGATGCCCGCAACAGTTCTGCCTCCTGACTATCTTAATCCCATAGTTACGTAGAACCAGATAGATCTTCTTGGGAAGCGGCATCTTAACCGACATATTGGTGAAGAATGCTCTTATCGTTGGCATATCCCCTCCTTCTCGCTTGCTCCGCAAACGCCGCACGTACTTCTGCGTTACTCTACACGATACGCTCAAGCTATCGATTGAGTTATGGCAGTGGGCTCTATTCAATGCCGATCATTACGTTGGTCGCCTTTATGATCGCGTATGCTTCCTTTCCCACCGTAAGGCCAAGTCTATCCGCAGATTCCTTGGTGATTATGGAGACAATCTCAGAACCTCCGGGCAACTCGACGACCACTTCCGTATTGACCATGCCGGGTGTTACCTGCTTCACTTTGCCCTTGAGCATGTTACGGGCGCTCGTTTTCATGATTTGCCCTCCTTCCTGTCCATGTGCCGAATTCGGCGGTTGACCCTCCATCTTTTTCTAAATTGTACCACGGGAGTGTCGAAAAGCTCACATCGTTCAGCTTGACTCTCACACCAGTCTCGGCAGGCCATTTTCTACCGTAGTAATCCGCTGCGGTAGCATTCTGGACAATCCCCAACTCCTGCTCAGATGGCGACCCTGCCATAATAGAAAAGTACGATGACGATGACCAGCAGAATCCAGTACAAAACAGGGACTGGCCCCCACCACTGCTTGTGCCACCAGATTCTTCCTTTGCGAAAATTCCTGATTCCATAGTGCGGGTTCAAAACAAACCACAAGAAATCTTCTAGGAGAACCATACCGACATAGAAGCCAAGCAACAGGCTCTCCAACCGCCAGCTCCACTGTGTGAAGAATAAGGGTAGGTGGACCATGGCGATCAGGAACAGCGTCATGAAAAAGTGATAGCCAGTTATGGGGCGTCCGCCAGTCAACCTGACAAGCCAACCCTTTTCTACACGCCAGCCAGGCAGCTTCGATGCCCAACCATCCTTGCCCTCAATCTGGATTTCCCAGGAGGCGAGCAGAAAGGCCAACAGCACCATAAAACCCAATAATCCTGCGATCATCACTACCTTCTTCCGTACGTTGTGGCTAGTTTAGAGCAAATCAGTATTTTGACGCGCCCACGTCAATCTTTTCCCCGGTTATGCCGAACGCAACATACTCACAAATATTGGTTGCCCTGTCGGCAAAGCGCTCCAGGTTATGTGCCACCCATATCAGTCGAGTAGCTCGCGTGATGGTCTTTGGATCCTCGACCATGAACAAAAGGAGCTCGCGAAATATCTGATCGTACAGGGCGTCTATTTCGTCATCGATCAGACAGATATGCTTGGCCTTCTCCACATCTCTTTCCGACAAAGATTCAAGGCCACCTCGAAGCATCTCCGCTCCTTTCTGTGCCATTCGGGGAATGTCTACCAGCGGCTTTAAAGGCGGCTGATCGCCTATCATCACGGCGATGTTGGCTATGCCCTCAGCATAATCTCCCATGCGCTCCAGTTCGGTAACAATCCCCAGTACGGCGACTATCATGGACAGATCGCTACCCCGAGAGTAGTCAGCAGCAAGCAGGTTCATGCAGTCTCGCCGGATGGCAAACTCCCTCCGATCCAGCTCTTGGTCTTGCTGTATGATCTGAGTGGCAAGATCAATATCCCTTCTCTTTAGGCTCTCTACTGCGTTCTTGAGGGCCGTCTCTACCATATCGCCGAACGATAATACGTCTTGCTCAAGCCCGCTAAACCGCTCTGCAAACCGAACGCCCGCCACTTCGGTGGTGTTCACCTGCTCTCCGTCTGATTTGTACTCACCTCTGACCGCTTCGTGAACTCGTGTACTGGCTTGCTCCAGCTCCCCACTCACCGCCTTAATCCTTAGCTTGAGATGGATTCGATCAACGATGTTGAAGATTACCCACTTCAGGATTACGCTTCCTATCAAGAGATAGAACCACAGGAAGGTTACGAAGGACGGTTGTTGCCAGACCAGATACATGACCCGGGCCCAAACCAGGGAAAAAGCGACACCAATAACGACTTTATAGAAGTTTACGTCTAGCCTGGGTAGTTTCACAGGAATACGTTTCATCGCCGATCATAGCCGCCATCCGTCGTGTACAGATTCACGCCGCGGTTTTTCGTCCATCATTTGGTCAGTTCCTGGTCCAACCTGTACCCGTAGTCCGGCATTTGCCTCCCATCCACGTACACTTTTCTGTCAATTACCTGTACGCGCCCACGTGCTACCAGGGCATGCACGGCAAACGGATAGACCTCCCAGTCACCTGCTTCCTTAAGCGCACTCTGAAGGCTGGCGCACACTTGTTTCATGACTGCCTTTTTCCCCGCATCAGCCGATTCCTCAAAATCATCATAACTGGTTATGTTGTGCTTCTTAGCATAATCCATCACTGTGTTGAACCCATCGACCAGTCCCTCCATTCCTTCCGCCTCCAGTACTCTAAGTGTCGAAACTACTTCCAGAGGTCTGGATTGAGCCAACACCGATCCTGTGTCTTCTCCCTTATCAACAATGAACAGAGTCGACCTGATCTGGTTGTCGCCGGACAGAATAGCTTTGGCAGTAGGTATCCAGTGTAAACCCGAGTAGCTTTTCGTGGTGTCCCCTGGATGCACATTGAGGATTCTCGGATAGTACCTATCTACTGTCCAATCGGTTAGCCACTGGTCATAACCGGCCAGGCAACCCAAGTCTGGTGCTCTGCCAGCCTTATCTTCTATGAGGCGCCACACATCCCGTTCGTACTTCACCCTCTCTGGACAATTCCTGGGAATGTTCGTTGGACCGTATTTCTCTCTTGCGGCCCTCAGGTACGGTAGGTGGCTCAACTCGATCGCTATATGGTTACTAGCTCTGGCTTTCCGTATACCTTGACAATGGGGCCTATTCGTAAATACCACGTAGTCGTGATTCGGATCCCGTTCGACGATCTTCTGGTAGTTGGTCCCTGAACCGGAAACAAAACATACAATGGTCATTCTGCCGCTATTGCCCCTGGGGCCGTAAATCATACGTCAATCTCCAGATGACCGTAATGCTTCTATGATCCCGATCCCTCCCACCCAGTATTGACACCTTCACCACTCACTGTAATGTTCCTCTAGCTTAACGAACTCTCCATCTCAAGACCTCCGATG
>Ga0180438_10008283_pt1 | contig 13260 bp, 10 predicted proteins | sample SS_ome_12_FD_132455 | JGI IMG/M metagenome (GOLD analysis project Ga0180438, IMG submission 132455) | Hypersaline lake sediment archaeal communities from the Salton Sea, California, USA - SS_3_D_2 metaG | ecosystem: Environmental > Aquatic > Non-marine Saline and Alkaline > Hypersaline >... | reverse complement strand
TTACATTGAGCCAATAATGTTTGGTGGAGGTCATGAGTGGAATATGAGGCCAAGTACCGTAAATGTGCCAGGAATTGCAGGATTTGCAAAAGCAGTTGAACTCGTAAAAGATGAAATGGAGATAGAAATACCACGTCAAACTAGATTAAGAGATAAAATAATTAAATATGTTCTCGAAAATATAGATGATTCCTTTCTTAATGGTCATCCTACTCAAAGATTACCAAATAATGTTAACTTAGGTTTTAAATACATTGAAGGTGAGTCAATAGTGTTAGATTTAGATTCAGAAGGAATTGGTGCTTCCACTGGATCAGCCTGTTCGTCAAAATCGTTAGAACCTTCCCATGTATTACTCGCTATTGGTTTAAAGCCTCAAGATGCTCATGGATCTTTGCGTGTCACAGTAGGTAGATTTACTACTGAGGATGAAATTGATTACTTTTTAGAAAAATTACCCCATGTAATTAAAAGATTAAGAGAATTATCTCCTTTAACAAAAAAAAAACCCTTGGTTGATAAGTAAAAATAAAAATTAAAATATTATAGAATTAAGTAAAAACTCGAATGATAATAATGGCTAAAACAAGAGTTAAAGGTTCTGATGAATCAGATAATGATAACACTGAAGAGTATGGAGTTGTATTAAAAAATAAAAAATATCGAAGGCGAATTTACCCCCAAAAAGGTAAAAAACCTCCCAAAGATGAAGATTCATACAAAATTGTGTAAATAGTTAACAAATTCTTAATTCTCCAAGTTTTTTATTCTTTGTTCTAATTGATTAATTCTACGTTTTAATTGATCAATATTTTCATTAAATATCAACCTAAATCTTTCATATATGTTGGTAATTCCCTGTTGACGACTTTTTTTTGACATAAGGTCAATTTCGCGTTTAAAATTATAGATATATTTGTATAGATCAGCGTAGAAAGCCTCAAAATTATTTCTTTCAAACTCAATTCCTAATTCTCTCGATAATTTTTGTTCTGCTAATTCATTCCAGTCAACATCATCACCTTTCAGAGGAATAATGGGAATTGAAAATTTATCTGCAAGCTGTAATTCATTTCGACAATCAACAGAATCATATAGAGATTTCTTTGTAGCAACAAATAATATCAGTTGGGATTTCTGAACTGTATCTAGCATCCATTGATCGATATTTCCCGTTAAATCCTCTTCACAGAAAAATACTTCAGAAATCTCTTTTTGATTCTTCAGATATTCTACAAGTTTTCCAATTTGATATTTTTCAAAATCTATAACTGCATGAGAAATAAAAATTTTTATAGTTGCTTTCTTTCTTAAGTATTCTCTAATGGAATCGGGAGCTTTTTGAATAATAGATTTTTCTTCATCATCTAATGGATTATTACTTAGATTTAAATGAGTTAATAAGGTAAAACTCCATAATTGCGTGGGAATCTCATTAAAGAGGTTGTTGCTTAAATTTAAGGTTGAAATTGATTTTAAATTTCTAAATGAGTCTGGTAACTTATTAAGGGAATTAGAAGATAAATCGAGAAATTCGAGACTTGTAAGCTTACCAAAAGACTCTGGTAAAATTTCGAGAGGTGTGTGTGTTATAGTTAAGGATTTTAGCTCGTTAAAGATTCCAAAATTTTCAGGCAAGACTTTAAATGAATATTCAAACATTCTCCATTCAATTATTTTCCCCTCCTCAATTTTCATATTAATAGGATTTACATATTGCTTCATTTTTTCTTTTTCTATGTTCTCCCTTTCAAGTTCTCTTATTATTTCAATTTTCTCTTTTGGAAGGTTATATTTAAGCTGGAAGTTAAATAATCTTGTTGCTATAATTTTAACACCTCTTTCTTTTAATATTTCCAAAATTTCAAGATTTTTTTGATTCCACTCAAGATTATCATTGTGTTCCAGGTTTAGATTTTTCAAATCACTCAATTCCAAAATCCATTTTGGTAAAACGGTTATATCATTCGATGCTAAGTTCAGTGATTTAAGCAATGTGAAATTCTTTATTCCCTCAGGGATTGAATTTAAGTTATTTTGACGCAAACTTAGACTCTCTAATTTAGTAAGTTGAAATACCCAATTTGGAATACTATCTCCTTTTAAAAACTTAATATAAAGTGTGTTAAGGTGTTCTAGTTTCTGAATTATTTCACCAGTCAATGTTAGAGTTTTCTCACCTATTTCAAGTTTTGATAAATCTAAACTAAGTTCAGTAATATTTTCTTGTTCTTGCTTATATGAGAAGCCAACGTAGGTATCTCTTATTACACTCACTTCACTAAAATCCTTTCCAATTGCATTTGATAAATTTTTAATTACAATTTTGTCATCACTCAATGTTTCTAATCACATTTCTTTCCTTATTTTAAAATAATCATTCCTTTTATGTTATTTAATTGACGTACATTATAAAGATTATCAATAATGGGATAAGGTTATTAAAATGAAGACTATAGGTTATTAATTTTTTCCCAAAATAAATTTTAACCATTAAATAAACTAAGAAGGAAAAGATATCCAACAGATAATACAATGTGAATTATTGCAAATGTAGCTCCCACCTTTAATAGCCTTTTAAAGTTCAAATTATCCACAGCATTCTTTTGAGCGATCTTAAGCGTCATCATGTCACAAGCAGCTCCTTGAGGGATCAAATTGCCCCCAATATTTATTGCAATAATAAAAGAATAATATAATGGAACGGATGGAAAATAAAAATCATTAATTAGTAATCCGATTATTGGGATAAAAATCAATGCCGTAGGAGTGTTAGCAACAAATCCAGAGACTAAGCTTACCAAAATTAGGACTATAAAACTTACCATAAAAGGGCTTAAATCTTGGAACGGAATATTAATAAAAAGGTCTTTAAATCCTGATTCTAGTAGACTACCTACTACAACATATAATGATATAAAAAAAAATATTATTTCCCACTCTACTCCTTTTAAAAGTTCCTTTAAATCTTTTTTCATAAATCTTTTATTAATAATTACAATCATTAAAGCCGAAAAAGCTGCCGAAAGATATAAAGCTGGTAAAACAGCGAAAAGAATTATGGTAATAATAATACCGATGCTATTGATATAAAACATCTTTCTATTTGCGATCATAGTATCCGCATCGACTAAATCTAAAACAAATCGTTTTTGCATATCTTCAATCCCAGGTTCTTTACTTAAAATAAATTTATCCATTAAATATGCTGTAATAAATAACAAAAAAAACGAAAATCCCCAATAATATACAACAAAGTAGAGCGTGTCCAAATTGAAGGCGGTAGAGATTATTATATTTTCTCCGCTTGAAAAAGGGGTAATAATTGAACCTATATTAATACATATAGTCATCCCTAAAAGATACGTGCCTGAACGAATTTTTAGAAAGTGACATAATCTTATAACAACTGGCGCTAAAATTAGAACTACAACAAGATCACTAATAATTGCTGCTAATAATGTAGTGATAATGCAAATAATGTAAAAAAATAACCTTCTATTTCCTTTTACAATTTTAAATAACTTAATAGCGAGATACTCTAAAATATTCGAATCTTGAGCAATTTTTGTTATCAAACTCATACATAATATCACAATGATCGCTTCAAATTCGATATACTTAGAAATCGCCAAAGATAGCATATCAATTTGTAAAACCAAGCCGGTAATTAAGCCAGAAACAAAACAACCTAATAATGATATAGCTACAAAATCTAATTTACTTGATGAGTAGCTTACTAGAATAATTCCAAATATACAGAAATTTATTATTAAGAGAATTAAATTCATATATTAAATTAATTTATAGAAGTCTCAAATAATAAAAATAAAAAATAGAATCAAATAAAAAATTATTTAGTATTGTAATTGAAATGTTTTTTTTTTGATTTAAAACTATAATAAATTAAATTGTAAATTATAGAAAAGTTCATATCTTTGAAAGGCGAAGTAATTTTAATCCGTCTAACGGATGTTGGTAGGAAAATAGATCTAAAGAAAGCAGTAGATATAATACATGGGATTCAGTATAAAGTAATCACTAAAAAAAGGGATACTCCGAAATACGTCGATTTTCCTGAGCCTATAAGATTAGAAATTATACAAAGGATTACTACTACATCTCAATATATTAACGAGGTCAAATTACAAGTAAAAATTTATGAAGATGGAGTTATTTCATTAACAGCCCATCTTAAATTTGCAGATCTTCAATTAAATGAACTCTATGAAATTAGAAAAATTAAGTTTTATGTTGAAAATATAGAATATAATATAAATCAATTCCTAAAATCTCACGAGACAAAAATTTTTAATCAAATAAGAGATTGTATTGATGAAGTTGGTTATAATTTTGGAATAACTGATACTGAAAAATACACAATGTATTGTCTTACAGACACTTTTGAAAACCCTAAATCCTTTATCAACGAAAATAAAATATTTATAGCAAATTTATTAATGGGAGAAGATCCAGAACTGAACTTAAATCAATATCAAATTGAACGAACTTTAGAAAACAGTTTCTCTTATTTACAGAATGATTATATTATCTTTGATTTTGATCGTGGTTTAATTATCGATCCGACTGAAGATTATAATGATATTTTAACCGTTATTGAAATCGCTAACTATCAATTATTGGAATTAAGAATTTTAGATAAATTATTAGAAAGAAGACTCTCTTTAGCTGAATCGGATATTTCCAAGATTTATTATATGAGTGGTACACTTTGGCGAAGGTTAAGTAAACGAGTTGGAAATTTACTTCGATTAAAATATGATTTATCATATCTATTAGAAAGCGTTGAAAATGTATCAAAATTATTTGGTGACTTTTATTTAGCTCAATTATATACTCAATTAGCTGAATTATTTCAATTAAAAGAATGGAGCGGAAGCATACGGCATAGAATAGATACAATTGGAGATATTTATAACGTTGCTCAAACAAACTTAAATGAAAAATTCTTGCTTTATATGGAAATACTCTTAACCTTTATATTTATTATTGAGTTCGTATTTCTAATTCTTGGCTACTTCAATTAATTTAAAATTAAAAATAGTAAAGGATTAAGTAAAAAAGTCAGAAGTTAATGAGACTTCTTTTGATTTATTTTTTACTTTTTCAACCGCTTTTAGCAGATCTTCATATGTAACCATTTCAGAATTCCTCCGTATTGCAAACATGCCTGATTCTATACATATGGCTTTTATATCTGCTCCAGTTCCTCCTTCAGTTAAATCTACAATCTTTTTAAGATCTATCGTTGTTTCCATATTAATAGATCTCATATGTATTTTAAATATAGCTTCTCTTGCAACAGGATTAGGTAAAGGAAATTCAATTAATCTATCAAATCTTCCTGCTCTAAGTAAGGCAGGATCCAAAATATCTGCTCTATTAGTTGCTCCTATGAATTTTACATTCTTCCTCTCATCAAAACCATCTAATTCACTTAACAGTTGCATTAATGTTCTATTAACCTCACGATCTCCTGAAGTTGCATCTTCCATTCTCGTGGCACCGATAGCGTCAAGCTCATCAATAAAAATTATACTCGGTGCTTTATCTTTCGCAAGCTTAAAGATTTCCCTAACATATCTTGCACCTTCTCCAATGAATTTCTGTACAAGTTCAGCAGCAATGATCCGTATGAAAGTAGCATTTGTCTCTGATGCTACTGCTTTTGCTAAAAGTGTTTTTCCTGTTCCAGGAGCCCCATAAAATAATACACCATTGGGGGGTTCTATTCCTACTCTTTTAAATAATTCAGGTTTCAGTAATGGTAACTCAACTGTTTCTCTGACTTCTTGTATTTGATCATCCAATCCACCAATATCACCATAAGCTACATCAATATTCTTTTCTAAAAGTTCCATCCCTTTTATAAACGGATCTAACTTAGTTGGTAAAATTTCTACAGCAGCAAAATTTCTTTGATTAAGTGCGATTTGTAATCCAGGACTTAAATCTTCTTGTTTTACTCTTTCAGTAGTATTAACAATATAACTAATTCCTGAACTTGTTTTAACAATTAATCGATTCTTGGATTCATCTAAAATATCTTCTATTTCACCAGTTAAGAGAGGTACTTCATTAAGATGTTCAATTTCTCTTTTCAAACCTTGAGATTCATCTTCCAAGCGTAATAAATCCGACTTTAGTAAATCTATGTGATTTTGAACATCTTTTATCTTCGTTTCTAAATGATTGATATATGATTTTAAAAATTCATCATCTTTATTTCTTCTATCTTCTCCTTCAATCATATTCATAAAATTACCTTGGGCTAATTCTTAGTTCTGCAGCTTTTAAAATGTTTCTTAGCATATCAACATAATCAATTTCGGCTAGTTTTGCCATTTTGGATAAATGACCATCCCAACACCATCCAGGATTTGGATTCACTTCCAGAAGTTTTGGATTCCCTTCATTATCTAATCGCCAATCAAACCTAACATAATCTCTACATTCCAATCTTTCAAATAACTTTAAAGAGCAAATTTCAATTGTTTGAACAACATTTTCGGGTAATTCTGCTGGTTTGGATTTAAGGTTCCAATACGGAGAATCGGGCATCCATTTAGCCTCATAACCACATACTTTTGGTAGATCTGGTGGCAATGCAGAATAATCTTCTTCAATAATAGGTAGAACGATATAATTATCTGGCGGATTTCCTATAATTCCAATAGTTAAATCTTTTCCCGTTAAAAATTGTTCTACTAACACTGGTTTATCATAACCAAATTGGTCTCGTATTTGAGAAATCGCATTTAATAGTTCCTCTCCATTATTTACTACACTTTTCTGGGTAATTCCAAAACTTGAATCCCCGAAATTAGGTTTTACAATTGCAGGAAAGTATAATGGAAGATCAATTATTTTTTCTCCAGGTTTGATGTATATTGCTTCGGCAATAGGTACATCCAATTCCTTAGCGATTCCCCGAACTAAAGATTTATCATAACAAAAAGCAAGACATTGAGGACCAGAACCAGTATAGGGTATTTTAAGAATTTCTAAAAGAGCTGGAATATGCAGTTCATAGCGAGGATTATTATAATATCCCTCATCACATAGGTTTAAAACATAATCTAATTGTGCTTTTGCTTTTTGAAGATCCTGAATTAAAGAATCATGACTATTGAAATAAACAAAATTATATCCTTCTATTTCTTTTAAAGCAGCCTTTAGTTGATCAATAGTATAAAAATCATCATCATCGAATATAGTACTTGGTTTCAAATGATCTGGCTTAGAAGGATCTCCAAAAATTACTGCTACTTTCTTCTCTATTGCTTTTGCTTTAATTTTCGGTGTAGACCATTCTTTCTTAACTAAAGCTGTAACAATAATTCTGCGTTCCATCATCCCTAAATCTTGATTACGTTGGGAATCCGGTGTAATTGTGCCATGAAAAATTATATCAGAAAATCCCGCTTTGGTTAAAATTTGCATTATCTGGTCCTTCGTATAAAGCCTTTCAGCATAAAACTGATCCACTAAAACTCCTTTATTCACATGAGTGATAACTTCTCGTGAAATAAGTCGTTGTTCATCCAATGATAATGATCTCTCACGGCAAACAAAATATTCTTTATTTATCCACTCCCAAGAGCGTGGTTGAAAATTATTTTTTAAATATTCTCCATCAGATAAATCTATCAAAATTTTACCCCAGGGTTTCAAGACTCGAAATGATTCCTTTAAGACCCGAAGATCATCATTTACTGTTTCGAAGTATCCAAAACTATTACCTAATATTATAAGATTATCAAACTGATCAGGAGGGTAAGGTAATTTTCGTGCATCCCCTTCTTTAAATTTGCAATATAATAAGGATTTTTTAGCATTAGATCTTGCTTTTTGTATCAAATATCTTGAACGATCCAAACCTTCTACTTTTCCATACTCCCTCTTTACTAATTCGATAGTATGACGTCCTTGACCACAACAAAGATCTAAAATTCTATGTTCCGGTTTTAAATCAAGTAATTTAATAAAATAATCTATTTCTGTTGCGGTAATCTTTTGATCTTCAACTACATCACCATCTGTTTTTAAATAATATGCATTGAAGATATGCTTCCACCAATCGGTTTTAACAAACTGTTCTAAATCATTAACTGGTCCTATGCATACTTGTTCTTTATTCTCATTCTTTATGACGGCTTGAGTTTTGCTTATACCATTTTCTAATTTACTTGTCATTTTTAGCAATTTTTTTTAAGAACAATTAAATTTTCTAATAAAATTGAATTTTTTAAATTTAAAGTGAATAAAAGTTGAGTTTTTTATAAAATCTTTTATTAGAAATAGTAAAAGATTTGAAAACCCGATAAGAGCAGCCAATATTGTCTTATTGTTCAATATCTCAGTCTTTTTTTGCGCGAATTTTTTTACTCAGATTTGAAATCAAATAAAACACTCTTTACTTATAAACTTTTGGATGATAATTTCATAGGCTAAAAGGAACTAAAGTGCTATTTAATATGTTAACTTAATTATTAGGTTCATTTATCATTAAAATAAAGATTATTTGAACATTAATAATGTGAATATTTGCGTTTTTACCCTTATCTTATTGAATTTTTTTTAGATTTGGGGGAAGCTAATTATATAAATATTAATAAAACGCCTTGCGCTATGATGCATCATTAAATATAAAAAGATTGTATGAAATATAAAATGCTTAAATATCACTCAAGGAATATTTTAATATCATTATTTTAATTAATTCTAATATACCTATATTAAAAATGATTAAATTATATAAAATTAATGACTAGATTATTCCAATTGTCTCTCTTACATTTTACTATAACCCTAAGCTTAAAACTCTGAACCTAATCATGTATTTAAGCTTTACTAGTTCTAAATTATAGTTATTATTCGATTAATCGATTATTAATTTAGAAATATTTAAATAATTAGCAAGTTACCTATTGTAATTGTTAATCACATATATTTTAAATATTTAAAAAATTAAATGAGAGTGAATTTTGAATGACCATGTATACCAATACTGATTTTGGAAAAGATGAAGATGATTGGGATGAAGACGATGATTTCGATGAAGATGATTGGGATGAAGACGAAGATTTTGATGAAGATGAAGATTGGGACGATCTTGATGATGATGACGATATATAACTTTTCTTTAATATAAACAAAAACTGAATTTTAAAAATTTAAGCACTCGTTTAATAATCTAATTTACGCATTTTTTTATTTGATTTAATTTTCAAAATGAAAATATTTTAAAAACAAATTAAACTTTAAATGAAAATGTAAATTTTATTACTGTAAAAACTAACAATAAAGATTATGGAAAATCCAAAATATCTTGCGATCCTTATCTTAATTGGAGGCAAATCAGCTCGATTTGGAATTGAAAAGGCAGCAATTGACCTATTAGGAAAGCCGCTAATTTTACATCAAATAGAAACATTATCTAAATTGGATGAAGACATATTCTTAGCGGCTCATTCAGAAGAACAAATCTTTAATTACAGAAAAACAATAGCCTTCCCGAAGGATGTAACATTTATTATTGATGATAGAGAGATATTTCACCATCCTAACATTTTTAGGCCCATGTTAGGAATTTATTCAGGATTAAAAGAACTTAAACGATTAAATTTCGAAAAAGTGTATCTTTTATCATGTGATATGCCCTTAATTAAGCCAGAAGTCATTCGATTAATGATAGATAAATCTAAAGGATTCGAATGTTGTATACCACGATGGAAGAATAGTTTTCTCGAACCATTTTTTGCAATATATCCTGTAGCAAAAGGTTTAGAAAGAGCTAGGCAGATTCTGATAAATGAAAATTATGGATTGCATAATTTTATAGACAAGAGTTGGAAGATAAACTATGTTCCTGTGGAGGATGCTATTCAACCTTTAGATCAAAATTTATTGAGTTTAATGAATATTAATGGACCTATTGATATCGCAAAAGTCATGAACTTGTATAAAAAAAATATTTAAACGTTGAATCAATATAACAAGAATATTCTAGCTTAGTTTTTATTAAGAAATTTTAATTTAGGTTAAATCTACTTGATGAAAAATGATCCTAATGATTAATCAACTTTTCGATAATTCAGTTTTCTCCTTGATAATATTGCCTATTCTAATCTTTAGTTTTAGAGTAGTTGATGTGGCATTAGGAACGTTACGAATTGTATTTATATCTCAAGGTAGGAAAAAATTAGCACCTTTGGTTGGATTTTTTGAAATGCTTATTTGGCTTTTTGCTATGGGGCAGATATTCAGCAATTTAACTAATATTATTTATTATATCGCCTATGCTAGTGGTTTTGCAATGGGGAATTATACGGGATTGATCTTAGAAAGTAAGATTTCTTTAGGATTACTAAGTTTGCATCTCATTGTAAGAGAAAATCATGAGGAACTAGTAAAAACATTGAAAGCTCAAGGATATGGATTAACTACTTTAACTGCGGAAGGATTAAAAACGAGTGTGAAATTAGTAATTTTAGTAATTAAGCGGAAAAATTTAGCTAAAATCTTAGACATAATAAAAAATGTAACCCCAAATGCTTTCATGTCAATTGAAAATGTTAAATCAGTCAAAGGGGGTAATTTTCCATTACCTCAAAAAACAAGATGGGAGTTATTACATCGAAGAAAAAAATAAATTTCATCTTATAATATTAGTTTTAAAATTCTCACTTCAAAAACGTAAGCATTTTTTTTCTTGATAAATTGTTTATCATAATGGCTGTAGAGGAATTTAAATTTAATGAAAAAATGATTGAAATTGAAGAGAGAGAAGAATTTAGTTCTGCATATAAAATAAAGTCTTATAAAGATAAAATATCAGTATTAAACAAGAAGAACGCACCTCTAAAGCCTATAAAAGAAGTTTTTAATCATTTATTTTTAGAAAACAATGATATCACTAATAAAACTAAAAATTCGATAATAAAGGTTTTCTATTCGAAAAAAGACCGTATTATTTCATTAGTAATTAAAAATGGTCAAGAAATTATATGGAATCGGGACAAATTAATTAAATTATATGGATGGTTCTTCTTTGTTGAAAAACCAAAAAAAGAATCAAAAAAAGCTAAAAAACCAAAACAAAACAAAAAAGAAGAGACAACTATCAATAGAAGCCATTATACATTTGAGAATGCAAAGATTCAGCTTAAAGAAAAGGAGAATATGCGTGCTTTATATCGTACCAAAGAATATTTTCAATATTTAAAGCTAATCAATTCAAATAATATTTCTCAGATGCCAATAGAACGTGTTTTAGATGATTTTTTTAATAATAATAACAAAATCCCATTAAAAGAAAAAAATTCGATAGGAAAAATAATATATTATCAAAAAGAAAAAGTCATAGTAATAAAATCTCTAATTGGAGACCAGATGTATGAAAGTCTCGAAGAACTTGTCAAAAAATACGGCTGGTATTTCTATATAACTGGAGTTCCCGTTGGAGAAAGTGAGATCTCTTTAGCAATTGATAAAATAGAAAAAAAATTCGATCAAAATTATTTTAAAAACATTTCCCTTACTGGAATTAAAAATGAAGATAGGATTAGAATAACAATCTACCCTATAGTTCTTAAACCAAATCATAATTGTCATATTTTGGGATTAGGAAAATTAAATATACTATTGGATTGTGGTATATCTGAAAAAGAAAAAGTTGAAGAAGTGAATGAGATTGAGAATTCTGACGATTTACATGATAATTCTGTTAAACATGAAGAAAATTTTGACAAACCTGATGACTTTGAATATATAGACTCGTATCTTAAAAACTTATCAAATATGATTTTAGAAGCTGAGCAAGAGTTATTATCTGACGATTCAAAAGAGAATGATAGTCTAAGCATAAATAATAATGGAAGAAATAATAAATTTAATAATGAAACCGATGAAAAAGAGAAAAGTTCCTTGCCCAGAATAAATGCAATATTTGTGTCTCATAGTCATTATGATCATGTGTCTGGTCTAAAAAAACTAATAGAATTATATCCAGACGTGCCTATATTATGTTCTAGAATCACGCTTGATTTATTTTTATTACGGGATTCAAAATTTTTAAAACAAGAAACCGCTGATAGAATTGAAGAAGAAGAGTATCGAAAAATTATCCAAAATGTGATCTATGTAGAAAATGGCGATAAAGTTGAATTTAAAGATAAAGAATGTTACCTTTCATTTTTCCATGGAGGTCATATGCCTGGTGCTTTAATGATGTTGGCAAAAATAAAGGATTTTAGATTTCTTTATACTGGAGACTATACTTTTCATGATATAACACCTTTTGCCGGTACTAGGAGATTTCTTGAACAAATTTCCCGACCAATAGATTATCTTTTAATTGATGGCACAAGTGCTACTGAAGATTTTGGTAATATCTCCGATCAATTTCATAGTCTAATTCTTTTCTTAGAGCAAAAAGCAGAATATGAGGATAATGTTCTTATAGGAACTGATCCTTCCAGCTTAGCAATTAGTTTTATGTTAATATTTTGGAGATATTTTAGAAAATTACAACTTCGACGTGGGTATACAAAAAGACCTAATATTTATGTAGATATGATGGTGCGTAAAAATATCCAAGTAATAAACCATCGATACGAATACATCTATGGACCAATTTCAAAATTAATTCGGGATAAGGCTAATCCCTTCAATAGTATAAAATTTAGATGGTTTGATTTGAGTGATCTAGAGTTTTTAAAAAATAAGAATAATATAATAATATCTCATCCTCCTGATTTATCTTATGGAATAATAAGGAATATTATTAATATCGTGGGACGAAATCCTCATAATTTAGTATATCTAGCAGGATCTATTCATGATCCCCCAGGGTTAGATTTAATACAAGGAAGTCAGGAAATCTGTTTTTCAGATACTTGGAAAGTTCCATTTCGAGCATTTTTAATTAATACTTTTTTCCCGCAACTTAAAATAAAATTGCATGCGGATAAAAAGCAATTAGCTGAAATGATTAAAGCTTTAGAACCAAAAGAAGTGTGTTTTTTCCATCAATCTGCTAAAAGTCTTATAGATGTTGTTGACTATGTTAAAGAATTGGGTGTTGAAAAAGTATCATTACCTCAAAAAAGAAAACTAATAATCTTGAGTTAATAAACTAATAAATTATTGCTATAGTCATGTGATTGATTTTAATCATAAGGCAAAAAACATTAATTTTATGATTAACTTTTATAGTTTAAGAAAGAATTTAATTTA
>Ga0180438_10008281_pt1 | contig 13263 bp, 10 predicted proteins | sample SS_ome_12_FD_132455 | JGI IMG/M metagenome (GOLD analysis project Ga0180438, IMG submission 132455) | Hypersaline lake sediment archaeal communities from the Salton Sea, California, USA - SS_3_D_2 metaG | ecosystem: Environmental > Aquatic > Non-marine Saline and Alkaline > Hypersaline >... | reverse complement strand
AAGGTCAAGGGGATGTGCATTCATCCAAGCAATGCCGAGGAAGTGGCGAACAAGTTTCCTGAGATCGAATGCTGGCAGGTAGTGGTCACCCGAGAAGGCCATGTGGATCAAATGACCTTCTGCGTTGAACTAAAACAAGGTAGTGAGGCTGCTGAAGGGCTTGCCGAGCGTATAGAGGCGGCCATCCCGACGAGCATGCGCGTGCGGGGCAAGGTTAGATTCATCGACCGCGGGACGCTGCCAAAGGACTGCAAGAAGATAGACGACCAAAGGAAATGGGATTAGGGGCCCCTACTGGTTCAGGCATTGTCGCGCCCTGTCAAGGGCGGCATTGCCATAGGCCCACTTGGATGGCAATGCCGCCTGTGCATGGCTTATAAGTTTGTCGTAGTTTTCCACCATCTTCAGGCTGATTTCCTTCATGTTATGTTCTCCGTATTCAGCCTTCCTTCTGTATTTATCTCTTTGCTTCTGGTTCTCCATCAAGGCCCCCCAGCTCTTCACGCCCAAATCGTACCAGTAATGGGATGTCTTCGTGGCAGCACGGAAGCAATCCTTTCGGACATCGCCTTTATGGAGCGTATCGATCTGAACCTTGGCCTCGTCCAACAATCGGGCCAATTCTTCCTGTGAGGCCCCGTTCTCTACGGCTGCCTTTATTCCTTCTAAGGCCTCCAGAACGTCCTGATCTCCACTTATTGCCACGGAGAAAGACAGCGTTACAATTGCTAGAACCAAGATGCCAATCGTGAAAAATCGTTCCATGGGACCTCCTGCAAACGTCAAATCTTCTATCCAGATCGGTGGGCCTTGTAGTAGTTGATCAGACCATTGGTAGAGGCGTCGTGAGAATCTGCCGGATCGGGACTTTCCAATTCCGGCAGGATCACCTTGGCAAGCTGCTTGCCCAGTTCCACACCCCATTGGTCAAAGGAGTTGATGTTCCATATAATGCCCTGGACAAAAATCTTGTGTTCATAGAGGGCAATGAGAGCACCTAATGTCTTTGGATCAAGCTTTTCAAACAAGATAGCATTTGTAGGTCGGTTGCCCTCAAAGACCTTATGGGACATCAGGCTCTCTGCTACCTCTGAGTCCATACCGGCAGCGAGGAGTTCTGCCCGGGCCTCTTTTTCCGTCTTCCCCTTCATCAATGCCTCGGTCTGGGCGAAGCAATTGGACAAGAGAATCTGATGATGCTTGCCAAGGGGGTTTTGACTATTCATGGGTGCAAGGAAGTCTGCCGGGATCAACTTGGTACCTTGATGGATGAGCTGATAGAAGGCATGCTGGCCGTTTGTCCCAGGCTCACCCCAGACTATGGGACCTGTGGAATAATGGACCACCTCTCCGTACCGATCCACGCGCTTCCCATTGCTTTCCATGTCACCCTGTTGAAAATAGGCAGGGAAGCGATGGAGGTATTGGTCATAGGGGAGAATGGCGTGGGTTTGAGCACCGAAAAAGTTATTGTACCAGATTCCCAGCAAGGCGAGGATAACCGGCATATTCCTTTCTAACGGCGCCGTGCGGAAGTGTTCATCCATACCGTGGGCGCCTGAAAGCATGGCCTCGAAGTTTTCCATACCGATGTACAGGGCGATGGAAAGTCCAATGGCGCTCCAAAGGGAATACCGCCCTCCGACCCAGTCCCAGAATGCGAACATGTTCTCCCTATCAATGCCGAACCGACTGACTGCTTCTGTATTGGTGGAAAGGGCCACAAAATGTTTGGCGATTGCTTTCTTGTCGTCCCTTTCTTGGAGAAACCAATCTCGAGCACTGTGGGCGTTGGTCAGCGTCTCTTGCGTCGTAAAGGTCTTGGAGGCAACGATAAAGAGCGTAGTTTCAGGATCCAACCCTCTGAGCGTCTCCGCGAGATGGGTGCCATCAATGTTTGAGACAAAATGCGCCCTCAGGTCGGGTCTGCCATAGGGTCTTAAGGCCTCAGTGGCCATAACCGGACCAAGGTCTGAGCCGCCGATGCCGATGTTGACGATGTCCGTTATGGCCCTTCCTGTATATCCCTTCCACTGTCCGTCTCGGACGGCACTACAAAACTTGGCCATGTGCTTCAGGACAGCCTTTACCTCAGGCATGACGTCTTTGCCGTCTACGTAAATGGGTCGGTCCGAACGATTACGGAGGGCAACATGCAGAACGGCCCGGTTTTCTGTCACGTTTATTTTCTCCCCTGTAAACATCTTCTCTGTCCATCCCTTTACATCCGCTTGTGTGGCCAGGTCAAACAGGAGAGACATGGTCTGTTCGGTGACGCGGTTTTTGGAGTAATCAAGGAGGAGGTTGTTTGACTCAAGGCAGAACTTCTGGAACCGATCGGCATCCTTTTCGAACAACTCCCGCACATGCACGTGCTTCATTCTTTCGCAGTGGACGTTAAGGGCTTTCCATGGGGGTGACTGTATCAGCGATGGCATCACTTCTCCTTCCTATTTGATCGCACTCATAGCCAATCATGGCACCTCGCAAGCCTTTCACAGTCCCCTTGCCCACTTGCGAACGGCTTGGTTCAAGAGCTCATAGAAGCGCCGGGATCCGCCAAGGCCCTTGCGGCCAAAGCAAAAATTGATTTCTGAAAGGAGCGGTTCCGGCTCCGGGTTGGTCCGGTCAAAGAGGACGTCAAAGGCAGCCAGGTTAGTGCCGGTCCTTGAGCAAAACTCCTCAACACAACGTGTTCCCTTTTTCGTCAGCTTAGGGTCAAGACGGTCGTCGATAGCCGCTCCCCTTCCCACGTTATTGCGAAATTCTCCAGACTTTTGCTGGCACCTCCAATAGGCCTTCAGGTTGTTGCCGATGACCACGACGCGCAAGTCCCTTCCCTTATGGGGAATGAATTGCTGAGCGATGAAACGCTTCGTGGGGTGACGGCCCCCATCATCCAGGATCTGAAGTCGGTCCATGAGCTCCTGCCGATTCCTGACCAAAAAGACCCCCCAGCCTCCTCCGCCCCTATCTGCCTTCAAGACAAATGGGTATGGCGGCAGAGGTTCTCCATTCTTGTCATGGCGGGACTCAAAATGTTCTACCGATTCATAGCACAGGGTCTCGGGGTGGGGGGCATGGAATTGCCTGAAGAGTTGGATGTTTCCGTACTTACCCTGAAAGCCGAATCTGTACGTGTAATCGGGAAAAACGTGGGGACAGCGGGCGCGGCAAAATTGGTAGGGGTCTGATTTAATACTCTGAGTAACAACAATGCCCCGTGCTGAGGAGATGGCCTGCCTTTGTGCTTGCGCAAGGGGACCCTTCAAGGCGAGTCGAAGATTGACATCCCCTTTCACGTGGCGATGAAAGGATAGGATCATCTTGCCAAGGCTCTTTCGCCTACTCTCCCACGATGGCCTCATCGGGGGCCCAAACCACTAGGCCTGTGGTATAGGGGGTTTCCATCTTCTGACGGCTTGGCATGATTCTGATAGTAAAACCGTATCTGCCGGTCTCGGAACAGGGGATCTCGCCCTCAAAATGATGGTTGCCGTTGCCATCTGAATCCAGCGCCTTCATCGGCATGGTCTCTCTTTGGGTGAATTCTCCCTCAAAACTCAGTGGTCCGAAATAGATTTCCACGTCCACGTCTTCTGGTTGAAGTTCATGCAAATAGACATCGCTTCCCACACTCAGCAGCCCAGACACGGGCACAGGCCGGCCGTTATGCACATTGACCCTGTTGATCCGAATCTGATCCCAGTTGGTCATGAGCTTCTGTCGCCACAGGGCCAGATCCTGAGCTCCTTTCATCTCGTCCTTGGAAAGCTCGCCATGGCGATTAGAACCACTGATGTAAAAACAGTTGACGTAGTCCTGAACCATCCTATGGCTGTTAAAATTGGGGCACAGATCGCACATGGCTGCTTTCATCTTTTCCAGCCAGCCCCGAGGCAGATTGTCCAGGCCTCGTTCGTAAAACAGGGGTGCGATCTCACGCTCTAGGAGATTGTAAATGTCACGACTCTCCACCTCATCTTGCAGCTGTAAATCGTCATAGGTCTCTCCCCTGCCAATGGCCCATCCGTATTCCTGACCATAGCCTTCATCCCACCACCCATCCAAGGTGCTCAGATTCAGAACCCCATTGGGAATGGCCTTCATGCCGCTGGTACCGCAGGCCTCCAGAGGTCTTTGGGGGGTGTTCAGCCACAGATCGCAGCCTTGAAGCATCATGCCCGCTACCCGGATGTTATAGTCTTGTATAAATACAAAGCGGTGACGCACCTCTTTTCGATTGGCGAAGTGAATGATCTTCCTGATAAGCTCTTTGCCAGGGGTGTTCTGGGGATGGGCCTTGCCGGCCATAATAATCTGGATTGGTCGCTCGGTGTCTGTCAGCAGCTTGATGAGCCTGGCCTCATCCTGCAAGATGAGACTGGTCCGTTTATACTCTGCAACACGACGGGCAAAGCCGATAGTCAAGATTTCCGGGTTCAGGACTTGGGCGGCAGCCCTAATTTCTCGGCTTGAAGCCCCAAAACTTCTCATCTGGGCCTGCAACCTTTGTCTAGCAAAGGCAACCAAGCGCTCCCGCCTTCGTTCATGGGTGCGCCATAATTCCGAATTTGGAATCTGCTCCACCTGCTTCCACACCTTCTGGCTGTCTGGGTCCTCAACCCAGTGTGGTCCCAGGTATCTGTCAAAGAGTTCCGCCATGTCCTGGGAGATCCAAGTCGGAATGTGAATTCCATTGGTAATGGCTTGGATAGGAATGTCTTCCACGGGGTTCTTGGGCCAGATTTTCTGCCACATTTTGCACGAAACCTTGCCGTGTAAGCGGCTCACAGCATTGGCATGGGCTGAGAGCCTCAATGCCAGTACTGTCATGGAAAAAAGTTCCCCGTCGTTTGAAGGTTCCTGCCGTCCAAAGCCTAAAAAGACCTTAAAGGCGACTCCGAGAGAATGGACGTAATCTCCGAAATACGTGTACATAAGGTCTGGAGAAAATGCATCATGCCCGGCTGCCACCGGTGTGTGTGTGGTGAACGTATTGGTGGCCACCACAAACTCCCTGGCTGCGTCAAAAGACAGGCCCTGCTCGTTTTTCAGGATGCGAATCCGTTCCAAGGCAGAAAAGGCGGAATGCCCTTCGTTCATGTGGTACGCACAGGGCTGTATGCCTAGGGCTTGGAGTGCCCGAACCCCCCCGATCCCCAGCACAATTTCTTGGCGAACCCGCATGTCCCAGTCGCCGCCATAAAGCCTGGCCGTGATATGGCGATGTTCAGGAGAATTCTCCTTCAAGTTCGTATCCAACAGGTACAAAGGGACCCGCCCAATCATGACCTGCCATATCTGAATCTTCACCGTTTCCCCTCGAATAGACGTCTCGACCATGATGGGTTGACCATTTTCGTCCTTCATGAGGTTCAGCGGCATGGTGGTGACATCGTTTTCAGGATAGGCTTCCTGCTGCCAACCATCTGCGTTTAAGTACTGCTGGAAATAGCCTTCGTGGTACAGAAGACCAACCCCCACAACGTGCAGATTCAGGTCGCTACATGATTTCAAATGATCACCTGCAAGGACACCCAGCCCCCCGGAATAGATGGGCAAACACTCAGCCAGGCCGAATTCGGCCGAAAAATAGGCAACACAGGCTTCACTGGAATCTTGGGTGTCACTGACAGGTTGAGGGGGGACAGAGAGATACCTCTGCAAATCCTCGTAAGCACGGTCCATCTGGGCCAGAAAACCGGCATCTTCTGTCAACTCTTCTAGACGCACTTGGTTGATAGCTCCAAGCATATAGACCGGATTGTGTTTGGAAGACTCCCACAACGCGCCGTCCATGCGCCTGAACAAGCTGGCAATGTCATGGTGCCAACTGAACCACAAATTATACGCCAGCTTGTTGAGAGGCCTTAACCTGTCAGGCAGCTTGGCGAGCACATTGTACCTGTAGACCGCCTTCATGAATGGTCTTCTTTCTTCGTGACGTTGGCAAGTTTGGATTTCAGTTCCGTGAGGTCATGGGATTTGACAACGTAGTGGTCCGCTGCCACTGACTTGACATCTTCTCTATAAGAGTCGTAGGCCGTGTTCATAATGACTGGTAACTCAGGGTATAGATTACGCACTTCCTGAAGCAAATCCAGGCCGTCGCAGTCTTCCATTCGGATATCCAGTACCACCGCTGAGGGTTGAACAGAGGCGATAAGATCCAATAGTTTCTTTCCTTCGCCGGTTGTGACCACCTCGTAGCCCTCGTCGCCTAGTTCCACTTCATAGAGGTTTCTTATACTCTTTTCGTCATCAACAACCAGTATCCTAGCCATAAGCCCTCCCTTGGCATACGGTCGCAGCGTATCTATCCCTTTGCAAGGAGAACCCCCTCTATAAAGGGATCCAGGTTTCCATTAAGGACATCGTTGACGTTTCCTATGTCCAGGCCAATGCGATGGTCTTTGACCAACTGGTAGGGATGGAGCGTGTATGACCTGATTTGACTCCCCCAGGCAATCTCTTCCTTTTTCTGATAGTCTGCCTGCCTTTCCGCCGCTCTTTTCTCTTCCTCGTGTTCGTACAAGCGGGATCTCAAGACCTTCATGGCAATAGCCTTGTTCCTGTGCTGCGAGGATTCCTGCTGACACTGTACCACGATCCCTGTTGGCAAATGTGTCAGGCGAACTGCGGAACTGGTCTTGTTCACGTGCTGCCCGCCTGCGCCACTGGCACGGAATGTCTCCATGCGCAGGTCCTTTTCATCTATTTCGACAACAACCTCTTCATTGACTTCTGGATAGACTGAGACCGAGGCAAAAGAAGTGTGGCGCTTATTGCTGGCGTCAAAGGGCGAGATGCGCACTAGCCGATGGATTCCGGTTTCCGCTTTGAGGTAGCCATAGGCATAGGCACCGCTAGCAATGAAGGTCACACTCTTAATGCCAGCCTCTTCCCCTGGCTGGAAATCTACGACGCTAGCCTTGTATTTCTTCCGTTCTGTCCACCGAACGTACATGCGAAAGAGCATCTCGACCCAGTCTTGGGCCTCCGTTCCGCCTGCGCCTGCATTGATCGAGACAATGGCATTCTTGTCGTCATCTTTGCCATCAAGCATCCATGCAAGGGTCATCTGGCGGACGGCATTTTCCGATTCCCTGACTGTTAGGGACACCTCCTCAAGGGCCGCCGTATCGTCTTCCTCCATGGCAAGATCCAAGAGAAGGGCGGCATCCTCGAGTTCATTTTGCAGCTTCTGCCAGGCATTGACGCTGTCAGAAAGGGCTGTTCTTTCCTTCAGTATCTCCTTTGTGTCCTCTGGAGTATCCCAGAAGCCGTTCTTGGAAATGATGGCCTCAATCTCACTGAGGCGCTTTTCTTTGCCCTCTACGTCAAAGATAATCCTTCAGTTGTTCCAGCTTGTTCTGAAGTGATCCAATTTTACCTTTTAGTTCCATTGACATGGCAATACCTCCTCACCTGTAGGGTACGAGAATTCCCTCTCTTGGTGCATCGTTTTTAGACTCCCTAATGGGTCGTGACCAATAGACCTGTGCTGAATGCTAGATGTTGAGCGAACTTCTTAGAATCCTTTCGCTTATCCAATATCAGTGATCGGAACCATCCTGGACAGCTGTGGGAAAACGCCCATCTGCGGCCTCATCCTCATCCCTTGTCACTACCACGTAGGGCTATATAGCCCTCATTTTTGGGTATTGTCCCCCTGCCTCGCCGTGGTCTCCGGTGAGGACAAGGGCATTTGGGATAGATTCTCGTGGCCGCAGCCGCAGCCACGACAAGTCGGCCGGTTCAATGCCTTTGATGTGTACATTCTACATCAGCCCCCGCCCTTTTCAAGGCGTCAGCCACATAATTCAGGTTTGCGCCACGCTCCTAGGATCTGTTGCCAAACAAGGCGCACCGAAAGGGCCATAGGCACATAATCAGACTGGCCATAACGCATACTGTGGCAAAGAGATCGCCGAAACGTGTATAAAAGGTCTTCTGGCCCATCATAGGCAGTGGGCGCACCCTGACGGCCTCTTCGAACAAAGGCGTTGAATCAGAGATCCTGCCCACAGGATCAACGAAGGCACTGATGCCAGTGTTGGCAGCCCTGGCCAAGGCTGTATGATTCTCAACTGCTCGAAATACTGCCATGGAAAGGTGTTGGTAGGGGGCACTTGAGGTGCCGAACCAGGCATCATTAGTAATGCTAACCAGAAGTTGGGCGCCTTTTTGGCACATGGCTCGGCCAAGCTCCGGAAAGATCACTTCAAAACAGATCAGAATGCCCAACTTTTCATCCTCCAGAGAAAGGATGTGCCCTTTGTTGCCAGGCGTAAAGTCGCCTACTGCCTTAACCAACTTTCCCAGGAAAGGAAAAAATCTCTTTAACGGAATGTATTCCCCATAGGGCACCAAGTGGACTTTGTTATATTTTCCCAACACTTCGCCGGCGGGATTCAGCAAATAGGCACTGTTGTACCAGTGCATCTCTTGTCCGCAGGTGCGAAAAGAGGGGCTGCCTACCAGGAAATGGACCCCGCAGGCACGGACCAATTCCACCACCTGTCTTGTTAAGGCCTCGTCGTGGAGAAAGTAAAAGGGCAGGGCCGTTTCCGGCCACACGATGAGATCGGGCCGGCTTTGCGAAAGAGCAAGAGAAAGCCTTCCATAACGCTGCACGGTTTCGCCTTGAAAAGACGGGAGCCACTTCTTGGTCTGATCAATGTTCCCTTGGACCAGGGCCACGGTTCGTTTGGGCGCGGCGTTGGCAATCCTTTCAGTTTTGGAGATGCGCCACGTGCCGTAGGAAAGAAAACCTGCCACTGCCAAGGCGACGGCCAGGATAGGCTTCCAGGAAGAGGCATTTCTTTGCCTCATGGCACCTAATAGTTCAAAGAGCGCGGCATTGACGGCCACAACAAGGGCCGACAATCCATACACACCCAATATATCTGAAATCTGGATCAGATGCAACTGACTATACTGTGAGTATCCCAGATTTTCCCACGGAAAGCCGGACAGGAGAAAGGCTCTCACGTATTCCAGTGCTACCCATAAGAAGGGGGCGCTCCACAGGTACACCGCAGAACGGGTTCTCAGGTGGGTAATAAGGAGTGCAAAGGCTGCCGGATACAGACTCAGGTAAATGACGAGGAGAAAAAGTATGCTCCAAGACACCACTATAGGCAACTGGCCGTAAGTTTCCATGACTCCGGCAATCCAATACAGCAGTGTGGCGTAGTGTACTAGGCCCGCAAGAAAACCAATCTTGAAACTCACTTGCGGGGATTTGCCCTCAATGGCGTGAAAGAGGGGCAAGAAGGCAACCCACGCCAAGAAGGGGCAGTCAACCTTGGGAAAAGATGCGCTAAGGAGGACTCCTGAGACCGCCGCCAGGCCGGCATCACGGAGTGAGACCGCGCAAATCTTCTTATTGATTAAGAACGTTGTCATGTGTCCAATAGGCGTTCTGGGGACAGCTACCACCTCAACAGTCATATGGGAAGGAAAAATGGTCAGGGGCCCACCCACAAACGCCTGTCCCCTGTTACCCATGAGCCCCGAAATAGGGCAGATTCTGCGGGGGAGCCCGACCATCTACGGGCAGAATATCAAACCGGTCAAGGACAGTTCTTCATTTTGCGCAGGGCGGAGTCGTTCGACGAACGCGGTTGCCTCTTCGATTCGTGATGCGACACGGCCGAGTGCGGGCTCGTGGCCAAGTTGCACGCCTATTGACACTCCTGGAAGCAACGATTATTATTTGGTATTTTGAAGTCAATCCCCTCTTGGCCAGCCAGTTTTGGTCACCTTCCGCCCGGAGAGGGTGTCCATCTGGCCTCTGGGGCGAGTGGTCGTGATCTTCCGGCTACTGGACATGTAACCATGAGCGAGAGGATACTGATTGTTCACCAAGGGGCCCTAGGCGATGTGATTCTCAGTTTTCCTGCCCTACGATCCTTGAAGGAGGAAAGAGACGCCTCCGTGGTCCTTCTGTGCAAGGATCAGGTTGGCCGAGTGGCGCATGAGTTCAAGATCGTGGAGGCCAGTTTTCCAATTGAGAGCGGTCGTTTTTCTCGCTTGTTTTCGAATGACATAGGTCGGGACATGCGAGATTTTTTGAGCAGTTGTGACGCTATCGTTTTGATTGGGTTCTCAACGGAGGTGGAAGGGGGCCTCAAGCAGCAATACGAGGGACAAATCTGCAGGATAACCCCGCGTCCTCCTGCAGAGGAAGAAACCCATGTGGCCGTTCATATTGCGAGTCAGTTGCAGACAAGGGGGCTGTTAAGACATGGAGGGTCCAGAGGCGGGAAGACTGGCGCACTTTTTGACTGCCCAGCCAACGATCTGGGCGAAAACGGGGGGGGCAGAGATCTGGTTCTCATCCATCCAGGTGCAGGCAGCATGAGGAAACGGTGGCCCCTGGAGAATTTCATTGAAGTGGCTGCTGCCACCAGGCAGATGCCTATGGCAGAGATGGCTTTTCTTATCGGGCCGGCTGAAAGAGACCTTCTGCCCCTTGTGATGAAGCAGGCACGGGGAGAGTTCTCCGTGCATGAGGTGGAAGACCTCTCCCAGGTGATGGCCCTCATGAGCATCTCCAAGTGTTTTGTTGGCAACGATTCGGGCTTGACCCACCTGGCAGCCTTCAAGGGACTTCCTACGGTGGCCATCTTCGGTCCTTCCAGCCCCAAGCGGTGGTGGCCAGTGGGGGGCGCCACAGCGGTCCTTCGCAGTGACGTGGACTGCATGCCCTGTTTTGAGTCGGCAGCGACAAACTGCGATAATCCTCAATGCCTGAATGGTGTCTCTGTGCCCATGGTCCTGGAGGCTATTCGGAATTTCTGGGCCACCTGAGGCACTCCAGAGGATTCATGATTGGCTAATGTTGAGGAACAGTGATGGTTTAGGCTTCAGGTTTTCCGTGTTACGTGTTAAAAGGAAAGGAGTGAATTCGGGGGCACTCGGCTTATTGCGAGACGGTGATAGCCATGAAAGAGACTACCAAGGAGCCATTGCTGGACAGATTCCTTGGCGCGGCCTTGGGCACCTTTGTGGGGGACGCCCTGGGGGAACCGGTGGAGGGTTGGCCTCACGGGGCCATATCCGGTAGGTTCGGTCTCCTTGACCGCATGCTGCAGGAAGAGGCCCGCTACACCGATGACACCCAGATGATGATAGGGATCTTAGAAACCTTGGTGGAAAAGGGAAGGTTTGATCCTGCCTTGTGCGCGTCAAGGTTCCAGCAAAACTTTCATCCCATGCGCGGATACGGCCGACGCATCTTTGGGGTGATGGAGAGGATCAGACAGGGTCTGTCGTGGGACCAGGTGGGCACCGACAGCTATGGCAATGGGGGGGCCATGCGCATAGCCCCTATCGGGTGTTTTTATTACCAAGACCTAGAGGCCCTCAAAGAAAATGCCGTCTTAAGTGCCCGTATTACCCACAACCACCCTGAAGGACTGGCTGGCGCCGTGGCGCAGGCTACGGCGGTGGGGTTGGCCCTTGAATACGGTTTGTCCAAGAAGCCGATTGAAGCTGAAGGGTTTCTGGATAGGATTGCTTCTGCGGTCATTGATGTTGACAAGGACTTTGCTGCATCGCTCGATGCGGTCAAATCGATTCCCAAAGGTTCTATTCCTGAGGTCGTTGATGCTATTTCAGGGCAATATAGCTTGACTTTGAGGGCCATTGAATCGGTCCCCGCCGCCGTAGGCGCCTTTGTGTTGACGGAAAGCTTCAGAGACGCAGTCGTGTTGGCCGTAAACCTGGGGGGGGACACGGACACCATAGGTGCCATGGCAGGTGCCATTGCCGGGGCTTACTACGGCCATTCCAGCATACCGAGGAAATGGCTCGATCCCCTGGAAAACGGGGCCAAAGGGCGGGATTACGTGGCCAATTGCGTCAGGAAGCTTGTTTTCTGAGACTGCTATGGTCTCTTGACAGGATATGCGCTCTCGCAGAGCCCTTGACCGGCAGTTCCAATTCTCTTGATGACGTAGTTCAGTGAGGTGGTTTGTTATGGGAAAGATCCTGGAGGAAGACCATCGGCCGTGGGGTTACTATCAGGTATATGCTGATGAGCCGGACCACAAGGTGAAGCGGATCGTCGTTTATCCCGGCAAACGATTGAGTTTACAGCGACACCAGCGCCGGGCAGAGCACTGGTACGTCCTCAGTGGCGAAGCCGTTGTGACAAGAGATGACGAAGAACTCCACCTTAGGGCTGGCGAGGCGGTGGACATTCCCCGGGGGGCGGTCCACCGTGTCAGGAATCCCGGCAAAGAGGATATGGCCTTTATTGAGGTGCAGACGGGTGACTACTTCGGGGAGGATGACATTGAACGGCTGGAGGATGATTTCGGAAGAATATAGTCTTGCCTTGAACCTTGATCCGGAAAAGCCGGCGCCAAAAGAAGAAGCCCTATCACGAAAGCACTTAGGGCACGAAAGCCCGAAAATCCCTCCGGGAATTTGGTGTCTTTGTATTTTAGTATTTTCGTAATCTGCGTTTACATTATCTTGCCATAAAAGCACACAAGCCTCATTGTTTAGTGACTAGAACCTCGAACTCCAGAGCCTAGAGATGAGAGAAAAGGTATTTCGAACGATCGCAAGGGATGATTGAGCATGAAGCAACAGAAATTGGATTTGGTCGTGGTTATCATGGCCGGAGGAGTGGGAACACGGTTCTGGCCATTGAGCACAAAAGAGATGCCCAAGCAGTTTCTTGACCTCTTTGGTGACCGGACCTTGCTCCAGAAGAGCCATGATCGGGTTTCGAACCTGGTGCCTCCGGAGCGGATACTCGTCCTAACCAATGCTGCTTTTGTGTCCATTGTAAAAGAGCAGCTTCCTGAGATTCCGGAGGAGAATGTCATAGGGGAGCCGGTGCGGCGCGACACGGCGGCTGCAGTAGGTCTTGCGGCGTTCCTGTGCCGAAAACGTTTTGGCAATCCGGTCATCGTCACCCTTACAGCAGATCACCTGATCGAGCCCGTTGATCTGTTTCGAGAAACCCTTCTTTCAGCGGCCCGGAGGGCGTCTGAAGACAATGCCCTTTATACATTTGGCATTGTGCCCACCTATCCGGCTACGGGTTATGGGTATCTGGAACGGGGTGCGCAAATCGGCGATGACGGCGGCATTGAACACTTCCAGCTCCTTCGCTTCAAAGAGAAGCCGGATCCAGAAACAGCCAGGAAGTATGTGGAATCCGGTAAATTCTATTGGAACTCCGGCATGTTCGTGTGGACCGCCGATGCGATCATAGAGGAGATGGAAAACCATCTT
>Ga0180438_10008279_pt1 | contig 13265 bp, 13 predicted proteins | sample SS_ome_12_FD_132455 | JGI IMG/M metagenome (GOLD analysis project Ga0180438, IMG submission 132455) | Hypersaline lake sediment archaeal communities from the Salton Sea, California, USA - SS_3_D_2 metaG | ecosystem: Environmental > Aquatic > Non-marine Saline and Alkaline > Hypersaline >... | reverse complement strand
CCGGCCCACCGAAATCGCGCTGGCCGCCGGCGCCAGCTTCATCGCGCGTGGATTTTCCGGTGACCCAAGTGGACTGACCAAACTGCTGGTAGAAGCGATCGAGCACCGCGGGTTCTCTTTCGTGCACGTCCTCAGCCCCTGCCCGACCTTTCGCCCGGAACAAAAGGAATGGAAGCAGAAGGTGCACCCGTGCCGCATGGACACCACCAGCAACGCCGCTGAAGCGGCCCGCCTGATCCAGGGAGACGACGGCAGGGCGACCGGCCTGCTCTATGTCGAGGACCTGCCGGTATGGCAACCCAGAAATGAAGGCCAGGCCGACATGGCCAAAATCGAAGCGGAGTTTCGAGTATGAACGACAACGCGAAAATCATAGAAACGGTTCCGGAGTTTCTTGCCCATGCGGTGGCCCTGGAAGATGAATCCGCGGAACGCTATGAAATGCTTGCCGATGCCATGGAGGTGCACCACAACGACGAGGTGGCCGAGTTGTTCCGCAAGCTGATGCAATACAGCGAAGACCACGCGCAGGAGGTCCAGACCCTGGCCAGCGACATGACGCTGCCCAACATCGCGCCCTGGGACTACAACTGGAACTGCCCGGGCTCACCCGAGAACTGCGACTGTTTCAACGATGCGCTGGATTACCAGATGACGCCCTACCAGGCATTGAACCTCGCGATACACAACGAGACCCGGGGCCGTGACTTTTATGCATGGGTCTCGCGCGAGTCGCCCGACCCCGAGGTGCGCCGCCTGGCCGGCGAGATGGCCAGCGAAGAACAGGAGCATGTCGACCTTCTGCAGGCCATGATCGCAAACACGGATTTATCCCGCGAAGCCCCCCTGGAAGATCTCGATCCACCCAATACGCCGGATGGCTGATCCCGGGGTCGGACCAACGCAACTGATTGTTTACAATAATTATTACCCGGTATGGCGCCAGAAAAATCGGCTTAGAAGCACCTTTTCAGGGCTGAAAAACCGCATCTAAGATTCTGGGGCCCGAAAAGATACCGGCGTACTAACCCGACTTCCTTAAACCCGTCATTTGATGGGTCAAATGACCGCTTTAAGCCGTTTTCTACTCAAGTATTTACCGTATTTCTCCAAGTAATCAATTCATTGCGGTGGTCCGACCCCGGCAGTTCCCTCAGGGCAGGTCACTGCGCCTGAACACGGCGTAGCCTAGCCAGGCACAGACCGTACCCAGTACGACGGGATAGGCAAGCGCCCACAACTTGTAGCCCAGTTGCCCAAAGTTATCGAGGATGACATAGGCAGACTGCCCGAGTAGAACCAGCTGCGGGTCGAACAGCATCATGGCCGCGGTGCGGAACACCTGCAACGGATTGAACAGCGCCAGCATGATGACGGATTCAGACGGCATTCCCTGGCGGATTAGCAGGCCCAGCAGGATCAGATCCATGAACAGCAAAAGGCCGAGCCAGATGATGAAGGCAATGCCCGTGGCGACGTCCGACGTGCGCGCCAGTGTGGAAATCAGCATGCCGATGCCGAGAAAACACCAGGCCAGCGACAGCAGGAAGCCGGTGTAGTACGCGACCTGCACCCAGGGTATTTCTATCGCCTTGCCGAGACCCCAGATGACCGCCGCAAACATGGCCAGGAATACCGGCAGGAACACGACCACGAAACGGCCCAGCATCTTTCCCCAGAACCAGGCAGACAGACTCACAGGCAGTGACAGCATGTACTCGAACACCCCGGCTTCGCGGTCGCCAGCCACCGAGCGTACCGTAGTAATCAGTACAAACACCGGCAGGATCGCCATCGTAATCTGCAGGTAGGTGACCAGCACACGGGACAGGCCGCTGAAACCCATCACACGCGACTCCGTTAAACCCGAGACGAACAGCGCGACAATGATGCCGCCGAACACCAGCGTGTAAACCATGAACCAGCGTGATCGCAGTGATTCGCTGATATCCGTTCTCGCGGCCAGTAGCAAATGATTCATTATTTGTTCACCGGTACGTGGCCGCCGTGCACACGGTGCTCTTGTTCGACCGCCATGATGTGTGCTACCGCCTGGTCAAAATCGAGTGCACCTTCGGTCGCTTCGGCCTGTGCAGCAAGGCCGTAGTTCATCGGGCTGAGCTTTCCCTTTACATAGCCCGCCTTGCGGGCGTCCAGCCATTCACTGTTCTCATAGTCCATCACCCACACTTCGGTACGCGGGTCGTGCTTCCACGCCTGCTGCTCCAGCCAGACAACCGCACACCCTATGTCGTCGAACTTGTACAGGCGTGTTCTTTCGTTGGCCGGCGCCCCTCTTACCTGTGCGGCGAAACTGCGGTCACCCACTGCCATGCTGCAGCGGGTGCAGACTTCCCGGTCCCAGCGGATCTCACCCGGACCGGTCGCATCATCCGGCGTACAGCCGCCAATGAACAGCAGCAGACTAATTAACAATATGCGTCGGTGCACTGGCACTTCCCTCATTGATGTTGTCAACCAGCTCGATACCCCTGATCAGCGCCGCATACCGCGACAACACGCCGAGGAAACGCAGCCGGTCAGGTCCGGCGATCTCGCCGCGCCAGGTGCATCCGGCGTCGCTGTCGACGAAGCCCCACTCGCGGATGGTTTCCGCAAACGCCGAATCGGCCCGGTTCAGGGTCAGGCGGCAATCCAGCACGCTGGCCAGCTCGATCTGGTCGGCGACATGATCATTGAGCACGATATCGCCCTGGTCGAGCTCGACCACGCGGTTGACCAGTGCTGCAACTTCATCCAGCCTGTGACTGGAGATAATCATCGCCGCGTTTTGCTGTTTTTCGGCGAGCAATTGAAAGAACGAATGCCTGGCCTCCGGATCGAGGTTGGCGGCCGGTTCATCGAGCACCAGTAGATCGGTATCCCGACCCAGGGCGATACTGATCAGCAGCTTTTGTTTCTGGCCGCCGGACAGCTTGTTGAAAGGCCGCCGCCAGATTTGCGAGCTGTCCAGCCCGAGTAAATGGCATATCTCGAGCATGCTGTCCGGATCAGAGCGGCACACCCCCGCGGCGAACTTGATTAACTGCCCGACGGGCATTTTCAACGGCGGCGATAATTGAGGAACAAAACCGATGCGGTTCAGCACCCGGGTTCGATTGGCCCCGGGCTCCAGGCCATCCACCTCGATCCTGCCGTGGTAGTTGTACTCGCCCAGCAGGCAGCGTATCAGGGTTGTCTTGCCGGCACCGTTGGAGCCTACCAGCGCGATACGATCGCCCTGATCGATCTCGAGGTCTATATTGTTCAGTACACGGACCTTGCGAAACAGCTTGGACACATTGCTGATGCGGATCATTTCAGAATCTGCCCCAGCCCCGTGAATTCCAGGTTCAGCGAATGCGTCGGGCAGGCGTCGACGCAGCGGCCGCAGTGGGTGCAGTCCGCGCCGATGAACAGGTCCACGTCGGTCGCGCGGCCTTTGACAACCACGTCGAGCACATGCGGCACTTCACAGACTTTCTTGCACTCCGCTTCGTGGAAACAGGTCGAGAGATTGTAGGTAACTTTCAACGGCGAGACAGCGCCCACCAGCCCGTAGGTCAGGCCAATCGGACAGGCGTAACGGCACCAGGCGCGCTTCGAGTAGAAGATTTCGAACAACAGCAGTGTTGCCACCCAGACCAGCGCGATGCCCGGACCGTAGATCAACGCCCGGCTCAGTATTCCTGTCGGTGAAATGGTTTCGAAAACGGTATAGCCAGTCACAAACGCGAGCACCGCGAAAACGATCCAGAACACAGTGCGCACCCTGCGATCGAACGGATGGTCCTTGACGATTTTCCTGCTGGCCAGGTAATCGTGCGCCATCTCCGCCCACTCGGCCAGCAGGTGGTAGGGACACACCCAGGAGCAGAACGTGCGGCCGCCCAGCAGCCACCACATGATCAATACCGTCGTGGTACCGATCATCAGGTTGACCACGACCTCCTTGTAGGCAAGCATGACCTGCAGCGCTGAGTTCAGATCTGCCATGTGAAAACCGACGAAACGTGATGCAGTGAGCGCCCCTTCCAGAACCTGGATGTCGAGCTGGTACGAAACCACGAACAGCAGGTTGATTGCAATCAGCACCGTCCAGCGCCGCCGCCGCCATTTCTCGGGCGTCTTGTGCAGTTTTTTGTGTGCCAGTTCCTCGTGAATGGCCTTGATCCGGCTCTTGTCCGCCTTTTGCTCGGCGTGCATGGCCAGCGCCTCGGCGGTGAAATCTTCCGGTGCGGGTCTCTTCATGTCTGCGCCGAGCAGTACGGCGACGGACTTCAATATATGTTTCATGCCGGCCCCCCCCTGCTTTCGGTGCTGTCCATCACAATAACAGCAGGTTCCGGAGGGCAGATCATTTCACAGACACCACAGCCGACGCAGCCCTGGAGGATCACCGGTCGCTTGCGTACGATACCGTCATCACCGGCAATTGTTTCAAGCTTGATCGCGTGCTGCGGCGGACACTGGTTCTCGTCCCCCGACGGCGGCTTGCCTGCCGCGCACTGGGCAATACGGATCTCGATCGGGCACTGCCTGACGCACAGATCACAGAGTTCGAGATCGTAGGGATATTCGCTGACCCTGATCGGGGTCCAGCGATCAACATCCTCATAGCGCAGCTTGCCCTTGAATGCCGCGCCCCTCGCCTGCCCCCTGAAGCCCTTGCCCATCACGGCCAGGCACTTGTTCTCATTGACCACGCGCGCGATGGCCATGTCGGTCTGATGCGAATAGTTGATATCGTGCGTCAGGGCACCGGTGGGACAGGCCAGCACGCATTGCAACCCGTCGCAGGAGAAATCGCAGGCCTGCTGTCGGGTATCGATAAAGGGGACGCCGACTCCGAAACCTTCATCCAGGTCCGCAAGCTTGATCGCATTCACCGGGCATACCTGCACACACTGACCACACTTGATGCAGGACGCCAGGAATTCCTGCTCTTTCAGCGCTCCGGGCGGCCGGGTGCGCTGACGCCAGCGCCCGATGACCGGCAGATAACCAAGCAGTGACGCGCCCACAATGCCAACACCGAGAGCAGCCGTTCGCAGGAACATACGGCGTGCTTTCTGTTTACCGTGTAAGGTTTTCGCCATCAGCTGCCATTTACGACCGAAGCCGCTCCCACAGGATATTCACGGATAAAGCGCGCCAATACCGGGAATCGAACGACTGGAACACCAGTATCGTTGACCGCAGTATCAGGAACCATTGGACGAAGCTTAGCAATATCCACCAGCCATCACCTTCCCAGACTTTCTCGCAGTATATCCAGCGAATCCCTGGGCTCGAACTCTTCCTCCACCTGCACCAGCGCCCGGTGCTTTGACGGGTGCTCATCGCGCACCAGCAAGTGAGGTTCGGTGAACGGCGCAAGCCGTTCAAGAAAATCCATCACCTCAAGCACCGGAGAACCCTTGAAATACTGAGCGTAAGGCACATCTTGCCACAGCCGGTCTGCGTAAACATAGAGCTCATAAGGGGTATCGCCCACACCGTCATGGTTCTCGTCAAAGCCCTCGTAATCGCTCCAGTGATTGCCTTCCCAGATGTTGCGATTGGCGGTCTTCCCGCTCGACACCGTCACCTGTGTCAGGTTGTCAATGAACCGGTTGCCCCTGAACTCGTTGCCTTTCCAGTCGTTCAGGAACCGTATGCCGATACCATTGTACGCAATCAGGTTGTTGGCAAATGCATTGATCGTGTCCGGCTGGAACGGTGAAACATCGATGTAAAGACCCGTCGCGCAGTAGAGTATCCTGTTTCCTTCAACGGTAACGTCCGACGTTTCCTTGAAGCCAATGCCGACACCGGTCGATCCGGATGCATGCGCAATATGGTTGTTTTTCAAAACAACACCATCGCTGTACATCAGGAATACGCCGACCGTGTTGTTGTAATAGCGGTTTCCCTCGACCAGGTTGTAGCGCGAGTACATGAAATGCAGCGAATAACGGCTGTTGGATGATGTGTTGCGGGCAATCGTGTTATTGGCTGAATACCACACAACCATGTCACGCGAATCGGTAATGGTATTGTCGGTGATTTTATTATCAAAGCTGTACCACAGTCGTATTGCATCTCCCCGCGTGCCAAGTTCGAACGGCTTGGAACTGATACGGTTGCGCCTGACAATATTGTTTTCCGACTGCTGCAGATCGACGCCAAAAAGACAGTTATCGATGACGTTATCGCTAACCACATTAAATCGCCCACGCACCTGGACACCTGAGTCGATGTCGTTGTGCGATTCACCGGAATTGGTCAGATGCAGGTTTCGCACGATTGCACCGTCCGTATCGATCACGATGACGCTGCCCTTGCCGCCCGCATCGATTCTCGCGCGGCCCTGGCCGTCCAGTGTCAACGGCTTGTCGATAACAACTGGGCCTGAATAGGTACCGGCTTCGAGCAGCAAAACGGCATTTTCTTCCGCTGCGTCGATCAGCGGCTGCAACGGTCGCAGGCTGTCTGCGTGCCCCGTCGGCGAATACAGAGCAATCAGTAAAGCGAGCTTTCCTGGCCACTGAATCATCGCTTCTAGTCGTCGATGTTGAACTGTTTGTAGCGCTGGTTGGCGGCAATGATCAATAACAGAGAAAACAGCACCATCAGGCCGAAGCCTATATAGGGGTAGGAATGAGTGGTGAATTGCGCAACCTTGCCGTCACCAAACACCGTGGGCATAAACGGCTTTACAGTAAAGGCGCCCATATCATTGAGCGTATGGCCGTACCACCACAGCCAGGCCGAATAATCGATGATAAAGAACACCGGCAGCAGGATCGACGGTATGACCAGCAGCCAGTACAGCCTGCTGTTGGTCTTGCGTGTCGCAACAACGAGAAACAGCATCGCCGCAGGTAGCAGCCAGAAGACGATGTCCGCAGCCATCGACATCCTGGCAACCATGGGCTGGATCTCCTCGGGCACGTTGAAGTAGCGGGCAAGATTCTTTTCATAATGCCAGGACAGCATCTGTGCGCCACTGCCGTCCCATTGTTCGCGCTCATTTTGTGCGCGCCGCTCCTGGTCCTTCTCAAAAGTGATGCGCAGGCTGTCGATATTGGCCGCCTTTTGGTTCGTCTGCCGCTTTTCGGTTTCTGTCTGCTGCACATCTGCACTTTTTTCGAGAGAAGCCTTCAGGCGTGCAATCACGGCTTCGCCTGGTGTCATCTCTTTCTGTTCGGCCTCGGTGTCCTGATCCAGCGCCGTAATCAGCGCTTCGATGTAGCCTCGGTTCTGGTATTTCAGGCCATCATCACCGTAATAAGCCAGGTACATCCATACAGCGATGACGATGAAGCCCACCGATAACACTGCCGTTCTGGGCCCTGGCCGGGTGAACAGAAAGCCGGCGAGCATGACCCCCAGCATGGAGACCAGAAACGGCGAAAACGCCCGTTCGACAACACCACCAGCTGCGATCGGGTACATGCCGACGTAGTGATTGATCGTGTCCATCTCGTGCACGCAGTCGATAGCCTCCTCCTCGGTGATCTCGACTTTCTCGATTTTTTCACAGCCGTTGAAGACACCGTTCATGTGAAAATGAATACGGATGCCATCGGGGAAGGCCTCCTTGGGATAGTTGGGTGCGGTCAATGACACCCACCAGATGGGCGAGAAATAAATGACAACCAGCAGGCCGATGGCTGCCAGCACCAGAACATTGGCAATGAGTGAACGCCTGTCGGTCATAGTCACGCCTCTCAAGAACCGGAGCGGCCACCAACCGCTCCGGTTACGCGATAATGTGTCGGCCTTGTTACGCTAGTCAAAATCAGGATTTAGCCAGTCAGCAGACGGTGCCAGGTCTTCCTTCGGAACAGGAATGCGCGACACGTAGTTGATCACCATCTGCATATCCTTGTCCGTGAAACTCTCGATCTGTTTGACCATGTCTGGATTCGCGTTGCGGCGCTTGCCGTCACGGATCCATTCGAACTGGCGCAACATGTACTTGTAGTGCTGCCCATGGATTTTCGGATAGAACTTCTCGGCACTGCCCGCACCGTCCTCACCATGGCATTCCACGCAGTTCTTCTTGTAGAGTTCTTTACCCTGTTCAAATTCCGGTGTGCCTTCCACCCACTCGCCCTTGCCGTTAACCGGCGTCATCGGCAGCTTCGAGGTATACGCGACCACATCGGCAATCGACTGTGCACCGCCAATTGCACGCGGTAATGCAAACGGGTACATCGTCGGGTTATCGCGGTTGCCTTCACGGATATCAGCCAGCTGTTTGATCAGCACCTCGGGGTGCTGACCCGCAATTTGGGGGAAGGTGCCGTCTTCCTTGCCCCAGCCTTCTGTCAAATGACATCCGGCGCAGACCTCGTACACATCCATGCCGTTCTCGAGATCCGGTTTCAGGTCCATTGCCTCGTCCCGTTCACCACCGCCTTCCAGCCATGCCAGTGATGCCTGGGACACGGCCAGGCCGGCAATCGCAACTGCAGTAAGGCTCAGCAATCGAATATTCATTGTCGTAATCTCCCGTGTTAAAACGCCACGTTTTTAAGGATTAACAAAATAAAACATGATGATATCATTCCGCCCCCTGTGCGTATTTGAGCTAAATCAAGCACCATTTTCTGAATTTGACGGCCGCCTGGATGTCAGTTGTCATCCAGTGTCGCCAGGTAGGCCAGCATACCGTTTACCTCCTCATCGCTGATTTCGACAAACACCTCCCTGTCATCCTCGTCTTCGTCGTGCAGTCGAGTTCCGGAACGATAATTCTGAATCTGCCGCAAAAGGTACTCGCTGTACTGACCGGCCAGCATCGGCGCCTTCTTCTTTTTGTTGCCGGAGCCGTCCTTCCCGTGACAGTTGGCACACTCATCGTGGTAGAACGTGCGCCCCAGTTCGATATCACCCGGGTAATCCTTGATATTGACCACACGTTTGCTCGCGTGCAGCCGTTTGAGCGCATCGAAATTCTCTTCGTCGACCGGCGCCAGGCGGGTCGGCAACTCGATACGTGACAGATACTCCGCGATCACTCGCACGTCATCACCGGGCAACTCCCTGTCATTCGCGAACGGAATCATAGGGATATTGATGCGCTTGCGCTGCTTGAAATCGCTCAATTGCTTGGCGATATACTCTGCATCAAGGCCCGCCAGCCGCGGGTATTCGCCTCCCAAGCTGCCCTGGCCAAACTCACCGTGGCAACCTGCACAGGTCTCATTGATTTCCTCTCCGTACTCCATATCCAGCTCTTCGGGCACCTCTGCAGCCCGGCAAATGCCGGAACAGATGCAGACACAGAGGGCAACTGCAAACTGCGCAGCAAACGGGCCTGGAGTATTTTGTGAAGACAGAAAGGCCATTGATCGACCGCCCATGCCGGGCGTAAGCATATTAAATCGAGTATCTTGCCGGACTATCCGACGTCTACGCCCGCTGCGTTCCGAAACCACCCGTGTGATGATTACCTGCCGATCACGGCGCCATGGTTGCAATGTAGGCAGCCAGCGCTTTCATTTCATCCTCATTGACCAGGTGCATAACGCCTTTCATCGCTGCAGACATGCCGTTTGCGCGCGCGCCGCTCTTGATGTCTTTCATCTGCTGCAATGTGTAAGCCTCGTTCTGACCCGCAATTTTCGGATAGTCGGGCATGATGGTTGTCTTGCCGTCCTTGCCGTGGCAGGTATAGCAGGTCTTCGTCTTGTACAGCTCAGCACCATCGAGCGCACTGGCCGAAAACGGCAGCGCCATCAACAGGGCAGCGATTGCTGCAACGGTATTGAGTTTGATTCGGTTCATTTACATCACCTCCTGGGAAACGGTTTTCTAAAAGAACGGGGGCGTATACCCGCCCCCGCCTTTTACCGGGATTTCACGTGTTTTTACTTGATCTTCTTCGCGTTGTTCTCCTCGAGATAGGTTTTTGCGCGCAAGCCCAGATCAGCCGTCTTGACCTGGTACTGCCACCACTGGTTCGCCCAGAGCATGGCATTGTTCCAGTCTTTCTTGGCAGCGGCCGCTTCCGACTTGTCTTTCGCCCCCTTGGCGAAGCCCAGCTGGTCGGTTGCGTCTTCGACCAGGGCGACGACCGTCGGAAAATCCTTGTAGTTATGACTGGTGATGAAAGCGACAACCTGGTCAATGACCTGCTGGGTTGCGATATTGTTTTCAACCTGTTTCTTGTAGTCCGCTTCGGTGTAGGTGGTACCTTCCTTCAGGCCACCCTCCACGGGCCTGTAGCCCACCGGCTGGACCAGCAGGTAGCCCTGCATTTCCAGGTGCAGCGCCGAACAGAACTCGGTGCAGTAGTATGGATAGACACCGGCCTTGTCGGCGACAAAGGTTGCCGATGCCGTCTTGCCAGGTTCGATCGAGAGCTGGACATTTTGGCCGTACATGGCGAATCCGTGCACCTCATCCTGCGCGCGTTCCAGGTTGGTAAAGTGCAGTGACACAGTATCGCCCTCGGTCACCTCGATAATTTCAGGCGTGATGTGCGAGCGGATGGTTGTACCGTAGACATGAACCGTGCACTTGCCACTGGCATCGCAGGTACGCTCGGTCTTTTCACGTCCTGCGCGCGTCTTCCAGGGTGAACGCGAATCGGTACGGCTGTTCCAGCCCGACTTGTAGCGCACACCCGGCTTCAGTTTGTCCGCCTGGATCGAAACGGCATAGTGCGGCTCACCCAGCGGCAAAGGCATGTCATAGAGCAGCTCCATCTTCTCACCACTGATATCGATCAACTGGTGGTTCTGAGGGTGCAGCGGGCCGACCGGGTTGAAGCGGTCGATAGCCAGCTTGTTCAATGCGACCAGGTACTTGCCTTTCGGGTCCATGGTATCGCCCTGCATCGTCATCAGGTGACCGACATTGTAATGAATCGGCAACTGGTCGAGCACCTTGCCTTCACAATAATCCCACTTGGTGATCATGGAGTCCACGTAGATCGAGGTGTAGGCGACGCATTTCCTGGAGTCATATTGCGTGTGCAGCGGCCCGAGGCCGACATTGACCGATTTATGCAGGGCGTCCTTGATCGCTATGATAGGTATTCCGTACGGATCCTTACCCTCGAAGTTCTTGCTGTCGATCGCTTTCTTGATCTTGTCCCAGCTGAAGACCCAGGCGTGGCTGTCGAGCTTTCCGGACACGGTGATGTATTTGCCGTCCGGAGTAACATCGACACCGTGCGGGCTTTTCGGTTCCGGGATAAGGTACAGCAGCCCTTCCTTGATTGCCTGGTCCATAGTGATCAGGTAATGGTCCTTGACTTTCTTGACCTTGCCGGCCGCAACAAGCTCGGCGGCTTTCTCCCAGTTGGTCACATGCAGGAAGTCGGTATCCTTTGCCGAACAGCCTGATTCAAACGGCGGCCGGCCACGCTCGTTGCCGCCGATGTATCTTTCCGAGCAGAACGAGTTGGTGAACCCCCAGCCATAGGACGGCCCTTTACCGGCATCGGCAAGGTCCTGGCTGTACGGCGGCAGCTCGAACGTAAATGATTTCGATTCATCGATACGGCCCTTTTCGTTGTTGAATGCCCAGTACGTCAGTCCGCCGCGGTATTTTTCGTTGAATTCTTCCAGCGGCACGAAGCCGTCCTCCAGGGGCGCGGCATACTGTGCCGGATCCATGACATATTCCGAGTTTGGTGTGACATAGGCGCCCCCGTGCGCGCTTTTGAAAAAGGGATTCACGACAATCTGCTTGGTTTCGAAGTCGTGCAGATCGACCACTGCGATACGCGGATTGGCCTTGTCATTGATAAACAGGTAGCGGCCGTCAGTGATACCATCCTTCTCTGTGATCGCCGGGTGATGGGTATCACCGTAGTAGATGTCCTTGCCATTGATACGCCCCTGCGCCAGCACGGCCTTGGACTCGTCATCGAAACCGTACCCCTGCCACGGTTCCGGTGTAAATACGCCGACATACTTGAGGATGCGCATGGACGGGATGCCGTAGACGATAAGCTGCCCGCTCTGCCCGCCCGAGCTGAACACGATGAATTCATCACGACCACCCGTGGGCGTATAGGTTTTCGCAGCGGCCAGGACATCTTTCTGCGTCAGGCCACGCTCTTTCATGACCTGTTCCAGTGTTTTGGCTGACCAGGCCGAAGTCGATATCGACAGGCCGAGCATCAGGCCTGTGCCCAGAGCCAGCACTCGAGTGGTAAAGGTTTTCATAACATCCTCCCGGTTAGATGTGCGGAAATTTTCGTAGATATAGTTACCGTTACTGATGGAGAGCCCCCATGAGAGCTCTACAATACTTCCGTGCCGCTCAAAAGCGTTTGATATACGTCAAGTGGCGCAGGCATTTCGTGTGATATCACGCATTTATCTGCAATTCTGGCAGGCACCCCGATGAAGCGGCCGGAACTGAACCGGCCTTTACCGAGACAATTTTTAGATTAATTCCGGTTGTAGATTCAGTAGGAAAGCAGGCGAATGTAACTGACCAGCGCCTCGACGTCGGCCTGGGTCAGAACTCCGCGCCAGGCCGGCATAAATTTCCCCTTGCCGTCGAGGATACTGACGATGATTTCTTCATTGTCGAGATTGCTGGTCTCGTTCGGGTTGGTGTGGTCCATCGGCATGATTCCCATGAGCTGCGTCATGATGCCGTCACCCTCGCCACCCTCGCCGTGGCAGACCCGGCAGTATTTCTGATAGAGCGTCATGCCGATCTCGGGATCACCCATAAGCTCATGCCGTGTTTTGCTGAGAAAGCGAAGATAAGCGATCAATGCCTTTAGCTGCGACTCGCTGAACACGTCTTTCCATTCCGGCATGGCTTCACTGAGCAGGTTATGGCGGTCGCGACCGGTGATCGTCTGCCGGCCTTCACCGGTGATGATCTTCATAAGGATCGTGTCGCTCCGGGAGCGGACGGTGGTGGTCAGGTCCGCCGGACTGATGTCCATGACCTTTGCCAGCGGGCCGTCACCCTTGCCCGCGTCACCGTGGCACAACTGGCAGTATGAAATGTAGAGTCGCCTGCCTTCGTACGCGGCGGGCGGCTCGGCCGCAGCTACTGAAGCAGCGGCCATGATCAGGGCGGCAGGTACAACCGAATGAAGGATGGCTTTCATCGGATATCTCCCATGCAGGCGGTCACCCCTTCAATATGAACGATCCATGCCGCCAGGGCAAGCGTTGCTAACGCTGCGATGAAAGAAAAAGGGCCGGCAATACGCCGGCCCCGATTTGATTGGTGGGTCATCAAGGACTCGAACCTTGGACCAAGAGATTAAGAGTCTCCTGCTCTACCAACTG
>Ga0180438_10008278_pt1 | contig 13266 bp, 21 predicted proteins | sample SS_ome_12_FD_132455 | JGI IMG/M metagenome (GOLD analysis project Ga0180438, IMG submission 132455) | Hypersaline lake sediment archaeal communities from the Salton Sea, California, USA - SS_3_D_2 metaG | ecosystem: Environmental > Aquatic > Non-marine Saline and Alkaline > Hypersaline >... | reverse complement strand
ATGAGAATAGAATAAAAATGGTAGAAAACGATACTAAAAAACAAATATTGAAAGGACAATGTTTAAACCTGTGCTGTGCAGGAATAACAAAGGAAACAATGAACTCAAAAATAGAATTAACAAAAGAATTATATTTCGAATTACAAAAGAAAGGATATTTCGAATGGTAACAACATATAAAATACATAAATGGTCTAAATTAGATAATAAAGTAGTACCATTATGTGTTCCTACAATAAACTATTATCAACCACTAGAAAAAGATATAAAAAAAGTAACCTGTAAAAATTGTATTAATATATACAATTTTTATACAGGTAAAAGTAAACGTATGTTTCCAAAAAATGAAAACAATAAAGAAAACATTACTAGAAGATGAAAGAGCTTCACTAACAAGACTAAAAACAATATACAAAGAAAGAATAATAAATATAGAAGAAAGAATAAAAGAGATAGACAATGAAAATATATTATCATAAACCAAACTGTGTATTCTGTAACAAACAAACAAGCGTAACATCACACATAAGACTATTATTAAAAGACGCAGAATTCACACTAATAATATGTAAAGAATGTAGAACAAAAACAATACAAGAATTATACAACATAATATTAGAAAACAAATTCATAAAATTAGAACAATGAAATTAAACGAAGTATACAGGATATTGAAAGAAACAGAAGATATGAAAAGATTAGACGGAATTACAGAAGATGGAATAAAATTTAGTGCTTACAAAATTGGAAAACAAGTGAGGATTGATATAGATGATAAACGACCCTAAAATACCTGAAAAACAAAACGTGCAAAGCACATTTGCATTTAAACAAGAAGTAATCATAACCACAGGATTTTACAGAGGAAGAAAAGCTTCAGTAACAAAATATGATGAAAAAACAAAAAAGTACACAGTAGAAACATATATTGAAGATAAGAAACACATAATAATATGTGATGAAGATGAACTCAAAGCAAAAAGAGGGTGGTTTGAATGGATGAACGTAAAGAAATGAATTATATGAATTTTAGGCAAATAGTTATTTTGTCTATTGTTATGTGTATGGTTTTGGTTAGTGGTTTTGTTTTAGGATATTTTTCTAAACCATTAATTAGTATGAATAATTATTTTAGTGATGGAAGTATTCCTAACAATTTAACTTTTGGGTTTGATACATCGACTTTAGGTTATCTTAGTGATAGGGATAATAGGACTTATGTTAGTTCTTGTAATACTTATACTGAGCCGTATTATTCTTGTCCTCATAATTTACAATTTATTAATAGAACGGGATTGTATTGTAATGGAACAATAGTATGTCAAAATTAATTAAAGGTGATTTGAAATGAGAGAGTATCAATGTTTTGATTGTTTTAAACCGTATCATAGTTCTCGTGTGTTGCGTGAGAATTGTCGGCGTTGTTTGAATTGTGGTGATACTAATATTTGGCGTTCAGATATTATACATAATATTCATGTGGTGAAACATGCTATCAATAAAGATTCCCAAAAATAGAATATCAATAGAAATATTACAACAAATGAGAATCAATATGTTTGAAGAAATGTTGAATCAATTAGAAAAAGTAGACAAAAGCAAACATTCAGATAAAATAAAATACGAACTAAAATATAAGATAGCTTCAAAATATGTAACAGAAGTAAAAAAGTTAGACAATAAGATAAGAATAGAAAATAAAAAATTATTAATGAGGTAAAAAATGGAATATGACCCAAACGATAGAACAGATGATGATGATGAGGGAGAAGCAGACGGAGTAATAATAGTAGTAGGAGAATAAATGATTAATGATTACATCACAGAAAAAACTTACAATCCTTACGAGGAGGAAGAAAGTGGTACGAAAAACGTACATGAGGTAAAACAAATGAAAAAAGAACAAACAGAACAAAAGAAAAAACCTGAACAAAAATTCAGAGCAGGAAGCGTAACAGCAACAATATGGGCAAAAGACATAGAAGTAACAAGAGATGGAAAGAAAACTTCTGTAACAGTATACAACACAGAAATAGTAAAAAATTATAAAGACGGAGAAGAATGGAAGAAAACAAACAACTTTGGTAAAGACGATTTAGTAAAGTTGCAAGTAGTATTAGCAAAAGCAACTGAATTCTTATACCTAAATGAGGATTCAGAATAAATATTTTTTAGAGGGAAAATTCCCTCCTTTTTTCAATTTAATGAGGTAAAAGTTTATGGAAAATTGGATATTATTCTCAATAATACCATCAATATTCTGCATAGCATATTTAGACTATTTAGTATTTTCGAAATGGACTAAATGTGATGTTTGTCATAATACAATTAATAAGTGGTATAATTATTTATTACCAACATTTATAGAAATATCATTATTTATTATAGGAATATATATAGGATTAAATATTAAATAAAATGTATTCAACACTATCTCCATTATTAACAGGAAAAATAAAACCAAAACATATTATTGGATTTGATGTAGAGACACATTCAGACAAAAACGAATTCTTAATGGGAACAACATACACAGAAAGTGAACAAAAAACATTCTACACACGAGAAAAAATGCAAGAATACCTATTATCACAACCTGACAATACATACATAGTAGCAAGTAATCTACAATTTGATTTCAGCGTATTATTCTATAACAGTAAATACTTCTTTAAATTTCAACAAATAATAAATGGTTCACAATTAGTATCAGCAATATACGAAACAGACAATATACAAAAAAAGTATGTAGATATAGATGGTAAACAAGTATTATATGGAAGAAAAACAATATATTTCATAGACACATACAATTATATACAGGGAAGTGTAGCATATTACGGAAAAGTATTAGGAATACCAAAACTAGAAAAACCATCAACACTAAGCGAAATACCACAAACGCCTGAAGAATGGAAAGAATTAGAAACATACTGTATGAGAGATTCGGAAATAACATACAAATTCACAATGTTCTTACAAGAAAATTATAACATTATAGGAAGCAATATGAAATTAACATCATCAAGCACATCGATGGATTTATTCAAAAGAAAATACTTAAAAAGAGACATAAAAAGTGAAGAAAAAAAGTTTAGCAATGTAAATAAAAAAATATTTTCAGCATATTATGGAGGAAGAACAGAAATATTTAAGAGAGGATACTATAAAAATATGAAATACTATGACTTTAATTGCTTTAGTGAAGATACAGAACTATTAACAACAAATGGATTCAAGAAATATTCAGAGATAAATGAAAATACTGTGTGTTATGGAATGAAAAATGATAGATTAAGAAAACAATCAGTAAGAAAATTATTTATGTATAATATCGATGATGAATTAATAAGATTAACTAACGAAAATACTGATATGATGGTTACAAAAAATCATAGAGTATACTATAAAGATTATATAAGAAGTAAACAATCTAAAGAAAAATATAAAACGTGGACTGAATGGAAAATAAAAAAAGCAATAGATATTCCACAAACATACATAAAATTTCCTAACGCTAAATTATATAATGGTCATTATAGACCTAATATTTTTATTTTAAGATTGTGTGCATGGTATATTACAGAGGGAAGTATAAGTAAAAGTGGAATGATAGAAATATCACAATCATTAACAATTAATGAATATAAATGTAAAATATTAGAAAGATTATTAGAAGATTGTAATATTAAATATAGAAGAACAATAAGAATACAAAAAGGAAAAAAATATTTATATATACATTTCAGAAAAGAATACATAGAAAAATATTTTACGAATATTTCTAGTTTAAACTCATACAATATGAGATTAATAAATAGATTTCAAGATTTAAGTTATGATTGTAAAAGAATATTTTTTAATGAATTAATGTTAGGAGATGGAAGCAGACAAAAAGGAAAAACAACATATGTTTCTTATTCTAACGAATTATTAGATGATATACAAATATTGTGTACTATGATTGAATTAAAGTGCTCAATAAATTATAAAAATCATGTGGCTAACATAAAAATACATAGAGATGGAAATAGTCAAATAGATAAAAAAGAAATAATAAAATATAAAGGGAAAGTTTGGTGTGTTAATACTCCATTACAAAATGTTGTTGTAAGAAGAAATGGAAAAATTTTCATAAGTGGAAATTCTCTATACCCTAGTTGTATGTTAAATGAATATCCCGACCCTGACACAGTAAAATATGTATCATTTCCAACAAGTAAAGTTTTTGAGTATGAGGGAGTATCAGAAGTAATGTTAGAAATAGAAGAAATGGATTACCCAATACTACCTGTAATGCACAAAAAATTAATATTCCCTACAGGAAAAATTAGAGGAACATATACTCACTTAGAAATAAGAAAAGCTATAGACGAGGGCTATAGTGTAAAGAAAATATTTTGGAGTGTGTACTATAAAAAAACATTCTTTCCATTCAAAGCTTTTGTAGAAGATATGTACAGTAAAAGAATGAATTATAAGGAACAAAAAAATCCCACAGAATTAGTATTTAAGTTGTTAATGAATAGTTTGTATGGGAAGTTTGCACAGAAAAATATGAGTGAAATAAAATTTATTGATTATGAAAACTTAGAAGAAAAAGAAAGAATATTTACAGAATATCCTGAACATGAAGGAATATTATACATAAGAAATCAGGACAATAAAGGATACTTAGTTAAAAAGAATATATGTCAATCAAGTTTTGTGAGACCGATATTTTCAGTATACACTACTGCTTATGGTCGTGTAAAATTATGGGATGTTCTAAACAAGTATGATGGAGCATATTGTGATACTGATTCTATTGTAACAAAGAAAGAAGTTAATAATAGTATGAAATTAGGAGCATTAAAATTAGAAACAGAAATTCGTAAAGGTATTTTTGTTAAACCAAAATGTTACACTTATACAAGTAAAGATGGTAAAGAAGTTACTAGATTGAAAGGTATTCCTAGAGCAGACACTAAAGTTTTTGAAAGAATTTTAGAACATAAAAGTGTTGAGTATATGAAATTTACTAAGATGAAAGAATCTATTAAGAGAAACTTTATTCCTAATCAAAAGATATTAATGAGTAAAAAGATGGGTCTTGAAGATGATAAGAGAGTTTGGAATATGATGTTCACTCCATACTTTTATGACGAATATTCAAGACCATATAAGGTAGTGATGTAAAATGAATAAATTACACTTTGGAAATAACACATTTACATTAACATATACTTGTGATAATTGTAAAGAATCATTAACAAATTATGTTGAAGTAATAAATCATAAGTGTAAAACAGAATTAACAGAAACAGAAAAAATAAGTGAGGTATACAACAAACAATGGATAAACTAGACAGACTAGTATTATTATCACTAATATTTTTAGTAATAGTATTAACATATTTTTTATTTAAAGAATCACTAATACAATTTTATGATTGGATAATAATAAATTGGAGGTTACCATGAAATATGTAGAATTAAGATTTAATATAATTACAATATTATTAATGTTAGGAATAGCAATAGTAACAATATTCATAGAAGATGAAGGAATGTTTTCTTCAGGATTCCTATTAGGATTATCAATATCATTAATAATACGATTAATACAATAAAATAAAAAAATAAAAATAGAAAGGTACTAAAGAATGAAATTACGAGAATGTTCAATATGTAGTAATACAAAATATATAGGATTCATACACTTTCTAACAAGAGAAAAATATAGATTGTGTCAAAAACATTATTACGAGTTTATTAGAAGTAATATGTCAGTAGATTTTTTTATAAGAAAAAAGAAACAAGAGGAGATAACATCACAAACAAAACTAAGTTCATAAAAGGACGAAGATTAAAAGAAATGATATGGATAATAATATTTATAAAATTTTTTGATATTGCAACAACAATAATAGGAGTTAAATTTTTAAAAAATGTTGAATTAAACCCTATAGGATATGATGTGGCTATGATTGGAAGTATAACATACTTATTTTTATTGTTCATATTCGCAAAATATTATAATAAATGTAAACCAATATATCAATCATTAAAATCAAGAAATAGATATAAAATATTAATAAATACTTTACAACTAATAATTTACTTTTATTTTATAGTAATAATAAATAATTATATGATGATAATACATTATTTAATAAGATGAATAATATGATACCAAACAATATAACAAACTTTTCATTAAACCTATACAATACATCAACTTACAATACGGGATGTATTGCAGAAATAGAAAAAGTTACAGGACAATTTACGAAATTCAAATTATTAGTGTATCAAACTTATGATACAAGATTCTTAATAGGATTCATAATATTATTTTTATTAGTAATGATAAAATTATACATAACAAGTAAAAGACCAAAATTCTTTGAAGAAAACAAAATAGGAATAATTATAGACGATAAATTAACATTAACAATAATATTATTGTTTGTAATGCTTATAGGATTACTATTTCTAATATAGAAAATATATATTACAATGTATATACTGAACAATATATTTCCGTAAACTATTTAAATAGAAACTACCATTGTATGTTTTAAGGTGATATTATGGATGTAATGGATTCATTATTGGATGTCTTAATAGGCATTGTAATTTTTGTAGCATTGTTTGGCTTTATCGTAACATCCCTAAACGGATTCGATTGGGCACACATAAATGCAGGAGGAACTGTCGTAGACTTGGGCTTTGCTCCATACGTTATCGTATTGGTAATCGTATTAGGTCTAGTATACTTAGTATACAAGAAGTTCTACAAAAAGAGCAGATAAAATCTGCTTTTTCTTTTTTTCTTTTTTATACAATAATTCTAACAAACTTTATAAATTAGAATGACCAATAACTTAAATATATGAAGCTTCACGAGGTGTTCTTATGAAAATAAATCAATTTCTGATATTTTTAGCTCTATTCATGTTCGGTCTCTTACTCGCAAATGAAGTAAGTGCATTGAATGGAATATATTTCACTTCAGGAGGAGAAATATATTATAGTGAAACAGGAGCAAACTTTTCAATGATATATAATGGTACAGGAACTTACTCATTCAGTAAAATTGTTGGTAGTCGTACAGGACAATACTTATATGCATTATCAGGAGATAAATTATTACGAAGTCAAGATTATGGAGGAAATTGGAGTGTAACAAACTTATCGTCATCATCATGGGATATAGCTACAGATTATACAGGAGCATACGTTTATGCAATACCATCTTCAGGATATAATCCTGCAAGAATATATCGGAGTTCTTTTTATGGAGTATCATTCTCTACAGTAAGTCCTCCATCACAGGGATATAGTGTACAGTTAGGAACAATATCTGTAAGTGAAGATGGACAAAGAGTTATTGCAGGGTCATTAACAGGAGGAGGAACTCTTGTAAGTTCAACAAATTATGGTTCAACATTCTCAAACACATTCCCTATTTCTGCAACAAGCTATTATATGGGAACTTGTGCATACGATACAAATAATTTGTATGCAATAAAGTATAATGCAAACATTTATGTAACAAATAATTCAGGAACAAATTGGTATCAGAGAGGAGCAAATTATATCACACCAACACAAACAAGATTTGCTTGTTATCAAGATGAAGTATTAGTTAAAGGGATATATTCTAATAATAGTTTAGTAACATACACATCAAATTCTGAAACTTATGATTATATAAGTGCAAATCAAGATTTAACAAATGCTTATGCATTTACAGGAAGTCAATTAAAACAATCAATAAATTATGGAGCAAATTGGACTACAGCATATAATCATACATCAACAATAAGTACTGTATTTGTAACACCATACGATATAGCAGGAGAAAATGTTACAGAAATAAATCCTATATGTGTAAGCGATGAATACTTATGTACAGACCCATTATTTATTAATGGAGAATATTATTGTAATATAGACAATCAACAATATTGTAATTTAGGATGTACAAATTTTATTGTTGATAATAGTACAGGAGAAGTGTATCAATCAACATTCAATAATTGTAACACATTATATAAGGATTCAACAACATTATCATATAGTTGTAGTAGTGTTTGGGATATATATCCAAGTGCAGGATTAGAGGGATTTGCATACTTTGGAAGTTGTTACCTTTGTGGATTAATAGCACAAAATTGTGGATTTGAAACAGATATTTTCACAATACCAACAGGAACTTGTACTGATACAAATATTAATGAAGTATACTTAGCAAATCCTGACCACTATTTTTATAGTACAGGAGTTTGTACAGAGGACGCATATTGTAGTAATGAATGTTCAGTACAGGGATTAGCAGAATGTGATAGCCCAACAAGTTATCGTGTATGTGGAAATTATGACGCAGACCCATGTTTAGAATATGGAGCAATTAATGGATGTACTTCAGGAAAAATATGTAGTAGTACAGGAATAGGAGCAACAATATGTGTTGATAATACGGGAGTTGGATTAAGTAATAATACAGCATTTACAGTAACTCCTTATGCAACATCATCAACAACAACATCATATAATAATGATGTAACAAACAGAAAATTATCAGTATCAACAACATTACCTTATCATATACAAGATTTTAGTATAAACACTATAGATAGTACAACTTATAGTTCAAGAACTTGTAATTATATTGAAACAGCTCTAGATTCTGACAATATTCCTGAAACATTCAATACATCAAAGACAGTAACATTTAATAGTTTGGGAGTTGCAGGATATACAGAATTAAAATTTATACCACAAGACCTGACACCTATAACAGTAACTTATAAAGACCAAGCAACAACACAAATATATAATTATACATTCTTAAGAAATTCAACAAATAAAGAATTATGCGTGTATGAAGAAGATAGTTTAAATGCAACATATTGTGATTATTCAATAAATAGTTATGATGATTTAACACAAGTGATATTACGAAGTGATTTCAATTTCCAAACGGGAACATTTACAACAACAATAACATTCGATAGATTACAAGATAATACAATAAATATCAAACCAAGAACAATAAACACTCTAGATATATCATCAATGACATTATATTCTTCAAATGCACAGTATGAATCATTAAAAATTTATACATACACTCAACCAACAGCTTTTAGTTCTACACTTCGACAAAATTATAATTATTTACGATGTTCATACGGAACTACAGGATGTAAAACTGTAAGAACATACAATAATAATAATAATTTAGCAGATAATACAAACTATTTTGATTACACTATATGTGTTAATTCATTGTCAGCTTCAAGTGTAGCTTCTCAAAATGCACAGAATGAATTACCCGAATTATCACAGGGAGCAAAAGTTTTAATCATACTAATAATTATAATGATTACACTAATAGGATTTAGTATTGGAGGATACAGTATAGGAACTCCAAGAGTTGGAATGGGAGTTGGAGCAGTAGTGTCATTATTCATAATGATAATAGCAACAATACCTGACGTTCCATTTATTGGAGGATTCATGCCGATATGGGTTACAATAATAATTGGAGTAATAACTGTACTTGTATCATCATTCTTACTCGTCAGATTATCACAGGGAGGACGAGGAGGAACAGGAGGAGGAGAATAATTTTGAAAAAAATGTTCAAAAATAAAAAAGGATTTAGTCGTACAATGTGGATAATATTCTTCTTATTTTATTTAGGAGCATTAACATGGTTCATGTCAGCTATTGGAGATACTTACGGACAAGATACTCCAACATATACTACAGTAAGTAAGAGTTTAGGTACAGGATTTGTAACTAATGTTGTTACAGGAATTACTATATTAGGATTTTGGATGAATTTATTATTAATAGGATTTCCATTCGGATTATTAGTATATTTGTTAATAACACAAAATACTCCAACAACAAATGCAGGATATTAAAAAATAAAAATGAAAATTTGTAATACTTGTAATTTAGAATACCCTAAAGTTTCAAGATGTGAAAAGTGTAATAATATCACTTGTTATGGTTGTTTATTTATCCTTAATAAACAATACTTGTGTAAAGGATGTTATGTTGATTTATTGGAGGTAAAAAATGAAGAATATTTATACAATGTTTAGTATGTTAATGATAATGATGTTAATATCAATAACAAGTGTACACGCTTTAGCTACAATAGTATATGACCAAAATAGTCCTAATTATGATACTAATTTAGGATATGCTTATGATTTTAATTGTGTTGATGATACTTGTGAAAAAGTTGCTATGTACTTATATTGGAATGGTATAAACAATAAGAGTGGAATATTATATTCTAATGATAGTGGTAATACATGGAATACTTATGTAACAGAAGAAATTACGGAAACTTCATTTTCTAATTATGGTTATCATATTCAAGTTGATGAAAATAATAATTTTGTATGGAAAGATGTTTTTAGTCCTTCAGAAAATACTATATATTATAGATTTAACACTACCGATAATAGTGTTACAACAATAACTAATTTTTCAGGTAGACAAGATTGGGTTACTGTAGCAAGAAAAGGAACTAATGGAACGCTATATTCTTATTCTAATAGTGGTAGTGATATTTTAAGAACAGACGATTATGGTTTGAATTGGGTTACACAATACACAGCATTTAGTTATGGAGCAGTTAATAGTGCAGAATGTAATGAGGATAATTGTCAATATCAATTAGTTGGAACTAATGCAAATAAAATTTTAGTTAGTAATGATTATGCTGTTTCATGGAATGAATTTAATATGTCTTATAACATTTATGAGGTTGATGTTAGTCCAAGTGGTCAATACATGATTGCAGGTAGTTATAATTCTCCAAATTTGTCAATATTTTTAAGTAATGATTATGGTGTATCATGGAGTGAAATAGAATTAAATTTTACTGACGCTGACGCTTACGGAGTTAGTATAACTGATACAGGATTTATAGCGATTAATGGTCAGGATGATACTAATTCTCAATTACATTTCATTTATAGTAATGATTATGGTAATACATGGAGTTCTGATACATTCAATGATTTTGAATCAATGTTTGCTTCAATGTATGTTTCAGAAACAGGTAAAACATTCTTTGCAGGAGCAAATTATTCAGGATTAGGAGGTTATGAGATTAATGTATTAAAAGCAGAAATACCAACACCAACAACAAGTATATGTGGAGAGTACACTACAAGTAATAGTGTAATATCATTTACTCAGGATGAAAATTTTAATGTTGGAACTACAGGAGTTGAAAGTTTAGGAGGAACAAGTAATACGGGAGCTTTCGGAACATCATACTATACTTGTATGAGAATAATGAACGCTGATAATGTTACAATAGAGGGTAATGGATATTCTTTAATTGGGAATAATGAATCATCATTCCCTTACGATTTAGGAATATATGTTAGTAATGTAACAAATTTACAAATAAATAATTTAAAATTTAATGATATGTATTATGGATTAATTGGCGTTGAAGAAAATTATGGAGGATTAGGAAGAAATTGTTATAATGAAAATATTTCTACAAACAATATTGAATATAATAACATTAAAGCAGTTGGATTAAAATTAGGTTGTAATGTAAACACTTTAGGAGTATTAGATAGTAAAGGATTGTATGCTTATAATACGAGTGTTTATGATTCTAATAATGCTGTCGGTATTGGATTCTTTGATTATAGGAACTTTAATGATGTATATTTTGATAAAGTATATTTTGATAATGCTTACTTAACAAGTGGTGTTAGATACAAATTTTATTGGAATAATATGAATAATTTTGTTGTTAATGACATGACAGAAATAGATAGTAATATGATTTCATTCAGAATTAATAATGCAAGTAATGGTGTTATTAGTAATATTAATAGTGTTAATAGTGGATTCAGATTCTTACCAAGTGCAGGAAGTAGTAATTTATTATTAGAAAATGTTAGTGTTGATAATATTGTATTCCCTAGTGGTACGACACTTGGAAATCAATACATATTATATATTGGTAGTGCAGGATTGGGATTAAATACTGTAAATATTAATAATGTATATTTTAATAATATAAATATTAATGCGTCATTAATACATTCATCAAGCACATTAACAAGTAATAATGATTATGTATATTATAAGAATATTACAGTAGAGAATAGTATTTTTTATAGTGCAGGAGGAAGTGGTTATCCAATGTTTAGAACAGGAACTAAAAATACTTACATTAACATTGATGGTTTTGTTACAAGAAATGTTACTGTAAGCAGTTCAATATTTGAATTAGAGGGTGTTAATTTAGTATTCAAAGGTTTGGATTTGGATTGGAATTATGTAAGTTCAGGTCATAAACTTTCCACAGCATTATGTTTATCGTGTATATCACAGGGAAGTTTTGCTACACTACAATTAAGTGATAGTATTATAAGAACTCCAAGTAATTATAATAATCAAGACCAAACACAATTTGCTGAATGGTTTGTTAGTGAAGTTTATCAACCTTTAGGAAATCCGATTGTAACAATGAATAATGTTACTGCATTTATTGATTATAAAATAAATAATCGTTCATATACTGTTGATACTTTTGATAAAGATGTTACACCATTTCATATTACAGATTATGGTAGTGAAAAATTAAGGTTTTTTGGTTTACCACAAAACAATAAGGGTTGGTTTCCAAAAACTTTAACTAATGCAACATACGAGTATGATAATATAACATATTATGGATATTATAACACTACAGAAAGCGAGTTATATAGTGGTAATTATGAAACTTCATGGGATGATATTGCATTATGGAATGGAACTACAGGATACACTCTAGATTATAGTGTTGTACCAAACATTTTAACAAGTAATGTATCGTATGCAAACTACTTTTATACAGAATACATCCCTCCATGTGTTGAGGATTGGGTTGCAAATGATACAGCTTGTAATGGAGTTAATTATACAATACAATATTATGACGCAAATAGTTGTGGAACATACGATAATCTTCCAATAGATAATGGTACAGTAGTAAGTTGTTCATCTCCACCAATAGGATTAAATGCTTATCAACAACAAGCTACAGAATACACTAACAATTATGTATTACCATTATTGTTTATAATGATAATATTAGGAATTGTTGGAGGATTCCTCGTAACATTCGTATTTAAGGACGACCCAAAAATACAAAAAACAGTAGCTATGATAATAGGGGTTGTTGTATTGATAATGATAATAGGATACATTATAATATTAAACACAATATAACTATATTCT
>Ga0180438_10008276_pt1 | contig 13267 bp, 9 predicted proteins | sample SS_ome_12_FD_132455 | JGI IMG/M metagenome (GOLD analysis project Ga0180438, IMG submission 132455) | Hypersaline lake sediment archaeal communities from the Salton Sea, California, USA - SS_3_D_2 metaG | ecosystem: Environmental > Aquatic > Non-marine Saline and Alkaline > Hypersaline >... | reverse complement strand
CTACCGCCCCAGCCTGAGTGATCGGACCCTACGAATGAGCAACTGGAAAGGGTCCCCATTTCGGTGGCTGTGGTATGCGCTATGTCTTCGAGATTGGTGCCACAGCCACTTTGTGGTCTAAGCTTGGGGTACTTCTACGGAGGAGCTGGAGCGTGAAGTTAGCAGCCGTGATTCTGGCCGCGGGTCAGGGAACCCGTATGAAATCCGATCTACCGAAAGTACTGCATCCACTGGCCGGGCGACCACTGGTGACCTATGCAGTGGAAACGGCACGGGCGATGACAGACATCCCACCCGTGTTGGTTGTAGGACATGGAGCCGAGGCAGTGCGCGACGCAGTCGGCGACGGAGTCGTCTTCGTCGAACAGACAGAGCAGCGCGGCACTGGACACGCTGTGCTTCAGGCCAGGGAAGTACTCCAGGGCCACGCCGACATGGTGATAGTCACGTACGGCGACATGCCGCTCTTGACCGCCCAGACGCTGAACCGACTGGTGCAGCGACAAGAGAAAAACGCCGGTCCCATCACCATGCTTTCTCTGATTGAGGAAAACCCCCGCGGATTTGGGCGCGTCGTGCGGAACCAAAGCGATGCAGTCGTACAGATCGTCGAGGAAGCAGTGGCCACACCGGCGGAGCTGAAAATCCGGGAGCTCAACGCCGGGGTCTATTGCTTCGACGCGAAGTGGTTATGGGCCAACCTGGATCATATCCCGCTCAGCCTCCCCAAACGAGAATACTACCTGACCGATATGATCGGCTTGGCCGTGGCTGAGGGATTGCGAGTCGAGGCACTTGTCACCGAAGATAAGCGCGAGACGTTGGGGATCAACACGCGGGTACACCTGGCCGAGGCCGGTGCCGAACTGCGCCGCCGCATCAACCAGCGCTGGATGCTGACCGGCGTGACAATTGTGGACCCGGCCACGACCTACATCGATTCCGGCGTGACCCTTGGGCAGGATACGACCATCTGGCCCAATACGCATCTGCGCGGAGACACCTCGATCGGCGAACACTGCCACATCGGGCCGGACACGATCATCGTGGACTGTGAAATCGGCAAACGCTGTCGGGTGGTGGCCTCTGTATTGGAGCAGGCAGTGATGGAGGACGATTCCAACATCGGCCCCTTTGGTCACCTCAGGAAGGGAGCACGGCTGTGCCGGGGCGCGCATATGGGGAACTTCGGCGAGATGAAAAACTCGACGCTCGGCCCCGGGGCAAAGATGGGACACTTCAGCTACCTGGGCGACGCCGAAGTCGGAGCGGGCGCAAACATCGGCGCCGGAACCATCACCTGCAACTACGACGGCACCCGGAAGCACAAAACTGTCATCGCCGAAGGCGCATTCATCGGATCAGACTCGATGCTGGTCGCACCGGTGCGTATCGGCAAAGGGGCCAAGACAGGAGCCGGATCCGTGGTGACTCACGACGTACCGGATGGGGCAGTAGCCTATGGAGTACCGGCGCGACTGAAGGCAGAGGCAGAGGAGACAGACAAAGAAGAATAGAAGTTGTTCAAACACAACTTCCGGCAGCGATAGAGGAGGTGCGAGGATGAACGAATGGTCACGAGAGGAACTGGTGGCACAGGCCATACGCGCACGCGAACGCGCCTACGCACCCTATTCTGGCTACACAGTTGGAGCCGCGTTGCTGACGAAATCGGGCCGGATATACACCGGCTGCAACGTCGAGAACGCTGTGTATCCCCTCACCACTTGTGCCGAACGCGTAGCCGTCGTCAAGGCGGTCTCAGAGGGAGAACAGGGAATCGAAGCCCTGGCCGTCTCAACCGAGAACGGTGGTGCCCCCTGTGGCTCGTGCCGCCAGACCCTGAGGGAATTTGGCCAAGACATCATCGTGTTGATCGCAGATACCACAGGAGCATATCGGGAAACGACGGTGGCAGAGCTACTACCCGGCAGCTTCAGTGCGCAGGACCTGAAGAGAAGCTGACGCACAGATGGCGTGCCGAGTGATGCGGTTCTGAACCGTTTCCCGCACGCCACGGGCCGAGCGAATCGCTCACCTTGAGATTGCTACCTCCCCACAGTCTTCCCTGTAGACGAACATCTTGCCTGCATACTCATGAACGTTTGCGGTGGACATCTTGTCCACCGTATTCTGGTTCCGCCTGCTGAACGCGTAGATCCTGTAGGGTAATCGTCCAGTCAGGGGCCGTAGAAACGGATACAATTCAACCGTGTGTCAGCCGCCCAGCGACTGGCACAGGTACGCCAAGAGACACCATCATCGAGCGACCACTGAACTGGAGGTGTGAATGACGAGACCAAGACAGAACCGGCTGAGGCCAATCGCATTGGGTGCGGTGCTGCTTTACGCAGCCTTCGTCGTGGGCTGGTACGTCGCATACAGGCTCTTCCGCGACGGGTTCTGGCTGCTGGCACTGGCCAACGCCTTCGCGATATATTTGTTTGCACCGCTACCCCTGGCGGCGCTTCTGGCAGCACTGACCAGGCACCGCCTGGGCTGGGCAGCAGTGCTGACCCTCACCCTGCTGTTCTTCGGGCTGTTCGGCAGCGACCTGATGCCCCACTCGCCGGTGGTCAGCGCAGGGGCCGGCGGCCCCACGCTGACCGTGATGACCTACAACGTGCTCTTCACCAACGAGGACGCCGCCCCGATCGCAACCCACGTCAGAGCAACCGACCCCGACCTGATCGCCTTTCAGGAACTCACCCCCGCACTGGCAAAGCAGTTGGAGCAGGAAATCGGTGCCAGATACCCATACCGCACCCCTCTGCACGCCGACTGCCGCGCCGAGATCGCCATCTGGAGCCGCTATCCACTCCACGTCGAGACCGTGGACGAGGACGTGCTTTGCCGCGTTCGGTCCGTCTTGCTGGACCTGCAAGGCCAACCCGTACGAGTCGTCGACGTGCACGGCTGGCCCTACATCGGGATCGATCAGGAGAGCGTGGAAAAAAGCTTCCGTTGGAGGCAAGAACAGATCGATTGCGTGCTTGACGATGTCGAGGGGCAGCCAGAACCGCTCATCCTGTTGGGCGACCTGAACTCGACCCCGATGCACCAGGTGTACCATACCCTGTCGACGCACCTGGTGGATGCGTTTCGCGAGGCGGGATGGGGACTCGGGCACACCTTCCCCGCGAGAGCGGGGCAGTTCTGGGGACTCCCCTACCCGGATCGACTGGTGCGTATTGACCACATCTTTCACTCCTACCACTGGAAGGCGGAGGCCGCCTGGGTAGGTGAATGGGATGGCAGTTCCGACCACAGATCCGTCGTGGCACGGCTGAGACTGCTTCGCACCGATTGACCCAACCGCGAAGCACGCTTCCGAAAACAGCCATTTGCACTGCCTCCCGAAGACGTTGGGACTTCGGGAGGCCTGTTGTTTGCACTCCATCGTCAGGATGGTATAATGCCCGTTCAGGAGGTCGAACGTGAGCACTGAAAGGCTATACCGCACCCAGGGCATCGTGATGCGGCGGCGCACGCAAGGCGAGGCCGACCGCGTCCTGACCCTCTGCACACCACTGGGAAAAATCGAGGTTATCGCCAAAGGAGCGCGCAAGTTGCGCAGCCGCAAGGCGGGCCACGTCGAGCTGTTCTCACGCTCCCAGTTCGTCATCTCGCGCGTGTCCAACTCCTGGGATATTGTTAGCCAGGCTGAGATGGATGAACCACACAAACTGCTGCGTGACGACCTGCTGCGCGGGACGTACGCCCGCTACGCCGTCGAACTGCTCGACCGCTTCTTCACCGCGGGGGAGGGCGGACGGGCACTCTTCGATTTGCTTGACCGCACACTCTCCCGGCTATGCGAGGACAACGACTTGGACCTGATCGCCCGCTACTACGAGCAACATCTGCTGGGATTGGCAGGCTTCCGTCCAGAGTTGTTTCACTGCGTAGGTGAGACGAATCACCCTGCGCCGCTTCGGCCTCGCGAACAACCGCAGGACAAGCCGAAGGACCAGCGCCCCTACGGATTTGACCCGGAGCGGGGCGGGGCTATGTGCCAGGATTGCAACGCCGAGCGTGGAGCACGTCCCGGAATCATAGACCTCTCCGCTGAGGGGCTATGGTACCTGCAGGAATGCCAGCGGCGACCCTACGTCAGGTTACACAATCAACAGATTCCGCCCGACCAACATGCGGAGATGGAGCGCGTGATGCAACACTACATCACCTACCACCTGGAGCGGGACGTAAAGGCCGGCGCGTTCCTGCAGCAGTTGAAGCAGACCAACCCGCGCCGGATTCGATAACACAGGGGACATATCCAAGAATGAGCAAACCACTAACCTTCCAACAAGTCATCCTCCGTCTACAGAACTTCTGGGCCGATCGCGGTTGCCTGATCTGGCAGCCGTACAGCGAGAAAGTCGGTGCCGGGACAATGAACCCTGCCACCGTCCTGCGCGTGCTTGGACCAGAGCCGTGGAACGTCGCGTACGTCGAGCCCTCCTACCGGCCCGACGATGGACGTTTTGGGGACAACCCAAACCGCATGCAAATGCACACCCAGTTCCAGGTCATTCTGAAGCCCGATCCCGGCAATCCCCAGGAACTGTATCTGGAAAGCCTGTACACACTCGGCATCCGCCGCGAGGAGCACGACATCCGCTTCGTCGAGGACAACTGGGAGAGCCCGGCCCTGGGAGCCTGGGGATTGGGTTGGGAGGTGTGGCTGGACGGGCTGGAGATTACCCAGTTCACCTATTTCCAACAGGCCGGCGGCTTTCCGCTCGACCCGGTCTCAGTAGAACTGACCTATGGGCTGGAGCGGATCGTGATGTTCCTGCAGAACGTACAATCGGTCTGGGAAATCGACTGGGACGGCATCCACACCTACGGTGACATCCTTCTACAACCCGAGATCGAACACTGTCAGTATGACTTTGAATTGGCCGACGTCGAGCGACTGGCGCAGATGTACAATCTCTACGAAGCCGAGGCACTCAGTTGCCTGGACGCAGGACTGGTCATCCCGGCCCACGACTATGTCTTGCGCTGCTCCCACACCTTCAACCTGCTCGACACCCAGGGTGCGATCGGTGTGACCGAGCGGGCGACCTACTTCCACCGCATGCGCGACCTGTCGCGGCAGGTCGCACAGGCATACGTAGAACAGCGAGAACGCATGGAATACCCGTGGCTGCCTGAAGAAACCACGGCAGGATCCAGTTCTAAGACTGGTAGCCCACCAACCAACCTGGAACCTGGAACCCTGAAACCTGAAACCTTTCTGCTCGAAATTGGAACGGAAGAACTCCCAGCCGGTGATCTGGACGCGGCGTTGGCACAGTTGCGAGAATTGATCCCGGCCCGCATGGAGGACGCACGCCTTGACTTCCAGGGCCTGCAGGTGGTGGGGACCCCCCGGCGACAGGCACTGCTCATCGAAGAGCTGGCCCCGCGCCAGCGCGCAGTCGACGAGATCGTCAAGGGTCCCCCGGTGCGCGTGGCGTTCGACGCCTTGGGCACCCCGACCAGAGCCGCCGAGGGATTCGCCCGCAAGCAGGGAGTGAGCGTGGGGGAGCTCAAAACGCAGGAGATGGACGGCGGCGAATACGTCGTTGCGCTCCGGCGTGAAGAAGGCCGTCCGGCCGCCGAGGTGTTGACCACGCTGCTGCCCGACGTGATCTCCAACCTCCGTTTCCCGAAGAGCATGCGCTGGAACGACAGTGGATTTGCTTTTTCCAGACCCATCCGCTGGCTCGCGGCCCTGCTCGGTGACACACTGATCCCCTTCGAGTTCGCCGGCATCGCCAGCGACCGCGTCAGCCGCGGCCCTCGTCCCGAGGGATCCCCATCCTTCGAGATTGCCCGGGCCGCCGACTACCTGACCCAATTGGCGGATCACCACATCCTGATCGATACCCAGGAGCGACGAACCCGGATCACCCGGCTGGCGACAGAGCTGGCACAGGGCGCGGGCGGACGCATACCCGACGATCCTGAGTTGCTGGACGAAGTCACGAACCTGGTCGAGCAACCCACGCCCCTCCTTGGCCAGTTCGACGAGAACTACCTCCAACTGCCGGCCGACGTGCTCATCGCTGTCATGAAAAAACACCAACGGTACTTCCCCGTGACGGACGAGGATGGGGGGTTGCTCCCCTATTTCATCGCTGTCCGCAACGGGGGTGACGAGCACCTGGACATCGTGCGTCACGGAAACGAGGAAGTCATCCGTGCCCGCTTCTCCGACGCCGAGTTCTTCTATCGCGAGGACACCCAGAAGCCACTCGAGGAATTTCTGCCGCGGCTGGCGACGCTCACCTTCCAGGAACAACTGGGCTCCATGCTGGATAAGACCCGACGGCTGGAGCAGCTTGTGGCCCTTTTGGCTGAGATGTTGGAGCTGAGCGACGACGAAACAGAAGTCGCCCGCCGGGCCGCTCACCTGAGCAAGGCCGACCTGGCGACGCAGATGGTAGTCGAGCTCACCAGCCTTCAGGGAGTGATGGGCAGGGAGTACGCGCTGAAGTCGGGCGAGGACCCCGCAGTAGCCCAGGCGATCTTTGAACACTACCTGCCCCGCTTCGCGGGTGACGCATCGCCCCAAACTCGACCCGGCCTGGCTGTCGGGATGGCCAACCGGTTGGACAGCCTGGCCGGTCTCTTCGCGGTGGGATTGACCCCCACCGGATCGAGCGACCCCTACCACCTGCGACGCGACGCGCTTGGCCTGGTGCAAAACCTGCTCGCCTTCCAGCTCCCGTTCTCAGTGGAGGAGGGCCTGGCGGCCGCCGCCCGTCTGCTGCCGGTGGAGGTACCGGATGACGCGCTTCCAGCAGCGCTCGACTTCGTCGTCGAACGGCTGCGCGGCAGTCTGCGCGAGGACGGATTCCAGTACGACGTCGTGGACGCCGTACTGGCTGCGCGGGGCGACGACCCCTTCCGTGCACGCCAGTCCACTGAGGCCATGGCCCGCTGGGTAGCCCGCGACGACTGGAGCCGTATCCTCGACAACTACGCCCGATGCGTGCGTATTACGCGGGACTTCGAGGAGCGATTCCCTCTCGACCCGGCCCGCTTCGTCCGCCGGGCGGAGGAAGCGCTCCACACAGCCTTCCAGGAAGCTCGCGCCCACGTCACCCCGGAGAGCACAGTGGACGAGTTCTTGACCGCCTTCCTGCCATTGGTGGACGTCATCGACCAGTTCTTCGCCAGGGAGTCTGGAGTCTTGGTGATGGCCAAGGATCGCGATGTGCGAGAGAACCGGCTGGCGCTCCTGCAACACGTCGCGGCGTTGGCCGAAGGGATCGTGGACTTGAGCCGGTTAGAGGGCTTCTAGCGACAGAGTTTCCAGAAAGTAAAAAGCCTCCCGCCGGCGGGAGGCTCTTTTCATCTGTCTCACCGTTCAACCACCCAGGTAGGCCACCTTCACGTCCGGGTTTTCGGCCACCTCGTGAGCCGGGCCCTCGAGCACGATGCGCCCCGTCTCGAGCACGTAGGCTCGACTAGCGATAGACAGGGCCATCTGCGCGTTCTGCTCGACCAGCAGGATACTCACCCCCTGGGAGTTGATCTCCTGGATAATCGCAAAGATCTCCTCGACCAACAACGGAGCCAGGCCCATGGAAGGCTCGTCGAGCAACAACAGCTCAGGATTGGCCATCAACCCCCGTCCCATGGCCAGCATCTGCTGCTCACCACCGGACAGCGTGCCACCGTACTGGCTGAGCCGCTCCTTGAGACGCGGGAAACTCTTGAACACCCGCTCGAGGCTCTGCTGAATGCCCCCCGCGTCCTTGCGGGTGAACGCCCCCATCTCCAGGTTCTCCTGCGTGGTCAGGGGGGCGAAGATCTTCCGCCCCTCCGGCACCTGGACAACGCCCATCGAGACGATATCATAGGGCGGCGTGGTCGTGATCTCCTGGCCGTTGAACTTGATACTGCCAGCGCGCGGGCGCACCAGGCCGGAGATCGTGTTCAGGGTGGTCGACTTACCGGCACCGTTCGCGCCAATCAGGGTGACGATCTCGCCTTCATCCACGTGGAAGGATATACCCTGCAACGCGTGAATTGCACCGTAGAAGACGTTCAGATCGCTAACTTCCAGTAACATCAGTCCACCATCCTTGTCGCCTGGCTACCCAGGTAGGCCTCAATCACTCTCGGGTTGTTCTGAATCTCCTTCGGCGTTCCACGGGCGATGATCTGGCCAAAATCGATGACCGTCATCCATTCACAGATTCCCATCACCACACGCATCTGGTGCTCGATGAGCAGGATCGTCAAGTTGAACCGGTCCCGGATGAAGTGGATCAACTCCATCAGCTCCACGATCTCCTGTGGGTTCATGCCTGCTGCGGGCTCATCCAGGAGCAGCAGATCCGGCTCCGTCGCCAGCGCGCGCGCGATCTCCAGCCTTCGCTGAGCGCCATAGGGCAGATTCGTGGCCAGTGTGTCCTGCAGATCCTCCATCCCAAACACGGACAGAAACTCCTGCGCTCTCTCCGTCATCTCCCGTTCACCCCGTCCGAAACGCCCCAGGCGCAGGATGCCATCGAACATGCCGTAGTCGGCGTGGGGATGATACGCGACCCGGACGTTGTCCAAGACCGTCAGATTTCGGAAGACGCGGATTCTCTGAAAGGTGCGGCCGATGCCCAACTGCGTGATCTCGTGGGAGGGCATATCCGTGATATCCTGCCCTTTGAACGCGATGGTGCCTTCACTGACCGGATAGATGCCGGTGATCATGTTGAAGATCGTCGTCTTACCGGCACCGTTGGGGCCGATCAGCCCGACCAGCTCTCCTTGCTTGATGTGGACGTCGAAATCGTGCACCGCCCGCAGGCCACCGAAGAACTTGGTCAACTCATCGATCTTTAGAACCGTTGAGTTGTCGCCAGGGTTCGGGTTTTGAACATCTGATTGCGCCATCATGTGCATCACCTCCTCTAGCTCTCCGATGCCTGGGGCTCAGCCGGCGATACTCCCGCCGGCGCTCCCTGTTTGGGTTTCCTGAGTGCTACCCGGGGAGGCTTCAAGAAGCCCAACTCACTGGTCCCCATGATGCCCTGGGGCCGGAACAACATCACGAACAGGAGGATCAGGGGATAGATGACGTAGCGCCAGTCGATGAACTCCGCCGGCAGGACGCGCAACCCCTCAAGCAAAGTCACGAACACGTAGGCCCCCAGCGTTGTGCCCGTCATGCTGCCCACGCCGCCGAAGACCACCATCACAAACGGGTCCACGGACTTCAGCCACGTGAAGTTCGACGGATGCAGGAAACTGTACAGATGGGCGTACAGCCCGCCGGCCAACCCGGCATACCCGCAGCCGATCGCGTAGGCCAGCGTCTTGTACCGGAAGGTGTCGATGCCCATTGTCCCTGCTGCGATGGCGTCATCTCGAACGGAGAGAATGGCGCGTCCGGTGCTGGAGTAGATGAAGTTGCGCATAACCACCAGCGCAACCGCCACACAGCCCAACACCCACGGCCAGGTCGTCAGGCTGGGGATGCCGACCATGCCCCGTGCACCCTTCATCGTGGGGATCAACTGGTCAGCGTTGTTGAAAAACACGTAGGTGATAATCCCGAACCCCAGCGTGGCGATACACAGGTAGTCATAGGTCAGGTTCAGGATCGGCAGGCTGACCAGAAAACCGATGGCCCCCGCCAGCACAGCAGCGGCCAGCAGCGCAATGACGAATATGATCTGCTGTGATATTTCTATCGGCAGTCCACCCAGCAACGGCGGGACGGCGGCCAGCACACCTTGGCGCACCAACCACCCGGACCCACCGCCGACGACGACGACCACCACCAGGCTGATCAGGATGATCACCGCCGTGGACAGCACCGTGGACTCAAATGGAGACAACCACTGGGCCAGCCTCTCACGCATCGAATGGCGCACATGGCCAAGTTGGAGCTTCGAGATCGCCACAACAGCCAGGATGAACCCGATCTCGATCGCCAGGACGCCGGCCAGCCCGCCGGCCGGGTTTCCACTCCAACCTACGACCCAGTCCTTCGTGATCAGGGCCGAGGAATAAGCGCCGATACCGTAGAACGCCGCGTGACCCAGGGCAAACAGACCCGCGTACCCATACTTCAGGTTCAGACCCTGGGCCGAAATCGCGAGGATCGTCCCGGCCATGATGACCTGCTGCCAGTAGTCGCTGAGCCATCCCTGACTAAAGGCAACCTGTACCACGGCGCCGACGATCACAAAGAACACCAATCCTGTTAACCAGGTGGGGAGTGAGCGAATCTTCATCGTCTACCCTCACGTTTACTTGACTTCTTCGAACGGGTCACCGAAGATACCGGTGGGCTTGATCAGCAACATGGCAATCAATACCAGGAAGGCCATCCCGTCCTTGAGCGTCGAGCCTAGGGGCATATAGCCCACCGTCATGGCCTCAATGAACCCCATAATCAACGAACCGACGAACGCCCCAGGGATGCTGCCGATGCCGCCGATCACGGCCGCGACGAATGATTTCAGGCCGGGCTGGATGCCCATGAAGGTGAAGATCTGGGGGTAGGCGGTGGCGTACAACATGGACGCGGTACCGGCCAGCGCACCGGTCAGCGCGAACGTGGCACCGATGACGGCGTTGACGTTGATGCCCATCAACCGGGCCGTGGGCTTGTCGAAGGCACTGGCCCGCATAGCCTTGCCGATCTTCGTGCGCCCGACGATGTACTGCACACCCAGGAAGTATACGATCGACGTGATCGCGATGACCAATTGGATGTTGGTGAACGTCACGCCACCCACGTTCCAGGTAACCAGTTCGAAGGGACGTTCGAACGCGATGTAGTCGGGGCTGAAGACGAACTTGAGCGCCGTGAAGTATTCCAGGAAGATCGACATGCCCAGCGCAGTGATCAGCGCTGCGATACGGGGGGCATCGCGCAACGGCTTGTAGGCCACCCGGTCGATCACCACAGCCAGGAACAAGCAAGCTACTGTGGCCAACACCAGGGCCGGAACGAACGACAGGCCGTACTGCGTGATACCGTAGAAGGAGACGAACGCCCCGACCATGAAGACGTCCCCATACGCGAAGTTGATCAACTTGACCACGCCGTACACCAGCGTATACCCGACCGCGATCATGGCATACACGAAGCCAAGCTGTAGCCCGTTGAGAACCTGCTGGACAAACGTCACCGGGTCCTCGGCCACTATGTTCGCCACGATCGAGATGACCACGCCTGCGATGACCACCAGTATGCCCCAACTGAGTGCCTTGAGCACAATTTTGACGAGGTTATCTTTCATGCTACCTCCTCCTTAATTCAGGTACGCGAGTAGCATTTCGCGGGTGCAAAAAGGGTACGTGGAGCAGGCCTTCCAGCCTCCCCGAGCGGCAGACTGAAAAGTCTGCCCCACTTTTGCACCGGAAGAGAGCATAAGAGCGAGGAGGGAGCAGGAGCACCAGCCCCCTCCTCGCATCATCTTGAAAAACTAAGGAGCCACGAACTTGACGAACTCGATCTTGCCGCCCGTGACGTGATTGATGGCCGCCGTCTTCTGCGGGTCACCCACGTCGTTGAAGACGATACTACCAGCAACGCCTTCATACTCGATGGATTGAAGCGCGTCCTTTACAGCAGCCGGATCGTCCGCCCCAGCCTCAGAGATGGCCTGCAGCAACACGCGGGCCGCATCGTACGCCAGCGCAGCCAGTGCATCCGGGGGCGCCCCGAATTTCTCCGTGTAGCTGGCGACAAAGCTCTGCACGATCGGGCGCGGGTCTGCGGGTGAGTAGTGGTTGCTGTGATAGCCGCCGTCCACCGCCTCCGTGTCCAGATCGGGCGAATCCCAGCCGTCGCCGCCCTGCATGATCGCCGTGATGCCCTTCTCCTTGGCCTGTTTGCCAATGACGCTGACCTTGTTGTAGTAGTCAGGCAGGAAAAGCACGTCCACGTCGGCATTGGCGACCTTGGTCAGCAGAGCCGAGAAGTCGGTGTCGTCAACGGTGTACGACTCGAAGACTAGTACCTCGCCGCCCATCTCCTCGAAGGAGGCCTTGTAGTACTCGGCCAGCCCCTTGACGTAGTCGTTGCCCACGTCGTAGAGCACCGCCGCCTTCTGCGCCCCTAGATCGCGGATGGCGAACGCCGCGTTGACCTCACCCTGGAACGGATCCAGGAAGCAGGCGCGGAAGATGTACTCCTTGTTGGAGCCATCCTCGTTGATCGTCACCTGCGGGTTCGTCGAGGTCGGGCTGATCTGCACGACGCCGGCGGGGTTGGCGATCTCCGAGATCGGGATCGGAGAACTGGAGCACACCGCGCCCAGGATGTAGTTCACCTTGTCCTGAGTGACCGCCTTGTTGCCGACGTTGGCCGCCTCCTGGGCGTCGCACTTGGTGTCGTCCAGGGTGGTCTCGATCTCCCACCCGGCCGCCTCGGCCTCTTCGAAGGCCATCTGTATGGCGTTCACGCTGGATTCACCGTAGGTCTTGACCGGCCCGGTCATCGGGAACAGCATAGCGACCTTGATCGGGAATCCCGGCGCCGGCGCGACCTCTACCTCCGCCGCCGCTTCCTCTGCCGGGGCTTCTGCGGGCGCACCCGCGGGAGCCACGAACTTGACGAACTCGATCTGGCCACCCGTGACGTGGCTGATGGCCGCCTTCTTGATCGGATCGCCGACTTCGTCGAACTTGATCTGGCCGGCCACACCCTCGAACTCGATGGCTGCCAGCTCATCCCGGACCACGGCGGGGTCGTCCACCCCGGCCTTCTCGATGGCCTCCAGCAGGACGTTGGTCGCGTCGTAGGCCAGCACACCCGTGAAGTCCGGCGTCATGTCGTACTCAGCTTCGAAGCTCGCCACGAAATCCTGCACCAGCGGGCGCGGATCGTAGACCGAGTAGTGGTTGCTGAAGTACGCGCCATCCACCGCCTCCAGGTCCAGATCGGGCGAGTCCCAACCATCGGCACCGAGCAGCGTGGCGGTGATGCCCTTGTCCTTCGCCTGCTTGGCGATGACGTTGACCTTGTTGTAGTAGTCAGGCAGGAACAGCACGTCCACGTCGGCGTCGGCCACCTTCGTCAGCAGAGCCGCGAAGTCGGTGTCCTCCTTGACGTACGCCTCGAAGACCGGCACCTCACCGCCCAGATCCTCGAAGGAGGCCTTGTAGTACTCGGCCAGCCCCTTGACGTAGTCGTTGCCCACGTCGTAGAGCACCGCCGACTTCTGCGCCCCCAGCTCGGTCATCGCAAAGGACGCGTCGACCTCACCCTGGAACGGATCCAGGAAGCAGGCGCGGAAGATGTACTCTT